>DGYFI06202__coassemble_687_pt1 | contig 19235 bp, 12 predicted proteins | sample DGYFI06202__metabat2_high_PE_036 | metagenome-assembled genome bin DGYFI06202
GGCGTTCCCGTCATTCTTCCCCCCAAGCCCCCCATCCCTTCCCCAGCGCGCTTTTGCCACGGGGAAGAGACCGGGGCACGAGGCAACCCTGTCCCCAAAGGCAAGCGGAGCGTATACAGCCTATTTACCTGTTAAAACGATTTGCAAATTTGTGTTAACATGCCCTAACGCCATACGCTGCTGCTTGGAGAGAAGGTAAGCCCATCTCCTTGCTGGGGAGTTTATACAAGAAAATATGGGAAATAGCCTGTAAAATTTACATCAACAGCCCCTGGAATGTTTTGCCGCTGGAAACGACGAAACGCGAGGCGGCAGCACACGCCGCCCTGTCTGAACTGAACGGAAAAACCTCATTTTTTCCACGAAATGACAGGCCGCAGGGTTTAGAGCGCGAAGGGTTCCAAACGGAAAATGTTCTCGATGCAAGGAAAAACCATGTCCATCGCCGCTGAAGCCCCCTCCCCCGTCCGTCGTCCCCCGGATGGCTCCCGCCTGTTGCATGAAGCCGGCGGCAAGGCCCTTGCCTGCCTGCAATGCGGCATGTGCGGCGTCGTCTGCCCCCACGCCGCCCTTGTCGCGCCGTGGCCGCGCAAGGAGATGCTCTGGCTGGGCTGGGGCGAAGACGAGCACCTGCGCCGCGACCCGGATATCTGGCTCTGCCGCGACTGCGGCCACTGCGCCCGCCTATGTCCGCGTGGAGCCGACCCCGCCGCGGTCATGGCCGCCCTGCGGGCCGACGCCTGCCGCCGCTTGTCCGGCCTGCCTCTGCCCGCCTGGCTGGAAGGATGGGGACTGGCGCTGCTGGGCTTGCTGGGCTGGTTCCTCATCTGGCTCATACGCGCCGTCCAGACCGGGAGCTGGTTCCCTACTGTCCGTTCGGCGGCGGGGACGGACAGCATCGTCTTTGCCGCCCTCTACCCCGTGGGACTCATCGACGCCGTCTTTCTGCTCACGGCGTTGGCCGCCCTCCTGATCCTGGCTCGCGGCGCGTACCGTCAACGGCAAGATTACACACCGCCGGGGGGGCTGTTACGGCTTGGCCCGCCGGCGTCCGCCCTTTCCGATCTTTGGGCTGTCCTGCGGGACGGTCTCACGGGGCGGGACTTTGCCCGCTGCCGCCTGCCCGAACCTCTTCCGCTCGAAGGCGTAGAAGCGCACGCCGTCCGGCACGTCCCGTCGCCCGATGCGAGCCGTTTGCAGCGTCGGGGCCATCTCCTGCTGACGGCATCCCTGCTCGTCCTGGCGGCGGCCAGCGCCTATGTGGCCGTGGGACACTGGGCCGGGCTGCTGGGGCTGAGCTGGGCCTTTGCCAGCCCGCTCCCCCAGCTCGATCCGGTCAAACTGGCCGCCAATGTAGCCGCCTTCACCCTGCTGCTGGGCCTGTGGCACTTCTGGCGACGCCGCCGCAGCGAACGACGCCGTTTCCTGCCGCAAGGCGGGCATATCCTGGCCTTGTTTTTCGGCATCACGCTCAGCGGGCTGGCCGCGCAATGGCTGCGCCTGGCCGGCATGCCCGTGGCCTGTGCGGCGTATACCGTGCATCTGGCGCTGGTCTGGGCGCTTTTTGCCGGACTGCCGTGGTCGCCGCTGGCCCATCTTGTCTACCGCACGCTTGCGCTCTATCACGTGCGCCGCTACGGACGCTGCCGTCCTGACGCGGCTGCCGCCCTCTTCGCCCCAAAGGATGTCTGACATGAGCTGTTCCTCGTCCGAACGCCTTATCGTGCCACTGGAAGATGTGCTGTTGCTCTGCAGCGCCGCACCTGCTCCCGCGTCCCTGACGCCCTCCCTGCGGGATCTGCTCCGTTTCCTCCTGCAGCGGCATGATCTGAGCGACGCCACCCTGGACTGCCTGCGCCCGGCTGCCGTGGCCTGGCTGGTCTGCCTCTGCCCGGCGCTGGCGCAGCTGGACTGGACAGTGCCGGACAACGCCCCTGACGGCGTGCAGGCGCTCCATGCCGCCGCCCGCCGCCTGCTGCCGGCCGATGCCCTCTCCCTCATCCCCCTGCAGGGCCCCTTGCGGCAGCTCGCGCATGCGCATGCCGATCGCTGGGAGGAAAGCCTGCGCCGCGAGCAGACCCTTGCCGGACAGGCTGCGCGGCTTGCCGCCCGTCTGGAGGAGGTGGAACCGGCTGCCGCGGAGCTGCTGCGGGAACAGCGCAGAGGTGAAGCGGCGCAGGAAGAAGTGCGGCAAATGCGTAGCCGCCTCCGCGCCGCCGAGGATGAACTCGCCCAGCTTCGCCGTCAGGTGGAGCATCTGCAGCAGGCCGCCCGGACGGCTCCTCCCGCCCAGGACGCCGCATCCGCTCCCCCTGCGGAAGAGTTCGGCTTCGGCAGCCGGTCCGCAGACAGCGAGGGATTTGGGTTCTAGAGCGTTTATCCTTGGCGAAGACGCAACGCGAGGAGGCGGCACAGCGTCTCCCGCCCCAAACCAAGCGGGGAAAAAGCGCTTTTTCCGCGAAACGTCAGGCCGTATGCTTTGAAAGGGGCGAAGCGTTTCACACTGAAAATGCTCTAGAGCTTGAAGAGCGCGCCGGATATTTCATGATGCCGCTTTGATTTTTTGCCGTCCTAGGGTAGCCTTACTGTAACGATGCATCCCACCCTTCTTTTCGAGGTCAACATATGGCACCACTCTTTCCCGTCATCCTCTGCGGCGGAACGGGTTCCCGGCTCTGGCCCCTTTCCCGCTCCGGGCATCCCAAGCAGTTCATCGAATTCGGCAAAAGCAGTCTGCTCGCCGGCACTCTTGCTCGTTGCGCGCGGCTGGACCATGAGCATCTGATCGTCGTCAGCAACGAGGCGCACCGTTTCCACGTCCATGATGCCGTCCGGCAGCTCCCGACGGCGGACATCATCCTTGAGCCCACCCAGCGCAATACCGCTCCGGCCATAGCTCTGGCTGCCTTCCGGGCGCAGGAGCTCGGAGGGGAGCAGGCGCTGCTGCTGGTGCTGCCGGCCGACCATCGCATGGACCCCGAAGAGGTGTTTACGGAGGCCGTGCACAAGACCTTGCCCGCCGCGGCCGAGGGCCGCCTCGTCACCTTCGGCATCACGCCCACGGCACCCGCCACGGGCTTCGGCTACATCATCGCCGGAGCCGGGCTGCCGTACGGACTGCATGAGGTCAGCCGCTTTCAGGAAAAGCCCGATGCGGCCACGGCGCGCCGCCTGCTGGAATCGGGAACGGCCCTCTGGAACAGCGGCATGTTCCTCTTCCGCGCGGACTGCTATCTGGAACAGCTTGAACGCTTCCGCCCGGACATCTTTGCCGCCGTCAGCGCAGCCTGGCAGGGACGCCGCACGGACGGCCGCTTCCTGCGGCCCGCGTCCGACGCCTTTTGCGCCTGCCCTGCGGACTCCATCGACTACGCCATCATGGAGAAGACGGACCGGGCGGCGGTCATGCCCCTTCCCCTGCGCTGGAACGACCTCGGCTCCTGGGAAGCCTTCTATGAGATCAGCCCCCATGACGAGGACGGCAATGCCCGGCAGGGCGACGTCATGCTGGAGGACTGCCGCAACTGCTATCTGCACAGTACCGGGCGTCTGCTGGCGGCGGTGGGCGTGGAAGATCTGGCCGTGGTGGAGACCCGCGACGCCGTGCTGGTGGCCCGCCGCGACCGCGTGCAGGACGTCAAACGCATCGTGCAGCGGCTGGAGAAGGAAAACCGCCCGGAACATGCCCTGCATCCGCGGGTCTGCCGCCCGTGGGGCAGCTATGAACGTCTGGCCGAAGGCGAACGCTTCCAGGTCAAGCGCATCGTGGTGGAACCGGGAGGGGAACTCTCCCTGCAGAAACATTATCACCGCGCCGAGCACTGGGTGGTCGTGGGCGGCGTGGCCGAAGTGACGCTGGGCGAGGAGGTGCGCCTGGTGACGGAAAACGAATCCATCTACATCCCGCAGGGCAGCCTGCACCGTCTCAAGAATCCCGGCAAGCTGCCGCTGCTGCTCATCGAGATCCAGACCGGCAGCTATCTGGGAGAAGACGACATCGTGCGCGTCAGCGACATCTACGGCCGGACGGATCCGCCGTCCGCCCCCTCTGCGGATCACAAGGAGGCGCAATGAGTGAACTTGACTGCTTCAAGGCCTATGACGTGCGCGGCGCTGTGCCGGAGACGCTTTCCCCGCAGCTCGTGCGGGCGGCCGGACGTGCCTTTGTGGCCGTGACCGGCGCGCGCCATGCCGTCATCGGACGGGACGCGCGTTTGTCCGGGCCTCTCCTGCGCGATGCCCTTTGCCTTGGCCTGCGCGAATCCGGCTGCGCCGTGACGGACATCGGCATGTGCGGTACCGAAGAGATCTATTACGCCGCCTTTGCCCAGCCCTTCGACGGCGGCATCATGATCACCGGCTCGCATAATCCGGCCCATGAGAACGGCCTCAAGATGGTCAGGGCCGGGGCCGTCCCCATCAGCGGGGATTCGGGCCTGCACGCCATACGGGATCGTGCGGCGGAAGAACTGCGCACGCTGACCGCCGACACGCCGCCCGCCGGAGAACTGGCCCCCCTGCATACCGCCAGTTACCGCGCGGCCTATGTGGCGCATCTGCTGGACATGGTGGGGAGGGACGGCCTGCGGCCGCTCAAGATCCACTGCGATGCGGGCAACGGCTGCGCCGGGCTCGTCCTGCGGGAGCTGGCCCCGCACCTGCCCTATGCCTTCACCTTCAGCAATGCGGAACCGGACGGGCATTTCCCGCACGGCGTCCCCAATCCGCTGCTGCCGGAAAAGCGCGAGGCCACGGCGCAGGCCGTGCGAGAACATGGCGCGGACATGGGGCTTGCCTGGGACGGCGACTTTGACCGCTGCTTCTTCTATGACCACGAAGGTACTTTCATCGAGGGCTACTATCTGGTGGGCCTGCTGGCCGAATCCGTGCTGGAAAGCCATCCCGGCGGCAAGATCGTGCATGATCCGCGCCTGGTCTGGAATACGCAGGAAGTGGTCACGGCCGCGGGCGGCAAGCCCGTCCTCTCCAAGGCCGGGCACGCCTTCATGAAGGAGACCATGCGTGCCGTGGATGCCGTCTACGGCGGCGAGATGAGCGCCCACCACTTTTTCCGGGAATTCGCCTACTGCGATTCCGGCATGCTGCCCTGGCTCATGGTGGCCCGCATCATCAGCCGCAGCGGCAAGACGCTCAAGGAGCTGGTGGCCGCCCGCATGGCCGCCTATCCCTGCAGCGGCGAGATCAACCGCAGCGTGCGGGATACCGCGGCCGTCATGGAGGCCGTCTATCGGGATTATGCCCCGCAGGCTCTGGAGGAGAGCCGTCTGGACGGTCTTTCCCTGAGCTTCAAGGACTGGCGCTTCAACCTGCGCCCCTCCAATACCGAGCCCCTCCTTCGCCTCAATGTGGAGGCCCGCGGGGATGCCGCCCTCATGGCGCGCATGACCAAGGCCCTGCTGCACCATATCGACGTGGCCAGCCACGCCTGATCGCCTTTGCGGGACGCCGGCGTGACTCCTTCCACGGGAGCCCCGGCGTCCTCTTTCTGCCTTCTCCGCCCTGCCATTTCCAGCGCCTTGCAGCACCCTGGCGGCCGTGCCTGCGGTCCGGTCTCTCCTCTTATTCCTGCTTCTTTTTCCGTGCATGTTTCAGCTTGACATTTCGCACGGCGCATGTTTCGAGGCATACTCGGATAGGTGTTCCCTTTATCATGTGAAACCACAGGAGGATCCATGCTCGGCCCCATCATCGACAGCGGCTGTCTGCTCGCCGGCGGACTGGCGGGAGCGTACAGCGCCCATCTCGTGCCCAGGCGCATCAAGGAAAGTCTGCCGCCCATCTTCGGCGTGGTCACGTTGTGCATGGGCATGACGCTGGTCAACAAGGTGGCGTCCATGCCCGTCGTCGTGGCCTCCCTCCTGCTCGGTACCCTGCTCGGCGAGCTGGTCTTTGCCGAAAGGCTCCTCTCCGCCGCCATCAAAAAGATCCTGCTGGCGACGCGCCGCCGGGACATGCCGGTGGACGAGGGCACGGTCCTCAGCCTCGTGACCCTTGTCTCCGCCTTCTGCTTCGGGAGCATGGGCATTTTCGGGGCCGTCACCGAAGCCATCACGGGCAAGCCGGACATCCTGCTGGCCAAGGCCGTGCTGGACCTCTTCAGCGGCCTGCTGTTCGGGGCCGTTTTCGGCGGGATCGTGGGCTGCATCGCCCTGCCCCAGTTCGCCATACTGACGTTCTGCTACCTGTGCGGGAATTTCTGCGCGCCGTTCATGGCGCCCCCTCTGCTCGGCGACTTCACCGCCTGCGGTGGCGTCATCTTCGCGGCCACGGGCCTGCGGATGTGCGGCATACGGATGTTCCCGGTCATCAACATGTTGCCGGCCCTCCTGCTTGCGCCCCTGTTCTCGCTGCTCTGGCAGCACATCTTCGGCGCCTGACGCAGGCCGGAACGCACGGCCGGGACGGACGGCGGCCGATGCCGGCCCCTTGTCCGCGCCGGCCAGGCGATCCCCCGTCAGGGGGCATCGCCTGCGTGCGCCAGACCGCGAACGCATACGAAAACAGCCGGCATCCTTACGGATGCCGGCTGTTGCTTTTTGCTGGTGCCGAAGGGGAGACTCGAACTCCCACTCCCTTGCGAGAACTAGACCCTGAACCTAGCGTGTCTACCAATTCCACCACTTCGGCGCGAGAAAGAATATACGCGGAGAGGGGGTCTTTGGCAAGCTTTTTTTCGACTTTTGGCCTCTGCCGGAAAAAATCAGCTAACCAGCGGGGATAAAAGAAATATTTTATGTTTTGCCTTTCACGGCGACCCGCACTAGCATGGGCAGAGATCCCGTCCGTGAGAGGAGACCCCGTATGGCCAACGATTTTCAGCATTATTTCCGCCTCTGGGAGGCGAGCTTCCCGCAGCGGCGAGAGGTCCGCTGGGCGAACGGCTATCTGCACAACGCCTATTGCGCGGACTGCCGCTACTGTTGCGGGCCGCAGGATTCCGCCACGCCCTTCCCCATGCCGCTGCTGCCCGCGCAGTGCCACGAGCGGCTGGAAGACGACTTTTACCTGCTCGATCCCGTGACCCCCTGTCTGGATGACCGGGGCTGCAAATCCTGCGGCCCGCAGGGCTGCCGCCTGCCCCGGCCGCAACGCCCCATCGCCTGCGGTCTCTTCCCTCTCGTCCTTGTCCGTGATGCCCTCCACCTCTATCAGTGCTGTCCCGCCGCCCTGCATCTGCCGCTGCGCGAGTGGATCCGTCTGGGAGAACAGGCGCGCGACTGGCTGCTGACCTTTTCCCCTGCCGAGCGGCAGCGGCTGAGTCTTTCGCTTTCTCCCGAGACGCTGGCGGAAAGCTACATCGACCTGCATCTTGCCCTGCCGGAGCATCCGTAAACGGCACCGTTTCCCGGCATGGACGGGCAGGCTCCGGCCGCACGTCCCGCCAGTCCCTTTCGCTCACTGTTCCATACGACGCTTTCCTGCGACTTTTTTGACGCGGGAAAGCGTATTTTTGTTTTTGGGGGCGTATTTCTCCCTTTAAAACAGAGACAAAGCGGAAGAAATCTGCTATATTTTTCTCAAAGGAGGATACCCACCGCACTCATACCCCGCCCAATCATCATCACCGGGCACGTACAGCACCGCATCTCGCATGCTTGCGCACCGTACCGACAGGAACTTTCACCCTTCAAGGAAGTGACCGATGCAGTTTTTCTTTGATCGCCCCGCCTGTCAGAATCTTCGCAAATCGCTTCGGCGCGAATGGCTGGAGACGAACGGTCTCGGCGATTATGCCTCAAGCACTCTGGTTTGCTGCCATACCCGCAAGTATCATGGCTTGTTCGTCACGGAGCTGGCACGCCCGGCAGGCAGGCATGTGCTGCTCTCCACGCTGGAAGAATCCTTGTGCATGGCCGGCAGAGAATTTTTCTTCTCCTGCCGCAAACACCCCGGCGTCTATTATCCGCGCGGACATGAGTACATGCAGTCGGCCGGGCTGGGCTGCCTGCCCCGCTTCCGCTACCGCTTCGGCGACGTGTTCATCACGCGGGAGATCATGCTGCTGCCCGGCCGGCATGTCCTGCTCATCCGTTACGAGGCATCCGTCACCAGCCCGGAGACGCCCCCCCTCACCCTGCGTCTCAAGCCCCTGCTGGCCTGCCGCAACATGCACGCCGTCCGGCATGCCGACGGCGCGCCCCCCGTTGCCGGTTCCCCCACCCTGTTCGGCGTGAGCGTCCAGCCGGACCCCGCCCTGCCGCCGCTTTTCCTGCAGGTGGACGGCGCATCGTCCTTCCGCTCCGCGCCGGACTGGTATTATGCCGCCGAGTATCTGGCCGAACAGGAACGCGGCTTCGATTTCCAGGAAGATCTGCTCATGCCCGGCGTCTTCGACATTGCCCTTGAGCCCGGCAAGCCCGTCTATTTCACCGCCGCCACGGAGAGCCTGCAGCGTGAGCATGCGCGCCACGCCCTTGACGCCCTCTGGCGGGCCGAACGGGACCGGCGGCTGGCGGACGAAGAAAGGGCGCAGAGCCTGCAGGGCCATTTGTGCCGGGAAGGAGAGCGCTTCCTCTGCCGGACGCCCTCCCCCGCCCCGGCGGAGGCTCCCTCCGCCCGTCCGGACGCCGTGGTGGCGGGATACCACTGGTTCGGGGCCTGGGGGCGGGACACGCTCATCGCCCTGCCCGGCCTGACCTTCTTTGCCGGCCGGCAGGAGGCGGGCGAGCATATCCTCGCCTGCATGGGCGCAGCCGTGAAGGGCGGTCTCGTCCCCAACGTCTTTTCCCCGGACGGCGAGCATGCCTATAACTGTGTGGATGCCTCGCTCTGGTACGTCTGGGCCGTACAGATGCTGCTCAAGACCGCCCCGGACAGGCTGGATTTCGTCAAGACCTGCTGCTGGCCGGCCATCCGCGCCATCATCGAGGCCTACCGCAGCGGTCAGGCCCCGCATGTGTCCCCCGATGCCGAGGGTTTCCTCAACGTGGGGGACGCCTCCACCCAACTCACCTGGATGGACGCGGCCGTGCACGGCCGCCCCGTCACCCCCCGGCACGGACAGCCTGTGGAGATCAGCGCCCTCTGGTACAATGCGCTGGCCTTTGCCGACTATCTGGCCCGCCGCCTCGATATCCCCCACTGGCAGGACAGCCAGGAACAGCGCGCCCGCATGCGGCTGGTCTTCCAGCATCGCCACTGGATCAGCGATCCTCTCGGCGACTATCTGGCCGACGTCTGGCGCGAGGGAGAACAGGACAGACGGGTGCGGCCCAATCAGCTCTTTGCCGTCTCCCTGCCCTACCCCATCCTGGAAGAAGACTATTACGCCAGCGTCGTCTCGCGCGTGCGCCAGTGCCTGCTGACGCCCTACGGCCTGCGCACGCTGGCCCCCAGCGCCGCGGAATACCGGCCGCTGTATGAGGGCGGCCCGGAATCCCGCGACAGCGCCTATCATCAGGGCACGGTCTGGCCGTGGCTGCTGGGCGCGTACGGGGACGCCCTGCTGCGCGCCGCCTGGGACGAGGAAGGAGCCGTGCGGGACACTCTGCAGACCCTCACGCCCCTGTTCAGCCGCCACCTGTGGGAAGCCGGCATCGGCAGCCTGTCGGAGATCTTCGACGGCGACCCGCCCCACCTGCCGGACGGCTGCATAGCGCAAGCCTGGAGCGTGGCCGAATGCCAACGCCTGCTCGTCACCTTCCAGAAGGCCGCCCCGGAATGCTATGCCCGCTGGGAAAGCCAGCTCCCGCAAGGAGGATAGACCATGCGCGTGCTCATGTTCGGCTGGGAATTCCCCCCCTTCAAGAGCGGAGGCCTCGGCACGGCCTGCAAGGGCATGGCTTCGGCGCTGGCCGCCAAAGGGACCGGCGTCGTCTTCGTCCTGCCGCGTACCGGCCACCGCCGGCCGCAAGAGACGGAGCCGGGCCTCACCCTGCTTTCCGCCTCCGGCACACGCCTGCACGGCGGCATGGCCCGCGTCTCCCGCGAGGGAGCGGCCCGCGGGGAGCGGCGCTTGCCGCCGGGAAACGAATGGTACGCCCTGGATGCGGCCCTGCGCCGGATCTGGGAACGCAAGCTGCATCTGGAATATATCGACTCCCCCCTGCACCCTTACCTGACGGAGGAGGGCTATCTGCGCGAATACGGTCAGTGGGCCGCGCGGGATCAGCTGACGGCGGGGAAACGCGCGCAACGATCCATCCTGCATGAGGCGGGGATGGACTGGCTGCCGGGAGAAGCCGGTCCCGAAGAGGAGCCGCTGCCGGACAGGGAGATCCTGCTGCACGGCGGCTACGGTCAGGACCTCATGCAGGAGGTGCGGCGCTATGCCTGCGCCGCGGCCGCCATCGCCCGCCGCACGCCCTGCGACGTCATCCACGCCCACGACTGGATGACCTATCCGGCGGGCATGCTGGCCAAACAGCTCACCGGCAAGCCGCTGGTCGTCCACATCCATGCGCTGGAGTCCGACCGCAGCGGCCACAACGTCAATCAGGCCATCGCCGATCTGGAGCGGGCGGGCATGGAGGCCGCCGACAAGGTCATTGCCGTCAGCCATTACACCAAGGAACTCGTCATGCGGGATTACGGCATCCCGGACAGCAAGATCGTGGTCGTCCACAATGCCGTGTCCCGCAGCGACATCAGCCGGACATGCCCCCTGCCGCCGCTGTGCGCCCACGAAAAGCGGGTGCTCTTCATGGGGCGCATCACCTACCAGAAGGGCCCGGACTACTTTGTGGAGGCCGCCCGCCTGGTGCTGGACCGGCTGCCGCATACGCGCTTCATCATGGCCGGCAGCGGCGACATGCTGCCGAACATGGTGCGCCGCGTGGGTCAGCTGCGCATGGGCAGCCGTTTCCACTTCACGGGCTTCCTCAAAAACGAGGACGTGGACCGCATGTACGCCATGAGCGACGTCTACGTCATGCCCAGCGTTTCCGAACCCTTCGGCATCGCGCCGCTGGAGGCCATGGCCTGCGACGTGCCGGTCATCGTGTCCCGGCAGTCGGGGGTGGTGGAGGTGCTGCGCAACGCCATCCGGGTGGACTTCTGGGATGTGCGCGAAATGGCCAACAAGATCTGCGCGCTGCTCACCTATCCCGTGCTGGCCGCGGAAGAGGTGCGCAACTGCCGCGAAGAACTGAAGCACATCCGCTGGGAAAATGCCGCCAGCAAGATACGAGCCGTCTACGATTGCCTTGTGGCAGGGAGAAACTGAACATGGCCGCCGTCTGCTTCTACTTTCAGGTACATCAGCCCTACCGTCTGCGTCATTACACCTTTTTCGACATCGGCGCGGACGCCTTTTATGAAGATGAGGACGCCAACTGCGACATCCTCCTCAAGGTCGCGCGCAAATGCTATCTGCCCATGAATGCCCTGCTGCTCTCCCTCATCCGGCGGCATGAAGGGCGCTTCAAGGTGAGCTTTTCCCTCTCCGGCACGGCGCTGGATCAATTCGCGGCCTATGCGCCGGAGCTCATCCAGAGCTACCGCGAGCTCGTCGCCACGGGCTGCGTGGAGCTGCTGTCCGAGACCTACAACCACTCTCTGGCCTTCCTCTACTCGCCGGACGAATTCCGGGAACAGGTGCGCCTGCACGACGACCGCATCGAGGAGCTTTTCGGCGTCCGGCCCACGGTCTTCCGCAATACGGAGCTCATCTACAACAATGCCCTGGCCCGCGCCGTGGAAGACATGGGCTATGACGCCATACTGGCCGAGGGCGCGGATCATGTGCTGGGCTGGCGCAGCCCCAATTACGTGTACCGGCCGGCGGGCTGCGACAGGCTGAAACTCCTGCTCAAGAACTACCGCCTTTCCGACGATATCGCCTTCCGCTTCTCGGACCGCAACTGGCCCGAATTCCCCCTGACCGCGGAGAAGTTCGCCCACTGGGCCGGGACGGCCGCCCTTTCGGGCGACCTCATCAATCTGTTCATGGATTACGAGACCTTCGGCGAGCATCAGTGGGAGGCGTCCGGGATCTTCCAGTTCATGGAGGCCCTGCCCGACCGGCTCCTGTGCCTGCCGGGCTTCCGCTTCGTCACCCCTTCGGAAGCGGCGGCGGAACACGAGCCCGTGGCCGAGCTGGACGTGCACAACTTCATGTCCTGGGCCGATGCGGAACGCGATCTCACGGCCTGGCTGGGCAACGACATGCAGCATGACGCCATAGAGACCGTCTACCGCCTGGAAGAACGCGTCAAGGCCGGCGGGGACGACGGCCTGCTGCGCACCTGGCGCAGGCTCCAGACGTCGGACCACTTCTATTACATGTGCACGAAGTGGTTTGCGGACGGGGACGTGCACAGCTACTTCAACCCCTACGGCTCTCCCTATGACGCCTACATCAATTATATGAACGTCATGGCGGATTTCGCCCTGCGGCTTGACGGCGCTCCCGGCCTGGGCCACTCTGCGGAGATGCCGCCCCGCACGGACGCGTACCGTCCTGCCGGCCCTCGTGACTGAACCCCAACCAAAGGACGAGCAGATGGATCATGATTTGCACAAAAGCCTGCTGTTTGAAGTCAGCTGGGAAGTCTGCAACAAGGTAGGCGGCATCCATACCGTCGTCAGCAGCAAGGCGCTGGCCGCCGTCGCCGCCTTTGGCGACAACTACTTCCTGCTTGGCCCCGACCTCGGCGACAATGCCGGCTTCGAACCCTCGGACGAGCCCTGCTGGCAGCTGCTGCGCCCGCTCCTCGAACAGCGCAACCTTGTTTGCCGCTTCGGCCGCTGGAACATCCCCGGCCGGCCCAAGGTCATCCTGGTGGGCTTCCGGGACCGCTACAATCAGGGCCAGCTGCTCTATGCCCTCTGGAACCGTTTCGGCGTGGACTCCATCTCCGGCGGCTGGGACTATGCGGAACCGGTCATGTTCAGCACGGCCTGCGGCGAGGTCATCGAGATCGCCGCCAAGGCGCTGGCCGAAGCGGACGGCGGGCCGGTGCTCGCGCATTTCCACGAATGGATGTGCGGCGGCGGCCTGCTCCACCTGCGGCAGCATGCTCCGGCCGTGGGCACGGTGTTCACCACCCATGCCACCATGCTGGGACGGGCCATGTCCGGCGCGGGCTTCGACATCTACAAGCAGATGAAGCAGATCAATCCCAAGCGGGAAGCCGACTCCTACAACATCACGGCCAAACATTCCATGGAATCGGCTTCGGCCCGCGAGGCGGACTGCTTCACCACCGTCAGCCGCATCACCGCGGACGAAGCCGCCAATTTCCTGGGCCGCGTGCCGGACGTCATCACCACCAACGGCATCGACCTTGCGCCCATCCCCGACTTTGCGGCGGACCGCGTCCAGCCGCAGCGTGCCCGCGGCAAGGTGCTGGAGGCCGCCCGCCGCCTGCTGCGCCGTCCCTTGCCGGACGATACGCGCATCTTCATGATCTCCGGCCGCTACGAACATCACAACAAGGGCATCGACCTCTTCCTCGATGCGCTGGGCCAGGTCAACAGGGACCTTGCCAAGTCCCAGACCTGCCTGCTGGCCCTGTGCGCCGTCATGGGCGGGCACAGCGGCGTCAATCCCGACGCGGTGAGCGGGGATGCGGACAAGCAGCCCCCCTACGGCCCCAACTGGCTGAGCAGCCACTACGTCTACAATCCCGCGCAGGACCCCATCATCACCTCCTGTCTGCGGCTGGGTCTGGACAACGGTCCGGAGGACCGCGTCCAGGTCATCTTCGTGCCTGCCCTGCTCGACGGCGAGGACGGCTTTTTCAACATGCCCTACAATGAGGTGCTCAGCGCCTGCGATCTGGGCGTCTTCCCCTCCTGGTACGAGCCGTGGGGCTACACGCCGCAGGAAAGCGCCGCCTACGCCGTGCCCACCATCACCTCCGACCTGGCCGGTTTCGGCCTCTGGGTACGGGAACAGAACGGACAGGGCCACGGCGTGGACATCATCAACCGCAGCCAGACCAGCTACGAGAACAGCGTTGCGGCCCTGCGGGATCTGCTGCTGGAAAACGCCACCCTTTCCGACGGCAATCTGCAAAAGCGGCGTGCGGAGGCGCGTCAGCTCAGCACCCTCTGCACCTGGCGGGACTTCTTCGCTTTTTACCGGGAAGCTTACGCCCAGGCGCTGGAAAAGGCCGCCCAGCGCGCCCCCCGCGAGCAGCAGGGGCAGGACTCCCTGACGCGTGTGCTGGAAGCCTCCATGTCCGCCACGCCGACCCTGCACAGCTTTACCGTGGCCGCCCGGCTGCCCGCCCCCATCGCCCGGCTGCGGGAGCTGGCCCACAACCTCTGGTGGAGCTGGCATCCCGAATGCCATCCGCTCTTTGAGCAGCTCGACCCCGACCGCTGGCGGGAAAGCGGGCACAATCCCGTCATGGTGGTGGAGCGGGCCGATCAGCTCCGCCTGCAGGCGCTGGCGGAGAACGCCGAATATCTCCAGCTTTACACGCAGACCCTGGCGGCCTTCGATGCCTACATGGCCGAGCCCTGCGTGGACTACGGCGACCTATCCCCTGAGCATCCCCTCGCCTATTTTTCCACGGAATACGGCCTGAGCGAATGCCTGCCCATCTACTCCGGCGGGCTGGGCGTCCTTTCCGGCGACCATCTCAAATCCTCCAGCGATCTCAATATCCCGCTGGTGGGCGTGGGCCTGCTCTACAAATACGGCTACTTCCGCCAGCGCCTCGATGGCGAGGGCCGGCAAACGGCCACCTACGCGCAGAACGACTTTTCGCTGCTGCCCATAGAGCCCGTCCTCGACCCTTACGGCGAACAGCGGGAGATCATGCTCCAGCTTTCCGGCCGTCGCCTGTTCGCCGCCATCTGGATGGTGCGCGTGGGCCGGGTGCGCCTCTATCTGCTGGACAGCGACCTTGCCAAGAATACCGACGAGGACCGCAAGATCACCGCCCGCCTCTATGAAGCCGACCGCGACATCCGCCTGCGGCAGGAGCTGCTGCTCGGGCGCGGCGGCGTCCGCCTGCTGCGCGAGCTGGGCCTGAAGCCCGCCGCCTACCACATGAACGAAGGCCATTCCGCCTTCCTTATCTGCGAACGGCTGCGGCAGCTCGTCATGGAAAGCGGCCTCAGCGTGGCCGAAGCCGGAGAGGTGGTGCGCGGCAGCACGCTCTTCACCACCCATACCCCTGTGGATGCGGGCAATGAACGCTTTGCGCTGGACCGCATGGAGCCCTATTTCAAGAGCTTCACGCAAATGATCGGCATCTCCTGGCAGGATTTCGTCCACATGGGCCGCTATGCCAACAGTGAACGCAACATCTTTGAGATGACGGTGCTGGCCCTCAACTACGCCTATCGCTCCAATGGCGTCAGCAAGCTGCACGGGCACGTTTCCCGCCAGATGTGGCGCGAGGGCTGGCCGGGCGTCCCTCCGGCGGAGATCCCCATCGGCCATGTGACCAACGGCGTGCATGTGCCGTCCTATGTGGGCCCGGCCATGCGCCCGCTGCTGGATGGCTGTCTCGGCCCGAACTGGGAGTTCCTGCCGCCCGACGCTCCGCAATGGGACAGGGTCGCGGAGATCCCGGACGATGCCCTCTGGTCCGCCCGGCAAAATCAGAAAAAGCGGCTCATTGACGCCATCCGCAACAGCCTGCCCGCCTTCTGCAAGACGCTCGGCGTGCCGCATGACCTACAGCGGCAGATGGCGCAACGCCTGTCGCCGGCCTCGCTGGTCATCGGCTTTGCGCGCCGCTTTGCGCCCTACAAGCGCGCCAATCTGCTCTTTGCGGACATGAACCGCCTGCAGCGCCTGCTGGGGCAGCAGAACCGCCCCATCATCTTCGTCTTTGCCGGCAAGGCGCACCCTGCCGATACCCAGGGCAACGACATCCTGCAGGAGATCGTCCGCCGGGCCGTCTCCTCTGAGCTGGCGGGCAAGGTCTTCTTCCTGCCGGACTATGACCTTGCGACCTCGCGCCTGCTGGTGCAGGGCTGCGACGTCTGGCTCAACACGCCGCGCCGTCCCTACGAGGCCAGCGGCACCAGCGGCCAGAAAGTGCCCGTCAACGGCGGCATCAACCTCAGCGTCTCCGACGGCTGGTGGTGCGAAGGCTACCACGGCGACAACGGCTGGACCATCGGCGCCGCCGCGGGCCCGGAGAATGCGCCGGAACAATGCGATTACGACGACGCCGAAAGCCTGTACAGCCTGCTGGAAGAAGAGGTCCTGCCCCTGTACTTTGCCCGTGATGCCCAGGGCCTGCCCGCCCAGTGGCTGCATATGGTGCGGCGCTCGCTGCAAAGCCTGGTGGCCTGCTACAGTTCGCACCGCATGGTCGGCGATTACGTGCAGGACTACTACCTGCCCGCCGCCACACGCGGCAAGGAGCTGGAAAAGAACAACTTTGCCCTGGCCCGTCGCCTTGCCGCCTGGAAAGCCGATGTCGCCGGACGCTTCAGCAGCGTGCGCATGGACACCATACGTATCGACGGCCTCGGCGGGGAGGATGCGTCCGCCGGACAGATGACCGTCAGCGTGCGGCTCCATCCCGGCGACATGCTCGTGGAAGAACTGCTCGTCCAGCTCGTGGCCGGGCCCGGCGACGGGACGAACTTCATCGGCAGGCCCGATACGGTGACGCTGCACCCGCGCAAGGAGACCTCGGGAGAGGCCCTGCTCTATGAAGGCTCCTATACGCCTTCGCATAACGGGCTGCACATGTACGGCGTTCGCGTCATGCCCGTGACGGAAGGCTTGGATTCGCCGCTGGAAACGCATCTCGTCCTCTGGGGCTGACCGCCACGACAACGCATACGCGGGGAGATCTTTCCGATCTCCCCGCGTTTTTCTGTCCGTGCCGCCGCCTCGCGCTTTATTCAAAGGCAAAACGCTCTATGCTTCCCGCTCCCGGTCTGCCGGGGACAGCATGGCCGCCGCCAGCCAGGCCGCGCCCCACAGGCCGCTCATGTCGTGCGTGTAGCGGCGCAGAGGGATGCGTTCGAGCACACGCAAACGGGGAGCGCAGAAAAACGCCTCGATAAAGGCGGGATGTGACGGCAGGGCCGGGTGCCGCTTCACCATCCCCCCGGTCAGGTACAGTCCGCCGTAACACAGCGTAGACAAGGCCCACTGCGCGCATACCCGCCCCAGAAAACGGGCATACCAGCGCAGGGTCTCGCATTCCTGTTCCAGATAGCGGGACGCGGCCTGCGGATCCAGCTCCTCGCCGCTCAGATAGGCATGCAGGCAGGCGAGCCCCCGGCCCGACACCACGTCATCCCCGGTCACCCATTCGCTCGCGAAGCGTTTTGCGGCATATGCCGAAAAATCCGCCTCATCACGGCCTATAAAAGGAAAGGGCGCATGCCCGAACTCCGCCGGGAACGCCCGGCGCACGTGGGCCGTTCCGTCCGCTCCTACAGGCACGAGCTGCGCCGCGCCCAGGCCCGTCCCGGCTCCCAATACGGCCCGCACCCCGTCCGGCACAGGGTCCGGCCCAAACACAGGGCGTGCCTGCCGCCCCACTTCGGTCAGGCAGGCATAGGCCTCACACACGAAATCATTGGCCAGACGGCAGGGGCACAGCCGCCCCTCCTGTCCGGCATCCCATTCCGTCAGGTCGAGGCGCACGTCCGCATTGCTCGTCACAGCGTGCCAGGGGTCGGATACCGGCCCGGCAATACCGATGACCAGCGACGACAGCGCATCCACCGGCATGCCGAGCGACGCCTCCCACTGCGCGCGCAGCGACTGCGCATCCTTTACCAGAGCGGTCATCCCCGTGACCGCCCGCTCAAGACGCAGGCCTCCCTGTGCGTCCTGCATGAACAGGCCATAGCGGGTGTGCGTTCCCCCCAGATCAACAGCGCCAAGTAACGGCATATCCTTTCTCCAGATCTGCTCGCGGCAGGAGATCACCGGCACGCAGTCCATACAGCTCATGCGGCATGTCCTCGCCCCGATAGTGTTTATAAAAAAAGCCGCAACGCCGCATCCCCAACCTGCGCGCCACAGCACACGACGCCGTGTTGCCGACCTTGATGCAGGCAAAGATCTCCGGCAACGCCAGCGACGTAAAGCCCATCCGCAGACAGGCGTATGCCGCCTCCACCGCGTACCCCTGTCCCCAGTACGCCCGTGCCAGCATATACCCAACTTCAGAGACATAGAGATCCCGCACGCCCAATCCGGGCCGCTCAGAGGAAGACGCCCCTGCCGCAACAGGTTCAGGCGAAGCCCCATCATCCTCCAGCGGACTTACGCCCAGACACTCCTGCATGGTCAGGCCGCATTGTCCGATGAGCTCGCCAGTCGAGCGCAGGGTGACCGCCAGAGCCCCATAACCAGCCGTGTCGTAACGTTCCTGCTGTCGGGCGATCCATGCCCGAACCTCCGCATCCGACAGGGTATGCCCCCAGGCATGCATGACCTCCGCATCCTGCAAATAGCGGCCAACAGCCGAGAAATCGCTTTCCCCCATAGGCCGCAGGAAACAGCGGGGAGTCGTTATCTCAAGCATATATTGCTCCCGGTGCGCAAAACCCGCACGCATCAAAAAAAAAAGCGCCAAACGGCTGCCCAATGTACCAACCCATCATGCCGCCGTAAACCTCTCCACCTTTCGGGGAACCCTTGCCGCCTGCCACGGAGCCCATCGCGCAAAGGCACTGGCAAAGCTGCTCTCCTCCTCACAAGCTACACCAGCGTATAGGCTTAAGCGTGGCATGGCAGCCCCCCTTTAGAAAACGAGAACGCGGCAACAGACTTTTACTTCTTGCCTACAAGCTTTCAGCGCGACGTGCCACCGTACTCTGAGGCTCAGCGCGCGGAATCATCTAAGGAAAGTCGTTTTTACCCAGCTTCCCGGCATAGCGAACTCTCCTCATATGGCCCATGCACTTCATCCTGTTTTGCTGGCGTAAGCGCCGCATGGCGCGGAGGAGATCGCCGCCCCGCAGGGGCGGAAGCTCCGACGCCGCCCTGACGCTCGTCACGCGCAAAGCGCGGGACAGCGGGAGGGCGGACACCCAATGCCGCGCGACAAGGAGGAGGAAGAGGGACGAGCTAAGCAGATCTACAAGTTGTCACGGATGGCTGCCCCAACGCAGGGTTGGGGGTCGTAGGGGGTAAGGGGCTGCGCAAGCCCCTTATCCCCTACCCCGCGCCGGGAGGCGACCATGCCCGGATGCCGGGCAGCAGCCGCAAGCCAACGGAAAAAAACATATCCCACGAAAACGTCCGCCCTGAAGCTAGGCAACCACCTCTATCGAAGAAAAAGCAGCTCAAAAATGTGATGACCTTCCATTTTCATTTTTTTGCCACTGAT
>DGYFI06202__coassemble_695_pt1 | contig 18846 bp, 17 predicted proteins | sample DGYFI06202__metabat2_high_PE_036 | metagenome-assembled genome bin DGYFI06202
ACGCAGGAGCCTTACGGGCATCGACAGCAGAGCGAGGGGGTCCCCTTCCCCCCAATAGTCATTGATGTTGCGGGCAGGCGTTACAGGGCAAAGGCCCGCTGCACATGGGGCTGCAGGAGCAGACAGAGCCACGGCAGGAGCAGCAGCCAGAGGTGACGGGCAAGACGGGGCCGGAAGAGCGGCAGGGCCCAGAGGCAGGCCGCCAGGGTCAACATGGCGGCGGCGGGCGTGGTGTTGAGGGTCGCCAGAGCCACGGGGTCTTCCGTCAGCGTGGACAGCGGACGGCCGGACAGCAGGAAGAGCAGCGGCTGGAGCAGGATGTCGCTCCAGCGGTCGATGCAGGTGGGCAGCAGGCCCAGTACGGCCCAGACGGCGCACCAGCGTACCGCCCGATCCCAGTTCTTGCCGAACAGCAGCGGTATGCGGGCATTGGCGTAGAGCACCAGCAGGGCGACGCCCCCCGCCGCCGACAGGTGGGAGAAGGCCGTCCCCAGACTTGCGCCGAGCACGAGGCGGAAAAGGTCGTTGCGGGCCATGCCCTGAGGCGGCGGAGCCAGCACGCCACCCTGCACGAGGATGAGGCCGAACAGGGCCAGCAGGGCCGGCACGGTCAGCAGCATGGGACGGCGTATGACCGCTCCGTCATAGAGGCATTCCTCATCAGGCCGCAGATGCGGGAATTGGGGCAGGCGTCCGTTGGCCTTCTGCACGAGGGCCAGGAAGAGCGCGGCCAGCCCGCAGGCCAGCAGGCTGGCGGCGGTCTGCTGCCACTGCCAGCGCGGGAGGGTGGACATATCGTCCATTTGCCAGAGGGTCAGGACGAAATGCAGGATCAAAAGAGCAACGGAACACCAGCACAGGCGCAGGCTCAGCAGGGTGAAGCTGCGTGCGCCCCAGACGGCCAGACGCCCGTTGCCGCGCCTGCCCAGCGGATAGGTGAGCAGGAGGAGAAAGGGCATGAGTTCCGTGGCCTGAAGGACATATTTAAGAAGGAGCGTCAATTCCAGCATGATGCAGAGGGGTAAGGGTGAGGGCGCTTTTTTTCGGGGCCCAAAACGAAACGAAGCCGGACTTCAAATCCGGCTTCGTCCGCGGGATGCAGCATCGGTCTTACCGATGGGGGGGAGGGCTGCAAGCCCGTATGCGGCTACTCGACAATGGTTGCCCGCTTGATGATGACGGGCTCATTGGGCACGTCATCATAGTATCCGCGGGAACCAGTAGGGACAGCGGCGATCTTGTCCACCACGTTCTGCCCCTTGATGACCTTGCCGAACACGGCATAGCCCCAGCCTTCCGGCGTGGCGTTGCGGTAGTTCAGGAAGGAATTGTCCTTGGTATTGATGAAAAACTGGGCCGTGGCGGAATGCGGCTCGCTGGTCCGCGCCATAGCCACGGTGTACTTTTTGTTCTGCAGCCCGTTGGAGGCCTCGTTCTTCACCGGGGCGCGGGTGGGCTTTTCCTTCAAGTCCGGGGTCATGCCGCCGCCCTGGATCATGAAATCCTTGATGACGCGGTGGAAGATGGTGCCGTCGTAATGACCGGCCTTGACGTACTGCACGAAGTTGGAGACCGTCATGGGGGCCTTGCGGGCATCCAGCCGCAGCAGGATGTCGCCGTAATTGGTCTCCAGCTTCACGACAGGATCCGCTCCCGCCGCCGCGACCGGCAGAGGACCGCACAGGCAGAGGGCGCATACGCCAAGCAGGACGCACAGGACAACACGTTTGATACGGGACATCAGGCCACCTCGTGGAAAATCTCTCCTTCATCTTTAGCGCATTCGCCCGGAACTGGCAAGAGCGCGCCGCGCCCGGACGAAGTTTTTTTACGACACGGCTGAGGGACGCTTGCCAAGCCGGCCATCCATCTTATAATATCTCATGACTGAAAACCTCTCGCCCCCCGAACGCTTCTTCAGTCCTGACGGGGCGGGTCTCCCTTTTCTCTTTTCGGAGGTACAGATGCAAACGCGTGCTTATTCCCCCAGCCGGAGCGCCGCCAGCGTCAGCGGCATCTTCATGGGCCACGTCTACCGCTGGATGACCATCGGTCTGGGCGTCACCGCCTTCACGGCCTATGCCGTGGCCAGCACCCCCAGCCTCGCCTGGGCGCTCCTGGGCAATTCCCTGATCATGATCGCGCTCATCATCGCGCAGATCGGTCTTGTGGTCGCGCTCAGCGCCGCCATCCACAAATTCTCTTCGGGCACGGCCACAGGCGTCTTTTTGCTGTACGCCCTGCTCAACGGCCTGACCCTGTCCAGCATCTTCCTGGTCTATCCCATCGGCAGCATCGCCAATGCCTTCCTGACCTGCACGGGCATGTTCCTGGCCATGTCCGTTTACGGCACGGTCACCAAGCGGGACCTGACCGGCATGGGCAGCTTCCTGTTCATGGGGCTCATCGGCATCCTCATCGCTTCCATCGTGAACATCTTCCTTGCCAGCAGCATGCTGGACTTCGTCATCAGCTGCGTGGGCGTCATCGTCTTCACCGGCCTGACGGCCTATGACACCCAGAAGCTGCGCCAGTTCGGCGACGCCGCCCCGCTGGACGACGCCACCGCCATCCGCCGCGGCGCCATCCTCGGCGCGCTGACGCTCTATCTGGACTTCATCAACCTCTTCCTCATGCTGCTGCGCCTGTTCGGCGGCAACCGCGACTAATGCCATCCGCGCGGCCGCTGCCGCGCATGACCCGTCAGGCGGGGGCAAGGGCGACCTTGTCCCCGCCCTGCGTCTTTATCCCTCTCTTTCGCCGCCGCCGCGCCGGACTCCCGCGGCGGGCCGGCCAGGACCATCGCCATGAGCAAACGCCGCGCCTCTCCCCCGTCCCCACGACCGGCCGCTTCCGACGCCGGACATGCCGCTCCCGCCCCGGAAGCAAGGGAGGACGGCCCGCCCTGGCCTCCCGCCGGGGACGGCTCCGCCTTCCTGCCCTCCGCGGCCGATCTGGCCGACAAGGGCGACGGCGAGGCGGAGGACATTCCTCTCGCCGCTGCCGCGAACAGCCCCGCTCATGGGGATGATAGCGACGACGGCAGCGTCGATCACGTCCTGGCCCGGCAGATCATGACCGCTCTGGCCCGCCAGCAGCGCCCCATGCGGCTGGACGGCCTGCTGCGGGTGCTCGGTCTGCCGCGCAGGGCCCGCAAGGAGCTGGAGGCCGCCCTCGCCTTCCTGGCGCGGGAAGGCAAGGCCGTGCGCCAGCGCGGCGGCCTCTGGTCGCGGGCCGACAGCCTGCGGGAGGTGCGCGGGCGCTACATGGCCCTGCGCAGCGGCGCGGGCGGTTTCGTCACGCCGCTTGACGCGCGCGGGCAGGTGACGGGGCCGGATGTCTTCATCCACCCCCTGCAGGCGGGGGAAGCCTGGCACACGGACCTCGTGCGGGTGCTGCTGGCCCCGCGCGGACGGCAGGTGCGCGGGCGCAGCGCCGAAGGACGCATCGTGGAAGTGCTGGAACGCGGCTGCCGTCAACTGCCCGCCCATGTGCTGGACCGGGCGGGCGGCCGCCTGCACTGCCGGGCGGCGGACAGCCGTCTGGATGTGTCCTTCAGCGTGGATATGCCCGCTGAACAGCTCTCCGCGCCTCCGCCGCGCGGGGCCCTCGTCCTGCTCGAACCGGAACGCCGTCTGGCCTCCGATCTCTGGCAGGCACGCCTGCTGGAAATCATCGGACACGAGGACAGCGTGGCCGTGCAGGAAAATCTGGTCAAACTCAATCATCAGGTGCCGCTGGCCTTCCCGCCCCGCGCCGAAGCCGAGGCGCGGGCCCTGCCCGCCGAACCCTCGGACGAGGACATGGCCGGACGCGAGGACCTGCGCCCGCTGGTGCTGGTGACCATCGACGGGGCCGAAGCCCGCGACTTCGACGACGCCATCGGCGTGGAGGCCCTGCCCGACGGCTGGCTGCTGCGGGTGGCCATCGCCGACGTGAGCCACTATGTGCGCCCGCGCACGGCGCTGGACACGGAAGCGCTGGCGCGCGGCAATTCCTGGTATTTCCCCGCCTCGGTGGAACCCATGCTGCCCCCGGCCCTGAGCAACGGCCTGTGCAGCCTCAACCCCGATGCGAACCGCCTCTGCCTGACGGCGGAAGTGCGCTTCGACCGGCGGGGCCTGCCGGTGGACGCCCGCTTCTTCCCGGCGGTCATGCGCTCGGCGGCCCGCCTCACCTACGAGGAGACGGAGGCCGCCCTCGTGCGCCGGGAGCCTGCCGCCTGCGCCCGCCTGAAGGACCGGCCGCGCGGCGAAGAGGTCTTTGCCATGCTGGAGGAAGCCTTTCGGTTGTATGAGACCCTGCATGCCGCGCGCACGGCACGCGGCAGTCTGGACTTCGACCTGCCGGAAGCGCGGTACGATCTGACGCCGGACGGCCGTCTGGCCGGCATCGGACGGCGCGAACGCCTGACCTCACACCGCCTCATCGAAGAATGCATGCTGGCGGCCAACGAGGCCGTGGCCCGCTTCCTCGGCGGGACGGCGCAGGAGGCGGCCGTGCCCTTCCTCTACCGGGTGCATCCCCGGCCTGACGCCGAACGGCTGGAGGCGCTTTTCGACTCCCTGAAGGCCATCGCGCCGGAGCTGCTGCCGCCGCGCCCGGACGCGGCAGCCCTGCAGGGCATCCTGCACGGCGTGCGGGAGACGGAACAGGAATTCCTCATCAACCGGCTCTGCCTGCGCGCCATGCCGCAGGCCCGCTATCAGCCGTGGAACGAAGGCCATTTCGGGCTGGCCTCCCCGGCCTACTGCCACTTCACCTCGCCCATCCGCCGTTATGCGGACCTGCTGGTGCACCGGGCCCTCAGGCAGAAACTGGGCTGCGGCACGGGCAGCGTGCCCGGCGGCCAAAAACTGCTGCGGGTGGCGGATCAGCTCAACCGCCGGGAACGCGAGGCTATGGAATGCGAACGGGAGATGGCGCGGCGGCTGGCCTGCATCGCCCTGCGCGACAGCATCGGGCAGCGTTTCGACGGCGTGGTCTCCGGCGTGACCGAGTTCGGCGTGTTCGTGGAGCTGGAATCCATGCCGGTGGAAGGCATGATCCGGGTCGAGGATCTGGGCAACGACTGGTTTTCGCTGGATGAGCGCCGCCATGCTCTGGTGGGGCAGCGCAGCGGCGCGCTCTGGGCGCTGGGCCGGCCGGTGGAGGTCCGCCTTGCCGACGTGCACACGGGGCGGCTGGAGATCCGCCTCGTCCCGGCGGACGGCAAACTCGCCGCACGCGGCCGTCCCGCCGGACAGCGCCCCTTCTCCCGGCAGCGCCGTGCCCCGCGCGGCAGCCGTCCGGCCCCGCAAACCGCCCGGCCCGCCCGGCGGCCTTCCGCACGACAGGAACGGCCACAGGAACGGCGGCAAAAACGCGGGAGGAGAGGCTGATGGGCCTGCTCTCCGGCAGTCAGCGCATGGGCGCGGCGGCCCTGCTGCTGGCCGCCAGCACCATCCTTTCCCGCCTCATGGGCCTCGTGCGGGACAAGATCATCTCCTGGCAGTTCGGCGCGGGCAGCGAGGCGGACATGTACTTTGCCGCCTTCATGGTGCCGGACATCATCAACAGCCTGCTGGCCGGGGGGATCATGTCCATCACCATGCTGCCCCTGCTGTCCCGGCGTTTCGCCGAGGACGAGGCGGACGCCTGGCGCTTCTTTTCCTGCGTCTTCTGCTGGATGCTCCTCGCCTCGCTGCTCGTGACGTGCGCGGGCATGCTGGGCGCCGAGCCACTGGCCCGGCTCACCGCGCCCGGCTTCGACCCGGCGCAGACCGCACGGCTGGCCTTCTTCATGCGCATCATCCTGCCGGCGCAGGTCTTCTTCCTCTGCGGGGCCTGCATGACGGCCCTGCTCTTCCTGCGGCGGCAGTTCCGCGTCCCGGCCCTGACCCCGCTCATCTACAACGGCAGCATCATCCTCGGCGGGCTCTGCCTGCCGTGGTGCGCGCAGGCGCTGGCCCTGCCGCCGCAGTGGGAGCTCGGCGGCATGAGCGGCTATTGCGTGGGCGTGACCATCGGGGCGGCCGTGGGGGCCTTCTGGCTGCCCTGGCGCGTGGCGCGCGCCGATGGCCTGCATCTGGAATGGCGGCTCTCCCATCCGCTGTTCCGGCGTTTCCTGCTGACCGCCCTGCCGCTCATGCTGGGCCAGACCATCATCCTCATGGACGAGCAGTTCCTGCGCCTGTTCGGCACCATGCTGCCCGACGGCAACGTCAGCCTGCTCAACTACGCCCGCCGCATCACGCAGGTGCCGGTGGGCCTCATGGGGCAGGCCGCCGCCGTGGCCTCCTACCCCTTCCTGGTGGCGCTGGTCACCAGCGGGGAGCGAGAGCGCTTCGACAGCACCCTTTCCACGGCCCTGCGGGCCAGCGTCGGCCTCATCATCCCCGCCGCCGTCTGGCTGGGGCTGGCGGCCCGGCCGGTGCTCACCGTCATCTTTCAGGGCGGGCGCTTCGGGGCGGCGGAGACGCTGGCCTGCACGCCGCTTTTGCAGATCATGCTGGCCGCCACGCCGCTGTGGATCATCTACATGGTGCTGGTGCGGGCCTTCTATGCGGGCGGCGACACCATCACGCCCGCCGTCACGGGGACCATCATGACCGTGCTGGCTCTGCCCTGCTATTATTTCTGGGCCGTGCCGCACGGGGCCTGGGCCGTCAGCGCCGTCTCCAGCGTCAGCGTCAGCGCCTATGTGCTCTGGCTCATGCTCATCTGGCGGCGGCGCAGGGGCGGCGGGGCTTTCGCCGGACTGGGCGGCCTCGCCTTGCGGGTGCTGCTGTGCAGCCTGCCCGCGGGCGCGGCGGCGGCCTGGGCGCAGTCCCTGCCCTGGGGCGGCTGGTGCGCCGCCCGGCTGGGCCTCCCCCTCCCGCCCCTGGTCGAGGCGCTCCTGCTGCTGGCCGTGAGCGGCGGCCTGTTCTGCCTGCTCTTCGCCGCTCTTTCCCGGCGGCTGGCCCCGGAAGTGCTCGCCCCCGTCCTGCGGCGGCTGCGGTGCGGGCGTCCAACGCCGCCCGCCGCCTGATCCGGCCGCGCGGAGAGCGGTACGGAATTCCCCTTGACAGGACAGGGATTTTTACTATAGTTGCCCATTCCGAAGAATTACCAGCGCCGCGGCGCTATGGAGGTACAAAGTATGACTGCTCTGCAGAATGCCGTCAAAACGGCTGATGGTGTGGCTGTGAACGGCATCACCGTTCTCCCCGTGGTGGAAAAGTGCGAAGGCTGCGATCGCGTGCGGGAGTTCGAAGGCCAGAACTTCTGCTCCAGCTACCCCAATCCCGAACGCAAGTGGGCGGGCGGACGCTGCAATTTTGCCACGCACGTGAAGGTGCAGGTGGCTGCCGCCGCCAAGGTCAACCCCCTCAAGGCGTCCAAGCGCGCCGCCAAGGGCCGCTAGACCGCACGCTTTCCGTGTCGTCCCTCCCGTGGGGCGTCCCTATTTCTCAAGGAGGCTCGCCGGGCCTCCTTTTTTTCATCCCGACGGGATGCTTTTCGGAGTCTGCCATGTCCGCACATCCGCTGCTCGACGCCCTGCTGCGCCATCTGGACACGCAGGGCGATACCGTGGAAAACCTGCAACGCCGCCTTACGGCCTTCCGGGCACTCGGCCCGGAGAACGGCGGCGACGGCGAGATGCCCAAGGCCCGCCAGATCGCCGAGCTGCTCGGCGGCCCTGGTTCCCCCTTCACGCTGCGCTGGTGCAATGCGCCGGATGCGCGCGTGTCCTGCGGCGAGCGGCCCAATCTCATCGCCCATCTGCCCGGCAGGGAGGCGCGGACCCTCTGGCTCTTCGCCCATACCGACGTGGTGCCCGCCGGGCCGGACGCTTCCTGGACGAGCGACCCGTGGAGCGTGCGCCGGGAGGGGGATCTGCTCTACGGGCGCGGCGTGGAGGACAATCAGCAGGGCCTCGTGAGCATGCTGCTGCTGGCCGCCGCCCTGCGCGCCGCGCTGGACGCGGGCGCGGAACGGCCTCCGCTGGGCCTCGGCCTCGTCTTCATGGCGGACGAGGAATGCGGCAATCTCAAGGGCTTGCAGCATGTCCTCGAGCAGGCCGGAGAGCTGTTCCGGCCGGACGACTTCTACATCGTGCCCGATTCGGGCTCGCCCGACGGCTCGGAAGTGGAAGTGGCCGAAAAGCACGTGTTCTGGCTGCGCGTGCGCACCGGCGGCCGCCAGTGCCATGCCTCGCAGCCGCAATGCGGCGTCAACGCCTTTGTGGCCGGGGCCGCCGCCGTGCTGGCCTGCGCCGGCCTGACGGAGGATTTCCCGCAGACGGACGCGCTCTTCCAGCCGCCTTGCTCCACCTTCGTGCCCACCCGGCATGAAGGCGGGGCCGACAGCATCAACATCCTGCCCGGCGACGACTGTTTTTATGTGGACTGCCGCCTGCTGCCGGACGTGACGCCCGAAAGCGTGCTGGCGGCCGCGCGGACGCGCACCGCGGACGTGGCCCGTCGCTTCGGCGTCGAGATCACGGTGGACATCCACCACCATCAGGCGGCCAGCGTCACCCCGCAGAACAGCCCCGTGGTCGGGGCGCTGGCCGGGGCCGTCGCCGCCGTCTACGGCGTGGAGGCCCGCCCCGTGGGCATCGGCGGGGCCACGGTGGCGGCATTGCTGCGCCGTCAGGGCCTGCCCGCCGTGGTCTGGAGCCGTCTGCTCAATACCTGCCACCAGCCCGACGAACACTCGTCCATCGCCGCCACCATCGGCGACGCCAAGGTCTTTGCCCATGTGCTCTGCCGCTGCTGACCGCTCCGCCCGTGATCGCTTCGCGGCCATCGTGGTAGGCGGCGGCCATGCCGGCTGCGAAGCCGCCGCCGCGCTGGCCCGGCTGGGGCATCCCACCCTGCTCGTGACCGGCAATGTGGACCGTCTGGGGCATCTGTCCTGCAATCCGGCCATCGGCGGTCTGGCCAAGGGCCACATGGTGCGCGAGATCGACGCCCTCGGCGGCATGATGGGCCTCTGGGCCGATGCCGCGGGCATCCAGTTCCGCACGCTCAACATGAGCAAGGGCCCGGCCGTGCGGGCCACGCGCGCCCAGATGGACCGGCAGGCCTACATGAAGGCCGTGCGCACGACCCTTTACGCCCTGCCGCATCTGCGCATCTGGCAGGATGAGGTGGTGGACGTCCTCACGGAGGGCGGCAGCGCCTGCGGCGTGCTCACCGCGCTGGGCCGGCGCTTTTACGCGCCGCACGTCCTGCTCACCACCGGCACCTTTCTGGAAGGGCGCATCCATGTGGGGCTCACCCACCTGCCCGGCGGACGGCTGGGCGACGCGCCGGCCCACGGACTTTCCGACGCCTTGCGGCGGCTGGGCTTCCGGCTGGGCCGCCTCAAGACCGGCACCTGCCCGCGCCTTTTGCGCTCGTCCATCCATTACGAGCAGCTCGAAGAACAGCGGGGGGACACGCCGCCGCCGCGTTTCAGTTTTCGCGGGCCGGGCCCCGTGCTGCCGCAAGTGAGCTGCCACATCACCTGGACCAATGAGGCCGCCCACGCGGCCATCCGCAGCGGCTTCGACCGCTCGCCCCTGTTCACGGGCGTCATCGAGGGCACCGGCGCGCGCTACTGCCCCTCGGTGGAGGACAAGGTGGCCCGCTTCCCTGACCGCGAGCGACACCAGATCTTTCTGGAGCCCGAAGGGCTCGACAGCGCCGAAGTCTACGCCAACGGCATCTCCACCAGCCTGCCGCTGGATGTGCAGCAGGCCATGCTGGCGGCCATCCCCGGTCTGGAGGATGCCGTCATGGTGCGGCCCGGCTACGCCATCGAATACGATTACGCCAATCCCATCCAGCTCACGCCCACACTTGAGAGCAAGCCCGTGCCCGGCCTCTGGCTGGCCGGACAGATCAACGGCACCTCCGGCTATGAGGAAGCGGCCGCACAGGGGCTTTGGGCGGCGCTCAACATTTCCTGCCGCCTGCGGGAGCTGCCGCCCTTCCTGCCGGACCGCGCCTCGTCCTACATGGCCGTGCTGGTGGACGATCTGGTCACCCTCGGCACGGAGGAGCCCTACCGCATGTTCACCTCCCGCGCCGAGCACCGCCTGCTCCTGCGGGAGGACAACGCCGATGCCCGACTGACCCCGCTGGGCCGGGAGCTGGGCCTCGTGGACGATGCCCACTGGGCTCTTTTCCAGCGCAAGCAGGAGGGGGCCGAACGGCTGCGCCGCCTGCTCGAAGCGGAACGCCTGCCCTCCTCCCTGCCGGACGCGAGCCTGCACGGGCGCACGCTGGCCGAGGCCCTGCGCCGTCCCGAACTGGAGCTTGAGCAGCTGGCCGCATGGCATGCCGGTCTTGCCGCCCTGCTGGCCGAGGAGGCGGATGCCGCCTTCAGCGTGCAGGTGGACGTCAAATACGCGGGCTATCTGGAGCGCCAGCGCGAACTGGTGGCCAGGGCGAGGCTCCTGGAATCGGTTCCCTTGCCGGAAAATATGGAGTATAGTGCCGTCGTCGGCCTCTCTCGCGAGGTGGAAGAAAAGCTGCAACGCGTTCGGCCCCGCAATCTGGGGCAGGCCGGGCGCATTTCCGGCGTGACTCCCGCGGCCGTCAGTTGTCTGGAGATCCATCTGCACAAGCTGGGCCTGCTGCGCACCCCCCCGCCGGCAGAACCCCGCTGAACCGGCGGGCTGCGCCGCCGCATCCATCAACGTTCGGAGAAACGCATGTCACCGCTGCTGATCATCTCGCTGAGCCTGCTTGCGGGGTTGATCCTTTTCATCATCGGCTACTTCTGGCAAAAGCACGCGCACTCCCGCTATTCCCGGAAGCACTTCCACAAGATCATCCACAGCATCCTGGACGAGGCGCTGCTCTCGCGCGAGATCTTCGAGATAGAGCCGGACGCGCCGGATGTCGGCTACCGCAGCTACCGGGGGCAGCTGGAGACGCTGGAGAAGGATAAACTGCTCTTCCGCATGCTGGACCCCATCGCCCATTCCCTGACCAGCACGCCCGCCTATCTGCTGTTCCGCGCCAAGGAACAGTCCGGGCAACAATATTTCAAATTCTGCTGCGAGATCCGCAAGGTCATCCCCGACGAACCCTTCCAGGCGGTGGAGATGAGCTTCCCCATCAGCATGGAGATCGGCCACAAGCGCACCTTTTCCCGTGTGACGCCGCCCCAGAGCAGCATCCGTCTGCTGAGCCTCTGGACCATCACCCCGCAGCAGCCCATGCCCCTCACGCTCGAACAGGTCGGCCCGCCCGTCCTGGCGGCCAAGCGCGGCGCGGCCGCGCCGCCGCTCTTCCTGGCGGACATCTCCGCCTCGGGCATGGCCATCGGCTTCCCGCTGGAACACAAGGATGCGGCTCCCCCCGTTGACCTTGAGAAAGGTTCCCCGCTATTCTGCCTGCTGGTATTCGAGATGGACGGCGAGCCGGTCACGTTCTGGGCGACCTGCTCGGTCAACAATACCCGCTTGCGGGAAAATCCGCCGGCCTTCCTGGTGGGGCTGGAGTTCACCAACTGGGCGCTGCTGCAGCCCGGCGAACGCTCGCTGAAATGGTTTCATGCATCCCCGCTCAAGGGCGTCGACCCCATCTTGCGTTGGGTCGAGAGCCTGAGCGGTAAACATCATCACTAGCGCCTTTCAACAAAGGAGGTCATTGTGGACGGTGGTCCCGAGAGTCACAGTAGCATCTGGTCGCGCCTTGGGCGTCTGTTCGGACGCGACGACGAGGAATCCCTCGAAAAGGCCATCCTGGAAGCCCGTGCCGAAGGCGAAGTGGAACCCGACGAGGAATCCATGCTGCTCGGCATCCTGCGCTTCAACGACCTGCAGGTGCAGGACACCATGACGCCGCGCACGGACATCGACTGCGTGCCGGAAGACATGCCGCTGCCGGAAGTGGCGCGCGTCATCGTGACGTCCGGCCATTCCCGCATCCCCGTTTTCCGGGAGACCCGCGACAACATCGTCGGCATCCTGCACGCCAAGGACATCCTCAGCAGCCTGCTCTCTCCCGGATCCGGCTCACAGGATCTTTCCGCCATCATGCGGGACCCCTTCTTCGTGCCGGAGACCAAACCCATCCGCGCCCTGCTGCAGGAATTCCGCGCCCGCAAGCAGCACATCGCCATCGCGCTCGACGAGTACGGCGGCACGTCCGGCCTCATCACCATCGAGGACCTGCTCGAGGAGATCGTGGGCGACATCGAGGACGAGCACGACGCCCCCCGGCAGGAAGACATCCGGGAGATCGAGCCCCGCGTCTACGAACTGACCGGCCGCGCCCTGCTGGAAGATCTGCAGGAGCTGGGCGTGGACATCGAATCCGACGAGGTGGACACCATCGGCGGCTACCTGAGCATGGAGGCCGGTCATGTGCCCGGCCCCGGCGAGCGCTTCGCCCTGCACGGCTGGCTTTTCTCGGTGCAGGATGCGGACAAGAAGCTTATCCGTCGGCTGCGCATGGAGCCTGACCCCGACGCCGCGCCCGCTCAGGATGAGGAATAACATGCTGCTGGCCTCCGCCCCGTCCCGGGAGGGGCTCCTCTCGCGGGCTTTTTTGCCCCTGGCCGTCGTGCTCTGCATCTGGCTGGGCTTCGCGCATCCGCTCCCCTTCCTGCCGGACGCCCTGCCGCCGCTGGCCCTGCTGGCGCCGGTGCTGCTGGCCTTCATGGGCCTGCGCGCCGGTCATGCGGGGCAGGCCTTCCGCCGCGGCTGGCTGGCGGCCTGGGGCGGCCATCTGGCGGCGCTTTACTGGCTATACCTGCCCATCTATCAGGTGGGGGGGCTGCCGTGGTGGCTGGCCGTCCCCTGCGCGGCCTTCGTGGCGGCCTGCCTGTCCAGCGCGGGCGGCCTCTTTGCCTGGGCCGCCCATCTCCTGCGGCGGCGCACGCCGCTGGTGCTGGCCCTCTCTCTGGGGCTGTGCTGGTATCTGCTGGAATGGGGATACGCGGTGGTGGCGGGCTTTCCGTGGCTGCCGCTCTACGGGGCGCTGGCGGCCTGGCCGGTGCTCATCCAGCCGGCGGACCTGCTGGGCGGCTACCTGCTGGGCGGCTGCTGGGTCTTCCTGCTCCTTCTGCTCTTCATGGCGCCCCACGGCAGGCACTATCCCCTGCTTTCCCTGCTGCTCATGTTCGCCTGCCTGGGCTACGGCTTCTGGCGGCTCGACCAGGAGCCTCTGGACCCCCTGCCGGAGGGCAGCGGCAGCTTTGCCGTCCTCTTTGCCGAAGGCAACATCGACCAGAACCAGAAATGGCTGCCGGCCTTCCAGCGCAGCACCGTGCAGACCTATCTGCGCCTGACCGAACAGATGCTGGCCGAACACCCCGGCGAGCATCCGCTCATCGTCTGGCCGGAAACGGCCCTGCCCTTCAACTTCATGGCCGCCAATCCGCATACGCCGCTCATACGCGAACTGGCCGCGCGGACGCAGAGCCCCCTGCTGACCGGGGCCCCCGGTTTTGAAGGCAGCCGGGAAAACATGCGCGTCTATAACCGGGCTTACCTCATCGGGCCGGACGGCAGCCTGGCCGGCTACTACGACAAGGAGCACCTTGTTCCCTTCGGGGAATACGTACCGGACTGGCTGCAATGGAACTTCCTGGAAGGCCTCCTGCAGCAGGTGGGCGTCTACACGCCCGGCACGCGGCTGGCTCCCCTGAGCAGCAGCGGCCTTGAACTGGGCATGCTCATCTGCTATGAAGGCATTTTTCCGTGGCTTGCGCAGCAGCGCGTGCGTGACGGGGCCAATGTGCTGGTGGACATCAGCAATGACGGCTGGTTCGGCCGCTCGCCGGCCGGCCTGCAGCATCTTCGCCTCACGGCCGTCCGCGCGGTGGAACAGAACCGCTGGATACTGCGGGGCACCAATACGGGCATCTCGGCCGTCATCGACGCGCGCGGCCGCATCGTCCTGCGCGGCGGCCAGTTTGAGGAGACCGCCCACTGGGGGAGGGCCCGCGTCCTGTCGGAAACGACCCTGTATCACCGCATCGCCCACTGGCTGCCCGTGGGGGCGGCCCTGCTCCTGCTGTGCCTGCTCTTTTTCGGCCCTGTGCGCCGCAACGTTTAACCCCATGGAATCCCATGCTGCAACTTAGTGATCTCCGGGCGCGTACCCAGACCCTTACCCAGCGTTTCGACAACCTCTGGGGGCGTCTTTGACGCCGCTGCCGGCAAGAAACGCCTTGATGCCATCGAACAGGAGCTTTCCCGTCCCGGCGCATGGGACAAACCGGAAGCCCTGACCCCGCTCCTGCGCGAGAAGCGCCAGCTGGAGGATGAAGTCGAGCGCCTGGACCGCCTGAAGACGGCCCATGACGACATGCAGGCCTGGCAGGAACTGGCCGCCGAGGACGGCGGCGAAGAAGCGCTCCAGTCCCTCCACGACCAGCAGGACGCCCTTGCCGCCCTGCTGGAAGAGACGGAACTCGTCATGCTCCTTTCCAGCGAGGAGGACAATCAGGACGCCATCCTGGAGATCCACCCCGGCGCGGGCGGCACGGAATCGCAGGACTGGGCCGAGATGCTGCTGCGCATGTATACCCGCTGGGCCGCCCGTCGCGGCTACGATGTGGAAGAACTGGACTTTCTGCCCGGAGACGAGGCCGGCATCAAGAGCGTCACCCTGCGCATCGCCGGGCCGCATGCCTTCGGCTTCCTGCGCAGCGAGCGCGGCATCCACCGCCTGATCCGCATCTCTCCCTTCGATGCCTCGGGCCGTCGTCATACCTCTTTTGCCTCGGTGGACGTCATCCCCGATGCCGGCAACGACATCGAACTGGACATCAAGGAAAGCGACCTGCGCTTCGATACCTTCCGCTCCAGCGGGCCGGGCGGACAGAGCGTCAACACCACCAGCTCCGCCGTCCGCGTGACCCATATCCCCACCGGCATCTCGGCCCAGTGCCAGAACGAGAAGTCCCAGCACCACAACAAGGACTCCGCCCTGCGCATCCTCAAGGCCCGGCTCTACAATCTGGAGCTGCAGAAGCGGGAGGCCGAACGTCAGGCCCAGTATGCCGGCAAGGACGCCATCGCCTTCGGCAGCCAGATCCGCACCTATACCCTCCAGCCCTACCGGCTGGTGAAGGATCACCGCACCAACAGCGAAGCCGGTGATGTGGAAGCCGTGCTCAACGGCCAGATAGACCAGTTCCAGCACGACTACCTCTTGTACCGCCATGAGCAACAGCGCTGATTTCGACGACCTGCTGGCCGAGCTGCGCGAGCTGCGGGATGCGCAGGCGGCTGACGAAGGCCCGGAGCTGCTCGTGCTGCGCCGCGTGCACGGCATGACCCCGGAACGCTGGCAGGCTTTCCGGCAACGCTGGCCCAACAGCCGTTGGGGCGCGCTGCCGCTCAACGACTCCGCGGTGACCCAGGCGTTGAGCCACATCATGGACAGAAGCTCCTCGGACCTCTGCCCTGACGCCTGTCCTCCCCTGCGCGCCACGGACCATGTCCTGGCCCGCATGCTGTGCAGCGAGCTCTTCCTCGCGCAGATGGAGCGCGACCTCCAGCGCCTGCAACGCAGCGGCGGGCAGCTTTCGTTCGTCTGTATGGACCTGACGGACGAGGCCCGCGCCGGCGCGCACTGCACGGAGATCATGGTGCGGCTGGCCGATCTGGCGGCCCAGAGCATGGACGGCTGCGATACGCTGGGCGCGCTGCCGGAACGCGGCATCGCCCTCATGCTGCCGGGTTTCGGGCCCCTGCGGGCCAGGGCGCTGGCCATGCGCCTGCGCGAACGCTACCGGAGCGGGAGCCAGCCCGGCGACGCCTGCGGTTTTGCGGTCCTCACACTTGCACAGGCGGCACGACTGACGGTAAGGGATGCGCTGGAGCGCATCTCGCCCCTGCTCGAACGGGCGCGAGCCCAGACCGACAGCGTGCAGTTCGATGCCGTCAACACAGCGGGACAGCCCGATACCCTCGTGCAGTCCCAGGAAAAACGCTTTCTTTATTTTGGGGGTGCCTGATGGCCAATACAACCTTGAGCATTGCCGTCATGAGCGGCAAGGGCGGCGTGGGCAAGACCAATCTTTCCCTGAATCTGGCCTGCGGACTTTACCAGGCCGGCTACACGGCCCTGCTTATGGACTGTGACCTCGGTCTGGCCAATCTGGACGTCCTGCTCGGCATCATTCCCGAAGGCAACCTGCAGCACGCCCTCATGGGTGAGATGCCCCTGAGCAAGGTGCTCTACCCGGTGGAGCCCCGCGGTTTCGACGTGCTGCCCGCCGCCTCGGGCGTGCCGGAACTAGTGGATCTCAGCCCTGAGATGCGCCACGAACTGCTGCAGAAGCTGGAACCCGTCTTTTCGGGATATGACTACGTGTTCATGGACCTTGGCGCGGGCATCTCCGATACGGTGCAGGGCTTTGCCGCCATGGCCTCCATGCGGCTCGTGGTCATCACGCCCGAACCCACCTCGCTGACGGACAGTTATGCCTTCATGAAAGTCCTGAGCACCCGCCACGCCATGAAAGACTTCATGGTGGTGGTCAATCAGGCCGGCTCCGCCAGAGAGGCGCAGGCCGCTTTCGACAAACTCAAGGGAGCCTGCTCCCACTTCCTCAACATCGAACCGGTCTTCCTTGGCCACGTCCGCAGCGACGCCAAGCTGACCGAGGCCGTGTGCCGGCAGCAGCCGCTCATGCGCTACGCCCCCGGCAGCCCCGCCGCCCAGGACATGGAGAAGATCGCCGCTCGTCTGCAAAAGCACCGGCTCAGCATGCTCGATCAGCTTGCCCGACGGCCGGTATTGCAGGCCCCCGGTCTGTAAAGCCTTTACCTTGAAGCCAAAACAGGGTAATGAACAAACTTGCGTCATTGCCTTATTGAGGTCAGCTTCCTGACGCACTCCCCCCCAACTTCTAGGAGGCATGATGAACAAGAGCGAGCTTATCAAGACTCTGGCCGAGGAAGCCAATCTGCCGATGGAGGATGCCACCATGGTAGTCAATACCTTCGTCGACGCCATGAAGGACGCTCTCATCGCCGGGGACCGCATCGAGATCCGCGGCTTCGGCAGCTTCAAAGTCAAGGAATACAGCGGTTACGCCGGACGCAATCCCAAGACCGGGGAAAGCGTTTCGGTCATCCCCAAACGTCTGCCCTTCTTCCGGGCGGGCAAGGAACTCAAGGAATACATCAATCAATAGCCTGGCCGGACTGCGGCAAGGAGGATATATGTTGTTTTCCGGTGCTATGACTGCTCTGGTGACGCCGTTCAAAAACGGCGCCGTGGACGAGGAAGCCTACCGCGCTCTCATCGAATGGCAGATCACGGAGGGTATCCACGGCCTCGTGCCCTGCGGCACCACCGGCGAGTCCGCCACCCTCACCCATGACGAGCACGAGCGCGTCATCGAGATCTGCATCGAGCAGGTGGCCGGGCGCGTGCCCGTGCTGGCGGGAGCGGGCTCCAACAACACCGAGGAAGCCATCCGCCTGACCCGCTTTGCCCGCAAGGCAGGCGCGGACGGCGCGCTGCTCATCACGCCCTACTACAACAAACCCACGCAGGAAGGCCTGTACCGTCACTTCCGGGCCATCGCCGAAGCGGTGGACATCCCGCTCGTGCCCTACAACGTGCCCGGCCGCACGGGCTGCAACATGCAGCCCGCCACCCTGGGCCGCCTTGCCCACGACTGCCCCAACATCGTGGGCGTCAAGGAGGCCACCGGCGACCTGCACCAGGGCAGCCAGACCATCGCCGCTTGTCCCGACAACTTCAGCGTGCTCTCCGGCGACGACTTCACCGCCCTGCCCCTCATGAGCATCGGCGGCAGCGGGGTCATCTCCGTCACCTCCAACATCATGCCCGGCGCCATGTCCCGCATGTGCAACCTCTTCAAGGAGGGCAAACTTGCCGAGGCCGCGCGCCTGCACCATGAGCTCTATGACCTGCACCAGGCCATGTTCGTGGAAAGCAATCCCATCCCGGTCAAGACCGCGCTGGCGCTCATGGGCAAAATGGATCTGGAGCTGCGCCTGCCGCTCTGCCCCCTCTCCGATGCCCATCTGGACGACCTCAAGCGCGAACTGCGCAAGCACGCCCTCATCAGCTGACAGCCCGTCACTTCCGCCTCCAAGCCGGCCGGCCGCAAGGCTGCCGGCTTTTATCATATCCGCCTCCGGCCACCCCGGCCGGCACTTCCACCTCTTACCCCAGGGAGATCGCATGAACGTCCTGCTTGTCAACGGCAGCCCGCACGCCAAGGGCGCCACCGGCACCGCTCTCCAGACCATCGCCGACCGCCTCAACGAGAACGGCATCGGCTCCACCCTGCTCCACGTGGGCAACAAGGCCGTCCGCGGCTGTATCGCCTGCGGCAAATGCGTGCAGACCGGCCAGTGCATCTTTCAGGATGATCCGGTCAACGAAGGCATCCGCCTCCTCAAGGAGGCCGACGGCATCATCGTCGGTTCCCCCGTCTACTATGCCGGCCCCAACGCCACCCTCTGCGCCTTCCTCGACCGCGTCTTCTACTGCAAGGCCGCGCCCTACGCCTTCAAGCCCGCCGCCGTGGTGGTGAGCTGCCGCCGCGGCGGAGCCTCCGCCTCCTTCGACCGGCTCAACAAATACTTCACCATGTGCCGCATGCCCCTGGTCAGCTCCCAGTACTGGAACTCCATCCACGGCAACAACGCCGAGGAAGCCCTCCAGGACAAGGAAGGCCTCCAGACCATGCGCACCCTCGCCGACAACATGAGCTGGATGCTCAAATGCATCGCCGCCGGCAAGGCCGCCGGCATCATGCCGCCCAGCCCCGAACCGTGGGAAAAGACCAACTTCATCCGCTAAGCCGCCTGACGGATGATGTGAGGGGAGGGGGCCCCCTCGCCTAGCGCGGGAGGGGCCCCCCTCCCCTCACGCTCCCCTCCCC
>DGYFI06202__coassemble_705_pt1 | contig 18561 bp, 18 predicted proteins | sample DGYFI06202__metabat2_high_PE_036 | metagenome-assembled genome bin DGYFI06202
CCCTGATAAAAGCGCGCTGGGGAAGGGATGGGGGGCTTGGGGGGAAGGGGAACCCGCTCCCGCGCTGGCGGCGACCGAAAGGCGGCCCTCAGGGCCGTGCCCGTTAGGCGACGCAGGAGCCTTACGGGCATCGACAGCAGAGCGAGGGGTTCCCCTTCCCCCCAAACGGGCGACGATCAGGTCTCGGGCGGCGCGGCGGAAGGTTCGGAGGCGGCAGCCGGGGGCGGCTGCTCCAGCCAGCGCACCTCCAGCGGCGGCGGAGGGGCCGCTCCATCCGCATTTTCGTGCAGGGAGCGCAGCAGGGCGTGCAGCTCGCGGATCTCCTTCACCACGTCGATGCCCTTTTCCGCCACGTCGGCGCTGTCCAGACCGCTGGTCAGGGTGAGCAGGCGGCGTTCCAGACTGCGGACGACGGTATCCGTCCGTTTGCGCCCGGCAGCCGGGGCGGCGCCGCTCCGTCTGGCGGCGGTCGCGGCGGCCATCAGATGGCCTCCCGGGCGCTGCGGGCCGGGAGCGGACGCAGTCGCTCCTCCTGCCGCTCCAGGCTGCGTTCCAGCCGGCTCAGCAGATGATCCAGCCCGGTGATGCGGGCATTGAGGGCCATGATGTCCCCGCGCAGCCCGGCCAGTTCGCTGTGGAGCTGGTTCAGGCGCTTTTCGCCGGGCACCTGCCGCACCTGCTGCTCCAGCGTGAGCAGACGGCGGCTGACGGCGTTTTCGTAACGGCTCTGGCGCTGGAGCTGCTCCTGGAATTCCTCCTGACGCACAAAGGCCCGGCGCAGGCTCCAGAAGGCCCAGACGACGGCGGCCTGTACGGCGAGGATGAGCAGCGAGGCCGCCGAGGAATGCAGTATGCTTTCCATGAAAAGATCCTTGCGGGTCAGAAACCCAGACCGAGCATGCCGAGCAGCAGGCTCATGATCTGATCGAGGGTGGACGGCGGGAGCTGCTCGCCCCATTGCGGGGCCAGCAGCGGCACGAGCACGAGCCTGCCCGCCACTTCCCAGACGAAGAGCAGGCTCAGCACCCAGCCGAGGAAGGAGCGCCAGAGGCGCAGGCGGCTGGCGGGCGCGCCTTCCACTTCCCGCTCATTGAGACGGCTCTGCGCCTCGGCGCGTTTGGCGTCGTCGCCAAGGAGGCCGCGCAGGCCCTTGCCCAGTCCGGCGGCCAGTCCGGCCAGTACGCTCCACATGGCTAGACCTCCCGTTCCAGTTCGGCCAGATAGTCGCCGAGCGCCTTCACCCGGTTGCGCCAGCCGTTGAGGAAGGCCTGCATGGACGGTCTGCGGGCCGCCAGTTGCCGGTAGAAGGCGTCACGCTGGCGCAGGCTCTGGCGGGCCGTGTAGAAATCGGCGTCGATGTGGGCGATGGCCTGGGCCATTTCCCGTGTCCTGGGCCCCATGATGCCGTCCTCGGCCAGCGGTTCGAAGATGTCGAGGCGGTTCTCCCCCACCAGATTGAGCGCAGCCTGGAGCTGACGCACGGCCCTGCCCGGCCCCATGTTCACGGCCCCGTCATACAGGGTGACGGCCAGCGGCAGGGGCAGGGCGTCGCAGCCGAGCTTGTCCCAGAAGTGCTGCCGGAAGAGGACGGCGGCCTGCTCCTTCGTGCAGGCGCGGATGTCGTCGGCGTCCACGTCGCCGTCCATATCCATGTCGAGGGCCTGCATCTCGCAGCGAGGACCGCCCTGACGGGCGCAGTTCTCGCAGCGGCGGTCTTCTTGCCGGCAGCGGCGGCGGGCCTCCTCGGCCAGATCCTTCACCCAGCGGAAGGAAACGCCGTGGTTGGTGATGCCGCCCGGATCATCCGGATGGTCCACAAGGCCGCCCTCCCAGCGGGCGGTAAAGGCATGGGCTCGTTCAAAGGCGGTGGGCATGGTCGCTCTCCTGGTTGTGATGGGCGGGGGATCCCCGCGGACAGGTGCACCATGCCCGAAAGGGCGTCCGGCGTAAGACTGAAAGAGTTCTGTAGCGTCAGGGCGTGAGGGGACGCGGCTTTGCGGAAGGCGGGAAGAATCGTCGGACGCGGGCGCGGCGGCGCATCATGCCGGCGGCGGGGAACCGTCCGCCGCAGCGGGCAGGAAGAGGAGGGGCAAACCGGGGGGCGGGAGCCCCCGTGGACGGCAAGGCGTTTTTCCGGCAGCGGCATGCCGGGAAAAGGGAGGAAGCACGATGCGGCCGCTTTGGGCCCTCGTGCTTTGTCGCCTTGCCGCACGGGGGAGGCGGATGGGGCGGGCGGAGCTAGGTATCGCCCTGTTCCGGGAGCAGGCCGGGCAGGGCGGCGGCGGCTTCGGGCAGGTCGTCGCTGGTCTTGAGTATCTGCCAGATGCGGCGCTCGCTGAGCCCTTCCTGACGGGCCAGCTGACGCACGGCGGCGCAGCCGGAAGCTCCGGCGGCGGTATGGCGGCTGAACTGCCGGACAAGGCGGATGCGGCGCACGGCGGCCAGCAGGAGGCGGCAGCGCGGTACATAGATGACCGTTCCGCCAAAGGTCGCCATCAGACGGCGCAGGCAGTCCGTGCCCAGCGTCCGCCTCAGGGCATGCTCCTCCGGCGGCAGGCGGCGGGGGATGCGCAGGGACTGGCCGCCGTAGTGGCGCAGCAGGCGGGTAAAGGCCGCGCCGTCCTCGTCCAGTACGCGCAGGATGAGCCGGGCATTGGGGCTGAGGCTCCGGCGCAGCGCCTGCCATATTTCCGTGGCGGCGGTGTCGCTGAAGGGGGGCGGGATGGCCGGCGTGCCGGATGCGCAGCCGGAAGGACGTTCGAACGGGCGTTGCCGTCCGCCTGCCGTGACGGGCCGTTCCCGGTGCCGGCCGGTGCCGCGCGCAAGGGACGGGAGGGGCGTGGCCCGCGACGGCCGGAGGCTCCCCGGATCGCCGTCAGTCCGGCACGGCTCCGCCGGGCAAGCGCGCCTACTGCACGACATGCCCGGCCTCCCATACAGGACGCGGAACCACGCCGGCGACCGGGACGGCGGCGCAGGCCGGGGGCTGCGGCAGAGGACTGCCGCCCGCGGTCAGGCTGGCCAGCAGGCGCAGATGGCAGGCGGCCAGGGCCAGCAGGGGACGTTCGGCGGCATTGCCGCGGGCCAGGACATCGAGGACATTGCTGACGGTTTCGAGATGATAGGGCAACTGGTGCATGGTACCTCCCTGAAGGACCCGAAAAGCGGTCTGGTTGAAAAGTTTTCCTGTAGCCGTAAGGGGCTCCGTTGCCGCCGGAGAGGGGGGACGTTGTCGTGCCAGGGGCAGGCAAGTCTTGCGCTACCTGGCTTTCTTGGCTAGCATTTTCGAACAACATGTATCTGTTTATATGTTTTTTGAGAAAAGTTCAAAAGAAAAATTTATAACTTTTCTTTTATGCTTGAGCTAAGCTGCCGGACTCGCTGGCAGAGGAGGGGATATGACGACGACATGCGGCACGCCGCCGGGACTGGGGAGCGCCTTTGCCGGAAGACTGCGGCGCCGGCGTCAGGAGCAGGGGCTGCGCAAGCAGGAGCTGGCCGCCCGCATCGGGGTGAGCCTGACGACCATACAACAGTACGAGAACGGGCAGCTGCCCAAGGGGGAGTTTGCCGTGCGTCTGGCCGGCGTGCTGCGTTGTTCGCTGGACTGGCTGCTGGCGGGGCGGGGGGCCCCCGACTGCCGGGCCGGTGCGGAGGAGGACGATCTGGTCATGGTGCCGCTGGTGGAGGCGCGCCTTTCGGCGGGCGGCGGCAGCCTGGAGACCGGCGGCGAAGTGCTGCGGCATTACGCGTTCCGGCACGATTTCTTACGCCGCAAGGGGAACCCGGCGCATATGGTGCTGCTGCGGGTATCGGGCGACAGCATGCAGCCGGACATACGCCATAATGATGTGGTGCTCATCGACCAGGGCCAGCGGGAGCCCCGGCCTGGGCGCATCTACGCCGTGAGCGTGGAGGACATGATCTACCTGAAGATCGTCAACGCCATGCCGGGCAAGCTGATCTTGAGCAGCGCCAACCCGGCCTATGCGCCCATCGAGGCGGACACGCGCGATCAGCTGGGCGATCTCGTGCACATCATCGGGCGGGCCGTCTGGGTGGGGCGGGAGCTGGAATGACGAAGGGCGCCTCCTGCCGGAAGCGCCCCGCAAAAAATGGACAGGCCGGACCTGTCAGCGTCGGCTTGCCGTACCGCCGTCGCAGTGCTCGCTGCCGAGATTGCGGTTCCAGGCGCGTATGGCCGCCCCCTGAGAGACGGACCACTGCTGGGAGGTCTGGCCGCAGGAGCAGACGACGCGCCACACGTCATCCCGCCGTCCCGGCGGACGCATGGATTCAAGGTGCACATCGACGCCGCCACAGGCGAGGCAGGGACGCATGGTATGTGGGTCCAGTTCTTTCATGCAGGGGACTGTATCAGTCGGGCGCGGGAGGGGCAAGCGGGAAATACCTTGATTCGCCGGAAATTTTTTATCTTTTTTCGGGAGGGAAAAAATTTTTTTGGGTCCTGACGCCTTCCTGACGGCGGTTGCGCTAGCTTGCCCCCATGAACACAAGGCGATACCGCCACAACACATCATGGAGGCTTGATATGCGTCGTTTTCTTCCTGCTCTTGCTCTCATTCTTGGTCTTTCCTCTCCTGCCCTTGCCGCGTATAATGGCCCTGCCAGTGGTTACGGCGGCTTCCAGGGGCCGACGTCCTCGGTCGGCGTCACCACGGTGGCCAAGGCGCTCAAGGCCTGGGACGACGCCCCGGTGGTGCTGACCGGCAACATCGTGCAGCGTATGGCCGGCAGCGACGACAAGTACGTTTTTCGGGACGGCACCGGCCAGATCGTCGTGGACATCGACCATGAGCTCTTCTGGGGCAAGACCGTGACGCCCGCCAATACCGTGCGCATTTCCGGCGATGTGGACAAGGACATGTTCGACCCCACCAAGATCGACGTCAAGTTCCTTGAAGTCCTGAAGTAAGATGTCAAACACATGAAAGAGGTGGCCTGTATGAAAATCTCCTCCCTTCTCCTGCTGGCGATGTCCCTGAGCGTTCCCGCCTTTGCCGCGCCGGACGGCCCTGCTCCCGGCCCGGCGGGCGCGGGGGGCTACCAGGGCCCGGCAGCCTCGTACGGCGGCTTCCAGGGGCCCACCGGCGGGACGGAAAACGATACCGTGGCCAAGGCGCTCAAGGCTTGGGACGAGTCGCCCGTGGTGCTGACCGGCAACATCGTGGAACGTCTGGCCGGCAGTGACGACAAGTATATGTTCCGCGACGCGACCGGGCAGGTCATCGTGGACATCGACCATGAACTTTTCTGGGGCAAGACCGTGACGCCCGCCAATACCGTGCGCATCGCCGGGGAGGTGGACAAGGAGATGTTCGAGGCCACCAAGATCGACGTCAAGTTCCTGGAGATCCTCAAGTAAACTTCTCAGGAACAGGCATAAAAAAGGAGTATTGTCATGAAGATTCTGCTTTCTTCCCTGCTGGTGCTGGCTCTGGCCGCTCCCGCGTTCGCTCAGCCGGGCTTCCAGGGGCCGGGGGCCGGTCAGGGCGGCGGCTTCCAGGGACCGACGGCGGGCATACAGGCCGATACCGTGGCCAAGGCGCTCAAGTGCTGGGATGACGCGCCGGTCATCCTGACCGGGAACATCGTGCAGCGCTACGCGGGCAGCGACGACAAATATCTTTTCAAGGACGCCACCGGCGAGATCATCGTGGAGATCGACTTCGGCGTCTTCGCCGGCCGTACCGTCACCCCGGAGACCAGGGTGCGCCTGTCCGGCAAGATGGACAAGGACGGCATGATGGAACCGGCCAAGGTGGACGTGAAGGTGCTGGAAATCCTCAAGTGACCTCCTGACGGCGGCAGGCCGGGCCTGCCGCACTCTCGCCGCCGGCTGTCCGGCATGTGACGGCCGGCGGCTCCCCGCCGGCCTGTCTGGACCGGGAGCGGCGGGATCTGGAGGGCGTTTCCCGGGGTTTCCCGCGAGACGCCGGGCCGTATGGTTTGAAGCGCGGAGCGCTTCAAACGGAAAATGCACTAACAGGAGCCCCCATGCGAATCGCCATCTTGCTGCTGTTTCTCTGTCTCGCCGGGGCGGCATCCGTCGTGGCCGCGGGGTTCGAGGGGCCGGGCGCGGGCTCGGCCGCCGGCGTGGTGACCCGGGCCGCCGATGTGGCCAACGCCTATGACGACGTGCCCTGCGTGCTCGAGGGCCACCTCGTGGAAAAACTGCCCCAGCGCAAGGACCGCTACGTCTTTCGGGACGACAGCGGCAGCGTGGTGGTGGAGATAGAAGATGAGACCTTTGGTCACCTGACGGTGACGCCGCAGACCCGCATCCGCATCGTGGGACAGGTGGAATGGAGTTCCAAGCGTCCCAACGAGGTGGAGGTGGAAGGTCTGGCCATCCTGGACGAAGAGCCCCGGCCCTGAGCGGGGCGGCCCTGCCGCCGTCGCCCGCCGCGTGTCCGGCAGGCCGCGTCCGCCGGTGAGCGGGCGAAGACGGGACGCCCGGCGGAAACTGTTCCTGACGCCATGACGAGGCGTGCCGCTGCCGCCTTCCCGCTGCGGGGAGGGGCGCGGTCATGCCGCGGGAGGCCCGTATGCCTGCACTGCTTCTGGTGGAAGATAACGAAGATATCCTTGCCATGCTCTACGCCTTCTTCGAGCCGCTGGGCTACGAGCTGGACTGCGCCCGTAACGGCCGGGCCGGTCTGGAACAGGCGCTGGCCGGACGTTTCGACTGTCTGGTGCTGGACGTGATGCTGCCCGGCATGGACGGCATCACCCTGTGCCGCACCCTGCGCGAAAAGCACGACTACCGGACCCCCATCATCATGCTGACGGCGCGGGACACCGTGCCCGACCGCGTGCTGGGGCTAGAGTCCGGCGCGGACGACTACCTGGTCAAACCCTTTGCGCTCAAGGAGCTGGAAGCCCGCATCCGGGCGCTCATCCGGGCGTGCGGGCGCGGCCGGCAGGGAGCGGGCGGCGGCAGCAGCGGAGAGCTGCGCTATGCGGACGTGGTGGTGGATGTGGCCGGCCACCGCGTCACCCGGCAGGGGAAGGAACTGCGGATCAGCCCCACGGGCTTCCGCATCCTCTGCGAACTCATGCGGGCGGCCCCGGCGCTGGTGGCGCGTGAGGAGCTGGAGCAGATGCTCTGGGGGGACGCCCCGCCCGGCGGCAGCGCTCTGCGCACCCATATCCACGAACTCCGGCAGGCGCTGGACAAGCCCTTCGATCCGCCCCTGCTCCAGACGGTCACCCACGTGGGCTACCGGCTGGGCGGCGGGGAGGACGCGTGAAGCCGCCGTCATCCCGGCGTTACGGCATCCGGCGGCGGCTGCTGCTGTCCTTCGTGCTGCTGACCGTGGGCATGGGCGCCGTGATGATCATCGCGGGGCTCGTCGCCTACGAGCGGCTGGGCCGCCATCTGCTGGAAGTCAATGCCCGGCCGATCATGCGCCTGCTCATGGAGGCCGAGGAGCGCGCCTTCTATGCCGAGGACCACGGGCGGCGCGTGCTCTACTGGGGCTCGGATCTGGCCGAAGGCATGGATCTGGATTTCCTGGTGGGCAAGCAGGTGCCGCCGGACTGGCAGGCGCTGACGGACGGCCTGCATCTGCTGGACAACGGGGCCGAGTTCGTCCTGCTGGCCACGCGGGGCGGGCTGCGCTATTCCCTCAGCGGCAGCACGGGGGCTTTCCGCTCCCTGCGGGCCGAGACGCTCCGCATCTTCCTGCTCTGCGTGGGGGTGGCCCTCGTGGCCGCCTCGCTGCTGGGCATCGTGCTTTCCCGCCGTCTTTCCGGTTCGCTCACCGAACTCACGCATGCCGTGGAGCAGGGCGAGCAGCCCGGCAGCCTGCCCTCCCTGCCGCAGGAGGCCCTCAATGACGAAGTGGGCGTGCTGGCCCGCGCCATCGCCGCCCGCGAGCGGGACCTCGTGCGCTACATGCAGCGCGAGAGCTTTTTTACCGGCGACGTGAGCCATGAGCTGCGCACGCCGCTCACCGTCCTGCAGGGCGGGCTGGAAGTGCTGGAACTGCGCCTCGCCGGTCTGGAGGGCGGCGAGGCCCTGATGCCGGTGCTGCAACGCCTGCAGCGCACGGTGCTGGACATGAGCGACATGGTGCGCAGCCTGCTCATGCTGGCTCGCCGTCCGGAGGACATCGTGCCCGAGAGCCTCGACGTGGCGGCGCTGGTGCGCGAGCTCTGCGGCGGGGACGCCGCCGTCGGTCTGGAGGGCCCCGCTACGGTCATGACCGTGGGGGACGAGGGGCTCGCGCGCATCATCTTCAAGAATTTACTGGACAACGCGCGAAAATACGCCGAAGATGGAAAGGTTCTGGTGAGTGTGGAGGATGGCCTTTTCCGCATCCGCAACAAGGGCCATATCCCGGAACATCTGGACGTCTTCGCGAGGGGCGTCCGCGCACCGCATCCCGCCGGTGCGCCAACACCCGTGGGGAGCGGGCTGGGTCTGTCGCTGGCGTTGCGCGCCTGCGAGCAGATGGGCTGGATCATCCGACAGGAAAACGTCGCTGACAGGGAAGCCGTCTTCACGGTGAGCTTTCCCCGTGAGCAGCCGGAGCACGCCATATGAAACTTCCCGCACGGGGCAGACTGATTCGCCTTGTCCTCATTTGCGCCGTCCTGCTGGCGGCCTATCGCCTTTTCTTCGCTTCCGGGCCCGGAGGCCCCCGCATGGCCGCCGATGCGCCGCCCGTGCGCGTGGCCACGGCGCTGTCTCAGGACATGCCCTATTTCCTCAATGGTCTCGGCACGGTGGAGCCGTCCAGCGACGTGCTGGTCACCAGCCGGGTGGACGGGCAGCTCGTCAAGCTGCACTTCACGGAAGGCCGCCGCGTGGCCGCGGGCGACCTGCTGGCCGAGATCGACCCCCGCCCCTTCGAGGCCGAACTGGCGCAGGCCAAGGGCAACCTGCTGCGCGACCAGGCCCAGCTCGCCAATGCCCGCAGCGACCTTGAACGCTACGCCAAGCTGGTGAAGAACGACTACGTGTCGGCCCAGCAGTACGAGACCCAGCGTGCGCTGGTACGGCAGTACGAGGGCGTGGTGGCGGCGGACAAGGCCGCCGTGGAAGCCGCGGCCCTGCAACTGACCTACAGCCGCATCACCGCGCCCGTGGGCGGCATCCTCGGCCTGAAGAAGGTGGACGAGGGCAACATGATCAAGAGCTCGGACAGCGAGGGCATCGTCCGCATCACCGAGACGCGGCCCTGTCATGTGCTGTTCACCCTGCCGGAGAACCGCGTGCCGCTGGTGCGCGAGGCCCTGCGCGCGGCTCGCAAGGAAGAGGCCGGGCGGCCGCTCGTGCAGGCCTGGGACCGGGAACAGAAGGGGCTCATCGCCGTGGGCGAGCTGCTCTCCATGGACAATCAGATCGACTCCACCACCGGCACGGTGAAGCTCAAGGCCCTTTTCCCCAATGACGGCGGCCTGCTGTATGCGCAGCAGTTCGTCAATGCCCGTGTCATGGTCAAGCTGCTCAAGGACGCCGTCACCGTACCGGCCGCGGCCGTGCAGCTGGGCAGCCGCGGCTCCTACGTCTATGTGGTGGATGCGGACAACGTGGCCCATGTGCGCGACGTGACGCCGGGCGTGAGCACCAACCAGCTCGCGGTCATCGACAAGGGGCTGGAACCCGGAGATGTGGTCGTGGTGGACGGGCTGGACCGCCTGCGCGACGGCATCACCGTCAATGTGGCCGCCCGCATGGACACCCCCCGCGCCGAACCGCTGGAGTAGCGGCCTGCGCTCCCCACCCGCCTCCCGCGTCTTCCCCGCCGCTCTCCGTCCCCCCGCACCTGCGGACGCCGCGCCGCACAGGTGAGGCAGCCCGCCGGACGGGGCGGCGCCGACCCGAACCCCGTGATCAGCCATGAACCTTTCCCGCATCTTCATCCTCCGGCCCATAGCGACCTCGCTGCTCATGGCGGCGCTCCTGCTGTCGGGCCTGCTGGCCTACAGCTATCTGCCCATTTCGGCCCTGCCGCAGATCGACTATCCCACCATCCAGGTGCAGACCTTCTATCCCGGCGCGTCGCCGGAAGTGACCTCGGCCGTGGTCACCGCCCCGCTGGAACGGCAGTTCGGCAGCATGTCGGGCCTTGTGCAGATGACGTCCCTCTCCTCGGCGGGCTCGTCGGTCATCACCTTGCAGTTCGACCTTTCCGTGCCGCTGGACGTGGCGGAGCAGGAAGTGCAGGCGGCCATCAATTCGGCGGACAACCTGCTGCCCTCGGATCTGCCCAATCCGCCGGTCTACAACAAGGTCAACCCGGCGGACCCGGCCATCATCACCCTGGCCGTCATGAGCGACGCCATGCCCATGACCCGGCTGGAAGACCTGGTGGACACCCGTCTGGCCCAGAAGATCTCCCAGCTCTCCGGGGTGGGCCTGGTGACGCTCTCCGGCGGCGAGCGGCCCGCGGTGCGGGTGCAGGTCAATCCCAAGGCGCTGGCCGCGGCGGGCCTGACCCTGGCCGACATCCGCTCGGCCATCAGTTCGGCCAACGTCAACGGCGCCAAGGGCAGCTTTGACGGGCCGGAACGCGCCAGCACCATCGACGCCAACGACCAGCTGGCCTCGGCCGCGGAATACGCTCAGACCATCATCGGCTACAAGGACGGCGCGCCCCTGCGCCTCAAGGACGTGGCCGAAGTGGTGGAAGGAGCGGAGAACGCCCGCCTCTCGGCCTATGCCGCGGGCGACGGTCAGGCCTTCCGGCAGGCCATCGTGCTGTCGGTGCAGCGGCAACCGGGGGCCAACGTCATCAAGGTGGCGGACAGCGTGATCGACCTGCTGCCGGAATTGCAGAAGACCCTGCCCGGCAATGTGGAGGTGCGCGTGGTCACCGACCGCACCACCACCATCCGCGCCACGGTGCATGACGTGCAGCTGGAGCTCCTGCTCTCCATCGCGCTGGTCATCTGGGTGATCTGGCTCTTCCTGCGCAACGCCTCGGCCACGATCATCCCGGCGCTGGCCGTGCCGCTCTCGCTGGTGGGCTCGCTGGGGGTCATGTACCTTGCGGGCTATTCCCTCAACAACCTGACCCTCATGGCGCTGGTCATCGCCACGGGCTTCGTGGTGGACGACGCCATCGTGGTCATCGAGAACATCTCCCGCTATCTGGAGATGGGCATGAAGCCCGTGCCCGCCGCCCTGCGCGGCGCGGGGCAGATCGGCTTCACCATCATCTCCCTGACGCTCTCGCTGGTGGCCGTGCTCATCCCGCTGCTCTTCATGGGCGACGTGGCCGGGCGGCTGTTCCGGGAATTCGCGGTCACGCTGGCCGTGACCATCCTCATCTCGGCGGGCATCTCCCTGAGCCTCACGCCCATGCTCTGCGCCACCATGCTGCATCCCCAGGCCATGCGGCACGAGAAGCGGCAGGCGGAGAGCGGTTTCTTTGCCCGGCTGCTGGACTGGTACGCCCGCAAGCTGGACTGGGTGCTGGCCCATCAGGGCCTGACCCTGCTGGTGGCGCTGGGCACGCTGGCGCTGACGGTCTTCCTTTACATCGTGGTGCCCAAGGGCTTCTTCCCCACGCAGGACACGGGCGTCATCCAGGGCATAGCCGAAGCGCCGCAGGATTCGTCCTTTGCGGCCATGACCCGCCGCCAGAAGGAACTTTCCGACCTCATCCTGGCCGATCCGGCGGTGGACAGCGTGGTCTTCCTGGTGGGGGTGGACGGCGTCAATCCCAGTCTGGGCACCTCCCGGCTGACGGTGAACCTCAAGCCGCTGGCCGACCGCGACGCCCGCGCGCCGGAGATCGCCCGGCGCATCATGGCGCAGGCCGATGCCCGGCCGGGCCTGAAGCTCTACATGCAGCCCGTGCAGGACCTGACCATCGAGGACAGGGTGTCCCGCACCCAGTACCAGTTCACGGTGGAGGCGCTGGACCGGGACCAGCTCCAGAAATGGACGCCGAAGATCGTGGCCGCCCTGGCCCGGCTGCCGGAACTCGACCATGTGACCAGCGACCTGCAGGGCTACGGCCGCGTGCTCTGGCTGGACATCGACCGGGACAGCGCGGGCCGCTACGGGCTCACCATGAGCGACATCGACAATGCGCTGTATGATGCGCTGGGGCAGCGGCTCATCTCCACCATCTTCACCCAGACCAACCAGTACAAGGTGGTGCTGGAGACGGCCCCGCGCTTTCGCAACGGGCCGGGCGCGCTGGAGAACATCTACGTGAAAAGTTCGGACGGGCAGCCTGTGCCGCTGAGCACGCTGGTCAGGATGGAGGAGCGCGCCACGCGCCTTTCCATCGCCCGGCAGGGGCAGTTCCCCGTGGCCACCATCTCCTTCAACGTGGCCGAGGGCTCGTCCCTGAGCGCCGCGGTGGACGCCGTACTGGCCGCCGAACGGGAGCTGGGCCTGCCCGCCTCCCTGCGCTGTCAGTTCCAAGGGGCGGCGCTGGCCTTCCAGTCTTCCACCACCAATCAGGTCTGGCTGGTGCTGGCGGCCATCATCACCATGTATATCGTGCTGGGCGTGCTCTACGAAAGCTACGTGCACCCGGTCACCATCCTGTCCACTCTGCCGTCGGCCGGGGTGGGCGCGCTGCTGGCGCTCATGCTGGGCGGCATGGAGCTGGGCGTGGTGGGCATCATCGGCATCATCCTGCTCATCGGCATCGTCAAGAAAAACGCCATCATGATGATCGACTTCGCCCTCGACGCCGAACGCAACGAGGGCAAGAGCCCGGAAGAGGCCATCCGGCAGGCCTGCCTGCTGCGCCTGCGGCCCATCCTCATGACCACCATGGCGGCCCTGCTGGGCGCGCTGCCGCTCATGATCGGCTGGGGCATGGGCGCGGAACTGCGGCGGCCCCTGGGGGTGACCATGGTGGGCGGCCTCATCTTCAGCCAGGTGCTGACCCTCTTCACCACGCCGGTGATCTATCTCTGGTTCGACCGGCTGGCCATCCGCTTCCGGCGTCGCCGTTCCGGCATGCTCGCTGAGGGAGAGGCGGCGGAGGAACGGCCATGAAGCCGCAGGATTTCGACGGCGAAGGGGCGGCCCGGCGGCATCGCTTCGGGCCGGAGTTCCTGCCGGTCAACTTTTCCGCGCCCTTCATCCGGCGGCCCGTGGCCACCACATTGCTGACGCTGGCCATAGCGCTGGCGGGGATCATCGCCTTCCGCCTGCTGCCGGTGGCCCCGCTGCCGGAGGTGGATCTGCCCGTGGTGGTGGTGCGCGCCTCCATGCCCGGCGCCAGCCCGGAGACCATGGCCGCCACCGTGGCCACCCCGCTGGAACGCGCCCTGGGCCGCATCGCCGGGGTCACGGAGATGACCTCCAGCAGCAGCCTCGGCTCCACCAGCGTCATCCTGCAGTTCGATCTGGACCGCGACGTCAACGGCGCGGCCCGTGACGTGCAGGCGGCCATCAACGCCGCGCGCTCGACCCTGCCGACCATGCCGTCCAACCCCACCTACCGCAAGGTGAACCCGTCGGGCGCGCCCATCATGATCCTGTCCGTGACCTCGGAAGTGCTGACCAGCTCCCAGCTCTACGACGCGGCCTCCACCGTGCTGGCCCAGAAGATCGCCCAGATCCCCGGCGTGGGCGAGGTGACGCTGGGCGGCGGGGCGCTGCCCGCCGTGCGCGTGCGCCTCATCCCCGATGCCCTGAGCCGGGCGGGCGTCAGCAGCGAGGACGTGCGCCGGGCCATCAGCGGGGCCAATGCCTATCTGCCCAAGGGCATGGTGGAGAGCGAAGGGACGTTCTGGCTGGTGGACGCGGCGGACCAGCTCTCCGACGTGGACGGCTACCGGCGGCTCATCGTGGCCCGCAAGGGGGATGCCGTCATCCGCCTCGGCGATGTGGCCACGGTGGAGATGAGCTCGCAGGACGTGCGCAACATGGCCCTTTCCAACGGCCGGCAGGCCATCCTGCTCATGGTCTTTCGCGCCACCGGGGCCAATATCATCGAGACCGTGGACAGAGTGAAGTCCATGCTGCCGCAACTGCGCTCCTGGCTGCCGGAAAGCGCGGACCTCACCGTGCGCATGGACCGTTCCATCACCATCCGTGCCTCGCTGGCCGAAGTGGAGAAGAGCCTGCTCCTCTCCGTGGCGCTGGTGGTGCTGGTGGTCTTCCTCTTCCTGCGCAACGGACGGGCCACGGCCATCCCGGCGGTGGCGGCCCCGGTGTCGCTCATCGGCACCTTCGGGGTCATGTACCTTTGCGGCTACACGCTGGACAACCTTTCCCTCATGGCGCTCACCGTGGCCACGGGCTTTGTGGTGGACGACGCCATCGTGGTGCTGGAGAACATCGTCCGCCGCATGGAGCTGGGGGAGACGCCGCTCCGTGCCGCCCTGCGCGGCGCGCGAGAGGTGGGCTTCACCGTCATCTCCATCTCGCTCTCGCTGGTGGCGGTCTTCATCCCCATCCTCTTCATGGGCGGCATCGTGGGGCGGCTGTTCCGGGAGTTCTCCGTGGTGCTGGCCACGGCGGTGCTCGTTTCGATGGTGGTGTCCCTGACCACCACGCCCATGATGTGCGCCCGCTACCTGCGCCCCTATGAAGAAGACCTTTCCCGCCGCAGCGGGCGGCTTGAGCGGCGGGGCGGCATCGTCTCCCGCCTGTTCACGCGCCTGGGCCTGTGGTGGGGCGGTCTGCTGGGTGGCATGCAGCGCGGCTACGAACGCAGCCTGGCCGTGGTGCTGCGGCATCCGCGCCTGACCATGCTCTCTCTGCTGCTGGTCATGGCGGGCAACGTCTGGCTGTACATGGTCGTCCCCAAGGGCTTTTTTCCCACGCAGGACACGGGCGTGATCATGGGCGGCATGCGCGCCGACCAGAGCGCCTCCTTCCAGAGTCTGCAGGAAAAGATGCCGCGCCTCATGCGTCTCATCCAGGAAGACCCTGCCGTGGAGCAGGTCTCCGGCCATATGTCCGGCTCGCGCGGGGGCGGGGGCGTGTTCATCGCCCTGAAACCGCTGGAAGAGCGCGGCATCTCCGCCATGCAGGTCATCGGCCGCCTGCGGGGCAAGCTCTCCTCCGAGCCGGGCATGCAGATCTTCCTCCAGCCCGCGCAGGACCTGCGCATGGGCGGCCGCAGTTCCAATGCCCAGTATCAGTACACGCTCCAGGCCGACGACCTGGACGCCCTGCGCACCTGGGGCCGGAAGCTGCGGGACGCCTTCGCCACGATCCCCATCCTCAAGGATGTGGACAGCGACATCGAGGAACGCGGCCTGCAGACCCTGCTCAGTGTGGACCGCGACGCGCTGGCGCGCCTGGGCCTGACCATGGACGACGTGGACAGCGCCCTGAACAACGCCTTCGGTCAGCGGCAGGTGTCCACCATCTATCAGGACAAGAACCAGTACCGCGTGGTGCTGGAATTCATGCCCGACTGGCTGGAAGGGCAGGATGCTCTGCAAAAGGTCTACCTGCCGGGCAGCGGCGGCCTTGTGCCGCTCCTGAGCGTGGCCGAAGTGGGGCCGGGCTTCGCGCCGCTCTCGGTGGCGCATCAGGGGCAGTTCGCCGCCGTGACCCTCTCCTTCAACCTGGCCGAGGGCGCGTCGCTCTCGCAGGCGCAGGAGGCCATCGACCGCGTGCGCGTCAGCATCGGCATGCCTTCCACCATCGTGGGCAGCTTCCAGGGCACGGCCAAACTCTTCAACGAGACCATCCGCAATCAGATCGTGCTGATCTTCGCGGCGCTGGTGGCCCTCTACATCGTGCTGGGCGTGCTGTACGAAAGCCTCATCCATCCCATCACCATCCTGTCCACCCTGCCGTCGGCCGGCGGTGGCGCGTTGCTGGCGCTCATGGCCGTAGGCATGGAATTCAGCGTCATCGCGCTCATCGGCGTGCTGCTGCTCTGCGGCATCGTCAAGAAAAACGCCATCATGATGATCGATTTTGCGCTGGACGCCGCCCACACCCGCAAGCTGCCGCCGCAGGAAGCCATTTACGAGGCCTGCCGCCTGCGCTTCCGCCCCATCATGATGACGACCATGGCCGCGGCCCTGGGAGCCGTGCCGCTGGCCCTCGGACAGGGCGACGGCGCGGAGATCCGCCAGCCGCTGGGCATCACCATCGTGGGCGGCCTCATGGTGAGCCAGGTGCTGACGCTCTATACCACGCCCGTGGTCTACCTCTGTCTGGACAGACTGCGCCTGCGCCTGCGGCGACGCTGGTGGCGGCTGCGCTACGGCTCCGTGCGGGCGGCCCGGCTGGCCGTGCTGTCCCGGCGAAGCTAGGGCGCTTTTGCCGGGGGAAGAGGCAAGGCTCGTGACGGCCGTTCATCCAAAAGCAAACGGGCGTGTGCGGCTGATTTGCTTTATCCGTTGAAATTGTTTATAAAATTTTTCTGATACGCCCTGCCGGGCAGGGCCCTGCGGAAAAGAGGCCGCGTCCGATTTTTTCGGGCGGTCGGCCTGTGGACTTGCCTTGCGGGAGCAGTTGCGGAAAAATGCGCTGCCGTTCAACATGTTCACGCAAATGACACAATATCGGCATAAGATGGATTCCCTTTTTGCAGGCCTCAGGGCGGGAGGAGGTTTGCAGGCGGCCCGGCGGGCCGCATGGCGCCGGAGACGCGGCGGCAGGGGCCGCTCCCAGCGGAAAAACGCGCAAACGTCCGACAGGATGGCGGAGGCCAGATGGGCAAGGTGACACGATTCGATCTCGGCGTCGGGCTGGGGATTCTTCTTTTTGCCGTGCTGCTGCACTATGGCCGCATCGGCGCATCCATCGGAGGGCTGGATCTGACGACCGACCCGGCCATGTACGCCGCCATTGCGGCGGCCTATGCCCAGCCTGGGGACTTCCTGAAAGACGTCGCCTTTTCGTCGCCCGCGCTGTTCTCTTCCCATGTGACCGGCCTTGTCCCGCTGCTGAGCTGGCTGGGGAACGATGACGGCAATTACGGCATAGCCTACCTGCAACTTACCGGTGTAAGCGTCTTCCTGCATTATGCGACGTTCTACCTGCTGGGCATCGTGCTCTTCGGCCAGCGCTGGAAGGCGCTCATCTTCACCATCCTCATGGGGCTCTGTTTCTGGACGCCGTGGGGGACCTACTGGGGCGCGGGTTACCGGGACTATACGCCGCGCAGCCTGTTCAGCGCCTGCTACGCTCTCTTCATCTGCGTCGGGCTGGCCATACTCCAGCGCCCGCGCTGGTGGCCGCTCTTCATGGCGGCGCTGGGCGGGCTCGTCTATGTCCATGCCATCAGCTCGCTGCCGGTGGCGGCGGGCTTCTGGCTGAGTTTCGCCGCCTGCCGCCCCCGCGGCGTTTTCTGGCCGCGTCATGCGGGCCGGCTGCTGCTGTGCGGCCTCTGCTTCCTGGCGGCCATGACGCCGTATGCGCTGGTCTATCTGCAGGCTTCCGCGGTCCGGCTCGGCCCCGAGGACGTGACCTTCATGGATCACATCCTGCGGACGCGCTTTGACATCGAATACACCGAATATCTGCGCGGCATGGCGAAATTTTACCGGCAGTATACGCTGCTGCCCGTGTTCCCGCTGGCGTTGCTGGGCACCTGGGCGATCGCGAAATACGGCGACCAGCGGGAACGACTGCTGGGCAAGCATATCTGGCTCTGGATAGCGGGCGTGTACGTTGTGATCCTGCTGTTCGTGCTGGATCAGGAGATCAGCCGTCATCTGGGCCGCCTGCGTCTCGAGTTCGATCTGGCGCGCGTGCACCGCTTCCTGCCGTTTTTTGCCATGTGCCTCATCTTCCTCGGGGCCAACATCCTGTGGCGGCGGATCGCCACGCGCACGGAGCGCCCCGTCTGGCAGCGGACGGCCGCCTGTCTGTGCTGTCTGGGGCTGGTGATTGGCTTTTTCTGCGGCGGCCAGCAGGATCTGGCGCGCAACGCCCTTGCCTGGTACTGGAACCGGCTCGATGCGGCTCGCTATGAAGAAGCCTACGGGCCGCTGCTGCAACGGGCGGAGATGATCAGCGCCGTCAAAGAACATACCCGCCCCGGCGAGACCCTCTTTTTCCCCGGTGAGGATCAGGCCATTCGCTATGCCGCCCACCGGCCCCTGACCTGGGCCTGGAAGGACGCCGCCCTGCTGTACCATGCCAAGGACATGCGCCTGCTCCATGACTGGGAACGCATCGAAACGGCCCTCAGAGCCTCGCCGGAAAGCTATATCGAGCTGGGCCTCTCCACCGCGCCGGATTACCTGCTGAGCGAACGACCGCAGGACCGTGCGCGCCTGGAAGCGGAGGTGGGCCCCGTCGTCTGGGAGAACGCCCGCTATCTGCTCGTCAGGAATGTGCACAAAAACTAGGCGGAAAGACTTTTGCGAGGGGGAGAGGGGAACCGTTTTGAAAAACGTTTCCCCTCTCCCCCTCGCGCACCCCCTCTCCCTTCCCCAAACGTTTGTCAGGGTACATGCCGGGCGACGTGCCCCTGCAAGGTGTCGCGCGTCTGTGCCGTCCCCCGGCTGGATGCAGGAAAGGCGGAGCGGACAGCCTAAATCGTCTGGTGTGCGTTTAAAGTAAGCGGAAAGACTTTTGCGAGGAGGAGAAGGGAACCGTTTTGAAAAACGTTTCCCCTCTCCCCCCTCGCGCCCCCC
>DGYFI06202__coassemble_709_pt1 | contig 18476 bp, 12 predicted proteins | sample DGYFI06202__metabat2_high_PE_036 | metagenome-assembled genome bin DGYFI06202
AGGAGGCGGCGACCCGGACAAGCGCGCCCGCGCCATCGTGCAGGCCGTGACCAACTATAACGATTACAAGCTGCTGGCCGAGATCTCCAAGGACCTCGGCGAGCCTATGGTCGGCATCGAGATATCCTCCATCCCCTCTGCCGAACGCATGCAGGAACGGGGCTGGTAACATGGCGCTGGTCGGCGTACTTGCCCTGCAGGGGGCATTCCGGGAGCATGCGGCCGCCGTCTCCCGCCTGGGAGCGGAGGTCCGGGAGCTGCGCCAGCGCAAGCACCTGGACGGCATCGACGCCCTCATCCTCCCCGGCGGCGAAAGCACCGTCATGGGCAAGCTCCTTACGGAGCTCGACATGCTGGAGCCCGTTCGCCGGCGCATCGCCGCGGGCATGCCCGTCTACGGCAGCTGCGCGGGGCTCATCCTGCTCTGCGAGACCATCGAGGATTCGACGCAGCCGCGCATCGGCCTGCTGCATGCCTCGGTACGGCGCAATGCCTTCGGCCGTCAGGTGGACAGCTTCGAGACGGATCTTGCCGTCAAGGGGCTGGACGCTCCCCTGCGGGCCGTCTTCATCCGCGCGCCGCTCATTACGTCGGTGGGCCCGGATGTGGACGTGCTGGCCCGTGTGGACATGGCGGCGCATGGCGGCGAAGGCGAGCGGATCGTGGCCGTCCGGCAGGGCAACATCCTTGCCACGTCCTTCCATCCCGAACTGACGCCTGATACCCGGCTGCATGCCGCCTTCCTGGCCATGCTGCCCGCCTGATCCTCAGCCTGCCTCAACCAATGACAGCGCCCGGACCTGCGTCCGGGCGCTTTTTTTGCAGTCTCCCCACGACCAGGCATCAAAAAGGGACATCCGGCCTTCTCGCCGGATGTCCCTTGAACACGCTGCCGGAGCGACGCAGCCGGGGCCGCTCAGCGATTGCGGCCGTGCCCCTTGAGGTAGGACACATAGCCGGGGTCGGTCCCCTGGATATGGTTGATGAGCCAATCCTTGAGGAAGGCCAGCAGGTCCATGCTGACCGTGGTGGTGCCGTTCTTGATCTGCGACTCGAATTCTTCCAGCTTGGCCACGAAACGGCGGTGCACGTCCTTGTGTTCGCGGGTATGCGGGTAGGCCGAATGCTCGAAAAGCTGCTCTTCCGTGCTGAAGTGCGAGGCCGTGTATTCACGCAAATGCTGCATGATGGTCGCCAGCTCGTCCTTGGCGGAATTGTGCTTCATGGCGCTGTACAGGTCATTGATATAACTGCACAGCATGCGGTGCTGTTCGTCCACCAGCTGCACGCCGAGATTGAGCTTGTCCGTCCACTGCACGAACTTGTCGCTGGAGGAGGCCATTTCCAGATTGCCGCTGAAGAGCGCGCTGACGATCATGCCCAGATCCTCGATGCCGCTCTTGAGGGAGAGGATGGAGCCCGTGAAGCTCTCCATATTGTCCGCGTTCTCCTCGGCGACCTGATGGATGGCGGCGAGGGAAGTGCTCGTCTGACTGCTCTGCTCGGACTGCTCCGCCGCCCCAGCGGCGATGACCTTGAGGTGGTCGGCCGTCTCTTCCATGCAGTTGATGATCTCGCCCATGAACTCGCCCGCGCGTCCGGCGCGCTCCGCGCCTTCCACCGTCAGCTGCGCCGCGGCTTCCACGGCCTGCACGTTGTTGTGCGTCTCGTCCTGGATGGCGTGGACGGCGTCCTCCACTTCCTTGGTGGCGCTCATGGTCTTTTCGGCCAGCTTGCGTACTTCATCGGCCACCACCGCGAAGCCGCGTCCGGCCTCGCCGGCCCGCGCAGCTTCGATGGCGGCATTGAGGGCCAGCAAATTGGTCTGATCGGCCACTTCGTTGATGACGCTCATCACCTGCCCGATGCTGCTGGCCCGCTGGCCCAGCTTGTCCATAGCTTCCTTGAGGTGGAGGATGGTCTCCTTGACCGAGTCGATGGAGGCCACGGCACTGCGCACGTCCTGCTCGCCCACGCTGGCCTTGCTGCGCGAGGTCTCGGCGCTGTCGGAAAGATCCTGCACCCGGCGGGCGGACTCCACCGCGGCATCGCTGATCTGCGTCATGGCGGAGCTGGTCTCCTCAAGCTGGTAGCGCTGCACTTCCACCCCGTGGTTCACGTTGGCCACCACCTGCGAGATGCTGCGCGTCTCCCGCGAGAGCCCGAGGCATACGCCGTTGGCCTTGGCCAGCAGCTTCTTGCGGGTCTCTACCTGCTCTTTCAGCTCGCTGAGTTCGGCACGCGCCTTGTCCAGCTCGCTGCGTGCCGCGGCCCGTTCCGCCTCTGCGGCGGCAAGCTGCTCTTCCAGCTGCCTGGCGCGGGCAGCGCCCTGCTCCTGTTCGCGGCGCAGCAGCGCCGCCGCCTGCTCGGCAAGGCTGCCCGTGGCGGAACCGGCGCCCAGCACTTCCCGCATGCGCGTCTTCTCCCGACCGTTCAGGACAGCAAGCCCGATGCCCGCAAGACAACCCACGATTAGCAGGGCAAGAAGCAGAGAACCCGCCAGACCGGCGGTCCCCACCACGGCAAGGATGGCTGCCAGGACCAGAAGAACGGCATGCAGAACAATACCCATAAATCGCTCCTCCACGATGTTTCTAAAGCTTATCGTCGGATGCAGGCATGCCCTTTAGGCAGAAAACAAGGAATATTTCCTGATAAGAGGTGCCACTCCCAAGGGCACAAGCGCATTACTATTTCATAATGTAACATTTTTTTGCCCGCCAAGCTTGCCGGAGGCTGCGGCAAAAATTTTTTCTTCGATATACGCTTCCATCTTTTCCGGCCCGCCACCCGGCCGTAAAAAACAAGGCCTGCCCGCGTCGTCCGCGGACAGGCCTTGCAGGGATCATCACCTTATGCAGCAGGCGGCATCAGGCCTGAGGCGCGCCCGTCCCGGGGCCGGACGGCTTCGAGAGCCCTTCGCCGGGCCGCAGGATCTGCGTCAGCGTGGCGACCATGCCCGCCACATCGCCCACATTGGCCGGGATGATGGTGGTCGTCCCCTTCTTGGCCAGTTCGCCGAACTTTTCCACATAGGCCTCGGCAAGGCGCAGCTGGGCAGCGGCCACGCCGCCCTGGGCATCGAGGCGCATGGCCACGGCGTCCAGACCGTCGGCCGTTGCCTGGGCCACCGTGCGGATCTGCGCCGCTTCACCTTCGGCCTTGTTGATCATGGCCTGCTTGAGGCCCTCGGATTCCGCGATGGCGGCCGCCTTGGCGCCTTCAGCCAGGTTGATCTGGGACTGCATGTTCCCTTCGGACTGAGCGATGACCGCGCGCTTTTCGCGTTCGGCGCGCATCTGCTTTTCCATAGCCTCCATGACCGAGGCCGGGGGCGTGATGTCGCGGATCTCGTAGCGCAGCACCTTGACGCCCCAGGCGGCGGTGGCGTCATCCAGCGCCTCCACCACTTCCTGATTGATGCGGGCGCGCTCCTCAAAGGTCTTGTCCATCTCCAGCTTGCCGATGGCCGAACGCAAGGCCGTCTGCGCGAGCTGGATGGCGCCCCACTCGTAGTCCGAGATGCCGTAGGCGGATTTCTCGGGCGAGAGCACCTGCAGGAACAGCACGCCGTCGATGCTCACGCTCACGTTGTCGCGAGTGATGCAGGTCTGCTCAGGCACGTCGAGCACCTGCTCCTTGAGGGAACGACGGTAGGCGACCCGGTCGAAAAAGGGGATGAGCACATGGAAACCGGCGTGCAGCACGCCGCGGAATTTGCCCAGCCGTTCCACGATGTACGCGGACTGGGTCGGCACGATGGCGACGCAGCGGCTCAGGAAAATGATGACGAGCAGCAATATTGCCCCGGAAACAGCCCACGACATTACCGACGAGTAATCATCCACCATGCTTTCTTCTCCCCTGATGAAGGTCTGACGTTTATCCCGCGGCCCGGGACGAGCCGGACGCACCGTGCACGGCAACCACACGCAGCACCAGCCCGTCCTGCGGCAAAGCGCCCAGAACGGTGACGGCCGTCCCCGCAGGCAGAGCCTCTCCCGACGCATCGGGCACCGCCCGCCAGAAGGAGCCGCCGACCTCCACCACGCCGGGCTGCTCCCTGGAAGCGGCTTCGCGCACGCATCCCTGCTGCCCCGTCAGGGGGTGTTCGATCTCCTGTCCGGCAGGGACAACCCTGCCGCTGAACAGGCTGCGCCACCTGCCGCGCAGCAGGGCCAGGCTCAGCAGGGACGTCACGGCAAAGCAGACGACCTGCCAGGTGATGGTGCCCAGTACAAGCGCAAGAGCGCTGGCCGCCAGCGCGCCGATGCCAAAGAACAGAAATATCCCCGCCGGAAAGACGGCTTCCACGGCGCCAAGCAGCAGTGCGGCTATCAGCCAGTACAGCGGATCCATACAACCTCCCTGCAAAGGACATTTTTCTCCAATACAGAAGAAGTTCCTTGTTGTCCATATGGAAATCGCCTTTCTGCATAACGAAAAAGGTCATTGCCGCGTCTGCAGCAACGACCTTTCGAAATCTGGTGCCGAAGGGGAGACTCGAACTCCCACTCCCTTGCGAGAACTAGACCCTGAACCTAGCGTGTCTACCAATTCCACCACTTCGGCGCGAAAGAGACCATATCCAAAACGACGCCCGCTGGCAAGTCTTTTTTTGACAATTTTTTTGACGCGCCTTTTGGGGGACGAAAGCGGCCGCCCGTTGCCCTGCCCGCCGGATGTATCTGGAACCGCTTTCCGGTGAATACGGCAAAACGCCCGCAGAACAAAGATCCCCCGCTCCTGGGAGCGGGGGATCTGTTCGTCAGCGGGACGTCCCTTGCGGGAGCCGCATGCTCAGCCAGGGATGGCCTAGAGAGCGGCCTTGTAGATGGCGGCCACGGCGGCATCGGTCATGATGCGCGGATTGGTCAGGCCGCAGGCGTCCTTCTGGGCATTGGCGGTCATGGTGGGGATGTCTTCCTCACGCACTTCCTTGCCGTATTTCTTGCCCAGAGCGATGAGGCCGGCGGGGATGTTCACGTCACGGGAAAGGGTGTTGATGGCCTCGATGGCGCGGTGGGAAGCGTCGCTGGCGCTCAGATGGTCCACGCGCTCGCCCAGCAGCTTGGCCACGCGGCCGAAGCGGCGACGGCAGGCGATGAGGTTGTATTCGCAGACATGGGGCAGCAGGATGGCGTTGCATTCGCCGTGCGGCAGATCGTAGAAGCCGCCCAGCTGGTGCGCCATGGCGTGCACATGGCCGAGGCTGGCGTTGTTGAAGGCCATGCCGGCAAGGTACTGGGCATAACACATGCCTTCACGAGCTTCCTTGTCCTTGGCGCCGCAGGCCACGGAGCGGCGCAGATAGCGGTTGATGTATTCCATGGCTTTTTCGGCACAGGCGTCCGTCATGGGGGTGGCCGCGGTGGACACATAGGCTTCGATGGCGTGGGTCAGGGCGTCCATGCCCGTCGCCGCCGTCAGGGAAGCGGGCATGTTCATCATGAGGATCGGGTCGTCGATGGCCACGCTGGGCGTGCAGCGCCAGTCCACGATGGCCATCTTCACCTTGCGGGAGGTGTCGGTGATGATGCAGAAGCGGGTCATTTCCGACGCCGTACCGGCGGTGGTGTTGACCGCCACATAGGGCGGGAAGGGTTTGGAGGACTTGTCCACGCCTTCGTAATCGTGGATGGTGCCGCCGTTGCTGACCACGAAACCCACGCCCTTGCCGCAGTCATGGGAGCTGCCGCCGCCCAGGGTGATGAGGCTGTCGCACTTGTTTTCCTTGTACATCTCCGTGGCTTCAGCCACATTCTTGTCCGTGGGGTTCGGCACGGTGCCGTCGTACACCACGTATTTCATGCGGGCCTTGTCCAGGATGTCGGTGATGTGCTTGAGGATGCCGCAGGCGGTGATGCCCTTGTCGGTCACGATGAGCGGACGCTTGCCGCCGATATTCTTCAGGCGCCGGGGAATTTCGGAGCAACAATTTTCACCCACCAGCGTCACGTTGGGGATGAAGAAAGAGGTGATCTGACCCATGTGCATGCTCTTCACGTCCGTGCTCATAACGACTCCTTTTTTTCTACCGCAAAGGGCTCTTGCGGCGTGTTTTGTAGTGGTTAGAAGTCAGATTACGGCACTCACGGCTTTATGACAAGCTCTTTTTTGCAGAAAGACGGACAACAGCCACAAAAATCACAAGGCTGTTTGAGCGCACAGCACAATGACGGCCAACAGCGTGGCAATGGCCGAAAACCGCCATATCACGCGCCTGTTGCAGCTTTTTTATACCGTATCCGCCGTTTCCGCATCATTCTGCGCCGCCGTCCCCTTCCGCGTGCCGTTCCGGCACAACAGGGTCATGGCCCGCAGGTATTCGTTGTGCCTGTCAAGGAAAAAAGCCAGCGGTTTTGCAAAGTTGTGGCCAATAAGACCATCCACCATGAGCTGGCAGATCTCCCGCTCCCGCAAAAGGACCAATTGAGAACGAAAGAACACCCTGCGGTCGGCGGCCGACAGGCCCCGGATGACCTGCCGGCAGGCTTCCTGGGCCCGCGGCAGATAAAACCAGAAGTACATGAGGTCCAGCGCCGCGATGATGAGCGCCCGCTCCAGCCTGCGGGCCTCCCGCCCTCCCCTTTCGCCCAGGCCGCCGGGACGGGCGAGCCTGATGAGCGCGTCCTCCCGCGGGAAGAGCATCTCCAGCCGGGTATAGCTGTCAAAGGCGCGCCGTAGCTTCCCTTCATAGTCCCGCCGCCGCATGCGCATGTTGACCTTGCTGTCGGCCACCCCCTCGATGAGGGCCGCCACGGTATCCGAGGCTGTTTTGGAGATGATGGCCGCGCTGGGCGCCAGATAGACCAGCGGGTCCGCCACGCCCACGCTCAGGAGCAGGGCCCAGAGCCCCGTATTATATAATGAAGAGATGGGGATGGCCAGCACGCTGCGGAACAGATTGCCTATGGCCGCCTGCCGGGGGAAGCCGCGGTAGATGTTGTGGGCGAAGATATAGAAGCCGTTGATGACGTTGAGCACCGCAAAGACGAGCAGCGGTCGGTCCTCCACCGTCACCCCGCACAGCCCCTGCAGCAGGCCCGCACGGATGATGCCCTCGAGCAGCAGCACGGATATGCCGGTATACATGAGGGAGTCGCACAGGCGGTTCATGCTGACGTGTTCTTTCCAGTGCGTCAGCGTGCCGCGGGTAGCCCCCTGCGCGGCCATGACCATTTGCAGCACGTTGCGCACGCCCGTGATGCCGAACCAGATGAAACTGCCGAACCAGGCCAGCACCCACCATTGCTGCGTGGCCTGGAAGGTGAAAAACGCGGGGATGAAGCCCACCAGCACCTTGGCCCAGAGGGTCAGCCCCGTGTTGAGATAACGGAAAGCGGGCGCGCCGCCCGGCGTCTTCTCCTTGTCCAGCAGCTCATTGGGCGCGGGGATGTTGTGCCCGCCCAGGGTATGGATGTTGCCCTGTTCGCAGTAGCGGCAGTCCTCGCTGGCGGAGATCCATTCCTGCCGCCGCTCCTTGCCCAGGTGCGACAGCAGCGGCAGGGAACGGCAGCGCGCAAGCAGCCGTTGCAGCCGCCCCGCATGCTCCGGCTCGGCAAAGACGAGCTTTTCTTCCACCGGGACGTGGATGGGGATGCAGGGCGAGCCTTCGCGCCGCAGGGCCGCCACGCCGCGCGGCGGCAGCGTCTCCATGATGGCGAAGCCCATGCCGAAGGACCGCAGGCGCGTTGCCGCGTTGCTGCCGAGTTGCGTCCGCAGCGGGCTGCGCCGGTAGGTCTCCCAGAGTTTGGGCACATTGCGCAGGATCTCCTGGAACTTGGCGAGGCGTTCGCTGTCCCCTTCCTGCGCCAGCCGCCGGATGATCTGGCGTATCATCTGTTTCATGCGCGGCCCGAGCCCGTGGTTGAGCACCTGCAAAAGCTGGCTTATGGACTCCATGCCGCCCAGCTTCCCCAGCATCCAGCTTTTGGTGTTGAAGATCTCCAGGTGGGTGATCCCGCCCTCGCAGTCCCAGAGCAGCTCGATGACGTCCTCGGCGGTCAGGTTCTCCGTGCAGAGCGTGAGCTGATAGCCGGGCATGAGTTCCCGCAGCTGGCGGCTCAGCTCGGCTGCGGGCAGCTGGCGCAGCTCCGGCGCATCCGGTGTGCTGCCGGGGACCTGCGCATCCGGCAGCTCGCCGTCGAGCAACGCGGCGAACCACTCATGGTAGACCACATCCACGGTGAGCAGCTCCAGCTCCCTAATCTCCCGCCGGGCGTCCTCGTCGTCCTCGCCGGCCCGCCCTTCCAGCTGCCGCGCCCGCAGGCGCAGACTGGGCAGGATGAGCTGATGCAGATATTCGGCCAGCCGCAGCATGACGGAATGCCGTCTGCCCAGAAAATCCAGGAAATCGTCGGGGTCCGCCGGCGACACGGATACGCCCCACCTGGCCTCCAGCTGCGGCCGCTGCCGCTCGTTCCAGAGATCGAGCGCCTTCAGGGCCCGCTCGCGCCACCAGTGCAGCACCGCCCTGCCCCGCTCCTGCATCTTCTGCACCGGGGCGCTGTTCATGAAGTCCAGGAAGCCCTGCCGGGAGACGAAACCGCGCGGCACCCACAAAAAACTGACGTAACGGCCCCGGAACGGCACCTGATACTCGATCCCCACCCGCACGGTCATGCCGGTTATGGCCGCCGCTTCCAGCAGCTCTTCGGCGGCGTCCAGCTCGATGCAATTGTCGTAGAGCACGGTCAGCGAGCGCAGCCCCTTGATCCAGGCATCCATGATGAGATGCGTCGGGGTTTTCCTGCCCTTGGTGTTGACGTCGTACACATGGTCGTCAAAGGCGATCTGGTTCCACTCCTCCGGCATTTCCGGCAGATGATAGCGCGCCAGCATGCGCCGCACCACGCGCGGCGTGCCCAGCGCGGCCTTGCGGAAATCATGCGCCAGCTTGAGCTGCTCCAGAGGGTCGCCCTGCAGGCGGACCATATCCTTCATGATCTGAAGAAGGACGCGCGCCGTATTGCGCCGCAGCGGAGAATGCGCGCTGGCCAGCACTTCATCGAAAAGGCTTTGCAGCGCGCAGAGCCTGTCACGGGAATTGGAGCCGCCCACTTCCAGGTTCCGCAGCAGGTTCACTGTGGCGTAAGCCATGCGGGAAGCCTGTGAGGTCACCATCTCCTTGATGCCGTGGGGATGCAGCTCCGGGTCCGCCAGATCGCCGGAAAGGCTGGCAAGCGCGCTGTCCGGCGCATCGAGGATGCGGTTGACCAGCGTCCTGATGTCCTTGTCCTGCCGGTCGAAATAGGGGCTGAAGCGATGTCTGCGCTGCATGGTGCGACGCACCTCCGAAATGGCGGGCCCGTAAGAAGAGGCCCCGGAAAGCGGAAGGCCGCCCGCAGGGGCGACCTCCGCAGTGATGGAACAGGATCGTTATGCCGTCAGCCGGTCCTGACGCGGGGATCAGATGAACTCGTCCACGCGGCCGGCCCGGACTTTCTGCAGCAGCCGCACGGCGGCCCCCTTGTCCGGCTCCGGCATGGCCGCCAGCTTTTCCTCGATGAGCGCTTCCCCGAGACGGCGGGTGGCCGGCGTCGCGTAATGGAGCAGGAACTCCAGGAAGGAGGCGATGGAATTGGGCCCGCACTGGCCCTTCATGCCGCATTCGCGCACCATGGACAGGAAATCCACGCCGCTGCGGCCCAGACGGGGACAGGCCGTGCAGAAGGAAGGCAGATGCCGCGCCTCCTCCAGCAGGAAGCTCACCACGTCGTCCACGTGGCAATTCTCTCCGATGGGGAAGGGCACGCCGCCGGGGCCGGGCAACGGGCTCCAGTCCTCATAGGGATTGGCCACGCTGCCGGTCAGCAGCTGCGAACAGCCCACGCCGCAGCCGTCGCGCCACAGGCCGGACGGTTCGCGGGAGCTGAGGATGATGCCCGTATAGGGGATGGCCAGACGGGTGATGGCCACGCAACGCAGGAAATCCTGATCGCTCACCGGGAAAGGCGCCTGCGTCAGGCCGCCGGGCGCCGGGCGCATGCGGTGCATGCTCACCGTGTGACCGCCCGTGCCGTAGACGCTCGCCAGGTGCGCGGCGTGCAGGCTCAGCGCCAGCACGTCGAACTGCCACGGGGCCAGCCCCAGCAGCAGGCCCAGGCCCACGTCCCCCATGCCCGCGCTCAGGGCCTCGTCGGCGGCATTGACGCGCCGTTCGTAATTGGCCTTGGGCCCGGCCTTGTGCACGGCCTGATAATGGTCGGGGTGATACGTGTCCTGATAGAGCAGCACGGAGCCCACGTCGGCGGCGCGCAGGATCTCGTACTGATCCGCGGCCAGCGGCCCCACGTTCACGTTGACGCGGCGGATCTCGCCGTCCCCTTCATAAAGGGTATAGAGGATGCTCACCGCTTCGGCCAGGTATTCCACGTCGGCATTGGGCAGCTGCCCGCTGACCAGAAAAACGCGCTTGTGCCCCTGACGGATGAGCTTGCGCCCGGCTTCGCTGATCTCGGGCGAAGTCATGTACTTGCGCTGCACCATGTCGTTGCCCTTGCGGTTGGCGCAGTACAGGCACTCGCTGCCGCAGTGGTTGGTGAGGTGCAGCGGAGCCGAAAGCACGATGCGGTCCCCGTAGACCCGCTGTTTCACCTCGTCGGCCGCCCGCATGATGGCAAGCAGGCCGTCGGGCGTGGTCACGCGCATGAGCGTCGCCGTTTCGGCCAGCGTCAGCGGACGCAGCGCGCGGGACTTGTCAAGGATGCCTTTCAGCCGGGCCGTGTCGGGCGCAACGGCACAGGCCAGCGCTTCCTCGATGGCACGCACATCCAGCCAGGACGGGAGAGTAAAGTTCGGCATGATTTCTTCCTCAAATGAGCTAAAGACGTTCCGGGCACGGCGTCAGGTCGTGCCGGGGCGCGCCATGCGCGCAGGCTCCCCGGCCTGCCCTGCGGGACAGATGCCTGACCATAGCAGCGGGCCCGTGGAAAAGCGAGCGATTTTTTTCACAGCCTCTCGCCGCCCCTGCCGGACAAAATGGCTGAAAAAGACATATAACATATTGAAATCACAAATCAAAATAACAAAACTACAAAAATGTCCACCATCCTGCCATCTTGGACGCTCCCGCTCCCTCCCGCAGGCGAAGCACGCCTCCCCGCAACGCCGAGCGCTCGGAAAAGATGAAAAATATCCCTGTTATTTCATGGAAATAAGAAAAAAAATGGCTTGCGGTTGACAAGGGTTTTTAAAACTCCTATTTGTCCTGTTAGCCAATGTGAACCACGTTCCGAAAGGGCCCTGGCTTGCGACGGCGCGTGCGGCGCCACCGTAGAAATGAGCCCTAGACACCTAAATGACTTTGGAGGCTACCATGGCTCAGTGCAATTCCGCCGATCTGATCGCCACCGACAAGAAATATGTGTGGCACCACCTGACCCAGCACAAAGTGTATGAAAATGCCGACCCGACCGTCTTCGTGGAAGCCAAGGGCAACCGCGTGAAGGACATCAACGGCAAGGAATACCTCGACGCCGTGTCCGGTGGCGTGTGGACCGTCAACGTGGGCTTCGGCCGTGAAAAGATCGTCAAGGCTGTGGCCGATCAGCTGATGAAGCTGTGCTACTTCGCCAACTCCTACGGCAACATCCCGACCATCGAATTCTCCAAGAAGCTCATCGAGAAGATGCCCGGCATGAGCCGCGTGTACATCTCCAACTCCGGTTCCGAAGCCAACGAAAAGGCCTTCAAGATCGTCCGTCAGATCTCCGCTCTGAAGCACGGCGGCAAAAAGAGCAAGATCCTGTATCGTGACCGCGACTACCACGGCACCACCATCACCACGCTGAGCGCCTGCGGCCAGTACGAGCGCCGCAACCAGTTCGGCCCCTTCACCCCCGGTTTCGTGGAAGTGCCCCACTGCTGCGCGTATCGTTCGCCCTTCGGTGATTGCGCCGACCTCGGCAAGAAGTTTGCCAAGCAGATCGAAGAAGTCATCCAGAAGGAAGATCCGGATACCGTGGGCGGCCTGATCCTCGAGCCCATCACCGCCGGCGGCGGCGTCATCGTGCCCCCGGACGGCTACTTCGAGACCGTGCAGGAAATCTGCAAGAAGTACGGCGTGCTGCTGATCATCGACGAAGTGGTGTGCGGCCTTGGTCGTACCGGTAAATGGTTCGGTTACCAGCACTTCGGCGTGAAGCCCGACATCGTCACCATGGCCAAGGGTGTGGCCAGCGGCTATGCGCCCATCTCCTGCACCGTGACCACCGAAGAAGTCTTCCAGGACTTCATCGCCGACCCCAATGACCGCGACGCTTACTTCCGCGATATTTCCACCTTCGGCGGCTGCACCTCCGGCCCCGCCGCTGCTATCGCCAACATGGAAATCATCGAAGAAGAACACCTGCTCGACAACGTCGTGAAGCAGGGCGAATACCTGATGGGCCGCCTGCTCGAGCTGAAGGACAAGTACAAAATCATCGGCGACGTGCGCGGCAAGGGCCTCTTCGCCGGTCTGGAACTGGTCAAGGATCGCACCACCAAGGAACCGGTGGACGAATCCGTGGCCGGCGCCGTGGTGGGCGACTGCTTCAAGCAGGGCGTCATCATCGGCAAGACCTCGCGCAGCTTCCGCGAGTTCAACAACACCATCTGCCTCAGCCCGGCCCTGATCTCCACTCAGGCCGACATTGACGAACTGGTCAATGCCCTCGACAAGGCTCTGGCCAAGGTGTCTGCCTAATCGGCACACACACTGACGACAAGGGGGGGCTCCGGCCCCCCCTTTTTTGTTATGTACGCCGCTGCCGGACGGATGCTGCCGCACCGTTAGAGCATTTCCCGTTTGAAACGTCTGACGTTTCAAACCATACGGCCTGGCGTTTCGCGGAAAAAACACGGTTTTCCGCTCACTTTCGGCCGGGCGGCGCTGTGCCGCCGCCTCGCATTTTGCCTTTTTCAAAGGCAAAATGCTCTAGAGCATTTCCCGTTTGAAACGCTTTACCGCCCCCTCAGCCTGTGAGTTTGCCATGTCTTTGCTGCGCCCCACCCCCCTGCTGTCCCGCTGCCTGCTCACCCCCTGGGCCGGCCTCGCACTCTGTTGTTTCCTCTGCCTGTTGTTGACGGCCGTTCAGACGGCGCAGGCCGCCCCATCCGGCACGGTCTGCCTGCTGCTCGAAAGCCTGACGCCGGACCAGGGCTGGCATGACCAGCTGCGGGCCGGACTTGCCCGCGCCGAGCGGGATTTCGGCATCACGGCGCGAGTGGTGGCCGCACCCGCCGGCAGCGACCAGCAAGCCATTTTCCGGGAGGAGGCCGCACGCTCCGATCTTGTGCTTGTCGCTGACGACAGCCTGCATGAAGTGTTGCGCAACAATGCGGGCAACTTCCGCAAGGTGCACTTCGGCTGCATCGACACCGGCGTACGCGCCGCCAACATCATGTCCGTCACCTTTGCCGACGAGCAGGCGGCCTTCCTGGCCGGAGCCGCCGCCGCCATGCTGACGGTCTCGAACAGCCGGGGCATGAATCCGCAGAAGACCCTCGGCTGGCTTTCCGGCAGGGAGACCGGCCCCATCGTGACCATGCTCAACGGATTCCTGGAGGGGGCGCGGCTGATCGACCCGCAAATACGCATCGTCCACCGCAGCCTCGACTCTTTCGAGGACGCCGGGCTGGCGCAGGAGCGTTGCCGCGAGATCCTGGCCGAAGGGGCGGACATCGTGGTGCTGGCCGCCGGCACCGCCGGGCTGGCGGCGCTGGACGTGCTGGCCGGGCAGCAGGCGCTGGCCATCGGTCTGGCCCAGGATCAGGACGGCCTGCGCCCCGGTCAGGTGCTCACCTCCATCCTCAAGCAGGGGGACCGCGCCGTCTACGAGATCGTGGGCAGCCATGCGCAAGGGAAATTCCGCGGCGGCGAGATCCTCACCTACTCGCTGTCGGACAAGGGCGTCGGCATCACGGACTTCCGCCGCTTTGCCCAGGGCGACGGCAACAAGCTGCCGCCCCGGCTTACCAGCCGTCTGGCGGAACTGCGCAAGGAGCTGGAGCGCCAGGCCATCCGCCTGCCCTCCCTGCGGCAGGGCACGCTGTGCAATTGCCGCTGAGGCTCGCGCCCTGCTCTGCCTGCGGGAGCGGCAAGCCCCAGCCTCCGCCTGCCGGATGCCGTCTCCGGCCAGTTCGTGAAAGAAATTTTTTTTTCGTGAAAAACCCCGTGCAATCCTCTTGCTGTTGCAACGGAAAAGGGCTAGGGTCTTTTCGCGAGCTGCGGAACGGACTTGTTTGTCTGTTCAAAGATGCAGTGATGCGCACGTGCTCGGACGAGACACGAACGCCCGACAGCATCGGCAGGCGCCGCAAGCCTTGGAGCAGCACATTACCTGAAAGATCCGGCCATACCGGCTGGTCAGCCGAGATGCTCCGAGTCCGTTTGCGAAAGGGTATGTCCGTCTTGGACGGAATTTTCATCATTCACTTGCAGCCTTTCAGGAGGGCTTCAAATGCTTATCGGCGTTACTAAAGAAATCAAGGCCAATGAACATCGCGTGGGTATCACCCCTGCCGGCGTCAAAGCTCTGAAAGACCACGGCCACGAAGTCATGATCGAAGTGGGCGCCGGTCTCGGCAGCCGCATCTCCGACGACGAATACAAAGCCGCCGGCGCCACCATGCTGCCCGTGGCCGACGTGTGGGCCAAGGCCGACATGATCATGAAGGTTAAGGAGCCCCTGCAGAGCGAATACAAGTACTTCCGCGAAGGCATGCTGCTCTTCACCTACCTGCACCTGGCCGCCGACAAGCCCCAGACCGACGCCCTGCTGAACTCCGGCGTGGTGGGCCTTGCCTACGAAACCGTGCAGCCCGACGACCGCACCCTGCCCCTGCTGGCCCCCATGTCCGAAGTGGCCGGCCGCATGTCCATCCAGGTGGGCGCCAACATCCTGACCAAGCATGCCGGCGGTTGCGGCGTGCTGCTGGGTGGCGTGCCTGGCGTGCAGCGCGGTAAAGTCGTGATCGTGGGCGGCGGTATCGTGGGTACCAACGCTGCCAAGATGGCCATCGGCATCGGCGCCGAAGTGACCATCCTCGACAACAACCTGAACCGTCTGCGTTACCTCGACGACATCTTCGGCGCTCGCGTGCAGACCATGGCTTCCAACAGCCACAACATCGCCGCCGCCGTGAAGGACGCCGACCTCGTGATCGGTTCCGTGCTCATCCCCGGCGCCAAGTGCCCGCAGCTGGTGACCGAAGAAATGATCAAGACCATGCGCCCCGGCTCCGCCGTGGTGGACGTGGCCATTGACCAGGGCGGCGCTGTGGAAACCACCGCCGGCCATCCGACCACCCACGAAAACCCGACCTTCGTGAAGCACGACGTTGTCCACTACTCCGTGGCCAACATCCCCGGCGCTGTGCCGATCGCTTCCACCTACGCCCTGACCAACGCCACCCTGCCCTTCGCTCTGCAGCTGGCCGACAAGGGCTGGAAGAAGGCTTGCGCGGACAACATCGCTCTGGCCCGCGGCCTGAACACCGTCAACGGCAAGTGCACCTTCAAGGGTGTGGCCGACGCCTTCGGTCTGCCCTACGTGCCCGCCGCTGACCTGCTGAAATAAGCATTTCAGCATCCACTGCCCCGTCTGACCTCAGACAGCGGGTAGTCTGACGGCAACGTCAAGCGCCTCCTGCTTACGCGGGAGGCGCTTTTTCATATCACCCGTCCCCCGTCGGCCGGCTGCTCCTTGTTCCGTTCCACAGATCGTGAGCGCTTTTCCTGCTGCCGGCCTCATGCCGGCGACCGCCATTCCCCTCCGCCTTTTCCCCTCCCCGCCACTTTTCCCGCTTTTGCAGGCCATTCGTACACTTGCGGCCTGCGGCAGGACAGCGTATGCTTGCAAAATATGGACATCACGGGATGCCAGGTGCGTTCCGGCTGCCCAGAAGCATCACTCCGGGGGCACTCCCCCACCATCCTGGCTGCCGACAACATCTTTTGGAGAGACGTGTATGCTGAAAAAATTTCTTTGTATGGCTCTTGCTGCGTTCATGCTGCTGAGCGTAAGCGCCCGCACGGCATCGACCGCCGAACTCGTGGAAGTGCCGACTGCCTGGCTGGACGAGCACGAAACGTTCCTCATGTGGTATGCTGTGGAAAAAGGCTGGGACGTTGAGGCCGGGCTGAAGATCAAGATGCAACTTTTCAGCTCCGGTGCGGATATCCTCAACGCGCTTCCTTCGGGCAAATGGGTGTATGCCGGTATGGGCGCCGTTCCGGCCATGCTGGGCAACCTGCGTTACGGCACGTCCATCATTGCCCTCGGCAACGACGAATCCCGCTGTAATGTGGTGCTCGTGCGGCCCGACAGTCCCATCGCCAAGGTCAAGGGCTGGAACAAGGAGCACCCCAATGTCCTCGGCAGCCCGGAGACCGTGCGCGGCAAGACCTTTCTGGTCACGACGGTGTCCTCCGCTCATTATGCCCTCAGCGCCTGGCTCGAGACCCTCGGCCTGACCGACAGCGACATCGCCATCAAAAATATGGATCAGGCCCAGGCTCTTGCCGCCTTTGAGAACAATATCGGCGACGGCGTCGGCCTCTGGGCCCCCCACATGTTCGTGGCCATGGACAAGGGGGCCGTCCTCGCCGCGGACATGAAGATGCTGGGCAAGGGAAATCCCATCGTGCTGGTGGCCGACACGCGCTATGCGGAAAAGCAGCCCGATGTGACGGCTCGTTTCCTGAGCGTCTACCTGCGCGCCGTCAAAATGTTCAAGGAGACCTCGCCGGAAATGCTCGTCAGCGAGTACCAGCGCTTCCATCGCGAGTTCGTGGGCAAGGATTACGACGCCACCCTGGCCCTCAAGGACCTGCAGTATCATCCGGTCTTCGACCTCCAGCAGCAGCTCTCCCTCTTTGATGACAGCAAGGGGACCAGCCAGGTACAGAAGTGGCAGGCCGACATTGCCGCCTACTTCAGCAGCATCGGTCGCATCACCGCTGAAGAAGCCAAAAAGGTCGCTGACGGCAAGTACGCGACCAATGCCTACCTCAAGCTGGTGAAGTGATAATCACGCTACGCCGAGCTCAGGGCCCTGCCGCAACGCGGTAGGGCCTTTTTTTGCCGTTGCCGCCGTCGCTTGCATTGCGGCGCACTTCAGGGCAGATTGCTCCTGCCCTGCGGCCTGGCCGCTGTACCCTTTACCCGGATCACTTCCATGCCTTTCCTTGCTTCCTCCTCCGTATCCTCCCCGCGCCGCTATTACCGCACCGCCCTTATGGCCTTCTTTTTTGTCATGGGTCTGGTTTTCGCCTCCTGGGCCGTGCGCATCCCCGACATCAAATCCCGGCTTTCGCTGGGGGATGCCGCTCTTGGCAGCATCCTGCTGGCCGCCCCTCTGGGCGAGATGCTGGCCATCGCTCCCACTGCCTGGCTGCTCGGCCGCATCGGCAGCCGTCACGGCATAGACTGCGCCCTGCTGCTCATGCCCGCCTGCCTGGTCCTGCTCGGGCTTGCCCCTTCGCCGGCTCTACTTTTTGCCGCGCTGCTCTGTTTCGGTTTTGCCAACAACATGCTCAACATCGCCCTCAATACGCAGGCCGTCGATGTGGAGGTCCTGTACAGCCGCAGCATCATGGCCACTTTTCACGGCATGTGGAGTCTGGGCGGGCTGATGGGCGCGCTTGTGGGCGCGCTCATCGCGCCGCTGGGCATTGCCCCCCTGCCGCACTTTTGCGCCGTTTTCTGCCTCGTGCTGCTCACTCTCTTCAGCCTGCGGCGCTGGACGCTCCCCCGCGCTGTCCGCATCGTCGGGCGGCACACCTCCGGCAGCGCCGGCGGTCGCTTCCGCATGGATGCCTACCTCCTTTTGCTGGGCTTCATCGCGCTGGGCAGCATGGCCACGGAAGGCGCCATGTACGACTGGAGCTCGGTCTATTTTGCGGACGTCATCAAGCCGGATGACGCTTTGCTCGAGCGCCTGGGCTACGTCGTCTGCATGGGCTGCATGGTGTTGGGACGCCTAACCGCCGACGGCCTTGTAAACCGCTTCGGCGTGGCGCTGGTCCTGCGCCTGAGCGGGCTCTGCATCGCAGCGGGTTTGACTCTGGCCGTAGCCTTCCCCTTCCTTGTGCCCGCCACCCTGGGCCTCGGCCTTGTGGGCTTCGGCATGGCCTCCGTCGTACCGCTCTGCTACAGTCTGGCAGGCAAGTCCACCCGTGTTCCCGCCCGCGTGGGGATCTCTCTTGTGTCCAGCGTGAGTTTTCTGGGCTTCCTGGGCTGCCCGCCCCTCATCGGCTTCCTTTCCCACGCCGCGGGCAGTTTGCGCTGGGCCTTCTGCCCCATCATCGCGCTGGGCCTGTCCATTGCGCTGCTGGTCCCCCTGCTTCACCGCCTGCGGGCCTGACGCTTGGGATCGCCCTTTTTGTGAGGGGTGGGGGTCCCCCTCCCCCCATGCCCCATCCCTTCCCCAGCGCACTTTTACCGGGGAAAGAGTCAGGGACAGATGGCAACCCCGCCTCCAATGCA
>DGYFI06202__coassemble_738_pt1 | contig 17792 bp, 12 predicted proteins | sample DGYFI06202__metabat2_high_PE_036 | metagenome-assembled genome bin DGYFI06202
CGCAGGGCCGTGCCCGTTAGGCGACACAGGAGCCTTACGGGCATCGACAGCAGAGTGCGACCGAAAGGCGGCCCGCAGGGCCGTGCCCGTTAGGCGACACAGGAGCCTTACGGGCATCGACAGCAGAGTGCGACCGAAAGGCGGCCCGCAGGGCCGTGCCCGTTAGGCGACACAGGAGCCTTACGGGCATCGACAGCAGAGTGCGACCGAAAGGCGGCCCGCAGGGCCGTGCCCGTTAGGCGACGCAGGAGCCTTACGGGCATCGACAGCAGAGCGAGGGGGTCCCCTTCCCCCCAAACAAGTAACGAATAGTGTTAACAGGCTCTAGGGGCGCTGTCCGTCCCGGCATCGGACAAGGAAAGTCCAACCGAAAAAAGTTCATCGCTCCGGCTTGTCCCGCCAGCAGGGCGGGGGAGGCCGTATGTCCCGGCGGCGGGAGACGCCGCGGGGCGCTGGAGAAAAGACGTCCATGATGTCATTACTTTACGAGATATTCATCCTGCCCATCGAGATCATTTACCGCGCCATCTATCTTGGCAGCGTGCAGCTCACCGGCAATTACGGTCTGAGCATCCTGGTGCTTTCTGCCGTGAGCGCCGTGGCCTTCATCCCGCTGGGACGGCTGGCCGTGGGCATGCAGGCCGGGGAAAAGAAGGTACAGCAGATCATGGCGCCCCAGCTCGCCCGCATCCGCAGCGAGTCCAAGGGGGCCGAGCGGCAGCGCCGCATCAACCGCCTGTACCGCCGCTATGCCTATCACCCGCTGCTGGCCATCCGTTCGGCCTTCGGCGTGGCCCTGCAGATCCCCTTTCTGACGGGCGCATACTACATGATCCTGAGCCTGACGCAGTTGCAGGGGCAGTCCTTCCTCTGCATCGCCGACCTTTCGCAGCCGGACGGTCTGCTCTGGGGCGTGAATTTCCTGCCCATCCTCATGACCGTGGTCAACATCACGGCCACGTTCACCACGCCCGGCCTGAGCCGCAAGGACAGGATACAGGCCGTGATCATCGCCTTTTTCTTCCTGCTGCTGCTCTACGGCGCGGCCTCGGCCCTGCTCATCTTCTGGACCATGAACAACGTCTTTTTCCTGCTCCAGAACCTGCATCTGCCGGTGAAGCTGCCGCGTTTCCGCAAGCCCGCCTTCGCCCAGGGCGCCATGAGCACGGCCTCGGCCTCGCTGCTGCGCAGCGTCTACGGCCTGTCCTGCGCCGGGCTGGCCGCGCTGCTCTTCCTCTATGTGCCGTTCCAGACGTACGCCTCCGATCCGGCCTTCTTCGCCAGCGGGCCGCTGGACGTGCTGCTGGGCATGGTGCGCTATCTGTCGTTGACCTTCTTCATCGTCTTCGTGCTCTGGTTGTGGTTCCCTGCCCGCGGCAAGGCCATCCCGGCCTTTGTGGCCTTCTGGGCGCTGTGTCTGGCCTTCGTCAACGTCTTCGTGATGCCTGGCGACTTCGGCGCGCTGGACGGCACCCGCTTCCTGGACGAGGCCCGCATCGGCCGGCCCATGCGGCTCTTTGCCGACGCCCTGCTGCCCGTGCTCGTGGCGCTGGCGGCGGCAGCGGTCGCCTTTGCGCTGGCGCGGGTGCGGCGTGCGCTGCCGGGCGTGCTGTCCATCGCCCTCTTTTCCCTGCTGGTGCTGACGGGCTACTCGGGCATCTCCTCGCTGGGCGCGGTGGAGGAAGATACGGCCTTCACGCCGCCGCCCTACGCCCAGGCCATGCAATCCTATTCCCGCAACGGGGAAAACGTCATCGTGGTCATCATGGACATGTTCACCGGCGGCCATATCGAGAAGATGCTGGATGATCCGTGGTTCGACGACTTCCGGGCCGGCATGGACGGCTTCGTCTGGTATCCCGACACGGTGTCCATGGCGGATGCCACCATCCTGAGCCTGCCCAGCATCTACGGCGGCCACGGATACAGCCCGGCGGCCACCAACGGGCGGCGCTCCCTGACGCTGGAGGAGACCGTCAACAAGGCCTTTGCCCTCATGCCCCGCAATTTCGCGGCCCATGACTATGACGTGTCCGTCATCAACGGCCTGGAATACTTCAATGAGGAGCTCTACGCCCGGCACGGCGGCAAGGCGGACAACATCCTCACCGTGCCGCGCGTGCGCCGGACCTTCCTGCGCAAGTATTATGACGACGTGAGCCTGCGCGACTTCAGCAGCTTCTTCGCCATACTGGGCCTCTTCCAGGCCTCGCCCGACATGCTCAAGCAGAAGCTCTACGATGACGGCAACTGGAAGAATGCCGGGGACGGCATCCTGGCCGCCAGCATGGACTTCTACAAGGAAGAGGACGCCTATTTCCGCTATGTGTTCACGTCCGGCATCACGGCGGACGCGCCCCGCAGCACGGCCAAGATCTTCTATACCATGCTCTCGCACTACATGTGGCATTACGCGCCGGATCTCGTGGACGGCGCGCCGCGCATCGTGGCCGACCCCTGCCCGGAAACGGAAGGGCAGCTCCTCCACAAGGGCGGCGTCCTGCCGGAGCACTACTACGCCGAGCGCCACCTCATGCGCTACCTCATGATCTTCTTCGAGCAGCTCAAGGAGGCGGGCGTCTACGACAATTCGCGCATCATCCTCGTCTCCGACCACGGCGAGCGGGACAGCCAGATGGTCGCCCGCGCCTACAACGACGGCAAGGAATTTGCCGACGGCGTCCCCTACGGCAGCGGACGCTACGCCCCCGGACGGCCCCATGCCCTGCTCATGGTCAAGGAGCCCGGGAAGCACGGACCGCTGCGCATCGACGAGGCGTTCATGTCCAGCGCCGACGTGCCGCTGCTGGCCCTCAAGGGCATCGGCCAATGCGACGAGTTCTCTCTATATGACCCGTCCCGTGTGCCCACGCCGCGCGTGCTGACCCACGCCCGCGGCGGCGCGCGCTGGAGCGAACACAAGAGGAAAGCCTACATCTACGAACAGCACCGGCTGGAAGGGACCCTCTTCGACCCGGCCCGCAATACGCTGGAAGGGAACTACGACTAGGCGGACGGGCGGAGAGGTTTTTTGGGGGGAGGGGAACCCCTTCCCCCCCCCCAAAAAAAAGACTGGAAAATGATATACATGGCCTCGTGCCGCGCGGTGCGGGCGGGGAGTCCACCGACATCGACAAGGAAAAAACGACATGGACACACAGACAGCCCGGATGGCGGGCATCCTCAGTCCGGCAGCGGCGGCGGCCCGCGCCATCCTTTTTCGCCGTTATCGCACCTACGGCATTGCGGTGGCCGTGCTTTCCGGCATGTCCTACGGTCTGTATTCGGCCTTCATGACGCTGGGCATGAGCCTCGGCATCTGGAGCGGCTGGTACGATCAAAAATCCGGCCTGTCCGCCGTGGCCTCGCTTTTTCTGCTCAGCGCGCTGGGCGCGGCGGTGACGGACAGTTTCAGCGCGCTTTGGGCCTTGCTGCTGGCCGCGTTCAAGGGCAAGCTCGGTGACGTGCCTCGGAGCTGGCGCACGCGCCCCGGCGTCATCATGACGGCTGCCGCCTTCATCGGCGGGCCGCTGGCCAGCACCTGTTATGTGCTGGGCCTGCAGAATGCCGGGTCGGTGGTGGTGCCGCTGAGCGCCCTGTGTCCGGCCATCGGGGCCATCCTCGGACGGGTGGTCTTCAAGCAGACGCTCAACGTGCGGATCATGACGGGCATCCTCATCTGTTTTGCCGCCAGCTTCATGATCGGTAGCACCGGGCTGACGGACGACGCGCCCGCCAATCTTTATCTGGGGCTGGCCTTCGGCCTGCTGGCCGCGCTGGGCTGGGGCGTCGAGGGCTGCGTCTGCGGTTACGGCACGGCGCTCATCGACCCGGAGGTGGGCATCACCATCCGGCAGATCACGTCCGGTCTGTCCAATCTCATCCTGCTGGTGCCGCTGTTCGGTTGGCTCGGCGGCGCGGACGCGGCGGGCATGGCCCTTGCCGCCTTTACGGACGGACGCTCGGTGGGCTGGTTCGTGGTGGCCGGGTTCTGCGCCTATTTTGCCTTCATGCTCTGGTATCAGGGCAACGCCATGTGCGGCGCGGCGCTGGGCATGGCCTGCAACGGGGCCTTTTCCTTCTGGGGGCCGTTCTTCATCTGGCTGGTGCTCGGGGTCTACTACGGCATGGAAGGCAAGAACATGCCGCCCATAGCCTGGCTGGCCTCGCTGGTCATGATCGGCGGCATATTCCTCATTGCCGTCAACCCGCTAGACCTGTTCCGCCGCGGGCATCAGGGGAGGAAAGACCGTGAAGCCGCTTAATTTTGCCATCCTCGATTACATGACCACGGTCCCCGAAGCCTGCGCCGAGGACGTGGTGGAAGCGCTTGCCGGGACGTACGGGACGTTCCGCGCTCTGACTGTGGAGTCCGTGCGCACGGCGCTGCTCACGGCCGCGGTCAACGGCCTCTTGGAGGAAAGCCGCTGCGAGCTGGATGATGAGCGCAATCTGCGCCTCTATTTCCGGGCGCATCCCGAGGGCGCGGCCACCATCATCAAGTATACCGGCGGCCCGCAGGCCCGTTCCTGAGGACGCCATGCGGGAGCCGAAAAAGCGGAGAGGCCCCCTTCTGCGGCGCGGGGCAGGGCTTGCGCTGCTGGCGTTGCTGGCCGCCGGCGGCCTCGCGCAGGCTGGCGGGGAGGAGACCGCGCAGGGCGGAGAGATCCGCATCCTGCACACCAACGACACCCACGCCTTTCTGGCCGGCATGGACGAACGGGGGCAACCCTGCTCCACGGACGAGACCTGCCGGGGCGGCATGAGCCGCATAGCCGCCGCCATCGACGCCGCACGGCGCGAAGGGGACAACGTGCTGGCGTTGGATGCGGGGGATCAGTTTCAGGGAACGCTGTTCTATTCCGTGGAAAAGTGGTCCGTGCTGGCCGAATACGACCGCCGCATGCCCTATGACGCCATGACCCTGGGCAACCATGAATTTGACGAGGGCTGCGGCGAGCTCCAGCGATTTCTTGACGCACAGCCCATACCCGTCGTGGCGGCCAATATCGCGCCTGAGCAGGGCTGTCCGCTGTTCGGCAGCCGCATCCAGCCCTACTTGGTACGAAAGGTGCATGGGGAAGCCGTCGGCATCGTGGGACTGGCCAATGACCGAGTGGCGGCGCAGGCCCAGGCCTGTCCGCAGACGCGCTTTCGCGACGCGGCGGAAAGCCTGCGGCAGGCCGTGACGGAACTGGAAGCGCAGGGCGTGCGCCGCATCGTGGCGCTGTCCCATCTGGGCCTGCCTGCCGACCGTGAGCTTGCCCGTCAGGTGGACGGGGTGGACGTCATCGTGGGCGGCCATACGCACACCTATCTGGGGCCCGGCTCGACGGTGGGGGCGTATCCTCTTGTGGAGCGTTCGCCGTCCGGCCAGCCGGTGCTGGTGGTGACGGCCGCGTGGGCCACGCGCTATCTGGGCGACCTTTTTGTGACCTTCGATGCGCGGGGCATCCCGGTGAGCTGGCGGGGCGGGCCGCGTGAACTCACGGCCGATGCGCCGCGCCGGGAAGATCTCTCCGCCCTGACGGCACGGCACGCGGTCGGGCTTGAACGCTACCAGGCCCGGAAGGTGGGCCGTCATGAGGTGGACGCGCCCGACGGTATGGCAGCCTGCCGCAGCGGCGAATGTTTCGGCGGCATGCTGCTGGCCGATGCCTTTCTGGATTTTGCGCGTTCGATGGGGGCGCAGGCGGCGCTGGTCAACGGCGGCAGCATCCGTGCGCCCATCCCGCCCGGCGAGGTGAGCCGCGGGCAGCTGCTGGCGGCCATCCCCTTCAGCAATACCGTCGTCCTGCGTGAGTACACGGGCAGGCAGCTGCTCGCTGCGCTGGAGCACGGCGTCGCCGGTGAAGGGGGCAAGGGCCCGGCCCTGTTGCAGACGGCCGGACTGCGCTACACGGTGGACGCCACGCGTCCGGCCGGAAGCCGCATCGTGTCCGCGGACATCGTTTCTTCCGGGGGCAAGGCGTCGCCGCTGGCGGCGGAAGAGCGCTACCGCGTGGTGCTGCCCGCCTACCTGGCCCGCGGCGGCGACGGCTACGGCATGTTGCGGGAGGGCAGGGCGTTGCCGCTGGAGGCCATGACCGATGTGGAGCTGGCGGAGGCCTACCTTGCGGCGCAGTCCCCTTTGAAGCGTATGCCCAGGGGACGGATCCGCTGGACGACTGCGAGTGAATGAAGCGGGGAAAACGCGACATGCCCGTTTCTCGCTGCCGCGCAAGGCCGTGAGCGAGCGGGCCGCACGAGAGGAAATACGCAAGGGCAAAAAAAGACTTGCCTTTTGGTCTGATTTAACATATTGAATTCGTGCCTGTTTTTCCGCAGGCTGCCATGTAGGGCACATCTGCTCGATTACATTGCAGAGACCGGGCCACAAGCCCGTTCAAAAATTGTCGGAAGCGGAGTGGTGTTATCCCGGGGGGGAAGATACGCTGCTCTGCTTCCGGCATTTTTGCGTTCGTTCGGGCAGGTCGGGCCGGCAGGGGGGATGAGTCTGCGTCATACGCCGGGTCTTCTTCCCGGCTGGCGGGCGTTTTTGCCATATCTGCGTCCGGTCAGGCCGGGGCCCCGGGGCCGTCAAGGGGCGAACAGACAGGAGCACGCTGCGGCGGCCTGCTGTTCAGGCGGCTTCCTTTACTTTTATCGGGTCAGTGCCTATACTCTTTTATATCTGGAAGAGTCGAACGCCGTATGACGGCAGGGGTCGCAAGCTGTCAAAGGAAGAAGGAATGAATGCCATCAAGTTTACCAAGATGCAGGGGCTGGGCAACGACTATGTGTACATCAACGGGTTCGCGTCCCATGTGACCGATCCCGGCGCGCTGTCCAAACGGGTGAGCGACCGCCATTTTGGCATCGGGTCGGACGGGCTGGTGCTCATCCTGCCCTCCAACAAGGCCGACGTGCGCATGCGCATGTTCAATCCCGACGGCAGCGAAGCGGAGATGTGCGGCAACGCCATCCGCTGCGTGGGCAAATTCGTTTTTGACAACGGGCTGTGCACCAAGGACGCCATCCTGGTGGAGACCGCGGCCGGCATCCGTATCGTGCGTCTGCTCAAGGACGGCGGCCACGTGACCGGGGCCACCGTGGACATGGGCGCGCCGGTGCTCGCTCCCGCCGACATCCCGGCCATCCTGCCCGACGGCGTGGACAAGCCGCAGTTCGTGGACTGCCCGGTCACGGTGGACGGCAAGGTCTACCGCATCACGGCCGTTTCCATGGGCAATCCGCACGCCGTCATTTTCCAGCAGGGCATCGACGAGCTGGATCTGCCCGAGATCGGCCCCAAATTCGAGCACCACCCGCTCTTCCCCCAGCGCACGAACACCGAATTCGTGGAGGTGCTCTCCACCAGCCGCGTGCGCATGCGCGTCTGGGAACGCGGCACCGGCGAGACGCTCGCCTGCGGCACCGGCGCCTGCGCCGTGGCGGTCGCCTGTGTGCTCAATGAGCTGACCGGCCGCACCGTGGACGTGGAGCTGCGCGGCGGCGTGCTGCACATCGTCTGGGACAAGGCCGATAACCACGTCTACATGAGCGGTCCGGCCGCCACGGTCTTCGACGGCGAACTGTCGGCCTAAGGGAGGATCGGACATGCTGCGCATCAATCCCAACTTCTGCCGTCTGGAAAGCCAGTATCTCTTTGCCGACATCGCCCGCAAGGTCGCCGCCTTCCGCGAGGAACATCCTGAACGGCGCGTCATCAGTCTGGGCATCGGCGACGTGAGCCGTCCCCTCATCCCCTCCGTCATCACGGCCCTCCACAAGGCCGTGGACGAGATGGGCACGGCCGCGGGCTTCCACGGCTACGGGCCGGAGCAGGGCTACGCCTTCCTGCGCGAGGCCATCGTGGCGCAGGACTACGCCACGCGTGGCGTGAGCCTCCAGCCGGACGAGATCTTCATCAGCGACGGGGCCAAATGCGATCTGGGCAATTTTCAGGAACTCTTTGCCCAGGACTGCGCGGTGGCGGTCATGGACCCGGTCTATCCCGTCTATGTGGATTCCAACGTCATGGCCGGCCGTGCCGGAGAACTGACCGAACAGGGCTGGAACAGCCTCATCTATCTGCCCTGCACGCGGGAAAACGACTTCGTGCCCGATTTCCCGGCCACGCGGCCGGACATCATCTACCTGTGCTACCCCAACAACCCCACCGGCACGGTGCTCCGGCGCGACGCCCTGGCCGCCTGGGTGGACTATGCCCGCCGCGAGGGCTGCCTCATCCTCTATGATTCGGCCTACGAGGCCTTCATCCGTGAGGAGGACGTGCCCCACAGCATCTACGAGATCGACGGCGCGCAGGAAGTGGCCGTGGAATTCCGCAGCTATTCCAAGACCGCCGGCTTCACCGGTCTGCGCTGCGCCTATACCGTGGTGCCCCACGCCGTGCGCATCCATGACGGCAAGGGCGGCAAAGTGAGCCTCAATGCCTTCTGGAACCGCCGCCAGTGCACCAAGTACAACGGCTGCCCCTACATCGTGCAGCGCGCCGCCGAGGCCGTGCACAGCGAACAGGGCAGGCGGGAAGCGCAGGAGATCATCGACGGCTACCTGGCCAACGGCGCACGCATCGCCAATGCCCTGCGCGGCATGGGCCTTGAGGTCTACGGCGGCAGGAACGCCCCCTACCTCTGGGTGCGCGTGCCCGCCGACACCACGTCCTGGGGATTCTTTGACCGGCTCCTCCACAAGGCCGCTCTCATCTGCACCCCCGGCGTGGGCTTCGGCCTCAGCGGAGAAGGCTACGTGCGCCTGACCGCCTTCGGCTCGCCGGACGATACCACCGAAGCCATCGAACGTTTGCGCACGCTCTAGAGCCTTTTCCGTTTGAAAAGCTGTGCGTTTCAAACCGTACGGCCTGTCGTTTCGCGGAAAAAATGCTGCTTTCCGCCCACGTTGGGCCGGGCGAGATTTGAGGACGCGAATGAAAGAAGGGAAGCCCCTGCGGGCTTCCCTTTCTGTTTTTGGCACGCCCTGACGGGAACGTCCCTGCGGGCCGTCATCCCGTAGTGCGCGCTCTTGCAGATCGTTAATTCTGCGGGCTATCCGCAGTCATCGTATCTCCCAGAACAGGATTCCGGAAAAGAGAAGCAGGCATGCCACCGGCAGAAAAGAAGCAGTGTTGGCCCAGATGAACAAGGCAGGCTTTTTTTGCTTCAGCAGGGCCGTACAGCCCAGGAAAACGCGTACGAAGGTCCACCCTCCCTCAATGAACGCAACGCAGTGGAAAAGCCAGGAGAACAGGCGGGCCGGGAACTCGATGATGAACTGGAGCACTTGGAGGAATCCCGCGCTTTCCACGGGCCCAGCGGGACCCGGATCAGCCGCCACGGAAAGGAGCCACAGCAGGCAGGTATTGACGCAGTGCAGCAGGCTCAGCAGCAGGGCGCAGGCATGGGCCGCCGCGCCGGGATTGTTCTCCCGGCGGGCGCGCCACAATCCCAGCAGGGCCAGGATAGCGGCCGGGCCGGTACAGACGAACACCGGCAGCATCCGCAAGTCATCGGGAGAGAGGCCGAACGCCAGCGCGATGATGGAGAGCGGCAACAGGAGATAGGCTGTCAGGAGCAGCCGGGTAAGATTGCCTGCCCCCTCTCCCTGCGGGGACGGCCCGCGGGAAGCGAAGCCTTTCCTGCCCGAAGGCATGCTGCGATAGCTCGCGCTCTCGTCTTGCGAAGAGATCCTGTCGGGAACGGGCCCTATCCTGTCGGAAGAACTGTCGCGACAGCTTGGGCTCTGGTCCGTCGAGGATGTTCTGTCGGGAACAGGACCTATCCTGTCGGGAGAGCTGCTGCGCTGTTCCGTCTCCTCGTCCCGGGACGTTGTGTCGGAGGCAAGGCTTCCCCAGTCAAAGCCGTTGATGCTCGGCACGTTTTGACTGTACTGCGGGGGAATCTCGCCGGAGGCAAGGCTTTCCCAGTCAAAGCGGCTGGTGTGGGGCGCGTTTTCGTCGTCCTGCGGGGGCGTCTCGCCGGGGGTGGGGCCGTTGCCGTCGGGAGGGATGGGTGGTTGCCCCACCTCACCGTTCGGGGACGCCTTGCGGGAAGCAGGGCTTTCCCATTCATGAGCAGGCTTGTCAGGCATGGCGGCGCTCCTTTGCCGGTACGAAGGAAAACGGTTCCAAACTAGCACGGACGGCGCAAGGGAGCAAGGCGCGGCAGGAGCTTAGCTTTCCGCTGGCACGTATGCCTGTCTTCTGATCTTTTGGAGCCGCTGGTTGATGACGGGAGGGAATGAAGGCCGTTTTACGCTTCGTTACAAAAAACGGACGGCCTGCTCCGTGCATGGGCCGGCGAGAACTTGTCCAGGTGAAACAGGGCTGTGCGTCACGTATGGCCGTTTCTCCCGAGAAAAAATGTTGACGCAGAGGGAGGAAGCATGTCCGGCGGAGGGCAGGGGAGCCGCCGGGCTGGTAATCTTTTTTTCGATATGGTCGAAAAGACCTGCAATGCCGGACAGGGCACGCGGTCCGGGAAGAACGCTTTCGTGTGCGTGCGGACGTCGCTCCTTTTTCTTCCTCCCCAGGAGTCTATGAATGAACAGCATCGATCCCTCGTCTTCTCTTTCTTCTTCGCTGGTAGCCGGCGCCATGCGTCAGCTTGAGAACATGTCGGCGGAACAGTCCGCCCCGCAGCCCGCCGCTATGCCGGGCGGCGACGTGGTGACCTTGTCGCCGCAGGCGGCATCGACGGTGACGGCCTCGCTCGGCTATCAGCTGGGGGACAAACTCTCGTCGTCGCTGTCGGACGGGACGCTGGTGACGGTGGGGCGGCGGCAGGACATCATCCAGGGCGAGACGCCCACGTATACGATGACGTTCATGGACGGATCAGGTTCCTCCTTTTCCTTTGATTTTCAGGGGGATGTCAGCGTTCGCCGCTACGGCGACGGCTACGCCGTGTATGACGCCGTCAACAATGTGACCGACGTGTACGGCGTGGACGGCTCGAAAAACCGTTTCAGCGGCCTGCTGGAAGATGCGGATGCCGGAGCGGAGACGGTATATGTCAATCTGGGCGGCGGCACGCTGGACACGGGCGACGGCAATAATCTGGTGTTCGCCTATGGCGGCGGCGCGGTGATCAACGGCGGCAGCGGAGACGACACCATCCTTTTCAGCGGCGACGTGTCCGACGTGACCGTGAACGGCGGCGAGGGCAACGACACGGTCATCGCCAGGGGCACGCTCTCCAATGCCACGCTGGATCTGGGCGAGGGAGACAACCTCGTGGACGTGGCGCAGATGTCCGGCGGCAAATTGTCCGGCGGCGACGGCAACAATGACGTGCGCATCCACAACGTCAGCGACGGCGCGCAGATCCGGCTGGGCGACGGCAGTAACCGGCTGGACGTGTACGGCCTTTACGACACGTCGTCCGTGACGCTGGGCAACGGCGGCAATACCGTGGGGGTGGAATCCCTCAAGGGCGGCGCCCGCCTGGAGCTGGGCGGCGGGAACAACAAGCTGGACATCTACGGCATCTACGGGACGTCGTCCGTGACGCTGGGCGACGGCAGCAACCGCATCGACGTCTACGAGCTGGAAAACGACGCGGCCCTGACGGCGGGCAACGGCGACAACACGGTGAACATCTACGAACTGCGCTCCCAGTCCTCCTTCACGCTGGGCAACGGCAACAACAGCGTCAATGCCTACGGGAGCAGCGGCAGCGCCGCCATGAACTTCGGGGACGGCTCCAACACCATGCAGATGTACGAAAGCCTGGGCTCGTCCGGCATCCGCTTCGGCAACGGGAGCAACGCCATGCGGATCTACGAGATGGAGGAGCGGTCTTCCGTGGGCTTCGGCAACGGCAACAACATGCTGGTGGCCTACCAGATGCTGGACGACACCTCGGCGGACTTCGGGGACGGCAATAATATCTTCGTCGCGGGTTCGGTCTTCGACAACGCCTCGGTACGCTTCGGGGACGGCAACAATCTGCTGTTTGCCATGAGCGTTTCCGGCAATGTCTCCATCACCGGCGGCAAGGGCAACAACCTCTTCCTCATCGAGACCCTGTCCAGCGGCACGGTGAGCGGCGGCGAAGGGACCACGATCAGCCGCTTTGACGAGCCGGGCAACGCCACGGGCCAGGCGAACGCCATCACTGCCTGGAACGAGGCCGTGAGCGGGCTTGTCGCGCCGGGCGGCGGTTCCCTGCGCTTTGAGGATCTCCATTCCACCATCTACAACTGGGACGCCTTTTCCTCCATCTTCTCCTCGGCCTACTGGTGGAACCGGGGCTAGCCGCTCTGCCCGGGCGGAGCTGAACAGAAAAGGAACTACGTCGGGCCCTGGACGACCCGTCAGCATCAGGGGCCGGCATATGCAGCCGGGAGGTCAGCCACAGGCGGGACAGACCTCCCGGCTGTGCCGTAACAGGCGGCAGGGCGGGCGGCTGCATCCGGCAGATCCCCGTCTGTCCGGCTCCGGCATGAAGGGGAGAAAACGCCGATGGGAAACGCATCATGAGTCCGGCACGAGTCTTTATGGCCTGTCTGCTGCTCTGGGTCGGTCTGGCGCTTGCCGGATGCGCCGTAAAGCCGCTCATGGGGCAAAAGAACACCCTCGCGCCGGAGGAGCATGCCGCCGCCCTGCGCGGCACCTTGCGGCACGGGGACTGGATCGTCATGCGTACCGTGCGCATCGTGGGCAATATGGTGGCCACCGTCACCCAAAAGCCCTTTTCGCATGCCGCGATCTATGATGCGGAATACGACAGCGCCATCGAGGCCGTGGCGCACGGCGTGCACCGCTCCTCGCTGGAAGATCTCCTGCGCAAGTCGCAGTGGGTCCTCGTCATCCGTCCCCTCTGGGCGAATGACCACAATAGCCGCATCGCTGTGGAGCGCGCCAGGAACCTGCTCGGCAAGCCGTACGATTACAGCGGGCTCGTGGGACTGAGCGCGCGTGACCGCTATTACTGCACGGAGCTCTGTATGGAGGCCTACCGGCCCTTCATCCAGGAGAAAGAACCGGATAATCCCATCCCTCGCATCATCCAGCCCGGCCATATGTATTTCTGGGGCACCATCGTCTACGATACCGGCCCGTAGGGCCTGGTAACACTATTTGCTGTTTGTTTTGGGGAAGAGATCTCCCTCGCTCTGCTGTCGCCTGTAAGGCCTTACGGCCCAACAGGCACGGCCCTGCGGGCCGCCTTCCGGTCGCCGTCGGCGCGGGAGCGGGTTCTCCTTGCCCCAGATGTACAGTGCCCGTAACGCTTGCGACGTTACGGGCACTGACGGCAGCCTGCGCGCAGCGGAAACTGCTCTAATCCTCAAAGGTGCCGCGCACCAGCGCCTTGCCGTCCCGCAGCATGAGGCGGCCGCGGGCAAAGAGGGTCTGCGGCCGCAGGTCCTCGCTCCAGACGAGGATGTCCGCATCGCTGCCGGGGGACAGTTCGCCCTTGGCGGGGTGCAGGGAGTAGGCCTGCGCCACGTTGCGCGTCACGGGCAGCAGGGCCGTGGCCAGCGGTATCCGTTCTTCCAGCACCAGATCACGGAATTCGGCGGCCAGCGTATGCAGGTCGGAGGCCACGAGGCCTTCCACATGTCCCTGATCGTCATAGCGGGCGGCGCTGCCGTAGCCGTCCGAACTCATGAGGATGTGCTCCGCCGGGACCTGATCGCGCAGGGCGCGGGCAATGGCCGTGGCGGGCTTGAGGCAGTCCGGGCCGAGGGTGTGGGCGTTGAGCCCGGAGGAGATGTCCATGAAGCCGCCGCGCCGGGCCAGTTCCTCGGCTTGCTCGAACGCCGCCTGCGAGCGGTTGATGTGGGTGGCCACCAGATGGCGGGCCAGATAGGGGCACTGTTCCAGCACCTCGAAGATGCGGGCCAGCCCTTCCGGAGCCGCGCCGATATGGATGACCAGCATGCCCACGATGCCGCGCAGCATGCCGCCCACGCGGGCATCCGTGGCCAGGGCGGCGAGCTGCTGGGCGCTCACCGGAGCCACGCGGTGATCGGCTATGGCCACCTTGGCGCCCCTGACCTTGTGGACGCAGGCAAAGTCCCGCTGCACGCTGCCGGTGAGGGTGGGAGAGGGCAGGGGATAGCCGCCGGTCATGATGAAGGTGGAAAGCCCTTCCTCCTCCAGCGAACAGGCCTTGGCCAGCACGTTGTCCACATGGCGGGTGATGCCGTCCGTGCCCAGCAGGCCGCCGATGGTGGTGACGCCGCCCGTTACCGGCACGGAAAGCGGCAGGGGCGGCACCTGCGTATGGAAGCCCGCTTCGCCGCCGCCGCCCGTGATGTGGACGTGGCCGTCCATGAGGCCCGGCGTGACGACGCGGCCGTCGGCGTCCACTTCCACCGGTTCGGCGGCATCGGCAGCCCACGGCGGCAGTTCCACCTGCGGGCCCATGGCGGCGATCTTGTCGTTGATGATGAGGATGTTGCCCCGGCCGCGCGGCGCGGGAGCGTAGATGTCCGCATTGCGGATGATGGCGATGTTCATGGGTCTCTCCCGAAAGGGAAAAAGTGTTGCGAAAAGCGCCGGAAGCGACGGCGTCCGGGTCAACATGCCCGGCGGGGAGGACGGGCCGTGCCGTCCTCCTGTGCCGGGCGTCGGATCAGGCCTGCTGTTCCTGGAGGCGTTCCTGCTCCCGCTCTTCGGGCGACAGGCGCGTCATGGTGATGTTGAAGATGGAGTAAAGGATGGAGAAGCACGGCGTCAGGAAGAGCAGATAGACGTAGGGGATGTAGTCCAGATAGGCCACGCCCAGCGTCGCCATGGGGTACAGGGCGTTGTTGGCCCAGGGCACCAGCGGGCCGCCGAGGGTGCTGGCGTCCTCCACCACGCGGGAGCAGTTCTCCGTACGGAAGCCGTGCCGCCGGAACACCGGAGCCATGAGCGTGCCGGTCATGACGATACTGAAATAGATGGCCGCCGTGAGCATAAGGGTGCCGTAGCCCACGATCAGCGTGGAGACCACCAGACGGAAACCGTTGTTGGCGCGGCGGGCCAGCGGTTCCAGCGCAACGTCGATGACGCCCATGCGCCGCAGCATGCCGCCCAGCCCGCAGGCCAGCACCACAAGGCACATGATGTTGAGCATACTGGTGACGCCGCCGCGGTTGAGCAGCTTGTCCAGCATGGGGGAATCCCCGAAGTCCGCATGGAAGCCCTTCCACATGCTGTTGAAGGCGGCGGAAACGTCCATGCCGTTGCAGACCACCGCCACGGCCACCCCGCAGAGCGCGCCGCTGGTGATGGCGAGGATGGGGCTGCAACGCCTGAGCAGCATGACCAGCACCAGGATCATGGGCAGCACCGCGCCGATGCCGAGATTGAAATGATGGGAGAGACCGCTCAGGATAAGGTCGATCTGTTCCGGGGACATGGCGTCGGTCGTCTGACGGAAGCCGAGGAAGAGATAGATGCAGAAGGTGACGATATACGCCGGGGTGATGGTGAACCACATGTGCCGGATGTGGCGGAAAAGGGGCGTGCCGCAGACGGCGGCGGCCATGTTGGTGGTGTCGGAAAGGGGCGACATCTTGTCGCCGAAGAAGGAACCGCAGATGATGGTGGCCGCCGTAAGGCCCGGATCGAAGCCCAGCCCCGCGCCGATGCCCATGAGGGCCACGCCCACCGTGCCGATGGTGCCCCAGGACGTGCCGGTGAAGATGGAAGTCAGAGAGCAGACGATAAGGCTCGTCACCAGGAAGATGCTGGGCGAGATGATCTTCAGCCCGGCGTAGATCATGATGGGCACCGTGCCGGAAGAGATCCACGCGCCGATGAGCGCCCCCACGCAGACCAGGATGAGGCAGGCCCCCATAGCTTTCTGGATGAGCTCGAATGCGCCGAGTTCCAGCTCCTCGTAACTGTAACCGAGCAGTTTGCCGAGGATGGCGCAGACCACCCAGCCGCTGAGCATGAGCAGCTGCAGTTGCAGCTTGAAGAAGATGATGCCCCCGGCGATGAGGCCGATGATGAGCAGCAATGAGATGAGGGCAAAGGGAAAACTGGTCTTCTGGGCTGAGAGGACATGGTGTGACTCCTTGGCAGGCGGCGAATGCGTCCACCGATGTTTTTTTTGTTCCCCAATGACACAAGCGGCAGGCGCGGGCAAGCGGAAATCAGCAGGCCGCGCCGGAATGCCGGGCCGCCGTCCGGGGCGAGCGTTTTCCCTATCGAGAGCCGTGCTGCGGCTGGACTTTTTTTCGGGAAAGAATATACCCGCAGGACGTGACGGGCTGGGCAGGCCGTATGATGCAACACGCAAAGCGTTGCAAACGGAAAGTGCTCCAAAGGGCCCCTCTCCGCCGCGTCTCCACTCCGTACCATTTTTTCACGAGGTCGAGCATGAAACGCATGTCCCCTGTGGTCTGGCTGAAGGCACTGCTGCTCGTGGCGCTGCTTCTCCTCCCCCTGCGCATGGGGGAAGGCGTCAATGCCGGAGTGCCGCTCATCGGCGCGGCGGAACAGCTGGCCGCGGACTACTGCGGCCGCACGCTGGAACGCGCCACGGCGGCCTACGTCTCCGCCAAGGTGGTGGACAGGATCATATCCACGATCCAGCGGGCGGAGATCTCCGTCACGCCCGTGGGCGTGGGGCTGACCTTCGCGCCGGGCGAACTGCTGGCCGCGGCCAATGAGGCCATCGAGCGAGTGAGCGCCGCGCTCTTTACCGTCATGGGGCTCATGCTGGTGGAAAAGCTGAGCATCGGCCTGATCTCCTGGCTCTGTTTCAAGCTCCTGCTGCCGCTGGCGCTGGTGCTGTCGCTGCTGCAACACCTGACGGGCGGCCGCCTGCCGCGACTGGCCCCCGTCGCGCGCTTCCTCGCCCGGCTGGCCGTGCTGCTCTGGTGCTTCTTCCCCGCCGTGGCCCTTGCCGCCGGTTATGTGGAAAGCGCCTACCTTGACGCCGAATATGCCCGCCAAATGGACGATAACGCCGGCGAAGAAAAACGCCTCGACGCGCTCGGCAAGGAATTTTCCGAAAGTATGCCCGAAGAGCAAAGCGTGTGGGATCAGTTCAAGGGAGCAGCCGCCGACATGCTGGATGTCCGGCAAAAGGCCGCCGATATGCTGGACTATGCCGACCGCATGACCGACAGGCTCTTCCACGTCTTCTGCATCTTCCTGCTGACCACCGTCCTCATCCCCCTGTTCATGCTCTTCCTCCTGCGCAAACTGCTGGCCCTGCTCACCGACGGCTACCGCCGGGAAATGACGCACACCGCCTGACGCGTGTTGCCGTCGATGCCCGTAACGCCTGCGGCGTTGCGGGCATCGGGTTATTGGGGGGAGGGGCAGGGGGGCTTTTCTTCTCGCGCTGGCTGGCGGCTGTTGCCCGGCATTCAGGTTTGGTAGCCTGCGCGGCTGGCGGCAGGGGGCAGGGGCTTGCGCAGCCCCTAGCCCCCTACAACCCCGTACCCCGCGTCGGGGCAGCCCTTCTTGACGGGCAGCACGGTTACGCAGGTCGTCCCCTCATCTCCTCCCTGCCGCGCGGCAGCGGGCGTTCGGCCTCCCGCTGTCCCGCGCCCCCGCGGGACGAGCGTCCGTCCGGCGTCGGAGCTTCCGCCCCATTCGGGGCGGCGATCTCCTCCGCGCCCTGCCCCGCTTGCGTCAACAAGGCGGAATCGTCGCCCCCGCTCCGCAAGCGCAAATCCTCCTTTACTGCAAGGCGGGAAAAACGGCTTTCCGTTGCTGATTCGGCGCAATAGAGCGGATTCGCATGGAAATCGTGTCCAATTTCCATGCTGACGCTGCCCTCATACGACGGAAAAAGCGTGGTTTTTCCGTGTGTTCGGTTGCGGGTAGTCGCTCT
>DGYFI06202__coassemble_752_pt1 | contig 17558 bp, 16 predicted proteins | sample DGYFI06202__metabat2_high_PE_036 | metagenome-assembled genome bin DGYFI06202
GCTTAGCTGCGAAAAGGCTGGGCCCTCCAGCGCAAGGGGCGACCGAAAGGCGGCCGCAGGCCGTGCCCGTTAGGGGCTGTTAGCACTAATTTTAAAAATAGTTTCAACAGATAATCCACATCTTCCGTACATGCACCGCTTGCCTTGAAGGCGGGGTTGCCTCGTCTCCTTGACTTTTTCCCCGGCAAAAGCGCGCTGGGGAAGGGATGGGGGGCTTGGGGGGAAGGTTTTCGGAAACGCCTTTTCTCGCTTAGCTGCGAAAAGGCTGGGCCCTCCCGCGCTGGCGGCGACCGAAAGGCGGCCCGGAGGGCCGTGCCCGTTAGGCGACGCAGGAGCCTTACGGGCATCGACAGCAGCGCGAGGGGTTCCCCTTCCCCCCAAATAACCAGCGAACAGCACAACAAATATTTGGCGGCGCGTGTCAGCCCAGCAGGCCGTGCAGCGGGCCGCCCGGCCCGGCCAGCGCTTCCACCCGGCGGACGGTCTGCGGGTCCTCCTCCAGCGGTGGGGCGTGGAAGGGCTTCAGGCGGGCGTCCAGTATGAGCGGGGCCTCGCAGCTCCAGTGCCGGGCATGGGTGCGCCCGTGGGCGCCGTACGTATCCGTTGCCGGGTCGGAGCGGCTGAAGGTCGTCCACAGCCAGTTGGACGGCGAGGCCGCGCAGAAGGCCGCATCGTCGCAGACCGTGACGAGCGGGAAGGCCTCGCGCTGTGGCCAGCGGGCCAGGGCCTCGGCAAGCGCTTCCATGCGCGGGTCGGGCTCGTTGCGGCCGAGATCGTGGCGCGGGCCGCGCAGGACGAGCAGTCCGGGCCCGGCGCAACGCACGTCGCCGAAGCCCTCCGGCAGGGCGGGCAGGTCGCCCAGAGCGTCCGGGCCGTTGCCCAGGCTCCGCACAGGCTCGCCCGCCGACGCCCAGATGAGGCGCGACCCCTCGTTGAGGCCGAGGCCCGTATAGTCCAGGGTATCCGTGGTGGTGCGGGTGAGGAAATGCAGGTCCCGGTCAAAGTGGGTGCGTTCCAGCAGATGCCGCAGGAAGCCCATGACGTCCCGCGCCGAAAGGCCGGGCGCGTCCTCGTGCGCGGCCAGCAGCACGTATTTTGCCAGCGCGGTCTGGGTGGTTCCCAGCAGATGCAGGGCCGCGGTGAGCAGTTCGCGCGGCCGGCGCTGCGCCTCATAGGGGGTATAGCGTTCGCTGCCCACGGCCAGCAGGAGCGGATGTACCCCGGCCGCGTCCACGGCGTGCACTTCGCGGATGCCTTCGAAGACCTGCGGCACCAGCGCGCCGGTGAGCTCATGGATGAAGTCGCCGAATACGGTATCTTCCTGCGGGGGACGGCCCACCACCGTAAAGGGCCATATGGCGTCGGGGCGGTGATGCACGCCCGTCACCTTGAGCACGGGGAAATCATGTTGCAGGCTGTAGTAGCCGACGTGGTCGCCGAAGGGCCCTTCGGGCTTGCAGTGCGGGAGGATGTAGCCGCTGAGGCAGAAATCCGCTTCAGCCAGCACGGGCAGCGGCCGGCCGGGGGCGCAGGCCATGTCCACGCGGCGGCCGCCCAGCAGTCCGGCGAAGCGCAATTCGGAAAGGCCCTCCGGGAGCGGCATGACCGCCGCAACGGTCAGGGCGGGCGGCCCCCCGACGAAGACGTGCACCGGCAGGGCGTGGCCGCGCTCCAGCGCGGCGGCGTGATGGACGCCGATGCCCCGGTGGATCTGGTAATGCAGGCCCACTTCGTCTTCGGCGTAGGCGTTGCCGCCGAGCTGGACGCGGTACATGCCGAGATTGGAGGCGTCAAGGCCGGGACGGGCCGGATCTTCCGAATAGACCAGCGGCAGGGTGATGAAGGGGCCGCCGTCCTGCGGCCAGCTGACCAGCCGGGGCAGATCGGCCACCCGGCAGGCGTGGGACAGGACTGGTACCGGGCCGCTCCGGCGCAGGCGGGGCAGCATGTGCCGCAGGGCGGGGAGCAGCCGCAGCGAGCGCAGCGGATGCCGCAGAGCCGCGGCGGGGTCGGCCTTGGCGGCGAGCACGCCTTCCACGGCGCGCAGGCTGTGCCGGAAGATGAAGTGCAGGCGCTCGCGGGTGCCGAAAAGGTTGCTCAGCATGGGGAAGCGCGAGCCCTTGACCCGTGTGAAGAGCAGGGCGGGAGCCTGGGCGGCGAAGGCCCGGCGCTGGATGGCGGCCAGCTCGAGATGCGGGTCGATCTCCGCGTCGATGCGGACAAGCTGCCCCGCGCGTTCCAGATCGGCCACGCACTCCGCCAGGTTGCGGTAGCTCATGCCCTTTCTCCGCCGCCCGGCGCGACGGGCGCATCCGGCTGGATGGGGGCAAGGGCGCGGCGTCCGGCCAGCACCTCCCGGAAATGGGAAAGGATGATGCCGTGATCGAAACAGAGCGGCGCGGGCAGGGCGTCCAGCGGATACCAGGCGGCGCGGGCCGCGTCGTCTCCGGCGCAAAGCTGTTCGGGATGGGCGGCGCGTCCGACGAAGACCGTGCTCATGGTGTGGCGGCGGGGATCGCGCCAGGGGGCGGAGTAGACGCCCAGCAGGCCGGTCAGCTCCACGTCGAGGCTGGTCTCTTCCTTCATTTCCCGGCGGGCGGCGGCTTCGGCCTGTTCGCCGTCGTCGATGAAGCCGCCCGGCAAAGCGTAGCCCAGCGGCTCGTGGCCGCGCTCGATGATGACCACGCCGCGCTGCGGGTCGTGGATGATCACGTCCACCGTGGGCGCGGGATTGGCATAGATCTCATAGGACTGATGACACAGGGGGCAGGTGACCGACTTTTTCATGCTGACCTCGTGGCCAATGATGGTACGTCAGGGCGCGGCGGGCCGCAAGGGCTATTCCAGGCAGGCAAAGCCCGCCGCCCGCAGGGCCTGCGCGCTGACGGCTCCGGCGCGCAGCAGGCGCAGGCCGCCGTCCGGCAGCGGTTCCACGATGCTTGAGGGCAGGCCGCCCTGCGGTTCCGGCCCGGCGTCCAGCACGCCGTCGTGCGGGCCGTCCAGCGGGGCCAGCAGCTCCGGCGGCAGTTCATGCGCCAGCCGGGCGGCGGGGCGGCCGCTGAGATTGGCGCTGCTGCAGGTCAGGGGCGCGCCCATTTCCCGCGAGAGCCGGGCCGTGAGCGGATGGGGCGTCAGCCGCACGGCCAGCTTGCCCGTGGGGCCGCAGACCTGATCCGGCAGGCGGGAGGCCGTTCCCGGCAACGGGGAGAGCAGTACGGTGAGCGGGCCGGGCCAGAACTGTTCCAGCAGGCCGCGCGGGGCCTCGTCCAGCCGGACGAGCGCCGCAAGCTGCTCCATGCCGCCCGCCAGCACCGGCAGAGGGCGCTGGACGGGACGCCGTTTGAGCTGATACACCCGCCGCACCGCGTCCGCATCGAAGAGCGAACAGCCGAGCCCGTAAAAGGTCTCCGTGGGGAAGGCCCAGATGCCGCCGGACCGCAGTCCGGCCGCGGCCTCGAGCGGGTCGGCGCTGACGCGTGGGCCCCGGGACGGGACGGGCTGCGGAGCGGGATCAGATCGAAAAGAGGGAGACATGGCAGGCAAACCCTTGCGTATCCTGTGTGTGGGAAAGATCAAGACCGCTTTCTGGAAGGCGGCCGCCGAACATTACGGCCAGCGCATCCGCCGCTGGCGGCCGCTGGACGTGACCGAAGTACGCGACGGGGACGCCTCCCTGCCCGTGCCGCGCCGCAACGAACAGGAGGGCAAGCGCCTGCTGGAAGCGCTGACCCCGCAGGACATCCCCCTCATCCTCGACGAGCGCGGCGCGAGCCTGACCTCGCCGCAGTTCGCGGCCTTGCTGCAGGATCTCGACCGGCAGGCTGCCGGGAGGCCCTGCTTCATCATCGGCGGGCCCTTCGGGCTGGATGAACGCATCCGCGCCGCGGGCCGCCGCACCCTCTGCCTCGGCCCCATGACCCTGCCGCACGAGCTGGCCCGCGTCCTGCTGCTGGAACAGCTCTACCGGGCGGAGTGCATCGCCCGCAATATCCCCTATCATCACGAATGAGACGGAAGGCCGGGCCTACAGCACCTCGTAGATGCGGGCGAAGACATTGTCGTACACCAGCTTGAAGTAGGGGGAGAAGCGGGTGTCCTGCGGCGAGGCCAGCAGGAGCTGCACCATGAGGGAGTTGTAGATGCCGCTGTCGAGCACGAGTTTTTCGCCGGTGACGCGGTTGAAGAGGCAATGCACGTTGCGGCGGCTGCTCAGGAAGGCGCTTTGTTCTTCCAGGCTGGCCTGCGGGTGGGCGTCGGCCCATTCCTGCACGTAGTCGCGGGTGACGACCCCCGTTTCGTCAAAGACGCTGATGGTGGCCGTATAGATGGGCGACGGGCTGCCTTCGAGCTGCACGGCGCCTTCCTTGAGATTGTAGGCCAGCGCCCGCGTGACGATGGACATGGCCCCGCCTTCGCCCTCCTTGGTGCGGAAGTTCCAGCTGCCGAAATTGCTGATCCAGAAGCCCAGCCGCAGCATCTCGTAGCTCACCACGAGGTACTGCTTGCCGCGCGCCTCCACCAGCGGCGTGTCCGGCGAGCGCAGCTTGTCCATGAGGGCCTGGGCGGCCTCGCCGTCCAGCCCGCGGAAGACGTCGTCCGCCTCGCCGCCTTTTAGAGCCGTGTAGCGGATGAGCTGGCGGGCAAAGCGGGCATTGTCCGTGGCAAAGACCGCGGCGGGCAGATAGAGCCAGGGGCCGTTGTGCAGCGCGCCGTCGGCAATGGTGGCGCGGCGGGCGAAATGGTGGGCCGCGTAGCCCCAGTCCCACCAGAGCCAGAGGGTGCTGTCCTTGGGGGTCACGTCCCGCGCGCGGGTCAGGGCGTCGGCATGGCGGCGGTTGATCATGGGGCCCTGGGACATGGCCTGGATGATGTCGGCGAACGGGGCCACCAGCAGGCCGATGAGCAGGGCCGAGGTCACGAGGCCCGCCACGGCGCCGCGCAGGCTGTCCCGCAGGATGCGCTGGAGGAGCCAGTAGAGCGGCAGGGTCAGGCCCACGGCCACGATGGGCGCGCCGAACATGACCATGCGGCCGCCCATCTTGGTGCTGAGCAGGCCGAGCGCGGCAAGCGGCAGCAGGAAGAGCGCGCCGGGGCGGCGGATGAGCACCCAGACGAAGCCCACGAGCCCCAGCAGGGCGGCCTCCATCCAGGGGTGGAAGTAGGAAAGCAGGGCCATGAGGCTCAGGTCCTGCACTTCGGTGATGGACTGGGCCACCGAGGGGTAGACGAGCACCGTTCCGGCGGCCGTGGCGGCGGCGTCGCCCGCGCGCTTGGCGTAGGCCCCGAAGTGGTAGATCAGCGTGTTCAGGATGCCGCCGCCCAGCATGAGGGCGGCCACGCCCACCCAGATCAGGAGCAGGACGAGCGGACGGGTGAGCCCGGCGCGCAGGCTGCGGGCCCATTCCGTGCGGGCCATGCCCGCCACGAGCACCACGGCGCTGCCCGCCAGACCGGGCAGGCCGGCCAGCGCGGGCAGGGCATAGGCCAGCGAGCCGAGCAGGAGCAGGCCGCGCCGTCCCTGCGGGGCCATGACGAGGCTCATGAAGGCCAGCAGCCCCACATTGTAGCGGATGAGATAGGGGAAGACGGAATGCCACTCCTGCGACCACCAGGAGATGAGGCCGGAGAGGGTGAGCAGCAGCACCCAGCGCTTGCGCAGCGGATAGCCGAGGCGCACCTCCTGCGGGGCCTGCGAGCTCATGATCCGGCGGGCCATGACCCGGCCGGAAGTATGGATGAGGCGTTTCAGCAGGGTGTGCGGCAGGAGCATGTAGCGCATGGCCCAGCAGGCCGGGGCCAGCGTCATCAGCAGGGGGAAGAAGAGGGTGACGAGGTCGGTGTCATAATAGCCCAGCAGCGTCCGGGCCAGGAAGCCGGGCGCGATGGTGGTGATGAGCCCGGCCGCCATGCCGGCTTCCATGCTGCCCAGCGCCCAGACCCAGACGAAGACGATGAGCGCCACCAGCGTGGAGAGGATCATGGGGAACCAGAAGGCCACGGCGGCGGGGTAGGTGCCCAGCAGGGAGGCCATGCCCTGGAGCATCTCGGCCATGGGATGGCCCACGGCCAGACCGATGCCCTCGGCTCCGGCCACCCAGTGATAGGCGTCGTTGGTGGCCAGCAGCCATTCGCTGCCCAGGCGGTATTCGGGGTTCTGCCAGCAGGGCCATTCGAGCAGGCGCAGGGTGAAGGCCAGCCCCACGGTCAGGAGCGCCCAGAGGAGGCCGCGCAGCCAGAAGCGCGCCCGCTGCCGTTTCTGCAGCGCATCGCGCACGGCTTCCGAGGCGGCGACGCCCGCGGACAGGGGATCGGGAGAGGTCTCGATCACGGTCAAACCTCGCTGGAAGGGATATCGGTGGACGGGCCGGACGGGGAGAGGGCTCCCGCCTCATGGAGACGCACCGCCAGGAAGCAGCGCGTCTCTCCGGCGGCAGAGGCCGCGGAACTGCGGACGCTGTAGGCGCGGTGCCGGACGCGTTCCCAGCCCGGCGGCAGGGCGGCGGGCTGTCGGTTGCAGAGCAGGATGACCAGCCCTTGCGGCGCCAGATGCGGCGCGAGCAGCGGCAGCAGCGCCTCCGGCGGCATGAAGGCCCGGCTGATGACGCAGTCCGCCCCGCGCGGCTGCGTGCCGAAAAAGTGTTCCACGCGGCCCCGGTGGACATGCGTCCGGGGCAGGCGCAGGCTGCACAGCATGCGGGAGAGGAAGAGTGCGCGCTTTTCCCGCGCTTCCACAAGCCAGTAGTCTCCCCGTTCCCAGACCATGCGCAGGGGGATGCCCGGCAGGCCCGCCCCGGAACCGAGATCCCAGTGCAGGGGGGCCTCGGGCAGGGGGAGGTCGGCCAGGAAGGCGGCCAGATGGAAGCTGTCGCCCGCCAGATTGGCGAGGGCCTCGCGCCAGTCGTGCGCGCCCACCAGATTCATGACGCTGTTCCAGCGGATGAGTTCCGTCAGATAGATCCCCAGCGGCTGGAGGGCCTGCTCGGGGATGGTCAGGCCCGCCTGACGGGCGCAGCCGGCCAGGGCCTCGGGCGCGGGGGGGACGAGGACGGGGGCGGCCGCCGTGCGGGTCGAGCGTGCCGGTCGGGCCGCGGCTTCCCGGCCGCGGGGCCGTCCGTGCCGGTCGGAGGATCTCCTGTCGGGCCGGACGCCGGGGCTGCCGTGAGAAGAACGTTTCTGCATGCCGTCCTCTTATCCTTGAGCGGCGGGACTTGCAAGCCGGAGCCGGATAACGTAAAAAAACACCCTTCACATTTTTTTGCCGACAGGCATGGAGAAACAGCGATGAAGAACGCCATTGCTCTGCTCTTCCCCGGGCAGGGATCGCAGGAAGCCGGCATGGGGCGCGATCTGGCCGAGGCCGACAGCGCGGCCATGCAGCTCTGGAAACGCGCGGAGGCCATCAGCGGCCTGCCCCTGCGGGAGATCTTCTGGGAAGGTGACGACGCCGCCATGAGCGATACCCGCGCCCTGCAGCCGGCGCTGACCGTGGTGAACCTCAATCTGTGGCGGGCGCTTGCCGGGCGGGTGCATCCCGTGGCCGCCGCCGGGCACAGCCTGGGCGAATTCGCCGCGCTGGCGGCGGCGGGCGTGCTGGACGAGGAGAGCGTGCTGCAGATCGTGAGCCTGCGCGGACGCCTCATGGCCGAGGCCGATCCCGACGGGCGCGGCGGCATGGCGGCCATCCTCAAGCTGAGCCTCGAACAGGTGGAAGGCGTGGTGCGCGAGGCCGCCGAAGAGAGCGACCGGCCGCTCATCATCGCCAATTACAATACTCCCGGCCAGTACGTCATCAGCGGCGACAAGGAAGCGGTGGCCCTCGCCTGCGGCAAGGTCCGGCCGCTCAAGGGGCGCGCCGTGGAACTCAAGGTCAGCGGGGCTTTCCACAGCCCGCTGATGGAAAAGGCCAACCGGGAACTGGAGCCGCTGCTGCGCAAGGCGGTGTGGCGGCGTCCGCGTTTCGCCGTCTATGCCAACCTGCACGGCAGGGGCCTCACGGACGGGGAGAGCCTCAAGGAAAGCCTGCTGTTGCAGATGGTGTCCTCCGTGCGCTGGATCGAGACCGTCCGCCAACAGTATGCCGACGGCGTGCGCTGCTGGCTGGAGCTCGGCCCCAAGGCCGTGCTCGGCAAGATGGTGGGCCAGTGCCTCGACCAGCTGGACGAGGCCGCGCGTGCCGAATTGCGGGTCATGCTCGTCAATTCCTGTGAATCCCTGGAAAATTTCAACATCTAGCCCTCGCGGCGGGAGTTTTTTCATGCGTGCTGTCGAAGTGCTGCGTTCCGCTCTCATGAGCATGGTGGAGGAAATGGGGCTCTCCTGGCCTGTGAAGGCCGTCATCGAGCCGCCCCGCGACGCCCGTCACGGGGATCTGGCCGTCAATGTGGCCATGCTGCTGGCCAAGGAAGCCGGCAAGAATCCTCGCGAGCTGGCCCAGGCCTTTGCCGCCGGGCTGCCGGAACGCTGCGCGGATATCCTCAAGGCCGAAGTGGCCGGGCCGGGCTTCATCAATGTGACCTTCAGCCCCGATTTCTGGCGGCAGACCGTGCTGGACATCGAAGCCGCCGGGGCGGACTACGGCCGCAGCCCGGTGGGCGCGGGCCGCAGGACGCTGGTGGAGTACGTGTCGGCCAATCCCACCGGGCCGCTGCACGTGGGGCACGGGCGCGGGGCCGCCGTGGGCGACAGCCTGGCCCGGCTGCTGCGCCGCGCGGGCTTTGCCGTGGATACGGAATACTACATCAACGACGCGGGCCTGCAGATGCGCCTGCTGGGCCTTTCCGTCTGGCTGCGGGTGCAGGAGCTCAAGGGCCGTCCGGTGGAGTGGCCGGAATCCTACTATCGGGGCGAGTACATCATCGACATCGCCCGCGAGATGCTGGCCGAGGACGACAGCCTGGCCGACCTGCCGGAGGACGAAGGCAAGGAGCGCTGTTATGAGCGCGCCATGCGGGACATCCTCAACGGCATCAAGCAGGATCTTGCCGACTTCCGGGTGGAGCATCAGCAGTGGTTCTCGGAAAAGACGCTGGTGGAGGGCGGCAAGGTGGCTGAAGCCTTCGCCGCGCTGGACGAGGCGGGCTACACCTACCACAAGGATGACGCCTACTGGTTCGCCACGGAGAAGCTGGGCGACGACAAGGACCGCGTGCTGCGCAAGTCCGACGGCACGCTGACCTACTTCGCCTCGGACATCGCCTACCATCATGACAAATACCGCCGCGGCTATCAGTGGCTCATCGACATCTGGGGCGCGGACCACCACGGCTACGTGCCGCGCATGCGCGCCGCCATCGCGGCTATGGGCCAGCCCCGCGAGAGCTTCGACGTGGTGCTCATCCAGCTCGTGAACCTGCTGCAGAACGGTCAGCCCGTCAGCATGTCTACCCGCGCGGGCACCTTCGAGACGCTGGCGGACGTCATCAAGGAAGTGGGCACGGACGCCGCGCGCTTCATGTTCCTTTCCCGCAAGAGCGACAGCCCGCTGGATTTCGACCTGGAACTGGCCAAGCAGCGCAGTCTGGACAATCCGGTGTATTACGTGCAGTACGCCCATGCCCGCATCTGCGCCGTGCTGCGCCGGGCCGAAGAACGCGGCATGAACCTGCCCGGACGTTGTGAACCGGCCCTGCTGGCCGCGCTGGACACGCCGGAAGACATGGCCCTGCTGCGCAAGGCAGCGGGTATGGAAGACATGATCGCCAATGCGGCCCTGACGCTCTCCGTGCATCATGTGAGCCATTACCTTATGGATCTGGCGGGCATGCTGCACAGCTACTACGCCAAGCATCAGGTGCTGGACGCCGGAGACGGCGGGCGCAGCCTGGCGCGTCTGGCTCTGCTGCGGGCCGTCGGGCAGGTGCTGCGCAACGGGCTGGACATCCTGGGCGTGAGCGCGCCCGAAACCATGTAGCCTGCCGGACGCATCGCGGAGCGCCGTTCATTCATGCCCCAGCCCCTGCGAAAAGTTCGCCAGCGCATCCCCAAGGCGGAGATCCGCCCCCCCAGAGTCCTGCTGCATCTGCCGTTCCTGGGGGTGGCGGCCCTGCTGGTGGTCTTTGCCGTGGCCGTAGGCTGGGCCTTCTTCATGGGGGTCATCATCGGACAGGGGCAGAATCCCGCCGAACGGGTGAATGCCCTGCTGCATGAGCGGCCGCGGGAGACGCCTCCCGTCACCGTGGAGGACGACGGCGAGTCCGTGGCCGATCTGCTGGATCGTCCGCTGCCGTTGCGCAAAGACGCCCCCGACGCCGGCGCGGAAGCCGCCGGCGGCAGCGACGGGGCGGCTGCGTCTTCTCCCGACCAGCCGGCCCAGCCGGGGGAGCAGGGGGGGCAAGCCGCTCCCGCACAGGAAGCTCAGGGGAAGGACGCGCAGGGACAAACGGCGCAGGCCGCGCCTGAACAGCCGCAAGCCCCTGCCTACCCCTTTGCGCGTCCGCAGGGTGAGAGCCTGGCCGCCTGGGGCATCCAGCCTTCCGCGCCGCAGGATCGGGCAAAGGCCCAGCCCGCCGGGACGGACCGCGCGGGGCAGAAGGCCGAGGCCAAGACCGAGCAGAAGCCCGCGGCGAAAGCCGAACCCAAATTCGATTACGTCTATCAGGCCGCCGCCTTCCGCGACAAAGGCGACGGCGACGCCCTGCGGGCCCGGCTGGAAGAGAAGGGCCTGCGGACGCGCCTGCAGAAGAGCGGCAAGGTCTATCTCGTGCAGGTCCTTCTGCGGGGCAGCGAGCGGGAGGCGGAGAACGTCCGCGAGACCTTGCGTCGTATGGGGCTGGGCAAGCCCATACGTCTCTCCAAAAAGGCGGTCAAATAGAGCATTGAGTTTGAAACGCCGTGCGTTTCAAATCCACGGCCTGCCGTTTCGCGGAAAAACGCGGTTTTTCCGCCTGGTTTGGGCCAGACCCTTGCATCCGCCTTTTTCAAAGGCAAGATGCTTTACGACCGGATAGCACGCCGGACGGCCGCCGGGCATGCTGGATGCCCGGGCAGCGCCGCTCCCGCAAAGGAACGCCATGAACATCCTTTCCCTCCCCGCCCGGCTGGGTGAACGCTGTCTGCGCGGACTGGACGCGCTGGGCGGCACGACGCTCTTCTTTCTGGCCGGCGTGCGCCACATCTTCACCACGCGGCGCATCTTCATCCGCACGTTGCAGCAGTTGTACGCCATCGGCTATCAGTCGCTGTTCGTCATCGCGCTCATCGGCATCTTCTGCGGCATGGTGCTGGGCCTGCAAGGCTACTACACTCTCGTGCAGTTCGGTTCCGTGGGCCTGCTCGGCTCGGCCGTCTCCCTTTCGCTCATCCGCGAACTGGGGCCGGTGCTCACGGCCATCATGCTGGCCGGGCGCGCCGGTTCGTCCATGGCCGCGGAGATCGGCGTCATGCGCATCTCGGATCAGATCGACGCGCTGGACGTGATGGACATCAACTCCATCGCCTATCTGGTGAGCCCGCGTCTGGTGGCCGCGCTCATCTCCTTCCCGCTGCTCACGGCCATCTTCGACACCATCGGCATCATCGGCGGCTACCTCACCGGCGTGGCCATGCTGGGCATCAATGAAGGCGCGTATTTCTACCGCATCGCCCATGCTGTGACGCTGGACGACGTGACGGGGGGCTTTCTCAAGTCCGTGGTCTTCGGCCTGCTGGTGACCACGGTCTGCTGCCGTCAGGGGTACATCACCCATCAGCGGCGGGACAGCGTGGGCCCGGAAGCCGTGGGCAATGCCACCACGTCGGCGGTGGTCATCTCCTGCGTGCTCATCCTCGTGGCCGACTATGTGCTGACCTCGTTTTTGCTGTAGCGTTCCAGAAAAAAGGAAAAACGACCGTACATGCTCCGCTTGTTTTGGGGTGAGGGCTGCCTCACCTCCCTGACTCTTTCCCGGTAAAAGCGCGCTGGGGAAGGGATGGGGGCTTGGGGGGAAGGATCACGGGAACGCCTTTTCTCGCTTCGCTGCGAAAAGGCTGGGCCCTCCCGCGCCGGTGGCGACCGAAAGGCGGCCTGTAGGGCCGTGCTCGTTGCGACGCAGGAAGCTGCGAGCATCGACAGCAACGCGAGGGGGGGCCCCTTCCCCCCGAACAGACAGCGAATAGCGTTAACAGACCCTGGTTGTTGAGTGTCAACACGCCCTGGCGAAAGCCGGCGGCCCAATGAGGAAGATATGAGCGAATTCTCCTTACGGAAGCAGGGCGCGGAGGACGTGTCCGCCTCCCCGCAATGGGACATCACGTTCCGCAGCCTGACCGTCGGTTACGGCGAGCATGTGGTGCTGCGGGACATCAACGCCACCCTGCCCGGCGGCAAGGTCTCCGTCATCCTGGGCGGTTCCGGCTGCGGCAAGTCCACCCTGCTGCGGCACATCATCGGTCTTTCCCGGCCGCTGGGCGGCAGCGTGCACATCGGCGGGCAGGATATGTTCGCCCTGCCGCCCGCGCAGGCCCGGCGCATCCGCCGCCGCATGGGCGTGCTCTTCCAGGACGGGGCGCTGCTTGGCGCACTGAGTCTCGTGCAGAATGTGGCCCTGCCCCTGACGGAGCATGTGCGCCTGCCCAAGGCCGTCATCCGGGAGGCGGCGCTGCGGGTGCTGCGGCTGGTGGGGCTGGAGGACTTTGCCGACTACTATCCCAACCAGCTTTCCGGCGGCATGCGCAAGAGGGCCGGACTGGCGCGGGCCATCATCGCCGAGCCGCGCATCCTGCTCTGCGACGAGCCGACTTCCGGCCTCGATCCCATCACCGCCGCCCGCATGGACGCTTTGCTGCTCTCCCTGCATGAGCGATTCCCGGACATGAGCATCGTGGTGGTCAGCCACGATCTGGACAGCCTGCGGGCCATCGCCGACCATGTGCTGGTGCTGCGCGAGGGCAGGGCGGTCTTTTCCGGTTCGCTGGAGGCCCTGGAGACCTGCGACGACCCCTATCTGCGCCAGTTCCTGCGGCGCGAGGCTGACGCCGGGGACGTGGCGGCGCAGGATTCTGAGAGCGACCCGCGCGTGCGCCGCGCTATCGCCGCCTGGCTGGATGCCTGATGCTTTTTTTGCGACGCGGCCCGGCGGGCTTGAATCTTGCCGCCGGGCTGCGTATAACCTCTCATCAATGTTGAAGTGGAAAAGGAGTGCCGCATGAACGGTTTTCGTCAGACGGCCGTGGGGATCTTCGTCCTGGTGGGGCTCGTGTGCGTGGCCTATCTCACCATCAAACTGGGGCGTATGGAGCTGTTCGAGGAAAAGGGCTTTGAGCTGAATGCCCGCTTCAATTCCGTCAGCGGCCTGCGTGTGGGCGCGGACGTGGAGCTGGCGGGCGTGCCCGTGGGCCGCGTGGCCGCCATCACGCTGGATGATAATCCCACCATGCCGCGTGCCCTGGTGCGGATGGTGCTGGACAGGGATCTGGGCCTGTCCGAGGACACCATCGCCTCGGTCAAGACCAGCGGTCTGATCGGCGACAAGTACATCAATCTGCAACCCGGCGGCATGCCGGACAAAGTGGCCGCCGGCGGCGAGCTGACGGAGACCGAATCCTCCGTGAATTTGGAATCGCTTATCGGCAAAATCGCCCATGGAAAAGGGGTTTAATATGCTGAATTGCCGTATGGGAGGCGCCGCTTCCCGTCTGTTGCTCTCGCTGGCGGCCTGTGTCTGCTGCCTTGGCGTTTTCACGTCGACCGCTCATGCCGCCACGGCCCGTGAGACGCTGGAAAGATCCGTGACCGCCATCCTTGACTGCATCAAGGACCCGGCCTACGCCAATGCCGCCACCCGTCCCGCCCAGCGGGAAAAGATCGCCGGGCTCGTGCGGCAGATCTTCGATTTCCAGGAATTCGCCGTCCGCACGGCCGGGCCGCGCTGGCAGACCTTTACCCCCGACCAGCAGAAGCGTTTCACCGATGCCTTTGCCGATTTGCTGCTGACCACCTACATCAGCAAGGTGGACGGTTACAACGGCGAGAAGGTCGAATATACCGGCGAAGTGGGCAACAAGGAACAGACCCGCATGGAAGTGCGCACCGTCGTCACCCTGGGCGACGGCAAGAAGGTCCCGGTGTCCTACCGCATGATGCTCAAGAACGGGGCCTGGCGCTGCTATGACGTGCTCATCGAAAACTTGAGCCTCGTCATGAACTACCGCACCCAGTTCCAGGACATTCTGGCCAAGGACGCGCCCGACGAGCTCATCACCCGGGTGCAGGCCAAGGCCAAGGAAGCCGCCGCCAATGCCAAGTAAACGCGTGACCTTTCCGGGGGCGGCTACGGCCGCCCTCCGCCGCATGCTGGCCTGCGCGGTCCTGCTCCTGCTCATGGCCGCCACCGGCGCGCAGGCCAAGCCCACCTATACACGTCTTTCCCCGGAACCCGCCCCGCAGCAGCCGTCCAGTCTCTACGATGCCGAAAGCCCGGCCCTGCCCGCCGGAGCCGTCAGCGTCACGCCGTCGGATACCGAGTTCTCGGACAGTCTGGATGACTACGACGACGCGCCCGCGGAGAGCATCGCCGATCCGCTGGAGCCGTGGAACCGCTTCTGGTTCGCCTTCAATGACGTGTTCTACCTCTACGTGGCGGACCCGGTCTATTCCTTTTACGAGACCATCACTCCCGTGCAGTTCCGGCGCGGCATGTCCAATCTCTACAAGCATGCCCTGTTCCCGACGCGCTTTGTGAACAATATCCTTCAGTTCCGCCTCAAGGAAGCGGGGGTGGAGTTCGGCCGTTTCATCATCAATACGTTCGTGGGCTTCGGCGTGGTGGACGTGGCCAAGCACAAGAAGACCCTCGTGCCGGTCGATCCCAGCGGCGAGGACTTCGGGCAGACGCTGGGCCGCTGGGGCCTGGGGCACGGCTGCTATCTGGTGCTGCCCTTCCTCGGCCCGAGCTCGCTGCGGGACGGCGTCGGCCGCATCGGCGACTGCTTCACCGATCCCATGTTCTATGTCTACCCCTGGGAACTGGCCACCGCCTCGGAACTCTGGCTGCGCTTCAACACGCTGGACACGCTGCTGCCCACCTACAAGGGGCTGAAGGACGCCGCCGTCGATCCCTACATCGCGACGCGGGAGGCGTATACGGCCTATCGCAAACAGCAGGTCATCCGCTGACGTGTGCCCGGCCTGCGCGCACAGGCCGCCCGAACCGCACAAAGAGGAGTCTCTACCATGTGCGTACGTCCCATCCCGGCGTCCCGTCATGCGGACGCGGCAGCCTGTCCGCTCCGGGTGAGCGCATGAAGGCTGATCCCGCTATGGCCACTGCCCCGGCAAACGTCACGTCCGCCGCTGCCGTCTCCGACGACGCCGAGGCGGCGCTGCGGCTGGAAGGTCTGAGCGTCACCTTTGCCGCCGAGGAGGGGCTGCTGCCCGCCGTGCAGGACCTGCACCTTGCCCTGCCCGCCGCCGCCATCACCTGCCTCGTGGGCGAATCCGGCTGCGGAAAGAGCCTGACGGCACGGGCCATCCTGCGTCTCATGCCGCCGCAGGCCCGCCTCGGCGGGCGCATCCTCTACCGGGGGGAAGATCTGCTCTCCCTTTCCGAAGCGCGCATGCGCGCCCTGCGCGGGCGGCATCTGGCCATGATCTTCCAGGAGCCCATGACGGCACTCAATCCGGTGCTGCGCGTGGGGGATCAGGCTGCGGAGGCGCTGCGCCTGCATGCGGGCCTGTCTGCCGCACAGGCGCGCGAGGAGGTCATCCGCCTGTTCGGCGAGGTGGGCATCCCCGCCGCGGCGGAGCGTTACGCCGAATATCCGCATCAGCTTTCCGGCGGCATGCGCCAGCGCGTCATGATCGCCGCCGCCCTGAGCTGTCGCCCGGACATCCTGCTGGCCGACGAGCCCACGACCGCGCTGGACGCCACCCTCCAGGGCCAGATACTGCATCTGATCCGGGAGCAGGCGCAGGCGCGCGGCATGGCCGTGCTGCTCATCACCCACGATCTGGGCGTGGTGGCGCGGGTGGCGGCGCACGTGGGGATCATGTACGCGGGCTATCTCGTGGAATACGGCCCCACGGCCGAGGTCTTCGCCCAGCCCCTGCATCCCTACACCCGCGGCCTCATGGAGTCTTCCCCCGCGCGGGCCCCGCTGGGCGCGGCACGCCTGCCCGCCATCCCCGGCAGCGTGCCGCCGCTGGGTCAGCGAGGCGCAGGCTGCCCCTTTGCGCCGCGCTGCGGCCAGGTCCTGCCGGTCTGCCGCCAGAGCCTGCCGGACGAACGCGAAGAAAACGGCCGCCGGGTACGCTGCTGGCTGCATGCGGCCTCGTAGGGCAATATTCTTCGTTTGTTTGGGGGGAAGGGGAACCCCTCGCGTTGCTGTCGATGCTCGTAGCTTCCTGCGTCGCAACGAGCACGGCCCTACGGGCCGCCTTTCGGTCGCTGCCGGCGCGGGAGGGCCCTGCCTTTTTCGCAGCGAAGCGAGAAAAGGCGTTCCCGTGATCCTTCCCCCCAACGCTTCCCCAGCGCGCTTTTATCAGGGCCTGCGGCTGGGGCTCCGGCGGTTCCTTTTGCTCCCCCTTCAGCCGTGTGGACGCTGTCATGAGCCGACGCTATACCAGCGGGCAGTTCGCCCGTCTCTGTCACACCACCAAGGAAACGCTGTTCCATTACGACCGGCTCGGCCTTTTGCGCCCGCAGCTCAAGGGCGAGAACGGCTACCGCTATTATGACGTCCGGCAGTTCCTGCAATTCGACATGATCACGCTGTTCAAGGACACAGGCACGCCCCTCAGGGAGATGCGCGCCTGTCTTGCCGCCGCGGCTGAAGGGGACATCCTGCCGCTGCTGGAGGAGCAAGCCGGGCGTCTGGCGGAGGAGAGGCGCAGACTGGCGGAGCGGGAGCAGCTCGTGGCCAGTCTGCTGCATGTGGTGCGGGAGGCAAGGGCCACGGAGCCGGACCGTCTGTTGTTGCGGGATATGCCCGCATCCCGCTGGGAACGTCTGCCGCAGCCCATGCAGGAGCTGGAGACGGAAGCGGGCATGATCCAGGCCTCGGCGTTCTTCATGGAGAGTTACCGTCGTACGGGACGCACGCCCGGTCTGCCCACGGGGCTCGTCTACGGACGGGACGATTTTCTGGCAGGCAGGCTGGCGGAGGCCGGTCTTTTCGGCCCAGCCGGTGAGGAGACGCCCCCTGAACGACTTTGGGAGGCTCCGGCCGGCCTGCATGCCGTCTACGCCCACCGCGGCTCGTGGGAAGAGCAGATCGCCTGCTGGCGGACATTGCCCGACCTGCTGCGCGCACAGGGGCTGCGACCTGCCGGGCCGGTATGTATGCTGGAAATGGGCAGTTATGCCCTGACCGGCAACAGCATGGAATGCGTCATGCACTGCCACATCCCCATTGCCTCCTGAAGGATGGCAGAGAAGGGCATCCAGTCGTCTGCATTCGTTCTTGCCTTGTCTGTAAAGCGTTGCGGCAGAGCCCTGTCTGTCCCTCCCTTGATGCGGCATCTTCAGTTTGCAACGTTTCGCTTTTCACACCATATGGTCTGGCGTTTCGCGGAAAAAACGTCGTTTTTCCGCTCTCGTTGGGGCAAGCGGCGCTGTTTGCCGCCTCGCATTTTGCCTTTTGCA
>DGYFI06202__coassemble_768_pt1 | contig 17174 bp, 25 predicted proteins | sample DGYFI06202__metabat2_high_PE_036 | metagenome-assembled genome bin DGYFI06202
TGGGGAAGGGAAGGGGGGCTTGGGGGGAAGGGGAACCCCTCCAGCGCCGGCGGAGGGGTTCCCCTTCCCCCCAACAGAAACCACGCATCGTCTAGACCATCCTCAGTAATCCAGCGCCTTGACCAGCTCCACGCCGGTGCGGTAGCCGCTGTCGCGCCCAAAACTATGGGTGGCCTGCCGGATCATGTAGTCCGTATCGAAATTGCCCCAGCCCGTGAGGCGCAGCACGGTCCCGGCCCGCAGGCGCGTGTCGCCCATGCACTCGAAAGAGCCGGTCATCTCCTCGCAGTTCTTGGCCCGCAGTTCGGCCATAGCCACGCGCTCGGCCTGGGCCGGATGCTCGATGCGTTTGTTGATGGTCAGCACCTTGCCCGTGGTGGGCGGCAGTTCCGGCTGATAGCCGGCTTGCGTGGTCTCGGAGCTGGCGGCATCGGTGTAGCCCACCACGCACTGCGTGTAGACGCCGTCCAGCGTGCGCTTGAACGAGCAGCGATCCGCCGCCAGCTCGCCGCGCGTGAGTTCCAGCGGCTCCAGCCGGTCGGCCGCCTGCCCGGCGTAGATGACGCAAAGATGTTTCTTGAGGGCCACGCGCAGGCCCTGCTCCTTGCAGATGCGCTGCAAGAAGGCGAGATCCGCCTCTTGCCGCTGTTCCACGCGGCCGTAGACGATCTCCGGGGCCTTGTAGAGCAGGTCCAGCCCGGCGGGGCCCACCACGTCCGCCGCCACGGTGGACAGGGGCGCATCGGCCCAGGCCCGCGTCTTGCGTTGCAGCATGAGGCTCGACTTGGCCGCCGCCGGCACGGCCTTGATGGTCACCACGTCGCCGCCGTCGCGGCTGGATTCCAGCGTCAGCTCGTCCACCTCGAAGTCGCCGCAATCCAGCTCTTCCTCCTCGCTGCCGACGCGGAAGCCCTGCGCCACGATGACCACGCTGACGGTATCGCCGTGGGCGGGCAGCCAGTCCCCCTGCCAGAGGCCCTCACGGTCCTCCAGCGAGAATTGCAGATCGTCCAGCTCGTCGTCGGCCTTGTCCACATAGGACAGGGAGAGCAGATGCGGCGCGAGATCCAGGCTCACGTCCTTGCCCTGTATGCGCATCTCCACAGCGGCCCGGCGCATCACAGACGCTCCCAGGGCGGCAGACTGCGCGTGCGCCCCGATCGGGCGGACTGGCCTGACTGGCCGCCGGTAGCGGGCAGGCTGACGGCGGTCTCCCCGCCGAGCAGCAGCGCGTCCAGCTCCTCGACATTGCAGGCCAGCACCTCGCCCATGCGGCGCTCCCCGGAGAGGCGGGCCAGCGCGATCTGATCCCAGGCTTCGCCCTGTGTGGCGCGGTACTGTCCGGCGGCGCGGCTACTGGGCATAGGCCGTCCTCCTGCGATCCGAGGCCAGCTTGTCCAGCGCCCGCCGGACGAGCTGCTCGAAATCGGGCTTGAGGCTCTCCATGATCTGCCGCACGGCGCGCGGGTCGCCCACGAGGCCGAACTGCTGATGCAGCTCCACACGCATGCCGCCCCTGTTCTCGTCCGTGCCGGTAGCGGGCGCGGCCTTTCCCTTTCGTCCGGCCAGCAGGGCCGGTGTCCGCGGCAGGGCGGCCCGGGGGCCGCCGGTGGCCATGAGGGACGAGCCCGCACCGCTCCCTGCGGAGCGGGAAGCGGGGATGAACAAGGTCTGCGGCCGGGCATTGTCGCCCGCCAGCGTCACCACGGTGACCGGGCCGCCCTGCGCACGGCTGCCGCGTCCGCTGCCGCCGGAGCGGGAAGCCCCCTTGCCGGGCTTTTTCTTGTCCTGCGCGGCCATGAAGTCATTGAAGCTCTGGTCGTACTGCCCGGCGGGCGGCGGGGGCGGCGGAGCCGCCGCAGCCTGTGCGATGGGCGCGGCGGGCTTGTTCGCGGCGGCCTGTGCGACGGGGGCGGCGCTCCCCGCCGTGGCGGACGATGCGACGGGAGCCGGGGCTGCCGAACCGTCGCCAAAGGCCTTGTCCCAGGCGTCGGAGACCGCGCCGGTGACCGCGCCGAGGGCATTGCCCACGGCGTCGATGACCGAGAAGACCCACTCGAAGCGTTCGCGCAGCCAGGTGAAAAGGCCGCTGAAGACGCCGGAGATGGCGTTGACGATGCCGCCGAAAAAGGCCGCCGCGCCGGACCAGACGCTGGTGACGGCGGTATAGGCCCAGGAGCCGAGGGAGCTGATGCGCGTCCAGACCAGTTCGGCCGCAAGGGAGATGCCGTTCCAGATGGCGGAAAAGAAGGAGACGACGCTCTGCCAGGCGGAAAGGATGGTCTCCCGAGCCCAGGCAAAGGCTGCCGTGACGCTTTCGACGGCCGGTCTGACCAGCACTGAGAGGTTTTGGAAAAGCACCGTGAAAAAGACGCCGAGCTGGTCCCAGTGCTCGATGATCCATCCCGCCGCGAGACCAAGCCCCACCAGCAGCACGCCGACGCCGCTGGCCAGCAGGATGCTGCGCAGACCGCCGGACAGCAGACGCGCCCCCATGCCTGCCAGACGGCTGGCGGCGGCAAAGGCCAGACTCGCGGCGCTGAGGGCCGATGTCCCGGCGGTGGCCGTGACCTGGGTGGCCGCCAGACGCAGCAGCGCCCCGCCCACGCCGTTGACGCTGGTGCGCACCACGTTCATCACGAGGCCCAGCGCCAGCGAGCCCACGGCCAGCACGCCGATGCCCGCGGCCACCCCGGCCACGGTGGCGGTCAGAGCCGGGAAGCGCCGGGCCAGATCGGAGGCCACGCCCACCACGCCGGAAAGGAAACGGGCCGCCGCGCCCACCACGGGCAAGAGGGCGCTGCCCACGGTCACGCCCAGATTGCGTACCCCCTGGCTAAGCTGGGAGATGGCCGTGGCCGTAGTCTTCATCCTGTTCGCGTATTCCTGATCCACGGAGCCGGACACGTCGCTGTTGGCGATCTGAAAGGCCTTGCGCAGAGTGTCGATCTGGGTCATGAGCGGCGTGATGGCGGCCACGGATTCCTCGCCGAACAGGCGGCTCATGATGCTGTTCCGCTCCTCCGGGCGCACGCGCTGGAGGGCCTCCAGTACGCGCATGACCGCCCCCTTGGCGTCCGTCTGCAACTCCTTTTGCAGCTTGTTGGGGTCGATCTGCAGATACCGGTAGATGGCCATGCGCTCGTCGGTCAGCCCGGCCTCCCCGGCGGCCATGACCTTGACGAAATTTTTCATGGCTGTGCCCGACACCTCGACCTCGGCCCCGGCGGCCTTGAAGGCCGTGGCCAGGGCGGCCACATCCTGCGCGGCAAAACCGGACCCCTGCATGAGCGGCCCCATGCGCGTGAAGATCTGGTCTATCTCCCCGGCCTCGGCGTTCATGGCGTTGGACAGGGCATTGATGACGTCGGCGGTATGTTGGGACTCCCCAGCGGTCATGCCCATCGCCGCCTGCCAGGTGGCCAGCGACTTGCCCGCCTGCTCGGCGCTGACGCCCCAGGCGATGGACATCTTGACCGCCTGATCGGCCACGCCGAGCAGCTGCTCGCGGGTCGTGCCCAGCCCGGCCTGCGCCGCGGCCGTCATGATGGTCACCACGTCCTCGAAGCTCTTGCCCGTGCGGTTGGACATGGCCTGCGCGTCGGCAAAGACCTGCTGCATGACGGACTCCGGCGCGTCCATGACCTTGCGCAGGTCGGCAAAAGTGTCTTCGGCGCTGATGGCAAGCGTGACCGGCATGGCCACGGCGGCCCCGGTCATGGCCGTGCCCAGCAGGCGGCTCTGGAGATCGGCCCGCTGGGCGCGCAGGGCATCGGCCTGCGTGGCATTGGCGGCCAGGGCCTGCCCCATGTTGCGCGCCCGCTCCATCTCCCGCGACAGGCGGGCATAGTCCGCGGCCAGCCCGCGCACGCTGCCCCCCACGCTGGCCGCCTGCGCCACGGTCTCGCGGTACTGGCCCGTCTGCCGGGAGAGCGCGCCGGACAGGCCGCGCACCTGCCGCTCGGCCTGCTCGATCTGGCGGGCCAGGGTGGTGCTCATGGTCCCGGCCTGCTCGGCCCGCTGCCAGAGGCCCGCCAGATGGGCCTGCGCCTGCCGCAGGTCGCCGCTCAGGCCGCGGATCTTCTCCTGCTGGGCCTGCATGGCCGCGCCGATGCGGCCCACCGGCGTTCGCTCCATCTCCCGCACGGCGCGGGCCACGGCCCCGGCCTGAGCGGCGGCCCCCTTGAAGGCCGCGCTGTAGCCGCTGGTCAGGCGTGCCCCCAGGGCGAAGGAGAGCGAGATCTCACGCGCCATGCTTCATCTTCTCCACGGCCTCGGCGGCCAGCAGATAGTCCGTGAATTCCGCAGGCGTCAGCCCGCGCAGTTCGTGGCGCGACCAGCCGGTCAGGCCGGCCAGCGCCACGAGCCCCTGCCTCAGTTCGGCGAGCCGTCCGGCGATGCCGTCGTTTCCGTAGGGTTTTCCCCGGCGGGTTCCGCGTCCGCCGTGCCTCTGCCGTTGACGGCCGACAGAGCGTCTCGCAGCGCCGCATAATCCGGCCCGCTCATCTCCCGCAGCGCGTCATAGGGCAGGCGGGTCACCTTGGAGAGCAGGCATATCTCCACCGTGACGGGGTTGCTGCCGCGCTGCATGGTGACGGCCTGCTGCATGGCGTCTTCCTCGTCGCCCACGGTGGAGGCCCGCACGACGACTTCCGCAAGTTCCTTGCCGCCCACCTGCACGGGCGTGCGCAGACGGACGGTACGACTGGCTCTGGACATGATGTGCTCCTTTCAAGTTTGGGTGTTCACGCAGCCCCCCGGCAAGCAGCCGCCGTTTTTCTCGTGGCGCTTATCTCAGTCCCCTTGAAAAAAGCGCGCTGGGGGAAGGGATGGGGGCTTGGGGGGGGGAAGGGGAACCCCCTTCCGCGCGAGGCGAGGGGCGTACAGGCCGCGCACGGCGATGCCGTCATTAGGGAACCCCCTTCCGCGCGAGGCGAGGGGGTTCCCCTTCCCCCCAAATACGCCGCTTTAGACATTGAGGCCGATCTGGCTGCGCACCGTGGCCAGCAGATCGACGCCGTTGACGTTATGGATGAAGTTCAGCTTGTCGATGAGGAGCTTCTCCTCCCCGTCCAGCAGGATCTGCAGGCGGGTCAGCTCCAGTTCCAGCTCGTTGCCGTGCTTCTTGCCCTGTTCCAGCGAGCCCAGGGGAAAGCTCTTCACCCGGCCGACCATGTTGACCCGGAAGGGCAGGGACACGCGCTGCCCCGTGGCGTCGTCCGTGACCTGCAGAGCGGCCCAGCACTCGTAGAGGGCCGAAGCCGTCCAGTCCAGGGTGTGGAAGATCTTTGTTTCAACGGAGGTGAAGGAGAACTTGACGGACAGGCTCTCGGTGATGCCGATGGTGGGGTTTTCGATCTCCCCGGCAACGCCGGAGCCGGAGAGGGTCTCGGTCATGTACTTGATCTCCGGCATCTCCAATGTGGCGACGCCGATGAGGTCGTTGCCGTCGTGGTAGACGCGGTACGCTATCGTTTGTTCCGGACGGTTGGGCATGGATGATCTCCTTAGCCGAACAGGGCCGACAGGTTGGCGGTATCGAACTCAAAGGTGGCTTCCACGTCGCGCGCGGCCGGGGGCGGCGTGATGCGCAGGCGGAAACGCATGATGCCGTCGATGAGGTCGGTGGTCGGATTGTCCGTGGATGCGAAGGTGATGCTGCCGCCGAGGATGATCTCGCGGGCCGTGTAGCCATCCAGCCTGATCTGCTCGGAGGTGAGGAAGGTCTGCACCAGCCGTCGGGTCAGCGGCGCGTCCACCTTGGCGAAGTAGGTCAGGATGAACTGGGCCTGATACCAGTTGAAAAAGCGGCGGATGCCGTCCTGCGCGTCCTTGGGATCGGTGTTGGAGGGGTAGCTGGCCATGCGGCCGCCCCAGCTCTTCATGCCGCCGTCGAAGTTGCTGACAGAGTAGATGCCCTGGCCGTTGAGATAGTTGGCCTTGGTCAGGTCGAGCCAGAGCTCGTGCCACTGGCCGTCGTCCCCCGCATAGCCGCAGGAGGTGATGGACAGCAGCTTGTTGCTGGGGCTGGCGTAGGGGATGCCGTCGTGATCGGCGTCCGTGGAGGCTATTACTCCGGCCAGATGGGTGGCCAGACCGTAGACCTCGTCGCCCAGTCTGACCTTGGGCCAGCAGACGAGCATGAGCGGGTCGGTGAGATTGTGCTTTTCCTTGTAGGCGGGCACGTCGCTGTACTTGGTGACGCCGTCCTCGCCGTCGCTGGGGATGTCCACAACGCAGACGGCCTTGAACAGGCCGTTGATGCCGTCGCACTTGGCGGCCATGACCACAGCCACGGCCGGGTCCTCGCAGAAGCGTGGCGCCAGCACGATGGACGGCACGAGCCGGAAGCGCGGGAAGACCTCGTCGATGAGCTCCAGCCCCGTGCCCAGCCCGCTTTGCGGGTCGATGCCGCCCATGATGTCCTCGGACGTGACCTTGCTCACGTCGGCGTGGACGTAGGCGGCCTTCACCGTGCCGCCCTCGGGGATGGCCCCGCCAGGCAGACGGCTCAGCAGGCCGGTCACGGCGTCCGCGACATAGTCCGTGCCGGCGGTGTAGGCGGTCTCGCCGCTCTCGTCGGTGAGGGTGAGCTCGCGCACGCCGCCGTGGGCCAGCCGGGCCGTATCCCTGTCCAGCGCCGAGGTGCTGAAGATCGGGCGCTCGTCCGTGACCTCGCTTGCGTGGCGCTCCGGGTCAAAGACGTTGACGCAGACCACGGGCGCGCCGCCGTAGAGGGCGAAGTGGCTGTAGATCAGCTCCTGCAGGCTGTAGTCGCTGAAGTGGTCGGCGTCCCAGCCCATCGTCTGCACGAATTCATCATAAGAATAGAAGAGCTGCGGCACGTTGACGGGGCGGGGCGTGCTCTCGGCCAGCAGGTGGACAGGGGCCGTGCCCACGGCAAAGACCACGGCGCTGTCCACCGTGCGGGCGGGCAGGATGCTGGTGGCCTTTTCCGACGTATAGATGCCGTGACGGTAACCGGTCGTCGCCATAACTGTATCCTCCTGACTCAGGCGCGGGCCGTGGACGCGGCGGCCACGGCGGCATGGGCCCTGTGCGTGGCCGTGCCGGGCATGGTGAGCAGCATACGGGCCGTGGCCAGCTCGCTCACGGGGACAAAGAGGGTGCGCAGCTCCTCGTGTTCGGTCAGCAGGCCGCCGAGCGCGGGGAAGGCTTCCTCCGGCGCGCCGCGCAGGAGGGTGTTGTGCCGCAGGGGCAGGCCAAAGGGCCGGTCCGGGCCGATGTACATGAGGGTCGGTTTGCTCATACAGACTCCACAGCGGATGAGGGGGCAAGGGCCGTCAGGGGCGGCCAGGTATAGTTCCAAGAGGTCTCGAGCGTGGCCAGGTGGTATTCGTTCCAGCGGTCGCGCGGGCCGGGGATGGCGGCCTTGAGCGGTTCCTCCAGCGCGAAGCGGTCGGCCAGGAGGCGCGTGGTCCAGATGACGCGGCGCAGGAGATCCAGCAGCTCGGCCAGCAGCAGGCCCGCCTCCTCCTGCGAGACGGGGCTGTAGACGCCTAGGGCGAGCGCCACGCTGTCGCGCAGCACGACCCGGTGATCCGCCTCGCTGGCCACCTCGCCCCCGCTCCAGCGCAGGACGACGAAGGGGTAGCAGGCCTCTTCCTGTTCGCGGGGCAGGCCGTGCAGATAGACGCGGGCCGGTCGCGCCGCGCTCCGGGCCGCCGGGAAGGGGCGGGCCGCAAGCTCGGCCGTCAGCCGGTCGCGCAGGGCGCACAGCAGGAGGCGGGAAGTCATCGTCCGCCTCCCAGACCGGCCAGCAGGTTGTCGATCTCGTGCCGCAGGCGCGGGGAAAAGACCTCCTCGGCCCTGGCCATGATGCGCTCCTGGCTCTCCTGCCGTTGCAGGGCCTGCACGGGCGACGGGCCGAGGAGCATCTCCAGCTCGCGGCCGTGCCGCACGAAGATGCCGTAGCCGCCCTGCGGCTTGCGGATGACGAAGCTCTTGCTGCCGCCTCGGTGGGAGCGGGCCGCATAGCGGGGGCCACCGCGCAGGATCTGCACGCTGATGCCGTCCGCTGGCCGCTGCGAGGGCGGCAGGGGATGGTCCGGCGTGGCCAGGAAGTGGATGAGGCTCACGCCCGGCCGGCCGGAGATCTCCAGCGTGCTCTGCAGCTTGCCGGGCCGGGCGCTGCGGATGAAGATAGTGTCGAAAAGCTTGTCCGCCGGGGCCGTATAGGCGCGCCGGGCGATGCGGCTGGCCTCGGTACGGGCCGCCGAGACGCCCCGGTTGAGCGCCCGGGCGATGGCCTTGCCCGCATTGGCCGGGCCAAGGGCGTCCAGCGCGGCCCGGCACTGCTCCAGGGCCTCGTCCACGCCGTCGATGTGCAGTGCGATGCTCATACTCGCTCCCGATAGAGTTGCAGGGTGAGCAGGCCGCCGTCGCGCTCCGCGCGGAGGACATGCCAGCCCTCGTGCTGGAAGCTGATCTTCCGGCCGGGCAGCGGGTCCTCCGGCAGATCCGCCGCCGCGAGGTAGAGGGTCAGGCCCTCGTAGCTCACGAGCGGACGGTCGTTGCCCTCGCTTGACTCCAGCGTCAGCGGCTCGCAAAGGCAGAGGATGCCCTCATGCCCGGCCAGTTCCACGGCCTCGGCGAACTCGCCCGGATCGAGGAAGACCTCGCGCAGATCGGCGGCCAGCATCTCCCGAAAATCCATACTGTCCTCCTATTCGCCCAGCAGACCCCGCAGCCATTCCAGCAGCAGCACCAGCCCGGACAGCCCCAGGGCCGACAGCCCAGCCCAGAGCAGCTTCATGGCCCAGGAGGCCCCGCGCAGCATGCTCTTGTCATGCTCCAGGGCGCTGAGGCGGGCCTCGTGCGCCTGACAGCGGTCATCGCGCAGGGTGTCGGCCTCGCGCCTCTCGGCCCGGGCCGCTTCCACGGCGGCCACGGCCTGATCGATCTTGCCGTCCAGACGCCTGCCCATGTTGTCCAGGCTGCGCTCGATGCGCCGTCCCTGTTCCTTCTGGGCGTCCATGCCCGCTTCCAGACGGCCCAGCGCCTTCTGCTGATCCATCTGGCCCTGCAAAAGCTGCTCGCCCAGCGTCCCGCCCGGGCGCGTCGGGCCGTAGCGCGGTTCGACCGTCATCGTGCCTCCATCGTCTCGATCCAGAGCAGGAGCTCCCCGGCCTCGGCGGCGGGCAGGTGCAGCCACTGGCCGCTCTCCGTCCGCAGGCTCTCGCCGTCCTGCCAGCACCAGCCGTCAGTCAGCAGTGCGCCCGGCGTCGCCGGAGCCGGAGGAACGCTTGTCCCCGCCCCCGAACTTGCGCAGCCACTGGCCGCCAGGGTCAGCACGCACAGCATCCACGCGAGCACGCGCCTTGCGCGCCCGCCAGTCCGCCAGCAGGGCCGCCAGCACGCGCACCAGCGCCAGAAAGGCCTTGCCCATGTCACAGCCGCTTCCGCGCCGCCGCGTCGTCGGCGTTTTTGGCCTTGCCCGCGTTGAAGCCCAGGGCGTTGACCACGGTGTAGAGCAGGCGGACGAGGGCAGGGGCATCCTCGGCCGGACGCGGCCAGAGGGCCGACACGGCCGCGCAGAGCGTGACCACCAGCGTGACCCAGCCCTCCCAGCTTGCGGGCAGCATGGTCAGCAGGCCGGACAGGGCCTCGCCCGCGGCCTCGGCCGTCGCGCCGTCCGCAAGCTCCTCGGCCGGCACGGCGGCCGGGCAGCAGAGCAGACAGAGGCAGAGTACAGACAGATAGCGTTTTTTCATGGTCACTCTCCCAGCGGTTCGGCGGTGTGGGTGCGCGTCAGCCAGCCGTCTGTGAAACGGCGTTGCGAGGACTTGCCCGCCGCGATATTGATGTAGTGCGCGCCCTGCATGCAGTTGAGGGCATGGACAAGGGCCGCCTCGTTGGTGCGGGCACGCAGCAGCAGGGCCAGACCGTCCAGGGTGCGCGGGCCGATGGCCCCGTCCACCACCAGATCCGGGAACAGGGGCCGCTTGTGCGCTTTGTCCCAGTTAAAGGCGTTGATGACCCGTTGCAGCAGACGGCCCGCGCCGCCCTTGCCGAGGTTCACGGCCTGCTCGAAGATCTCATTGGCCAGGGCCTGCGGCAGCGAGCCCAGACCCAGCCGATCCCACCATTCCGTGCGGTACCAGTCCCGCACGGCGTTGCTCAGGTCGGGCAGCGCGGCCAGATGACGGGAAAAGGCGGCCGCGCCCTGTTGGAAGGACGGATGCGCCCGGGCCGCGTCGATGACCGCCCAGCCCGGCCAGGCCGGGAAGAAGTTACGGGCGATGCCGGCATAGGTCTCGCCGCCGCGATCCGCCGGGTCGTTGCACCAGCCGCCCTCGTACCGGGCCAGCGGCGCGTAGGCTGTGAGGAAATCGGCCATTATGCGGTCACTCCTGTCAGGACATAGCCCGCGCCGGGGAACTGGACGCATTCATCCGTGTTCTGGCGCACGCGGTAGATGGTGCTGCGGGTCTGTTCCTCGCGGTAGCTCTCGGTGGTGAGCTGGCCGGAGTCCTCTCTCCAGACGAATGTCCGGCCCAGGCAGGGCTCGCGCAGATCGCCGCCGCCGGAGCTGAGGCAGGCCAGCAGCACCCTGTCGCGCGGCCAGAGGGTATCGACCTTGAGCTTGCCGGAACCGGCATTGTAAAGGGCGTTGGCCACCAGGATGGTGGGCACGCCGAAATAGGCCTTGAGCTGTTCGATGGTCAGCTCGCCGCGCAGGGCATTGGGGCTCGTGTACTTCACCCGCTCCATGACCGCCTCGCACATGCTGACGTGACGCAGGATGTCCGCATCCAGGATGAGCGCATTGGCCTGCAGGCCGACGGAAAAGCGGAAATGCTCCTTGGCCTTGTTGACGTCGGCCAGCGGGTCGGCATCGGCATAGCCGGACCATGCGTGGCCCACCGCGCCGCTGGGCAGGGCGTCGTTGCCGATGGTGGCATCGACCACGCGCTTTTCCTGACTGCGCAGCACCATGAGGGTCGCGCGCTGCACGGCCACGGTCTCGGCGTCGAAATAATGCTTGTAGAGCTGGGCTTCCGTATCATCCAGCGGTTCTTCCCAGCCGTGTTCGCGGCAGAAATACTCGGCGGATTCGAAGTCGTAATCCCCGCGGGCATAGGCGGAACGCGGCGCGCGGGCGGTATCCTGCATCTCGAGCATGGCCCGGGCCGGGATGACCGGATATTCCGCGGACTGTCTGTCCGTCTCAAAGACCGGCAGCACCTGAAGGCCGATAAAGCCCTGACGGCTGGCGTCCAGAGAGAATTCGTAGGCCAGGACGCCCAGTTCGGGGCGAAACGTGCTTTGTGTCGTGGGCATGTCTACCTCGCATCAGGCTCCCGCCCCGGCGGGAGTAGCAGATGGTGTGCGGGAAAAAAGGGGAAGGACGCGCAGCGTTTCATCCTTGCTCGCGGCGGACAGGGCCATGCCCACGATGAGCGCGCCGCCGCTGTGGGCCGCCACCGCACCGTCCGCGGCGGGCATGAGCAGCGCGCCGGGCGTGATGCTGCCCGCGGCCCGGCACTCGAACGTGCCTTGCGCGTTCATCAGCCGCACGCTGACATGATCGCCCGCGGCGGCAGCGCCCAGCTCGGTAAAGCCCACGGGCGTGCCGTCAGCGCCGCAGACCTTCAGGCCGCCGCTTTCCAGCTTGACCAGACTGGCCCGGGCGATGGGCGCGGCGGCGATCAGGGTGATCCGGGAAGATTCGTGGTAAGGCATCAGGCTTCCTCCTTCTGCATGGCGGCCAGCCAGGCGGCATGGGCTTTGGGGTGGCGTCTGGCCACCTCGGCCATCGCCTGTCCGCGGGTGGCGCCGGATCTTTCCATCTCGGCCCGCACCAGCGAGAGGAAATCGTTTTCGGCCGCGGGGCCCGACAGGCTGTCCAGAGGCCGGGCGGCAGCCTCGGCCAGCGTTTTCAGGGCCGCATCCCGGTACGGATCGTCGGATGCGCCTTGCGGTTTGAGCAGCGGTCGCAGGGCCGTAAGCTGCTCCGGCGTGATGCCGGAACGCACCACCGCCGTCAGGCGGTCGGCATCCGTTCCCAGCACGGCGTCGGCCAGCGCAAGCAGGCGGTCTCGTTCGTCGTCGGCCGCCTGCTTGCGCGCCGCTTCGATGGCGGCGGCCTGTCCCTGTTCCAGCTCGGCCCGCAGGGCACCCTCAAGTTCGGGATGCGCAGCCCGGAGTTCGGCAAGGTCCATAAAAGTTGACTCCTTGATGTGGTGGATGAAGGCTTCGCGGGAGCAGACCCGGTCGATGAGGCCGGCCTTGAGCGCCTCGCCCGCGATGAATATCCTGCCGTCGGCCATGCCCAGCGCCTTTTCCCGGCTGACGCCCCGGCCACGCTCCACGGCGGACAGGAACAGCTCATAGACGGCGTCGATGCCCGACTGGAGATAGGCCCGCATCTCGTCGCTCAGCGGTTCCACCGGATTGCCCGCGGCCTTGTAGTGTCCGGCGGTCAGCACGGTGCAGGTCACGCCGGATGTGTCCAGCGCGCGCGAGATCTCCCGGGCAGGCTGACGACGCCGATGCTGCCCACCTGCGCCGTGGCCGGGGCCGCGATCTCCCGCGCTCCGGCGGATAGCCAGTAGGCCGCCGAGGCCATGAGACCGTCGGCAAAGGCGTAGAGCGGACGCGCCGCCGCGGCGTGTTGCACGGCTTCGGCCAGCTCCTCGATGCCGTCCACCGTGCCGCCGGGGGAGTCCACATCCAGCAGGATGGCCCGCACGGCGGGGTCCGCGGCGGCCGCGCCCAGGGCGGCGGCCAGACGGCGCATGGAGTCCAGCAGGCGCAGGCTGCCGAGGTGCAGGCCCTCCTTGCTCAGGGGGCCCCGCACGGAAACGATGGCCAGCCCGTCCCGCAGGGCATAGGGGGCCGGCTCCTCGCCGGGGTCGGTCCTGGGCGCGGACGGCCCGGCGGGATGACGGCGCAGGGCGTCGGCAAGGGCGGTGAGGGCATCGGGCTGCATGGCCCAGAGCGCGGGCAGGACAAGCGTCATGCGGCGGGATCCTCCGTGGTCGCGGGCGTCTCCGGAGAGGCGTCCCCGGTATCGTCGTCACCCCCCGTGCGCGTGCCGGGGGCGTCAGGGGCAACAGGGGCGGACGGCCCCGGCACGAGGCCGAGGTCGCGCAGCAGGCGTTCCTCGCGCTGGCGCTGGCGGGCGAGGGTCGGGAAATCGAGGCCGCGGGCGTAGCAGATGCCGGTACGGGTCTCGGTCAGGCTGGCCAGGGCAAGGTCGTCGGCTTGCCGTTCCTTGACCGGGTCCACCTGTCCGCGCGGCGGGCGCGTCCAGATGCAGCGGCCCCAGGCGCGCATGACGGCGGGCGATCTCCAGAAGGACGGCGCGCCCGCGGGCACGCGCAGCAGGCCGCGCAGCCAGGCTTCCTCCATGACCATCAGCCAGTTGGGCCGCAGGTAGCAGCGCACCATCCAGTCCTGATAGAGGGTGTGGAGCTTCCAGACCTCCAGCAGGGCCGCGCGGGCGCTGCTGTAGTTGGTGCGGGAAAAATCCTTGGCCACCATCTCGTAAGGCTGGCCGGTGGAGGCCGCCGCCGCGCGCAGGATGCGCTCGTAAAAGGCGTCGAAGGTCGGGCCGGGGCGGTTGCTGGCGATGATGTGCGGCTTGTGGCCGGGCTGCCCCACGGTCATGGTGCCGGGCTGCAGGGGCAGGTAGGCCGATGCGGCCCCCTGCGGGCTGCCGTCAAAGCTTGCCGCCCCGGCCATCACGTCGGCCGGAGCTTCGAGGAAGACGGTGAAAGACGCCGCGATCATGGCGCCCACCAGCTCGTAATCCACATAGTCGGCCAGATCGCGGAACTGTTTCATGGCCGGGGAAAGAATGGACACGCCGCGGTCCTGTTCCGGCATGAGGGCATGGAAGCAGTGGAAACAGGCCCAGCGATGGCCCACCTTGCGCGGGATGAGCCGGAAATGCGAGGCGTCCAGCGATTCCAGCGGGAAGCCGGGGCGGGGATCGGCGATCCAGTAGGCGGACGGCTCGCCGCAGGGCCCGGGCACCACGCCGTTGCGGACGCCGCCGGCATGGGGGATGTCCACGGGGGTGCGCAGGCGGGCGGGATGCAGGGCCTGGAGGGCGTGCCCGAAGACCCTGCCGGGCTCGTCCCGCCAGACCGGCAGATGCAGCAGCTCACCGGTGACGAAGAGGGAGCGGGCCGCCAGATACTGCAGGTCCTCGAAGCAGCCGCGGCCCGTGGCGTCGGCCTCCTCGCACCAGAGCCGCCAGGCGGTCTCCATGCTCTCGGCAAAGGCCTCGGCCTGATCCTCGCTGATGCCCAGCGCCACATGGTCGGGGTAGCTCTGGGGCTGCATGCCCGTGCCCACCACGTTGAGCGCCAGGGCGTCCACGGCCCCGGCGGCGTGGCCGTCGTTGGCCGCCAGCGATTCCGCCCGCCGCATGGTGGTATCGTAGGCGCGGTCCTCGCTGAGCTGCTCCCGCTCGCGCCGGGGCCGCCAGTTTGCCAGCGTGCCGTCATGGCCGCCGCTCTGCCGCCGTACGCCGGGCACATGCCCGGAGGCCGCCGCCATGCCCAGACGGGCCCGCATGCGGCGTGCCCCGGCCACGGGGTCGAGCCAGCTCACCAGCCTGTCAGGCAGGCTCATGCGGATGCGGGGCAGGGGGGGCATCTCTCAGCACCTCCCGCCCCGGCCGGGCAGCAGGGGGACAAGGCGAGGCAGGCCCAGACCGGACTGCGCGTCCTCACGCGCGGGCTGGGCATCGAGCCATTCCAGCGTCTTGCGGATCTCCGACAGGTCGGCCCGGCGCAGGCGGCGCGAGCCGATGGTGTATTCCTGCCCCTGGGAGACCCGGGCCAGCGCTTCGCTCCAGAGGGCGATCTGGCGTGTTTTTTCTTCGCGGCTGAAAATGGCCATTTTTTCCCCTTTCGTGCCTCTGCGTGCAAGCAGGAGCCTTTTTCGGGCATGTACACGATTCGATGGGGAACGTCGTCCACAATGGATAATATGGCGAGAATGGAGACACTTTTTTCAGCCCGGCGATCCGCGCGTCGGGCCGCGCGGGACAAGGCTTTGCGGGGGATGGCGGGAGGAAGGGGAACAGGGTGCGGAAAAATTTTTTCCGCACCCTGCCGGGAACGGCCTTGCGGCGAAACGGCAAGGCCTTGTTTTACGAGGGGTCACATGGTCCAGCGCGGGGCTTGCAGCTCAACGTCCGGGGCCTGCCGCCGCACCTCTTCGATGAGGGCGGCCAGCTTGCGGTGCAGGTCCTCGATGAGGGCCCAGACAAGCCGGCTCTGGGCGGGACGTCCGGCCGTGCCGAGCAGCTCGGCGTAGGCCATGAAGGGGCGCAGCAGGTCGGCCAGCAGGTCGGCGGTCGCCTCCGGGGAGACGGGCTGTTCAGACATGGCGCACCTCCCGTGCCGCCGCGCGGTCGCGCAGCATCCGGGCCTGCATCTGGTGGAAGACGGAGCCGATGAGTAGGGCCTCCCGCTCGGGATCTTCCGCGCAGGTGCGCCGGATATGACGGATGGCGGCCATGTGGGGATCGGCCGCACGCCAGTGGGTCCAGACGGGATAGCAGACGGGGGCGGGGCGGCGCTCAGGCATGGGCCACCTCCGGCGCGGGCTGGAGGCGGCAGTGGGCACGCAGGCGGGCCAGCTGCGCATCGAGCGTGGCCGCGCATTCCAGCAGCAGGGCGGCAATGGCTTCGGGATAGGCGGTGGCGTCGCCCTCCACAGCCTCGGCCAGCAGGCGCAGGCGGTCGGGCAGGGGGGAGATGCTGGTCTCCAGTTCCAGCAGCGGGGACAGGGACAGGTCAAACATAAGGCACCTCGTGAGTTGGGATTTGAAAATAAAAAAGGCGGCATGACGCTCCCCAGCTCACGAGCTGCCGGGGCCTCGCGGACTCCCGGACGTCATGCCGCCGAAATCTGCCAAGGGCAGCTGGCTGCAAAATTATTTGTATCTGCATGACCGTGCCTTGGGAGCAACGGCAGGCGGCAGACTCGCCTCGTGAGTTGGGAACGACAGCTTGCTAAAAAGCCGTGAGCGTGTCAAGGAAAGAAAAAGCCTGAAAGGAGCGGCGAATGAAGGGTGAACATTTTTCGGAAAATCAGCAGCGCATAGAAGATCGCGGCATTTCGGAGCTCATCGGCATTGCGCGCGGCCTTGTGGCTGACGGTGTGGTCAATGAGCAGGAGGCAGGTTTTCTTGTCCAGTGGCTCAGGGAAAACAGTCATCTTACCTGCTGGCCGTTCGACGTGCTGAACAGGCGCATCGTGACCATGCTGGAGGACGGCGTCATTGACGCCGGGGAACGGGAGGAACTGTGCTCCGTGCTCAAGAGCCTGATCGGGGAAAAGCCGGTAGCGGAAAACATCGCCAGCTTTGCCAGCACCCTGCCCCTGACGCAGCCGGTGCCGCCCATCATTTTCGAGGGCCGCACGTTCTGCTTTACCGGCAAGTTCGCCTTTGGCCAGCGCAAGGACTGCGAGGCCGCCGTGGCTCGGCTGGGCGGGGAGCCGCAGAGTAAGGTCACCACCCGGCTGGACTACCTGGTCATCGGCTTTCTGGGCAATGAGGACTGGATGCACTCCTCCTTCGGCCGCAAGATCCAGCAGGCGCTGGATTTCAATGCGAAGGGACGCGGCATCAGTATCGTTTCTGAGGACGCTTGGGCGCAGGCCCTGTGCGCGGCGGAATAGGGAAAAGCAAAGTGATGGATATCTTACCTGACCGTATTGGGTAACCATCGACCGTTACTCTAAGAGGAAATAAAATGGGAAGACGCCGCCTTGCACAAGCAAAAAGTGAAAAAAATTCTGCATTTGAAAAAATAACACTTATCGTCGGGTTGGCTATCTCTATTTCGACATTTGGTATGGGGCTAATGGCAGTTTTGACAGGTTTCTTTGTACTTGATGGTAAACTAAAAAATGCAGAGGAAAAAGCAGATGTTATATTGAAAAGGATTGAGAATTATGAAAAATTATCTAAAGAAGCTAGTAAAAATGTTGAACAGATAGGCAAAAAATTTCAGAATATAGTCATTGGTAAAGATTTTTCTGAGATTTCCATAGGGCTTACAGATGATTTTGTTGATGAAGCAAAAAATGTTGCCAATAATGAAGCAAGCAACAATGTAAGGCGTGCTGACGCATTTTTAGAGCTATCAAAAATGAACTATAAGGATGCGTTGTATTTATGGGAA
>DGYFI06202__coassemble_794_pt1 | contig 16712 bp, 16 predicted proteins | sample DGYFI06202__metabat2_high_PE_036 | metagenome-assembled genome bin DGYFI06202
TTTTTTGTCTTGGAAGGAAACAGAATACCATTGCGATAATGTAAATTTTATTATTTCAGAATATATAAAAAAACTAAAGTAGAATTAAACAACTTAGAGGAACGCTCATGACATTCGGGGAAGCGGTACTAACTTGTCTCAAAAAAGGGTTTTCCTTTAATGGGCGTGCTTCGCGCAGTGAATTTTGGTTTTTCCAACTTTTTATTACAATGATATATTTAATGAGCATTCTTATTGAGGATGCCTATCCCCAATGGGGAGCGATATCGTTTTTAATAATAAGTATCGTATTTGCATTCCCACAAATAGCTGTTGCTATTAGAAGATTTCATGATGTGAATAAGAGCGGCTGGAATGTCTTTTGGTCTTTATTGATTTTTTGGGGTGGTATATTTTTAATTTCTGAAAGCCTAATTTCCCAAAATAGTACAAATGAAGGCATTATGGCCTTTTTAGCAATTGAATTATTTAATATATAATTTTATCAAGAAAGGCACAAAAGGAGCCAATAAGTATGGCGATAGTCCTTTAGAGAGTTTTGCCTTTGAAAATGGTGAAGCGCGAGGCGGCAGCACAGCGCCGCCCGACCGAAAGTGAGCGGAAAAACCGCGCTTTTTCGCGAAACACCAGGCCGTATGGTTTGGAACGCGAAGCATCTCAAACAGAAAATGCTCTGAAGGACGTCATCGGACGCGGTGCTGCTCTTCACAGCCACATTGCCGGGAAAACTCTCTTGCGCCCCTGCTGTCCGCTTTACCGCAGTCTTTGCTTCGACTCCACGCCAGGCTCTACCGCCACCAGTTCGGGGTCCCCAGCGCGTCAAGCCGCTTGCGGCCTTTCCTGACGACGCCCCCTCCGACGACCAGCGTGGCGATGACCCCCAGTATGTACAGGAAGCTTTCCCCTCCGCCCCGCAAGCCAAGTATGGCGGAGAGGATGGAACAGACGATGAATATCAGGGCGGCCACGAGGCAAAAGGCCGTCGACAAGCCCACCACATAATGAAAAAGGGTGATCCTCTTCCTGCCATGTTCCGCGTGGCAGGAAGGACAGACGCATGACCCCTCTTTGACTGCCGTCTGACAATACGGACAGACGGTATCTTCAATCAGGGGGATCAGTTGCAGTGAAGTCGCCATATCCTTTTCCTCCCGTCACGGCATGACGCCGTGACCGCGCGACAAGACGCACGGCTTTAGGACGTGTTAACACAAATTTTACAAACAAATTCACTCATAAAACAAACAGGCTGTACATGCTCCGCTTGCCTTCGGAGGCGGGCTCGCCTCGTGCCCCTGAATCTTCCCCGCCAAAAGCGCGCTGGGGAAGGGATGGGGGCTTGGGGGGAAGATTGACGAGAACGCCTTTTCTCGCTTCGCTGCGAAAAGGCTGGGCCCTCCCGCGCCGGCGGCGACCGAAAGGCGGCCGTAGGCCGTGCCTGTTAGGCCGTAAGGCCTTACAGGCATCGACAGCAGAGCGAGGGGTTCCCCTTCCCCCCAAATAGGAAACGAACGGATCTTGCGTCAGTATGTACGCCCGCCGTCGGCCTCCCACACCAGATGCAGCAGGGGATACGGCCTACCGTCGTTGTCCACCGGCGAGCGGCCGCAGACCCGGAAGCCCAGACGGGCATAAAAGGCGCGAGCGCCCGCGTTTTGCTCGTTGACGTCCAGCTCCACGCGCCGCTTGCCTGCGCAGGCGTGGCGCAGCAAGGCCCTGCCGACGCCCTGTCCGAAAAAGGGCGGGTCCACAAAGAGCATTTCCACCCGCAGGGCGTCGCCGCCCCGGAACCCCAACGGACAGCCCTCCCGCTCCAGCAGCCAGAGCTCCCGCATGGCGGGCAGATAGACGCGCGGCATGGCCGCGGCGATGCGCTCAAGGTCGGACGGCTGAAGAAAATGATGCGTGGCCTCCACGCTGCGCCGCCAGAGGGCCGCCAGCTCCGGCCAGTCGTCAGGACGAGCCGGACGAATGTCCCCCTGAGGACTCAGCGGCACGGGCCTTTCCCTTCCGTTCCCGATTCCGCAGAGGGCGGCGCGGCCACCACATCCGTGGCTTCCAGCTTGAAGATGACCGGCCGCAGACCATCATTGCAGCAGACGATGGCCACTCCCGGCTTGTCTATCCAGTCTCCGTAGTAGAAAAGCCCGCTCTCCGCGCCGTGGGCCAGCGCGAACACGTATTGATAAATGGCCTTCCACGCCTCGTCGCACAGGCCGTCCGGTTTGGCGTAATCCGCAAAGAAGGTCTGCCCGGCCTGATGCATGGGGCAGGGGCCGAGCCCCGGCATGCCGTACTGACCGGCCAGCTCCGTGTCCAGCGTCGTCTTGAGGACCGTGATCTTCACGCGCCGCATGGTGCGGGGGCGCTCACCGTTCGCTGCTTTCGTCATATACGTCCTTCCTCCCGGTCACAGATGCCGCTCAGGAGCTGTATCTGCGCAAGATGTTCGAGCTGTTCGGTCAGGCCCAGCGCCTCTTCCAGCGTTTCCCCGCAGGCGCACAAGCCGTGGCCGCTCATCCAGACGGCGGGGAACTGCCGGGCCTGCGCGGCCACGCCCGCGGCAAGCTCGGACGTGCCGGGCTCGCAGGCCGGGGCCACGCCCAGGCGCGCCCGCCAGACGTCGGACTCATACAGCGGCAGCCGCAAAAAATCTTCCATGCGTCCGGCCAGCCGTATGCCCAGGGCCAGCAGATGCGGCGGATGGGTATGCAGGATGGCCCGGCAGGCGGGGCGCGCCGCATAGACCGCCAGATGCATGGCTCCTTCCGACGAGGCCGGGCCTCCGGCCAGCAGGCGGCCGTCCGGATGCAGGAGGCAAATGTCCGCCGCGCTCATGCGGCCCTTGCAGACGCCGGAACGGGTCATGAGCACCCGCGGGCCGTCCGGGCTGTCCCAGAGCAGACTGGCATTGCCGTTGAAGCCCAGCAGGCCGCCCGTGCGCCAGGCCTCGCGGCAGCAGGACAGCAGGGTCTCACACAGGGCGGGAGGGAGGTCCGGCAGGGGGGTTGCGTGCATGATCAGTCCTTTTCCGGAGCAAAATGGTCAAAGCCGTGCAGACCGGCAAGATTCTCATTGTTGCATTCGATGACGGGGATATCGGTCACCACGCCGATGCTGTGGAAATTGGGGATGGCCGTATGCAGCACCGGCAGCATGTCCGGCGCGCAGGAACCGAGCAGACAGTAATCCTCGCCGCCGAGCAGGGCCTCGTGGACGGGGTTCTTGCCCTCCTGCAGGGCATGGCGCACCACTTCGGGATGGAGCAGGCCCTGCGGCAGCAGGAGCGAGGCCCCCAGACCGGCCCCTTCGGTGCGGGCGGCCCCGGTCGCGCCGCTTATGCCCAGCAGGCGCGGCAGATCGCGCATGATGCCGTCGGAAAGATCCATCAGCGCCGGCGGCCGGGCATTGAGACCGGCGCGGGCCAGCATGAGCCCGGCGTCCACCTGCGGCTCCGGCCGCAGATGGGCGGCGCAGGCGGCAGGCCAGTGCTCCAGGGCCGCGCGCCCGTGGGCCTCCATCTCCTGCAGGCCCACGCGGGCCAGCCCCGGCAGGCCCACGAGAAAGAGGCAGTCGCCCGGCATGGAGCCGCCGCGCAGCAAAAAGGGCGCGCCGTCGCTCAGGGGTTCGCCCCAGACCGTGATGCAGATATGCAGGCGGTCGCTGCGGGAAAGATCCCCCCCGGCCAGCGCCATGCGGTGCCGTCCGGCCAGCGCGGCCATGCCGCGGAAAAAGAGATCCAGCCAGTCCATGTCCGCGTAGTCCGGCAGGCCCAGCCCCAGCGTAAAGCCCAGCGGACGCCCGCCGCAGGCCGCCACGTCGCTGATGTTGACGGCCAGCGACTTGTGCCCCATGTCTTCGGGGGTGAAGTAGGATCGGCGAAAGTGCACATCCTCCAGAAAGAGGTCCGTGCTCACGCACAGGGGCTGTCCGCCCCGGAGCACGGCGCAGTCATCGCCGCGTCCCAGCAGCAGGGAAGGGTGGGTCGCCGGAAAGTGCCGGGCCAGCAGATGCAGGATGGCGTCCTCGGACAATGCGGACGAAGCGGGTTTGGGCATCTAGTCGTCCTCCATGAGCAGATATTCCGCAAGAATGACCTTGAGGCCGAAGCCGGGAAAATTGACCTGCACCTTGTCCGGCGGCAGCTGGCGGACCACCTTGCCGCGCCCGAAGATGCGGTGACGGCAATAGCCCTGCGGCAGCCGGGGCCCGCCGGCGGGGGCCGACGCTGCGGGCGTGGCGGCGGAAGATGTGGCGGCCACTGCGGCGGAAGGCGCGGCAGGCGGCGCGGCGGAAAGGCGTTCCTCCGGCGGCAGCTGGCAGTCGTCCCCACCGTCCGCAAGCGGCGAGGGCGCACGCTCCTTTCCCCAGAAAGAGCCTGCGGCGGGACGGGACAGGGCCGACGGGCGGCTCCCGGACATGCTCCCCGTTTCCGGGGGCGTGCCGAAACCGCTCTCCCGGCGGCGCAGACCGCCGCCGAAGCCTTCCAGCCACTGCTCGGCAAGCTGCGGGCCCATCTCGCGCACAAAGGGGCTCTGGTTCACATGGGTCATGCCCTGCTCGGCGCGGCTGTAGAGGGTGGCCGGCGCATAGAGATCGAGCTGCTGCCGGGCGCGCGTGCAGGCCACATACATGAGCCGCCGTTCTTCCTCAAAATCTTCCGGCCGCGCCAGGGCATGCCGCGAAGGGAAACGGTCCTCCACCAGGTCGATGATGAGCACGGCGTTCCACTCCAGCCCCTTGGACGAGTGGATGGTGGAAAGGGTGATGCGGTCCTCGCCGCCGCCTTCCTCCTCTTCCGGCGACTCCAGCGCCAGATCGGCCAGGAAGAGATCCAGCTCCGTATAGCCGGCCGCCATCTGCAACAGCTCTTCCAAAGCCTGCTGCCGCCGGGGCCAGTCTTCAGGATAGTGCTGTTCCAGCAGGGGGCGGTACTGCTCCAGAATGGCGGCAAGGGTCAGAGACGGGGTCTGCGGGCACGCCCGCAGGCTCTCGATGAACTCCATGTCCGCCCGGAAGGCGGCGTGGCGGGCAAAGGCCTTGGCCATGCGTCCGGCATCGCCGGAGGCGGCGGCCTCATAGAGCTTTTGCGCGGTCTTGGGCCCTATGCCCTCGTGCAGGGCCGCCAGCCGCTCAAAGGCGGGCATGTCCAGCGGATTGAGCAGCAGGCGCGCAAAGGCGATGACGTCCTTGACGTGAGCGGCCTCGGTATAGCGCAGGCCGCCGTATTTGCGAAAGGCGATGCCCGCCTGATTGAGCGCCATCTCCAGCGCGAAGGAATGGAAGCCTGCCCGGAACAGCACGGCGATCTCGTGCGGCAGATGCGTCCGCAAGAGCTCGCGGATGCGCTCCACCACCAGCCGGGCCTGGGACTTGTCGCTGAGGGGCGTCACCAGCCGCACGGGGCTGCCGCCTTCGCGGCGGGTGAAGAGCGTCTTGCGGAAAGACTCGGCCGCGTGTTCCAGCAGATTGTTGGCCACCGCCAGGATGGGCTGGGTGGAGCGGTAGTTCTCTTCCAGCCGGATGACGCGCGCGCCGGGGAAAAGCTTGGGGAAATCCAGGATGTTGCGGACATTGGCCCCGCGAAAGGCATAAATGGACTGGGCCTCGTCCCCCACGGCCATGACGTTGCCCGGCGCTTCGCCTTCCGGCCCGGCCAGCAGGCGGACGATGCGGGCCTGGACGAGGTTGGTGTCCTGATATTCATCGACGAGGATATGACGGTAGCGCGAGCGCAGGAGCTCCGCCGCCCGCGCATCCTGCCGCAGGAGCGCCTCCAGCTCGAACAGCAGATCGTCGTAGTCCATGACGCCCGTTTCCCGCCGGAAGGCGTCATAGCGGCGGCCCAGCTCCGTCAGGCCGTCGGCGTAGGGCAGCAGATGGAAGGCCTCGCGCTGCAAAACCTCGGCAAGGGGCATCTCCTTGTTGCGGGCCTTGCTCAACAGGCCCACGATGGACCGCGTCTTGGGGAAAGCCCTGTCGCCCTTGCCCAGGCCCAGTTCATCCTTGCAGCGCTTGACGGCAGCCGTGATGTCCGCGCTGTCCATGACCGTAAAGGGCCGGTCGCCGAGCCACTCCGGTCGGAAACGCCGCAGGATGCCGTAGGCGAAGGCGTGGAAGGTGCCGCCCTGCACCCCGGCCAGCGCATGATCGCAGAGCAGGCCCGCCCGGTGCAGCATCTCCTGCGCGGCCTTGCGGGTGAAGGTCAGCAGGAGCATGGATTCCGGGGCCACGCCCTGTTCGGCCAGCCAGGCCAGCCGGTAGGTGATGGTGCGCGTTTTGCCGCTGCCCGCGCCGGCCACCACCAGCACCGGGCCGTCGCCGCAGGTAGCGGCCGCATACTGCGCTTCATTGAGCGCTTTGGCGTAATCGATCATCTTCTCAGGCTAGCATAAAGGCGGCGGACCTGCCAGAGGCGGCAGACCGGCCACCCCGCACGGAACCTCCCGAACGGGCATGCCCGCTTGACGGCGGCGGAGCCCCCTCCCTACACTGCGGGCAGACCACATGCAGGAGAACGGTATGATACAGGAAATGGACCCCATGTCCGATGCGGCGGAACGCATCCTTGAAGCGGTGATGTTTGAAAGCTGGCTGCGCTTTTCCTTTCTTGAGGAACTGCCGGGAGAGGAGCCGGACGACGGGCCGCGGCTGCTGATCCGCCTGGACGATGCCGCCCGGCAGCGCCTGGCCGAACAGGAGAGCCACCTCCTGCCGCTGGCCCGGCTCGTGGACGGCCGGGAAGCCAGTTTTGAGAGCTCCCGCGAGGCCGTCTGCCGCTTCGTGCTGGAAGAGCTGGAAGGACACGTCATCCCGCAGGGCATGGCCGCGGCCATCCTGGACAGCCGGGACTTCCAGTTCCGCCTGCAGCTGTTCAACAACTGGTTGCAGGAGCAGGAAAGCATCCTGGAGCGCACGCCGCATGACTTTGCCGACTGGCGCATCAAGTTCGCCCAGTGGCGCAGCCGCCCGGACATCAGGGAACAGACGCTCGCGGCGGTGAGCCCGACGGAACACCCCGCCGAGGCGGCCGGGGATGGCGGCGCGCAGGCCACGCGCCTGCTCGATGCCGCCGACGTGCAGGAGGACGTACGGCGCTAGAGCGTTTTGCCTTTGAAAAAGGCAAATGCCCTCAAACGCAACAGGCCGCCGGGGGGACGGCGGCCTGCGCGAGAGAGGGAGGATGTTCCAACGGTTAGAGGTTGCTGTTCTAGTGAGGAGGAGTTGTCATTGGTTGAAGGTTACTGAACGTTTGAGGAGGATGTATGCTTTCCGCCTGGGGCGGGAAGTTCCACGAAATGCGTGTCTTTCGAGATAGGTATCTTTATGCGTTATCTTGCGAGGATGTGCTTACTGCTGGTTGCGTCCTTCTTCAGCCTGAGGAGCCTTGCCGGGACGGCCGGGCCCGTCGGGGTAGCCCACTTCCTTGGAGATCTTGTCCATCATCTCATCATGCAGGTCGGCCATCTGATTGTGCAGCTTGACCAGTTCTTCGGCGGTCTGGCGCACCAGCTTCACGTCGGGGTTGCTGGCGTTGCGCAGGGCGCGCAGTTCCTGCCGCTTCACGAAGATCTGATCACGCAGGGGCTCCATGCGCGGGCTGTATTCGTTGACGATTTTGTCAAAGGCGGCCCGCTGTTCGGGCGACATGGCGCGGTAGCCGAAACCGTGGCCATGATGGCCCCTGTGTCCCCAGCCCATGCCGGGGCAGCCGCCGCGGAAATCCGGTCCGTCATAGCCGGGGCCGCCGTAGCAGGGGCCGTTGCCGGGGCCGCGGCCGTCATAACCGGGGCCGTAGCCGTCACCGTGACGGGGGCCGCCATGATGCGGACCGGCAAAGCTTTCAGTGGCCATGAGGCTGCCGCCTGCGAGAACTGCCATCAACACGGGGATCATCAGCGTCTTGTTCATTTGTATGCTCCTTGAGGAAAATCGTCTGTAAGCGAAGGAAGATCTGTTTTAGTTTTAGCATCCGTGGCCATCGCCGTGGTGGCCGCCGTGGCCTCTCCAGCCAGCCTCAAGGCCATTGCCGGACATATCGAGGCTGCCGGGACAGGAGATGGCTCCCTTGTTGAACGTGTCCTGACCCTGTGCGGCGAAACTTTCGGAAACGAAGAGGCTGCTGCCGGCGATCACGGCCATCAGTACGGGTATCATCAACTTCTTGCTCATCGTGTTCTCCTTGAGAAAACATCCTGCCGGCGGCGGCCGGGAACTTGCTGCTCCTGCGGCTGATATGCCGCCTGTCTCATTCCAGGGACCAGCAGCATCAGAACTGCCGCGGCAACTATCAGGGTCGTCATCCTGTCACCTGTCTTCTCTTTTCATTTTTGGGGAGGGCGGCGTGCTTGCCGCCTTCGCCCTCTTTTTAGCAACCCCCGTGCCAAAACATATTTATCATTTAATTTCAATATATTAAATAAGAAAAACTTCTGGGATATCCATACGCATCCGCTCCACGCTCCCCACACTGCGCACAATTTGTACACCCCGGCCCAGCCCATGTTCATTTTTTAAACACCTGTTCAAATTTCGCACGCTCTCCTTCATGGGGAGCTCTTGAGGCCTCGTCCCTCGTATCTTTTCTTGATGAAAGCGCGCTGGGGAAGGGGTAGAGGGCTTTGAAGGATGACGGGAACGCCTTTTCTCGCTTCGCTGCGAAAAGGCTGTGCCTCCCGCCAGCGACCGAAAGGCGGCCGCAGGCCGTGCCCGTTAGGCGACGCAGGAGCCTTACGGGCATCGACAGCAGCGCGCGACCGAAAGGCGGCCGCAGGCCGTGCCCGTTGCGAGAAGGAAGCTACAGGCATCGACGGCAAGGCGAGGGATCCCCCTTCCCCCAAACAAGTAGCGAAAGGCCTGAACAGGCACGAGCGGCAAAAGATCGCACCACAAGGCCCGGCAGGGCGGAGGAGGGCGCAAAAAAACCTCCGTTCCCGCAGAGGGAACGGAGGCGCGACATGCAGGCCTCAGCGGAGGCAGCTGGCGTAAGGCGCTTTCCGCAATGCGCTATTGCGGAAAAGCTGGTTTGATCATGCTTCGGCAGCCTCGTCCCCGGTTGACGGGGAAGGTCACCCCCGCCTCGACCTGCAGGCGTTCCCGTACCCGCCGGTACTGGCTGCGCAGGCTGTCCCGCAGGTTTTGCAGTTCCCAGCCCAGGCGGGGCAGGGCGTCCGAAGGCGTGTTGGCGTTATAGCTCAGGCGGTCCAGTTCATCCATCTTGGCGTGGATGCGCGCCCGCAGCTCTTCGATGGCGGGGCGTTCCTCATCCAGGATGTCGCGCGCGCGTTCCCGCTGTTCCACGGGCAGCTCGGACAGCCACTCTTCCACATCACGATATTGCCGGTGCCCGCCGCCATGCCCGTGTCCACCGGCAAGCGCGCCGGAGGGCAAGGTCAGGCTCAGCAGGAGCAGCAAAACAATCATCAGCGTATGCATCGTCGGATCCTTGAACAGAATACGGCCTCAGTCTTTGCATAACAACAAGCATGCTGTCCGCGCAAGCCCGGCCGGATGAAAATATTTTGCAATAATCACGCCAGAAGGTCCCTCGGCGGCGGCCACCGGCGCAAGGGACAGGCTTCGCCCAAGAGAGCGCTTGCCGGATGACAGTGCCCTTGTCCATGCGTATACTTTGCCCATGACGCAACCAAATGCACAGAAAGAACGTCCCGCCTTCGCCGCGCCTGTCGCCACGGCGGACGGCATGCGCGGCAGCGCGCCGCCCATCGGCCTCCTGCTGGGCGGGGCGGCCTTTATCTTTGTTTTCATCGTGTCCCTGCTGGCCGTAGGCTCCATCCATCGCAACGAGGACGCCATGGGCCGCCTGCTGGCGGAAAAGGGCTCCACCCTCGTGGGGACGCTGGAGCGCGTCCTCGGACTGGGCCTGCGCAGTCAGGCGGGCATCCCACTGCAAAGCCTGCTGGATACGCTGGGCAACAGCCGGGACGTGCGCTTCATCGCCGTGACCATGCCGGACGGCACCATCCTGGCGCACAGCGAACGCAGCCGAAGAGGGGAGATCCTGCTCCTCGACGGCCGCGAGATGGACGAGGCCCGCATGGCCGAGCTCCATCCTGACAGCAATATGCGCTACGGCTTCATGAACATGGAGAACAAGCCGGTCTTCGTGGTCTATCGCCAGTTCATGCCGCCGCCGCCGGAACTGGTGGGGCGCTTCCCCACGCCGGTCATCTTTTTGGGGCTCGATCCCTCCCCCTTCGACATCACCCGCCGTCAGGACAGAGACTACATGATCATCCTGGCCGGGGGGGCGCTGCTGGTGGGGCTGGCGCTGCTGGTGGCCCTTTACTATGCCGAACGCGCCCGGCAGTCCCGCCGGGGCCAGCGCAAGGCCGAAGGACAGGTGCGCCGTCTGGAAGAGGAGATGCGCCGCAAGGAAAAGCTGGCCGCCGTCGGTACCCTGGCCGCCGGCGTGGCCCACGAGATCCGCAATCCGCTCAGCTCCATCAAGGGATACGCCACCTATTTCGGCCAGCGCTTCCCCGAAGAGAGCGACGACCGCAAGGCCGCCGAAGTCATGGTGCGGGAGGTGGACAGGCTCAACCGCGTCATCACCGACCTTATCGGCCTTTCCCGGCCCACGGACATCCATCCGCGTCCGGCCCGGCTGGAAGATGTGGTGGAACATGTGCTGCGGCTCATCCGGCAGGATGCCGCCCAGCATCACATCGAATTGGCAAGCGACGCGGCGGCGGGGCTGCCCCCGGCCAGCATCGACCCCGACCGGCTGGGGCAGGCCCTGCTCAACATCTGCCTCAACGCGCTGGACGCTCTGCAGGGCAGCCCGGACGCCTCCCCTCTGGAAGGGCAGGCCCGCCTGCGGCTGGACATTGCCCGTGAAGGCCGTATGCTGCGGCTGGACGTGACGGACAACGGCCACGGCATCGCCCCCGAGAACCTGCGCCATATCTTCGATCCCTACTTCACCACCAAGGGGCACGGCACGGGGCTGGGGCTCGCCACGGTCCACAAGATCGTGGAGGCCCACGGCGGCAGCGTGGCCGTCCGCTCCCGTCAGGCCGAGAATGGGCGGCGCGGCGAGACCGTCGTCAGCCTGCGGCTTCCCGTAGCCGAGGAAAACCGGCACAACGTCAAGGAGAAGGCATGAGTTCCCGTATTCTTGTGGTGGATGACGACGACGCCCATCGCGGCATGCTGCGCATGATGCTGCGTTCCTGGGGCTACGAGGTGGACGAGGCCGACGACGGCGAGGCCGCCGTGGAGGCCGTGCGCGCCCAGCCCTACGATGCCGTGCTGACCGACGTCCGCATGGCCCGTATGGACGGCATCAGCGCCCTCAAGGGCATCCTGGCCTACAATCCGGCCCTGCCGGTCATCCTCATGACCGCCTATTCCTCGGTGGAGACCGCCGTGGACGCCCTGCGTCTCGGCGCCAGCGACTACCTCATCAAGCCGCTGGACTTCGACGCCCTGCGCCAGTGCCTGCAAAAGGCCATCGAGCAGTCGCAGTGCAGCGTGGAGAACCGCGAGCTGCGCCGTCAGCTCACCGAGGCCGCCGCCGGGCCGGAGATCCTCGGCCGCAGTCCGGCGGTGGAGGAACTGCGCTCCATCATCGCCACCGTGGCGCCCACCGAGGCGACCGTGCTCATCAACGGCGAGTCCGGCACCGGCAAGGAACTGGTGGCCCGCGCCCTGCACATGGCCAGCGAACGGGCCTCCCGACCGCTGGTGACGGTCAACTGCGCGGCGCTCGCCGAAAACCTGCTGGAAAGCGAGCTCTTCGGCCATGAGCGCGGCGCGTTCACCGGCGCGGACAAGCGCCGGGAAGGCCGCTTCGTGCAGGCGGACGGCGGCACGCTCTTCCTGGACGAGATAGGGGAGATGCCGCTGGCCCTTCAGGCCAAGCTATTGCGGGCCCTGCAACAGGGCGAGGTGCAGCGCGTGGGCTCCGACAAGCCGCTGACCGTGGACGTGCGCGTCATCGCCGCCACCAACCGCAATCTCCAGACGGAAGTGGCGGAAAAACGCTTCCGCGAGGATCTCTATTTCCGTTTGAACGTCATCAATATCGAAGTGCCGCCCCTGCGCCGCCGCCCGGAGGACATCCCCCTGCTGGCCGCGCACTTCCTGCAGCGCTATGCGGAGCGGAACCGCAAGGCCATCAAGGGCTTCTCGCCGCAGGCGCTAGACGCCATGCTGCGCTATCCCTGGCCCGGCAATGTCCGCGAACTGGAGAACGCTGTGGAGCGCGCCGCCATCCTCTGCACAGGGGATCTGATCACCCTGCGCGAACTGCCGCAGGCCGTTTCCGGGGCCCTCAACGCGCCCCTCCCGGCCGAACTGACGGCCGAGCAGGGCGACGGCTCCCTGGCCGGGCTCAAGCTCGACGACGTGGAGCGCCGCGCCATCGAGGAGACCCTCCGCCAGACGGGCGACAACAAGAGCGAGGCCGCCCGCCGCCTCGGCATCACGCGCGCCACCCTGCACAACAAGTTGCGCAAGTACGGCATGGAATGACCCGGACACCTCAACCTTGCGGAGGACGCATGAGCAACGATGATACCCGGCAGCCTGAGGCCGCCCTCCCTGCGGAGCGGCGCGCCCGGCTGATCGACCTGATCCATGAGGCGGGCATGCTGCGGCACACCCCGCGCAGCGGCTATGCCTTCCTCGGTACCGGCAGCGAAAGCGTGGCCGAACACAGTTACCGGATGAGCGTCATCGGCCTTGTCCTGGCCCGGCTGGCCGGGGCCGACGCCGGGCGCGTGCTGGAGCTATGCCTGTTCCATGACCTGCACGAGGCGCGGACCGGAGACTTCAACTACGTCAACCACCGTTACGACACCTGCCGGGCCCGCGAAGCGCTGGCCGATGCCGTGGAAGGCACCGGCCTTGAGGACGAGCTGCTTTCCGTACATGACGAGTTCGAGGCCCGCGAGACGCTGGAAGCCCGGCTGGCCCGAGACGCCGATCAGCTGGACCTCATCTGCAACCTCAAGGCCGAACTGGATCGCGGCAACGCCTTTGCCGCCCAGTGGCTGGAAAGCGCGGTGCAGCGCCTGCGTACCCCCTGGGCAAAAGAACTGGCGGAAGAGGCGCTTGCCGCCGACCATAACCGCTGGTGGTACGGGCGCGTGGACAAGCAGTGGTGGGTGGAGCGGCACTGACCGCCCTTTTCGCTTGCCATCCGGCCCATCCATCCCGTACAAGGCGGCATGCCACACACTCCTGACAAGTCCCTCACTCCGCAGGCCATCGTGCTGTTTTCCGGCGGTCTGGACAGCATCCTTGCCGCCAAAGTCCTGGAAGAGCAGGGCCTGCGCGTCCGTTGCCTGCACTGTCATTCCCCCTTCTTCGGCGAACCGTCCGCCGTCTCGCGCTGGCGGCGGCGTTACGGGCTGGATATCGACACGCTGGACGTTGCCGATGACTTTTGCGCCATGCTGCGCGAGCGGCCCGCGCACGGCTTCGGCAAGACGCTCAATCCCTGCGTGGACTGCAAGATCCTGCTCCTGAGCCGTGCGCGCCGGTACATGGAAGACGTGGGAGCGGCCTTCCTGGCCACCGGCGAAGTGCTCGGCCAGCGGCCCATGTCCCAGCGGCGGGACGTGCTCAACGTCATACGCCGTGAAGCCGGTGTGGGCGACATCCTCCTGCGGCCGCTCAGCGCCCGCCTGCTGGAGCCCACCCCTATGGAGACGAGCGGCCTTGTGGACAGGGAGCGCCTGCCCGCCATCAGCGGCCGCGGCCGTCAGGGCCAGCTCGAACTGGCCCGGCATTTCGGCCTGACGGACATCCCCACGCCCGGCGGCGGCTGCAAGCTGACCGAAAAGGAGAACGCCCGCCGCTACTGGCCGGTGCTGGCCCACCTGCCCGCGCCCGACAGCGGCGACTTCACCCTTGCCAATCTGGGGCGGCAGTTCTGGCTTGAAGAGGGCGGCCGTCGCTACTGGCTGGCCATCGGCCGCAACAGCGGCGACAATCAGGCCCTGCAGGCCGCCACGCGCCCCGGCGACGCCCGCATTTTCCTTGCCGACATCCCCGGCCCGCTGGCCGTGGGGCGACTGGCTTCCCAATGGCCGGAGCATATCCTTGCTGCAGCCGCCGCGCTCATGGCCTCCTATTCCGGCCGGGCCGTCCGCGAGGCCGAAACGGCGGAGGGCGTGGGCGTGCGGGCGCAATGGCATACGACCGGCGGACAGGCCGGCAGCTGGCAGGGCAGGGTGATGCCCGCCCGCGAGGGCAGCTGGCAGGAACCGCTCTGGGAGCCCGCCCGCGAAGCCATCCGGGCCGAGCAGAAGATCCGCCTGCACGGCGCCCCCTCCGATGCGCAGCAGGACAGGGGAGAAGAAGGAGAAACAGCCTGAGGCGTACAGTCAGCCGGTCCGGCGGCAGACGACGGCTTTACAAAGTATCTTTTACCCTGTAAAAGTCGTCAGTTCAGCTTACCCTGACTAGGGAGGCGACAGCTTGCCTCCCGGGAGGTTTCATGGATCACAAGGATTTGGAATTTTTCCGCAATCTGTTGAACCAGATGCTTGAAGAGGCGCAGCAGAAGGGCGACAGCACGCTGGAAGAGATGACCGACAGCAACGAAGTTTTCGCTGACCCGGCCGACCGGGCCACTGCCGAATCTGACCGTTCCTTCACCCTGCGTATCCGCGACCGCGAACGCCGCCTCATCCGCAAGATCCAGTCCGCGCTGCAGCGTATCGAAGACGGCAGCTACGGCATTTGCGAGGAGTGCGGTGAAGAGATCGGCGTGCCGCGTCTCAAGGCCCGCCCTGTCACCCGACTCTGCATCAACTGCAAAGCCAAGCAGGAAGAAGACGAGACCCTGCGCGGCGATTAACTTCCCGGGCGGCTGCCGAAAATGGCGGCCGCCCTTTTTTTCCGGCAGGCCGCCTGAGCGGCGGTCCGCCCAGAGCACGCGCCGGCGCTGACCCGGCCCTTACCGCACATGGACGCGCATCTTTTTTCCCGCTTCTGCCGCGCGGCCCTTCCCCGTCTGGAGGGCGCCTGGCTGGAAAAGATCCAGGAGCCCCTCCCCGGGCTCGTCTGCTTCAGTCTGACCCTGCCCAACCGCAAGACGGAACGCAAGGTCCAGCTCTGTCTGTGCGCCCGGCGCAAGGAGCCCTTCCTCTTCCTCACCAGCCGCCGCCTGACGGCCGGAAAGGCTCCCGGCGCGCCCGTGATGCGCCTGCGCAAGTACACGCTCGGCCGCCGTATCGCGGCCTGCGTGCCTCGCTTTGCCGAGCGGCAGCTCTGGCTGCTCATGGGCGGACAGTCCCAGGCTGCGGCGGATGCCCCGGAAGGCACGAGCATCTGGCTGCTGCTGGACCTGCGGGACGGCCCGGCCCTGCGCTTCTGCACGCCGGAAGAACAACCGCAGGAGGACGCGCTGCGCTGGCCTGAGCCGCAAGAACTGGCCGAAGCCTGCGCCCACTGGCAGGACTGGCCCGTGCTGACTCCGGCCCTGCGCCGGACGCTCGCGCTCTACGATGACCCGCTGGACCGGCAGGCCCTGCTGGAAGATCTGCGCATCGGCGACGGCGACCTTTTCCTTTATCAGCGTCCCGCCGCGCCCACGGCGGCAGAGCCTGTCTGCCGCCTCAGCGCCTGGCCGCTGCCCGCGGCGCTGCTGGGCCCGCAGTCGGAGTGCTGGCAGGAGACATGCCGGGAAGATGTGCTCGAAGCCGTGGAAGAGGCCGGAAAACAGCTCGTGCTGGACCCGCTTTCCCGGCAGGCGGCCCAGGCTGCCGCGCTGCCTCTGACCCGCCGTGAGCGGAAGCTCGAACGTCTGCTCGACAAGCTCCGGGAAGAAGAAGCCCGTCTCGCGCGCATGTGCGCCGCCCAGCCTGACGCGCTGGCCCTGCAGGAAAACTGCTGGCGCTGGCCTGCCGATTTTCGGGCAGGGCAGGTGGAGGTCCCCGCCGGGGCTCACGGCCCTGCACGTACCGTCAGTCTGGACGCGCGCTACAGCCTGCGGGAGAACATGGCCCGCCTTTTCCATACCGCACGCCGTGGCCGGCGCGGTCAGGAGCACCTCGTGGAGCGCCGCCGCCAGCTCGAACAGGAGCTGGACGCCCTGCGGACCGCCCGCGACGCCGCCCAGCGGGGCGGGATAGCGGCGGACGCCGTTGCCGAAAATACCCGCCTCCCGCTGCCGCCCAGCGTGCCCAAAAACGTCCAGCTCTTTGTGAGTGAAGACGGCTTCGTCCTCCTGCGCGGCCGTGACGCCAAGGGCAATCTGGCGGCGCGCAAACTGGCCGCGCCGCATGACATCTGGCTGCACGCCGACGGCGGCCCCGGTTCGCACGTCATCATCCGCCGTGCCCATGCCGGACAGACCGTCCCGGACCGCACGCTTGAACAGGCAGGCGCGCTTGCCGCCAATAAAAGCTGGCTGCGGGATGCCGCCCGTGCCCGCATCCTCTATGCGGAAGTCCGTCATATCCGCGCCCTGCGCGGCGCGGCCCCCGGTACGGTGCGCATGGACAAGATATGGCTTTCCCGCGAAGTGATCGTGGACCCCTCGCTTGAACTGCGCCTCACCCCCGGGCAGGAAACGCCCGACAGCAAGCCAGTCCAGGTTCAGGACTCCCCATAAATCGTTTGGGGGGAAGGGGGACCCCTCGCTCTGCTGTCGATGCCTGTAAGGCCTTGCGGCCTAACAGGCACAGCCCTGCGGGCTGCCTTTCGGTCGCGCTCTGCTGTCGATGCCCGTAAGG
>DGYFI06202__coassemble_797_pt1 | contig 16654 bp, 17 predicted proteins | sample DGYFI06202__metabat2_high_PE_036 | metagenome-assembled genome bin DGYFI06202
ATTGCACAAAAAGCTCATTTTGATATGTTTTGCCTTTCCATATGTACAGGTATCGAAATGATATGTAAAAAATACTTTTCTAGATTGGGATTGAAAGAAGAGCTTAAGTTGTCAGAAAGTACCAAAAAATTACTCGATGAAATAAATATACAGAATAAAGAACTACATTCAATAATAACGTCATCTATGGAAAATCATAAAAAATTCAGTGTCATTACAGCACTAAAAAATTTGTGCAAGGAAAATGCGGTAAAAAAAGAACATATTGAAGCATGGCGCTCTCTTAGAAATCAAATTTCTCATGCCAATCCTAGCGGCGAAACGCAGCAGAAGATAAATAAAGCCTTTACATGCCTCGAACTTTTTTACTTACTTAACTTTATCGTTGTCGGCTATGAGGGAGGCTATAGAGGTTTCGACAATGAGTCTGATAACAAAAAAATATTTACTATTCCTGAAAAAATAAAAGAAATTGATTTTACACAGTTTAAGATAAAAGAGGAACAGTAGGGGGGCTTTGCGATCCCCCCTACTGCCGCCACCCTACAAGCGGGCAGCATTGTCGCCAATGCCGGCAGGCAGGGCCTTGGGGGCGTCAGCGCGTCCTTCTCTCTGCCTGGTCAGCAATTCATCCTGAAGCTGAATGATCCTTTCCTGAGCTGCCAGCAATCTGGCCTGCAGTTCCTGGATCTGGCGGCTGTCGGCCGCTGGTTCCGTTCGCACGCCTTCCGCGCGGGCCGCGTCCAGTATGTAGGCCAACACCTCTCCCCAGCTCCCGCCCGCTTCGGCGGCCATAGCCTCGGCCGCGGCCGCGATCTCCTGCAGGGGCACCGGCCTGTCCAGCGGCGTGCCGTGCCCGATGAGCATGGGGCCTTCCCCAAAATACAGCCACTGCCGCGACAGGCGCGGGAATGCCTCCAGCATGGTGGGCAGGAGCGGCCAGAGGTTGTGCTGCCGCTTCCGGCTCAGGTAGCCGAGGAAGGTCCGGTACTGCACCCCCACCATTTCCGCAAACGTCGGGATGCCTCCGAAAAATTTTCCGGCGGCGGTAACGCGCTCGTATAGTTCGCTTTTCTTAGAATCTTTCATTTTTCGTCGGGAAAATTCGTTGACAATAGCGAAAGAATCTTTCACATTGTCCGCATACATGTACGTTTACCCCTCACCCCGAAAGGGAAAGGTCGTTTTATGCAACAGTCTATACCAATGAAAACCGGCAGGCAAGCCCGCTTTCTCAAGCTGAAGATCTGGATGCTGGAGCGGGATCTGACCTTTGTGGCCCTGGGCAGGCTCCTGGGCATCTCCGGGCGTGCCGCCAGCCTCAGCCTGCAGCAGGACCGCATGCCCGTGCGCCATCATGAGAAGCTCCGGAGCTGCCTCAGCATCCCGCTGGATCTGCTGCCCCGGGCCGAAGACGTGCCCACCGGCCCCAGGCCGCGCGACTGCTGACGCCATGTTGTCGGCATACCGCGCATTCGACGCCAGAACCACGCAAAAGATGGAGAGTTTTTTACATGAACGCCCCCTGCCGCCCGTATCCTTCCCTGCCGGCCGTGCTGCACGGCATGGTCAAGGCGGCGCCCTCCGGCCTGGATGTGCGCACAGTGGCCGATCTGGTGGGCAAGCCGTATGCCACCCTCATGAGCGAACTGTCGCAGCAACCCGGCCACAAGCTGGGCGCGGAGCTGCTGCTGCCGCTCATGGACGTCTGCGAGTCCGACCTGCCGCTCATCTTCCTTGCCCGGCAGCGCGGCGGAGCCTTTGTGCCCTTGCGCATCCCCGCCGGCGGGCCGGAACAGCTGGTCGCCGGGCTGAGCGCCAGCATCCGCGAATTCGGCGAATTCGCCTGCGCGACGTCGGATCATATCGCAGACGGCAGGATCACCGTGCAGGAACTGCACGACATGACCCGCCGGGGCCATGAGGCCGTGGAAGCCATCCTCGCCATCCTCAGGCTGGCGCGCGAGACCCACGACCGCCAGATATGAAAAAAGGCTGCGGACGCTGGAACCGTCCACAGCCCAAACTCCCGAAGGAGCAAACCTATGTCCCGAACCTATGCTGTCCCGTTCGTCCTTGTCAAGGTCGCCAGCTACCGTGTCCGCCTGCCCGGCATGCCGCCCCGGCGCGTGCTGGCCAGCCATCGCCAGATGCTGCACTGGCTGCTGACCGTCCTCCCTTCCCGCAAGGAGGCTCCCCGTGTCCGCTGACGCCGTCATCCCGTCCCCTGCTCCCGGGCAGGCCCCGCTCCCCTCCCCGACCGCCGGCATACGCCCGGCAGTCCCCTGTCGTGAGGTGATGCGCAGGGGAAGTGGTTCCTCTTTTTCAGGTACCGCCCATCCTGCGTCTGTCTCCTGCGCCCGCCTGGGCCGGGTCATCCCGCCGTCAGACTGCGCGGCCCTGATCTGCCGGACCGACGAGGCTGCCGATCTGCAAAGCTGCTTCGTCTGCCCGGCCGGCCAGGCGCTTGCCGCCAGCTGCCCCGATCATGCCCGGCTCGTGCGCCGGCGGGATGCCGTGCCTGATGCCGTCGTGCTGTTGCGCGCCCTGGGGCAGGCCCTGCGGGACGACCCGTCCGCGCCGCAGATAAGCGTACGCGCCCTGACGCGCAACGCCGAACGAAGCTTCGGCGGCGACGGCGATCCCTATCGTCTGGCTCGTGCCGCACAGCGTTGCGGCCTGACGGTCACCCTGCGCCCGTGGGCCATCATCCGTGATGCCGCCTGCCGGCGTTTTGCGCTCAAGGAGGTGTGAACATGTCCAAGCCAACAACCATGCCCGCCCCGCCCCAGCTGAAGGTGCTGGGCTGCTTTCTGGACAAGCTGCCGCCCATGATCGCCCGCAAGGAGGTCAAGTATTTCACCGGCGGCGCCATCAGTCCCAAGAGCGTCTCCAATGACGATTATCTGGGCAACGGTCCCCGTGTCCGCATGAAGATGGGTGACGCCGTCGTGTACCCGACGCCGTTCTTTCTGGCATATCTTGAAGAAAAAGGAGTGAAGATCATTGTCCCTCCGTCGTTTTGATCTCCGTCTGCCGGGCCAGCTCCGCTCTCGCCAGGGCGGCCCGGCGCTTGTCCATGTCGCAGATGTGGAGGTAGATCTCCGTCGTCGTGACGCTGGCATGCCCCATGAGCGTCCGCAGGGCGTAGATGTCCAGCCCGGATTCCAGCATGCGTGTGGCAAAGGTGTGCCGCAGCGTGTGCCAGACCACCCGGTTGCGCGGGTCCGTCACGCCGTCATTGAAGCCGAGCTTGTCCATGATGCGGCGCATGGCCTGCGGCAAGCCGAAGGGAGAGCGCATCTCTCCGCCGGGCCCGGGAAAAAGGTATTCGCTGGAGGCATGCGCCAGCCTCTTGCGCAGCATGGTGAGGCTCTCGGGAAAAAGGCGTCCGGCATGGACGATGCGCGTCTTGCCGCCCTTCGTGGATCGCTCGCTGCCTTTTGCGCCGGTAAGCACGCGAATGGCTCCCGTTTCCGGCGTGCAGCTTTCACAGCGGAGGTTGATGAGCTCCCCCGCTCTCAGGCCCGTGTCCAGAGAAAGGAGTATCATGTCATGCAGATCGCTGGCCCCTTCCCGCTGGCCCTGGTAGGCCAGCAGGGCCTCGATCTCCGCGTCGCTCAGGACGCGCAGGCGGCGGCTGTCCGTTTTGGGCAGCACGACGGCACGATTGCGGCGGCCCAGGATGGCCGGATTGGGTCCGCTGAACAACATGGTCCCCGGTGCGCCGGGAGCGGGCGTCTCCAGCGCGTAGTTGTAGACCTCCCGCACGGTCTTGAGGATGTGCAGGACCGTCTGGGGAGCAAGACCGGCCGATGGGTCATTCTTGTTGCGTCCGGTGAGCGGTCGCTTGGCGGCCACGATTCGGCCGAGCTCCGCGACGTCCTGCGGGGTGATCTCCCGGGCGAGACGATCCCCAAGGACAGGCAGGATATGGTTCGTCAGCAGCTGGACGACCTTGGCATGGCTCGCCCGATGCCGCTGTGTCCAGTCGGTATAGCATGCGGCCAGCTCCCTGAACGTCAGCTCGGCCACACGCTCCTTGCTGCGCAGCAGAGCCTCGTGCTGCCGCTGCTCCTCAGCCATGCTGCGCATCTCTCGCAGGCTCTGAGGACGCTTGCCGGTACGGATGTTTTCCTTCAGCTCACGCAGCAGGGCGATGGCCTTGGCGACGGTCCAGCCGTCGCTGGCCCAGCCCAGGGACTCGTGCATGCGCTTGCCTCCTCCCGCCCGGTAACGGATGGAGAAGCAACGGTCCGGCACGCGGCCATTTTTGCGAGTGGGATGTTCGCGATAAAGGACGCCCTCTTTGCCCGGGACTGTCTGCCAGCGATATTTGTCACCCATCTGTCACCCACCTTTTTTGACGTCATGGGCATTTATGGGCATCTGTTATCATCGGCCATACTTATAAATCAAGATGATAAGACATTAAGGGCAATCATGGGAAATACCGTCAGCCTTCTTCTAAGCTCTTGGCCGGGGGTTCGAATCCTCCCGGGCGCGCCAGAAGAAAATCAGCAGGTTGCGACAGTAAATGACGTGACCTGCTTTTTTTTGCGACCTCATTGCGACCCGTCGGCATAAAAGAATCGTTGCCCCGGCAGGACTTTTTTCGTTCTTATCTTGCGTGCCGTTCAAAGGGCGTACCGCCTCCCTGTGCTCTCCCCTTCTCTCTAGCAGCGTTTTTCGGATTGAACCATGTCGATCCCGCGTCAGGCAGGATAGCGTTACGATTTCTTCAGACTCCTTTTTCCATCTTCCCGTTCTTCCTTGATCTCGTTCAGCACCTACTTAATTTCGTCGGGGCCGATATCTTGAAAGCAGAGGTAAACGTCGTGTAAGCTTGCGTGCATGATGGGCAGGCAGCCGGTCCGGCAGTTTCTCCTGCGTAATCTTTGTCATCGAGGTGGAAGCATGAAGGTCGCCCTTGCCGTCTTGACGCTTTGCATCGCCCTTTTGCGTCCCAGTGCGGGGTTGGGCATGGATTCCTCCCAGTTGGGGGAGCTTCTGGACGCCGCGATGGGTGATGTTGAGCGGACGTGTGCCGTCATTACCATGCTTGACCGGGAGATTGCCGGCCGGCCCGGTGATGAGGGTTTGCTCACGCTGCGTATCGCGGCCTACGGCCTTCTGGCAGACCCGTATTCCGCCAGGCCGGATGTGGAGGCCCTGGCCGCCCTGCATCCGGACTCCCCGCCTTATCAGTTGCAAAAATGTCTGTACGCGGAAGCCACGGGCGCGCAGCAGGAGGAAAACCGTCTCTGCTATCTGCGCGTGGCCCGGCTTTGCCGGCAGTCCGGCAAGGCCGACGAGCATTCCCATGAATATCTGCTTGCCCTGCTGCTGGCGGATTCTCCCGAAGCGGAGGAGGCAAAGCGGCGCTTTCTTGCTGCGCTGACGGATTCGCCCAAGGATCAGGTTTTGAAGGAAGTTCTGGCGGACTTTGCGCGCGAGAAGTTTGTCAAAAAAGTCTCCCCCGAGACGATCCGCCATCCCTGCCCACGGCAGCGTTGACGTGTCGCCGGGCGGCGCTGTGCCGCCGCCCCGGCGCGCCTTTCTCGGAGAAAACGTAGAAACGTGGGACGCACCGCCCCTAGTAAAAAGCCCCCGGTCCCTGTGAGGGCCGGGGGCTGGTGTTTTTGTGCCGGGAAGGGTCATTCCGGGACTTCCAGATTGCCGTCCATATCGATGAGCTGCCCGAAGGTCTGGGCGGCAAAGGCCGCCATGAGCGGCTTGGTGAAGTCGGGCTCGTAGCGGTTGTCCTGCGCCAGTTCGCGCGCGGCGTCGGCTGGTTCGCGCTTTTCGCCGTAGGGCTTGTCCATGATCATGGCCGAGAAGGAGTCCACCACGGCGGTCAGGCGGCCGATACGGCTGATGCGGCTGCCGGGCTCGTGCTGCGGGTAACCGCTGCTGTCGAGGCGTTCATGGTGTTCGAAACAGGCGCGGATCAGTTCCTCAAAGGAAATGTCCATTTTCTGCATGATCTTCACGCCGAGGATCGGGTGCTGGACGACCTTGTCCCGCTCTTCCTGCTTGAGGGGGCCTTTTTTGTTGACCACGAAGGCCGGCACCTTGCTCATGCCGATATCATGCAGCAGCAGGGCCAGCGCCACCTTGTCCAGATCCTTGCGGCGCATCTCGCTCACGCTCTGCATCCAGAGCCAGAGGCCCACGTTCAGGCAGTTGAGGGCGTGCCGGGCCGGTTCATGCACGCGGAAGAGGCGGCGCACGAAGCCGGCGATGCGGTGCTTGTCCTCAAAGATGTATTCGGTGACCACCATGAGGTCCCGGTACAGCGGCTCGAAGAGCAGCTTGACCGGCTGCGCGTAAAATTCCGAATAGCGCATGACCAGGGCGCGGATGCAGATGTCCACGATCTCCGCTTCCTTGAGGTTGCGGTCCTGCAGGACGAGGTCGAGCTGCTTGACGATGTGGCGCGAGTAGATGGGGTGATCCGAGCGGGACACGAACAGCGAACCGTCGGCGCAGAGCTGGGCCACCTCTTCCACCTGGGCGTTGGTCAGGCGGTCGCCCTTGCGGCAGTACGGGGCCAGCACGCAGATGTCCTCACGGAAGGAGAACAGATCGACCGGCGGGCGATACTTGGGAAAGCTGGACAGGATCTCGCTGCTGATCTGGTAGTATTCTTCATTGATATTCTGGGGAACGTCGCGTTTTTGGGCAGCCATAACTACTTCCAGTAAATTTTGACAAGGTTGGTCCCGCGCGGGGTGGATGCAGAGCCGGTACGCTGCCCCGCCGTGATGACGGCGCATTGTCCGGGGGTGATGGCCTCACTGTCGCAGATGAACTGCTGGGCACGCCGCAGATGGCTGGTTTCCGCATCGGGCTGGCTGACGAGGACAGGGTGGACGCCCCAGGAGAAGTTGAGCGCCTTGAAGGTCACCGGGTCGGGCGTCAGCGCATAGACGGGCTGTGCGGGCCGATGGGAGGCAATGAGACGGGCCGAAGCGCCGCTGATGCTGTGGGCCACGATGGCCTGGGCCTCGGCCCTCTGGGCAAGCAGACAGGCCGAATAAGCCAGAAAGTTCGAGATGCCCGTTGCCGTATCCGGGGATTCGGTGCGGCGGTCTTCGAGCAGGAGCTTTTCGGCCTCGTCGGTGATGCGGCGCATGTAGCGTACCGTCTCCACGGGGAAGTTGCCCATGGCCGTCTCTTCCGACAGCATGACGCAGTCCGCCCCGTCCAGCACGGCATTGGCCACGTCCGTGGTCTCGGCGCGAGTGGGCGCGGGGCTGTTGACCATGGAGAGCAGCATCTGCGTGGCCACGATGACCGGCTTGGCCAGACGGTTGCAGGCGGCGATGATGTGCTTTTGCAGGGCCGGCAGCTGCGGCAGCGGGCACTCCACGCCCAGGTCGCCGCGCGCCACCATGACGGCGTCCGTCGCGTCAAGGATGGCGTCCAGGTTCTCCACCGCGCCCTGCCGCTCCAGTTTGACCACCACCGGGATGTTGCGCCCGGAAGCCGCGATGATCTCCTTGGCTTCGAGCACGTCGTCCGCCGTCTGCACATAGGAGATGGCCACGGCGTCCACGCCCAGCTTGAGGCCGTCGTTGAGGTCCCGCTTGTCCTTGTCGGTCAGGGCGCGGACCCGCGTCGCCTTGCCGGGCAGGGCAAGGCCCTTGCGGGAGGTGACGATGCCGCTGTTTTCCGCCGCCAGCAGCACCAGCCCGTCCGCGCGGCGTTCCTCCACCACGAATTGCAGGCCGCCGTCGGCCAGAACCAGCCGGTCCCCCTTGTCGAGACTTTGCAGGATGATCTCGTGGTCGAAGGGGAGGTAGGGCAGCTCGCTGGTATACTGTTCCGTCGGGCCCAGCAGCAGGCGCATGCCCTTGCTGACCTGTATGGTCTTTTCCTTGACGACGCCCAGGCGGATCTTGGGGCCGGAAAGGTCCTGCATGATGGTGAGGGGGAGGTTCAGTTCCGCCTCGATGGCCCTGATATGACCGATGATGTCCACAAAGTCGGCGGCCCCGCCGTGGGAAAAATTGAGGCGAAAGATGCTTACCCCGGCCTGCGCCAGTTCTCGCAGCCGCTCCCGTGTGTTGGATGCCGGACCGATGGTCGCTACGATTTTTGTCCTCACTCTGCCTCCCCGGCCCTTTCGGGCCCGCAAAGATGTTGGCAGAACTATCTTGGCTTTTGCCCGTGATGTCAAGGCGGCGGCCAAGGGCATCTTCAGTTGTGGCCTGTCGTTTCACGGCGCAAACGCGGTTTCCCGCTCTCGTTTGGGGCGGGCGGAGCTGTGCCCTCGCCTCACGTCCTGTCGTTTCCCAAGACAGACGCTCCACAACGCACCTCCGTCCGCCGGAGCAAAGCGGACGCCGCTTGACGAGCTGGCAGGAAGAGGCTAAAAGAAATCGTTTTGACCGGATGAAACTTGCCTGCCGGAGCGGTTGACGGCGCAAGCTGTTCGGTGCAGGCCGGGGAATTCCCCTGCCGGACGTCCAACCCCATAGGAAAATCCAATGCCCAAACGCACGGATCTACACAAGATCATGGTCATCGGGGCCGGGCCGATCATTATCGGTCAGGGCTGCGAGTTCGACTATTCGGGATCGCAGGCCGTCAAGGCTCTGAAAGAGGAAGGCTACCAGGTGGTGCTGGTCAATTCCAATCCGGCCACCATCATGACCGATCCGAACATGGCCGACGCCACCTATGTCGAACCTATCGAACAGCACACGCTGGCGGCCATCATCCGCAAGGAACGGCCGGATGCCCTTTTGCCCACCCTCGGCGGCCAGACGGCTCTCAACGCCGCTCTCGGGCTTGCCCGGAGCGGCGTTTTGGCGGAGTACGGCGTGGAGCTCATCGGCGCCAAGGCTGACGTCATCGAAAAGGCCGAAAGCCGCGAGCTCTTCCGGCAGGCCATGGAAAACATCGGCCTGACCGTGCCCGCCAGCGGCATCGCCCGCAATATGGACGACGTGCGGCGTCTGGGCGATGTGCTCCCCTTCCCGCTCATCGTGCGTCCGGCGTTCACCCTTGGCGGCACCGGCGGCGGCGTGGCCTACAACATGGCCGACCTTGAGGAAGTGGCCGGGCGCGGTCTGGCGGCCAGCCCCACGTCCGAGGTCATGATCGAGCAGAGCGTGCTCGGCTGGAAAGAATACGAGATGGAAGTCATGCGCGACCGCAACGACAACTGCGTCATCGTCTGCTCCATCGAGAACGTGGACGCCATGGGCGTGCACACCGGTGACTCCATCACCGTGGCCCCGGCCCAGACCCTGACCGACGCCGAATACCAGATGATGCGCGACGCCTCCCTGGCCATCATGCGCGAGATCGGCGTGGAGACCGGCGGCAGCAACGTGCAGTTCGGCATCAATCCGCGCAACGGCGACATGGTGGTCATCGAGATGAACCCCCGCGTCTCGCGCTCCTCGGCGCTGGCCTCCAAGGCGACGGGCTTCCCCATCGCCAAGATCGCGGCCAAGCTGGCCGTGGGCTACACCCTGGACGAACTGCGCAACGACATCACCCGCGAGACGGCGGCCAGCTTCGAGCCGGCCATCGACTACTGCGTGGTGAAGATCCCGCGCTTCACCTTCGAGAAGTTCCCCGGCGCCAAGGACGAGCTGACCACCTCCATGAAGAGCGTGGGCGAGGCCATGAGCATCGGTCGCACCTTCAAGGAGGCCCTCCAGAAGGGGCTGCGCTCCATGGAGATCGGCGCGCCCGGACTGGGCTACAACTTCCGTGCCGATCTGCCGGACCGGGACGCCATCCTCGCCGGCCTGCGCAAGCCGCATTCCCGCCGCATCTTCGACCTGCGCCGGGCCCTGCTGGCTGGCATCAGCGAGGAGGACATCTACGAAGCTTCGGCCATCGACCCCTGGTTCATCCGGCAGGTGCGCGACATCGTGGACATGGAGAATCGCATCCGTGATTTCGGCCTGGCCAACGACATGACCCCGGCCAATCCCGATCTGGCCCCCCTGCTGCGCGAAGCCAAGGAATACGGCTTCTCCGACCGCCAGCTTGCCGAGATGTGGAAACGTCCCGAGTCGGACATCCGCCGTCTGCGCAAGGAAATGGACATCGTGCCCACCTTCTATCTGGTGGATACCTGCGCCGCGGAATTCGAGGCCTATACGCCCTACTACTACTCCACCTATGAGCGCGGCGAAGAGGTGGACGCCCGCGACTGCCGCAAGGTCATCATCCTTGGGGGCGGCCCCAACCGCATCGGTCAGGGCATCGAATTCGACTATTGCTGCTGCCACGCCTCCTATGCCCTGCGGGACGCGGGCGTCATGGCCATCATGGTCAACTCCAACCCCGAGACCGTCTCCACGGACTACGATACGTCCGACCGCCTCTATTTCGAGCCGCTGACCTTTGAAGACGTGATGAACATCATCGAGAAGGAAAAGCCGGAAGGCGTCATCGTGCAGTTCGGCGGGCAGACGCCGCTCAATCTGGCGGTGCCGCTCATGCGCGCCGGGGTGCCCATCCTCGGCACCTCGCCCGACGCCATCGACCGCGCCGAGGACCGGGAGCGCTTCCAGGCCCTCATCGAAAAGCTGGGCCTGCTCCAGCCGCCGAACGGCACGGCCATGAGCCTTGACGAGGCGCTGGAAGTGGCCGAACGCATCACCTATCCCGTGGTGGTGCGGCCCAGCTACGTGCTGGGCGGCCGGGCCATGGCCGTGGTGTACGACAAGGAAGAGCTGAGCGAATACTTTGCCGCCCAGGTCCCCGAAAAGCCGGAGCACCCCATCCTCATCGACAAGTTCCTGGAGCACGCCGTGGAAGTGGACGTGGACGCCCTTTCCGACGGCAGCGACGTCTACGTGGCGGGCATCATGGAACATATCGAGGAAGCGGGTATCCATTCCGGGGACTCGGCCTGCGTGCTGCCGCCCTTCTCGCTCTCCTACGATCATGTGGCCCTCATCGCGGCGCAGGCCGAAGCGCTGGCCCGTGAACTCAAGGTCGTTGGCCTCATGAACATCCAGTTCGCCATCAAGGGCGACGACGTCTACATCCTGGAAGTGAACCCCCGCGCCTCGCGTACCGCGCCCTTCGTGTCCAAAGCCACCGGCGTGCCGCTGCCCTATCTGGCCACCCAGGTCATGCTGGGCAAGACGCTGGAGGAGCTCGATCCGTGGAGCATGCGCCGCGGCGGCTTTACCTGCGTCAAGGAGGCCGTGCTGCCCTTCCAGCGCTTCCCGGGCGTGGACATCATCCTCGGGCCCGAGATGCATTCCACCGGCGAGGTCATGGGCATGGGCGACAACTTCCCCGATGCCTTCATGAAAAGCCAGCTCGGCGCCGGTCAGTCCCTGCCGCAGGGGGGCAACGTCTTCCTGTCGGTCAATGACCGTGACAAGCCCCTGCTGCCCGAAGTGGCGGCCATGTTCGCCGAACTGGGCTTCCATCTGCTGGCCACGCGCGGCACGGCCAAGCTGCTGCGCGAACACGGACTGGAAGTGGAGGAGGTCCGCAAGGTGTACGAAGGCCGGCCGCATATCGTCGACCGCATCGTCAACAATGAGATCGCCCTGGTGGTCAATACGGCTTCCGGCAAGAACACGGCGCGTGATTCCAAGTCCATCCGTCACGCGGCGGTCACCTACGGCGTGCCCTACTGCACCACGGTGGCCGGAGCCAAGGCCACTGCCACGGCCATCGGCAAGCGGAGCGACGGCATCCATGTGGCAAGCCTTCAGGAATATTACGCCCGCGACGCCCGGAGTTAGGAAATGAAAGCATTACTTGTGCTCGAAGACGGCTTTTGTCTGCAAGGCAGATCCTTCACCGGTGATTTTGAGACCGGCGGGGAAGTGATCTTCAACACCGGCATGACCGGCTATCAGGAAGTCCTCACCGACCCTTCCTATTACGGGCAGATGGTCTGCATGACCTATCCGCTCATCGGCAATTACGGCATCAATGCCCGGGACATGGAATCCCCGCGCATCCACATGCGCGCCCTGCTGGTCAAGGAATGCTGCAAGCAGCCTTCCAACTGGCGCGCCACCAAGTCCCTGCCGGACTTCCTCAAGCAATGGGGCGTGCCGGGCATGGAAGGCATCGACACGCGTGCTTTGACCCGTCACCTGCGCCTCAACGGGGCCATGCGCGGCATCATCTCCACGCGCGATCTTGACGCCGCCTCGCTCCAGAACAAGGCCAGGGCCCTGCCGCCCATGCAGGGGCAGAACCTCGTGCCTTACGTCTGCGCCAGAAAACCGTACATCCTTGAAAACGACCGCGTCGAGGAAGTGAGCTTCGATGTGCGCGGCGCTTACGCCTGGAAGGGCAAGGGCCTGCCGCTCCTGGTCTACGACTTCGGCGTGAAGTGGAACATCCTCCGCCTGCTGGCCGAAGTGGGCTTCGAGGTGCTGGCGGTGCCGCCCTCCTTCACGGCCGAACAGGCGAAAGCCAGCGGGGCCAAGGGGATCTTCCTGTCCAACGGCCCCGGCGACCCGGCGACCCTGACCGCGGAGATCGAGAATATCCGCGAGCTCATCAAGCACTTCCCGGTGACGGGCATCTGCCTTGGCCACCAGCTCATCGGGCACGCTCTGGGCGGCACCACGGGCAAGCTCAAGTTCGGCCATCATGGCTGCAATCACCCGGTGAAGGATCTGACCACCGGCCGCATCGAGATCTCCTCGCAGAACCACGGCTTCCATGTGGTGCTCGACGGGCTGGACGATGTGGAAGCCACGCACATCAACCTCAACGACCAGACCCTGGAAGGCCTGCGTCACAAGACCCTGCCGGTCATGAGCGTGCAGTACCATCCTGAAGCCGCCGCCGGTCCCCATGACGGGCGCTACCTCTTCACGCGCTTCTTCGAGATGACGCGTGATGCGGTGGCCTAGGGAAAACACAGGCGTCAGCACAGGTTGGGGGCGGGATACCCCTCCCCTCACGTAGGCAAGGATATGGAAAAGGGAAGTCCGACGGACTTCCCTTTTTCGTTTGCTTGCTTTCATCGCCCTTGCCTGTGAGAAGCGGGAACGAGCCTCCCTTAGAGCGTTTTCAGTTGGAAACGCTTTGCGTTTCAAACCATACAGCCTGGCGTTTCGCGGAAAAAGCGTAGTTTTCCCGCTTGGTTTCGGCCGGGCGGCACTGTTCTGCCGCCTCTGCTGCCGGACTGCGGGAGGCGGACCGGGGCTGCTCATACGCATACGTTGATGTATTTGGGGGACAGGCGGCATGGCGTACTTGCCAATGCCGCAGCTCTGCGATAAGGAGAATCAAGAGAAGCTCCGGCGCCGTGGGCATCGGTTGCCGGAGGCGCGGAAGGCGAAATGTTTTCGCTGTTTCTCCAGACCAAGGAGTCTTAACGTGAAGAAAATCATTGCCGCTTTGGCACTGGCATTGTCGCTGGCTGCCGGGACTGCGCCCGCACTGGCTGCGGAAGGCGCCGCACGGCCTGCCAATCCCGTTGATCAGTTCACGGGCACGGTATGGATGCAGACCAGCCATGACAACAAGGCTGCCTTTCTTTTTGGCATTGATACGGCCATCACGGTGGAATACTTTGTGAACAGCAAAGCCGCCGAAAAGGCCGCCAAGGAAGGCAAGGCCCCTTCTTCCAACCTTTCCCGCTTTGAAAAGGGCTGGATGACCGCCATGAAGGATACGGACCGCGATCAGGTCATTGAAAAGATCGACGCCTGGTATGCCGCGCATCCTGACAAGCAGGACATCCCTGTGATGAACGTGATCTGGTTCTCCCTTATCAAGCCTGCACTGGCGGCCTCCAAGTAGAGCCGCTTTTAAGGAGTTTCCCATGAAAAAATTGTTTGCGGGCGCTTTGCTCGTGGTCATGTGTTTTGGCGGTCTTGGTTGCACCAACATGAGCCGTACCCAGCAGGGTGTGGCCAGTGGCGCGGCTCTTGGCGCGCTGGGCGGCGCCGGTGTGGCGGCCATCGCCGGCGGTTCCGCCGGCTGGGGCGCTCTGGCGGGCGCCGGCGTGGGTGCGCTGGCGGGCGGCATCGTGGGCAACAGCCAGGAACACCGCAACCGCTACAGCTGGTAAGCGCTGTCCCTTTCGCACTGTTTGACGAAGGCGGGCCTCGGCCCGCCTTTTTTGCGTGCTACTGCCCGGGCTTCCCCGCGCCGCTGGGCCGTCACAGCAACGCGGCGGACAGTCTGCGCCGGATGCGGTACGGAAACGTTCCTCCCTCCCCTGCCCACAGATCGGCGGGAAAGAAGAACAGGCGGCAAACTTCCAGAGAAGTCCGCCGCCTGCATCTGTACGTTGTGGCTAGGGCCTGCCGCGCGTTTTTTTAATCTATTTCAATAGATAAGGAGATGTTCCTCACATCCCCCTTCCCCCATAACCCGTCCAAGCGCTGCTACAGGAAGTCCGGATCGACGGCGGCGCGGCCCGCGCCGGTCATGATGCGCATGAAATGCAGGTAGTGCTCTTCCACCGGGATGATGGGGAAGCGCAGTCCGCAGGATTCGCAGGGGATGAGCTTGGCTTCGGTGGGGTTGCCCACCGCGGCATGCCAGCCGCATTGCGGGCAGGTGTAGAAAAAGATCATCTCCATCGCCGCCGGAGGCACGGGCTGCACGGGACGGTTGGGGGTACTCATGGCCGGGCCTCCTCCACGGATTGTACGAGCGGCGTTCCGCTCATTTCCGCCGGGATGTCCATGCCCCAGAGGCGCAGGAGCGTGGGCGCCACATCGGCCAGCTTGCCGTCCGCCAGACGGACGGGCGCGCCGCCGGCCGCATCCAGCAGGATGCAGGGGACGGGATTGGTGGTATGTGCCGTCTGCGGGGAACCGTCGGGCGAGATCATGACTTCGCAATTGCCGTGATCGGCAATGAGCAGCAGGCGACCGCCGCGCGCCCGGACGGCATCGGCCATGCGGCCCACGCATTCGTCCACCACCGCGCAGGCCTGTACCGCGGCGTCCAGCTTGCCGGTATGCCCGACCATGTCGCCATTGGCCAGATTGCAGACCACGAGATCATAGGCCCCGCTGTTCCAGGCCTCCACGAACTTGTCCGTGACTTCACGGGCGCTCATGGCGGGCTTGAGGTCGTAGGTGGCCACATCGCGCGGCGATTCCACGAGGATGCGGTCCTCACCGGCAAAGGGCTCTTCCCGCCCGCCGTTGAAAAAGTAGGTGACGTGGGCGTATTTTTCCGTTTCGGCAAGGCGGAGCTGCCGCAGGCCCGCGCGGGAGACCACCTCGCCAAGGCCCATGTGCACCGCTTCCTTGGGATAGGCCACGGGGAAGGTGAAGTCCGCCTCGTACGGGGTCATGGACGCCACCGCGCAAAGCTGCGGACGCGTGCCGCGATCAAAGCCGTCGAATTCCTCCACGGTGAAGGCTCGCGCCAGCTCGCGCATGCGGTCCGCCCGGAAATTGAAGAAAAAGAGCCCGTCCCCGTCCTGCACGCCGGCATGATCGACGCCCTCGATGCGTACCGGCTTGACGAATTCGTCCGTCACGCCCGCGGCATAGGAAGCCTGCATGGCGGAAACGGCGTCCGGGGCCGTTGCGCCCTGCCCATGCACGAGCATGTTCCAGGCTTCGGCCACACGTTCCCAGCGCTTGTCTCTGTCCATGGCGTAAAAGCGTCCTGTCAGCGTGGCGATGCGGACGCCGGCAAGCTGGCGGACGGCCTCCTCGAGCTGGCGCACGTAATCCACGCCGCTCTGGGGCGGGGTGTCGCGTCCGTCCATGAAGCAATGGATGCGGACAGGCACGCCGGCATCGGCGGCCATGCGGCAGAGCGCTTCAAGGTGACGGATGTGGCTGTGCACGCCGCCGTCGGAAAGCAGACCGGCCAGATGCAGCACCCCGCCGGACGCGCGCACCGCGTCCAGCAGGCCGCGCAGGACGGCATTCTGGAAAAAGGAATCGTCTTCCAGCGCCACGTCGATGCGGGTCATATCCTGATAGACGATGCGGCCCGCGCCGATGTTGAGGTGCCCCACTTCGGAATTGCCCATGTAGCCCGCGGGCAGGCCCACTTCCCGTCCGGAGGCCGCAAGGCGGCTGTGCGGGCAGGCGGCGGTCAGGGCGTCCAGCCGGGGGGTCGCCGCCGTGGAGGGGGCGTTGCCCGGCCCGTCAGGGGCGATGCCCCAGCCGTCCAGGATGAGCAGCAGGGTCGGTACGGGGCGGCTCATGCGGGCTCTCCCCGGCCGAGCAGGGCCGCCGCGCCGTCGCCCCAGAGCGCTTCCAGCTTGTAGAGCTCGCGCACGGATTCCTGAAAGATATTGATGACGATATCGTTGCAGTCCACCAGGATCCACTGGCCGGCCGTGTAGCCTTCCATGCGCAGGTATTCGAAGTTGTTTTCGCTGCACAGGGCGGAAATGCCGTCGGCAAGGCTCTGGGCATGACGGACCGACGTGGCCGAGGCCACCAGCAGAGCGTCGGTAAAGGCTCCCTTCCCCGCCAGATCGATGCTTTCCACCTGCTGGGCCTTGTGATCCTCCAGCCAGGCCTTCATGATGGCCAGTTTTTCCGGAGTGGGCATCAACGAATATTTTTTGGGCGTAGTCGTTTGCATGGACAAGCACATACCCCAAAGCGCGCGCGAGGGCAATCCCGCCGCGCATCCTGTTGCGGGCCGGGACGCCCCTCCCCCTTGACCGCTCTGCCCTTTTGGGGCATGGCAAAAGCAGTGCCAT
>DGYFI06202__coassemble_806_pt1 | contig 16531 bp, 17 predicted proteins | sample DGYFI06202__metabat2_high_PE_036 | metagenome-assembled genome bin DGYFI06202
AATATATTACACTTCCATCTGGATGGAGTTTAAAAATATTCATGTTTTCCTCACAAATTATGCAGAGAGGCGGACATCTTTACCGTTAATGCGCACCACTGCGCCAGAACATACTCCAGCAAAAAGAATCGCCTGTTCGGCACCAGACAGCAAGCGCAAAGTAGCATCCTTCCTATTGAAAGCACAAGCCACCGCTACCGCAGCGAAGTTTCGCTACCCCTCGAAATATCTGGTAGTTCCCTTTGTCGCTGCCGTATGTCTCTCCAGGGGAAGCCATCTCGGCTTAGCCGCCTGCGGCCTGCCGCGCATCCCGGACATGACAAAAAGAAAAAGTCCGCGCTGCTCAAGGCTTTGCGGACTTCTGCGCACTTCTTGAAATGCTTGTTTGGTGGCGTGGGAATACAAAGTAAGCCAGTAACATACTGAACATAAAAGATTTTTTCATGATTGAAAAAATCACATGCCCCCAAAGTTGCCCCCAAATTTTTTTGCTGCCCCTTTTGGGTGGTGGCGTGGCACGACTCTTGCTTATGTCCGCCCCCCTCTGCCTTCCGGCAAAGGCCACATGGCAGGGGATGACAACGGCTGTCCCGTCGCCCCTCTCCCTGCCGGGCATGGTCGCATGAGGCCGCCCCCTCCCCTCCTCTACGTTATTCCACCGTCTTTGACCCCTTTTCGATACGTCATCCACACGTCTTTGACGATTGAACGACAAGTCCGCCAAGCTGCGCTAACCTCCTTGCAAATGCGCCAAAACGCAAGGAGGTTTTTCTATGTCTGAAACAGTCCAGAATGTTGCCCCCCCCTGCCGGAAGTCGGCTTTCTGCGCCTCTCCGAAGTGCTGAAGCTGATTCCGCTGAGCAAAAGCGCGTGGTTTAGGGGTGTTGCCGAGGGCCGCTTCCCCCGGCCCGTGAAGCTGACCCAGCGGGCCAGCGCCTACAGGGCGTCGGACATTCGCGACCTGCTCGAGCGGCTGGGCCGCGGCGAGGGGGTGGCCCATGAGGAATGAGCGCCAAAAGCGAACCGCCGCGGGCTCGCCCCCGCGGCGGTCGAAGGAAATAAAGGAGAAAGATTTTCCTGCCGCAGAGAATAGCCTTTCTGCCCTCGAAAGGCAATCCCGCGCCGCCCTGCTGGGCCTTGTGGGCTGCATGGCCGGGCATGTGCCGGACGGGGCCGCGTACCCCGTTCCCTGCCGGGACTTCACGGCAAGGGGGGTGCGCCATGCCGCGTAACTCGCTTCTCCGGCATGAAATGAGCCGTCCCCTTGCCGGTCACCATCTCTTGACTTTTGCAAGGCCCTGTGGCCTTCTGGAGGCCCCAAATCAAACGAGGCGTAGCAAGCGCCTTTCCGACTTCCCAAGAGTCGGGAGAAGTCTTGCCGCACAATCCGCATTTGCTGTCAAAGTTCCTGCCGGGCGTCTGTCTGGCGGGCTGCTTTCACATATTGGCGGGGTTGTAACGTCCAGTATCCGCGAGGACTGGCGGCTTCGTTTGAGCCGGGGAGCGTTACGACCCCGCCCTTTTTTTATCCCCAATCAAACGAGGTATCCCATGAACCTTTCCCAATCCCCCGCGTCCCACGGCCCCGAACTGACCACCTCTACCGCCACGAGTACCGCCGCCGCCTGCCGCCGCGTCTTCCGGCGCAAGAATGCTCTGCGCCTGCCGGGCGACCGGACGGAACAGCCCACCATGCCGGAAGGCTCCGCTTGCCTGGCTGGTACTGACCGCCCCACGGCCGCCGCTGTGCCGTCCCTGTATGCCGATGCCCTGGCCGCGCGTGATGCGCTGCAAAGGGCGGCGGCGGGGCTGACCGCTTACCGGCAGGCCCTGAAAGACCTGCGGCGGGTGGCCGACGCCCTGCTGCCGCGCATATGCGGCCCGGAGGGCTACGCCTCCGCGAACGCGAGGCCATTCCTCTGGGATGCGCTGGCCGCAAGCCTGTTCGATACGGAAGAACAATTGACCGACGCCCACGACAAGGCCAGCGCGCAGGCGTCGGCTTTCGTGCGGCTGGCCCGCGAGCTGGAACCGGCAAGGGGGGATGCGGGCCATGAGTAACGCGGACGCCTTGCTCCTCTTTGCCGAAACCCTCACCGCCGCCGGTCTGGTGCTGAACGGGCCGCTCATTGCCGACGGGGGCACGCATCGCTGCGGCGTGGAAGGCAAGCCGCGCGGCAGGGACGGGGCCTACCGCATCCACCTTGACGCCCCGGCCTGCTGCTGGTGGCGCAACTGGATCACGGGGGATACCGGCACGAAGTCCGCCACGCCGGAAAAGGACATGTCCCCCGCCGAACGCCAGACCCTGCGGGAGCGCATCGCCGCCGCCCGCAAGGCCACTGAGGAAGAACAGGCAAAGCGCAACGCCGCCGCCGCGAAGCTGGCCCGCATCCTCTGGGAACGGGCCACGCCCGCGCCGGACTCGCACCCCTACCTTGCCCGCAAGCGGGTTCCCGCCCCGGGCCTGCGGCAGGACGGGCAAGGGCGGCTTGTGGTGCCCGTCAGAGACGCGGAAGGGGGGCTTGCCAGCCTGCATTCATCTTGCCGGAAAAGCCCGCCCACGGCCCGGACAAGCTCTTTATGAAGGGTGGCAGGACGGCGGGGGGCTACTGCCCCCTTCCGGCAAGGGACGGTGGCCACAACGGGCCGCTGCTGATTGCCGAGGGCTACGCCACAGCCGCCAGTCTGCATCTTGCCACGGGCCATGCCTGCCTTGTGGCCTTCAATGCCGGGAACCTCGAAGCCGTGGCCCGCATGGCGCGGAAACGGTATCCCGACCGGGAAATCATCCTGTGCGCGGACAACGACGTGCGCACCGACGACCGGCCCAATACGGGCGTGGAGGCGGCAACGAAGGCGGCGCAAGCCGTGGGCGGCAAGCTGGCCGTCTGCCCGGCGCATGAAGGGCGGCCCACGGATTTCAACGACCTGCATTGCCTGCGCTCCCTTGAGGCCGTCGCGGCGGCGGTGGAGAAGGCCCGCAAGGAAGGGGCCGCCGTCCACCTGCCGGAGGGCTTTTTCATTCGGGAGACCGGCAAGAATCCGGGCCTGTTCAAGGTGGAGGAAAAAGGAGACGCGACCTTCGACCTGCGCCTGGGGCCGCCGCTGCGTATCATCGGCAAGACCTTTGATGACGTGTCGGAAAACTGGGGAACACTCCTCAGTTGGAAAGACCCCGCCGGCACGGAACACCGCTGGGCGCTTCCTGATGACCTGTTGCAGGGGCAAGGCAGGGAATATGCGCAAATACTCGCGCGGGGCGGCTACTCCATCGCGCCGGGACAGGCCGCGAAATTCGCCACGTTCATCCAGGGCGTGCGCACGGAACGCTTTGTAACGTGCGTCCAGCGCATCGGCTGGCACGCGGCGGCCTATGTCATGCCGGATACGGCTTACGGCGTCCCCGCGGATACCGTCGTACTCCAGTCGGCACGGCATGCGAAGATGTTCCGCGCGGGCGGCACGCTGGACGGCTGGCGGGAAATCCCCGGCCTGTGCGCGGGCAACTCCCGCCTTGTCTTCGCGCTGTGCCTCGCCTTTGCCGGTCCGCTGCTGCGGCTGTCCGGGCTGGAGGGGGGCGGCTTCTCTTTCGAGGGGTGCAGCTCTTCCGGCAAGACGACGGGGCTGCAGGTGGCGGCGTCCGTCTGGGGCGGGCCGGAGCATGTGCGCTCATGGCGAACCACGGACAACGCGCTTGAAGGCGTGGCGGCACTCCACAACGACAATCTGCTTATCCTTGACGAGGTGGGGCAGGTGGGGGCGGCGGCGCTGTCCGAGGCGGCCTATATGCTGGCAAACGGACAGTCCAAGGGGCGCGCGCTGCGGGACGGCAGCCCCCGTGCCCAGCTGACGTGGCGGCTGCTCTTCCTCTCCAGTGGGGAGCTGGGGCTTGCCGACAAGCTGGCGGAAAGCGGCCTGAAATCCAGAGGGGGGGCAGGAGGTGCGCTTTGTGGGGCTGCCCGTGGACAAGGCCATGTTGTCCGACCTTCACGGCCTGCCGGACGCCGGGGCCGTGGCCGACCGCCTCAAGATGCTGTGTTCCGACCACTACGGCCATGCCGGGCGGGCGTTCCTGCAATGGCTCTGCCCCCGGCAAGATGAGGTGGGGAAGGACATCCGGGAGAACCTGCCCGCGCTGGTGGCCCGGCTGTGCCCTTCTGACGCCACGGAACAGGTGCGACGGGTGGCGAAACGCTTTGCCCTTGTCCTTGCCGGAGGGCTGGCCGCGCAAAGGGCCGGACTGCTGCCGGATGATATGGACATTCGGCAGGCGGTCCAACGCTGTTTCACCGACTGGCTGGAGGCCAGAGGCGGAACCGGGCCAGCCGAAGACGCGGTCATACTGGCGCAAGTGCGCCTGTTCATTGAGCGGCACGGGGCAAGCCGCTTTCAGGACATGGACACCGAACAGGGCACATGCATCAACCGTGTGGGCTTCAGGCAGAAGAGGCCGGACGGCAGGACGGAATACCTTGTCTTGCCGGAAAGCTTCGGGGCCGAAGTGGTCAAGGGCCATTCGCCACGTCGGGCGGCCGCCGTGCTGCGTGATGCCGGATGGTTGCGCAGGAATGGCAGAGAAAATGCCGCCGTCTGCACTCTCCCTGAAATGGGTCAACGGCGTGTCTACGCTGTCACCTTGCCAGAAGACCAAGAGGGGCGGGACTGATAGCCGCCAATTTGAGCGTTTTCGATGCGTAAGACACGTAATATACGTAAGAACCCTACAGCCACAAGGGTTTGCGGGCTTACGTAAACGAAAACGCAGCGCGTAAGAACACGTAAACACGTAAGGGGGGCGGCGCGTATGGCTTACGTGTTTACGTGTTCAAAAAAGGCGTAAGACAAACACGTAAGCCCCGCAAATCCTTGTGTACCAACGATTTTTACGCATCTTACGTGTCTTACGTGTTCAAAACGGCCAAACTTGCGTGGAAGGAGAAACAACGATGTGCGACACTCACGAGACCATATATCCGGGGCAGGAATTTTTCCGCATCAGCCATGCCGGGGAACGGGCCGGACTGTACAGGGTGGAGGTTCTGCCGACGGGCGAGGAAGCGGAAACGCGGCTGGGGGGACCGCTGCGGGCAAGCGTCATCACGGGGGACGGCGGCGGCCTGTTGCTGGAATGGCTCGACCCTGCCAACCATCCGCATTCCCACGTCATCCCGGCGGAAAAGATGCGCGGGCGGCTGGTCCTTCCCCTGCGTCGCATGGCAAGGGGCGGCTGGCGAAATCATATCCACAACGAAGAGCGGCGGCGGATGTTCCGGCGCTTCCTTGTGGCGGTGTGGAACGCGGTATGTCGGGAGGGCTGAACATGGGCAAGGGCCTTTTCGACAGCGTGCTTGACGGCTGGCCGGAGGGAACCGGCAAAGAAGGGACCCCGCATCCGTGGCCGGTGTTGCACACCCTGAACCGGGAGTACCATTGCGCCGCCTGGCCGGAGGATGACGGCGGCGGGCTGGTGCTCTACCCCGATGCCGGATTGCTGGCCTCGGAGAAGACCGCCGCCCTGCGCTTTGCTCAAGACAACCTGCCCGCCCTGCTGCGGGACACGTGCCTTGCCCGCCTGCCGTGCCGGGTACGGCTGGCCCGCAAGGGGGAAAGCCCGGAGTCGGGTTCAAGCAAGACGCCAGCAAGAAAAAAGGCTTGTAAAATGGGGGCGGCATGAGGATTATCGTTGATAGCCGGGAGCAGGCCCCGTTCCCCTTCCGGGGGGCGCGGTATGAAGGGGTGTCCGTGGAGGTGGGCACGCTGGGCACGGGGGACTATTCCCTTGCCGGACTCACTGACAAGGTGGCCGTTGAGCGCAAGGAACTTGCCGACCTCGTGGCCTGCCTCGGGCGGGAACGGGAACGCTTTGAACGGGAGATGCAACGGGCCGCGGCGCTGGACGCCTTCGCCGTGGTGGTGGAAGCGAGCTGGCGGGACCTGGCGGCGGGGAACTACCGCAGCCGCCTGGATCCGCACGCGGCCTGCCAGAGTGTCCTTGCCTTTGCCGGGCGCTACCGCGTGCCCTTCCTCTTTGCCGGAAGCCGGGCGGCGGCTGAATATATGGCGTGGGGCTTCCTGCGGCAGTATCTGGAAGGAGCGCGGCGGCGGTGGGCGTCCATCGTCAAGGCGCATGGCGAAAACGCGGCATGACCGCAACCCATAGGGGGGCATCATGGGAGAGACCCTTTACGGCTGGAAGGCCATACAGGCATACCTCGGGATATCAAAAGCCACCATCAGGAAACGCGGCTATCCTGTCATGGCGCGGGAGTGGGATAGCCCGCGGGTCTGCGCCGATACGGAGATGCTGGACGAACACACGGCGCGGCGGTTTCGGGAGGCTATCCCCTACACGCCGAAGCGGATCGCAAAGGAAGGAGTGGGGCAATGTCAGACGAACAGGTGAAGGTAGTCGGCACGGTGGAAGACGTTGCGCGGGCCGCGTATGCGCAGGGCTTTTGCGAGGGATACGATGCGGCGCGGCTGGTGGTCGAGGTGCTGGCCAATGAGGAAAGGCGCGGCGGGCGGCGGCCAAAGTCGCAGGCAAGTCGCAGGGTGCGACGCAAAAAAAGGGGGCGACTCTATAGGTTGCAGGCAGGTTGCAGGGTGCAACCCCAAAAAAAGGCGGCCTCTCAACTGCGCCCAACTTTGGGCTCAGTGAATACAGGGGGCGGCGGCCCGGCTCATGCAGACCGGCAAGGAGGAGTATTTCTTGGTAACTCATTGACATGTTTACAACTTAGTAAATTAGTATGATTTTGGGGGAAAGCTTTGTTTTCAATCCCTGTTTGCCGGAAACGCGTACGGCGCGCCCCTGCCAGCGTACCCGGCAAGGGGAAGATTAACTCCCTGGTTAACGGTGTTAACCACAAAAAAAGGGGGCTATTCCGTCCAGACCCCGGCCCGTGGCAACGCGCTCAATTTTGAGCTGGTTGCCTACAAGGACACCAAGGTCAACGGCATGGTCAACACCGTTGACCACAAAAAAAGAGGGTGTAGCTAATACCGACACCCCCGGAGGCGTTGACCGGCAAAGGGCAGCAAATGAACTGCGACCCTTGGCGCTGACCGGAATCGGCTTCTGGCCTGCTGCCCCCGCCTACGGAGAGCCCACGCTATGGACGCCCCTCCCAAGGGTCTGCATAGTATGCGGCCCCCTGCCCCTGCCGGGAATGTTTCACAGGACGTGCGTAGCACGATGCAGGCATAACGTGTCACGATAAAAAACGGGACAAGCGGCGCTTTGTGAAACATGCGGAAACATTGAACAAAAATTTTTGCCCATGTCTCATAAGAGGTAATATGTAAACTTTGATGCACTATTGACACACTATTGATACAGTGATATGTCAATAGCATGTTTTACACCTTTTGAAAAGAGGGGGGCGAAAAATGGCAGACAAGAAGGATTGGCCCGTTATCGGCATGACCCTGGATGAGACGGCAGCGGCGTTGCGCGTTGACCGGCGGACGGTTCAAAAGGCAATCATGGAACAGGGTTTGCCTGCGCGCAAGGTGGGCGTAGGCTGGCGGATTGATCCCGATGCCGTCAAGGCTTGGCTCGCTTCCGGCAAGGGGGCAACCACAGGCGACTCAGAAGACGAGGCATGAGACTCACAGGCCGGGACTCCCCCGGCCTTTTTGCTGCCCTACCCCGTCACACCTTTTCACCTCGAAAAAAAGTGTTCCCGGAACGTGTGCCGCGCAAATCCTTGCGTACCAAGGCTTGGCACACGTTCACACCTGGAACACCTCGAAAACGGTAAGGGGGGATTTGAGGGAACAGACGATACCTGTTCCGGCAAACTGAGGTTGAAAACAAAGCGTATCCTATTACTTACCAATACACTAAGTTACATGCATATCAATGACTTACATCGACATCCTCCCCTTGCCGGTATACTCTCTCAAGCTGTCGAGATAGTCCGCCCATTCCTGCATCATGCGGCGGCGCTCCGGCAGGTGCTGCGCCCGGTTGTAGGCACCCCTGACGCTGTTTCGTTCGGCGTGCGCAAGCTGCGTCTCTATCCAGTCCGGGGGATAGCCCAGTTCATTGAGCAGGGTTGAGGCAAGCGATCTGAAGCCGTGAACCGTCATTTCCCCTCGGGCATACCCCATGCGCCGCAGGGCGTTCAGCAGACACATGTCGGTGATAGGCCGGCTGGATGAGGCAAGCCCCGGAAAGACAAGCCGCCCCCTGCCGGAAAACATCTTCATGCCCTGGAACAGCCCAACCACCTGCCGGGCCAGCGGAACCACATGTGGCCGCCGCATCTTCATGCGTTCGGCAGGGATGACCCACTGGCCGGCGTCCAAGTCCAGCTCCTCCCATGCCGCGCCGCGCAACTCCCCTGACCGGACAAAGACATATGGCAGGATGCGCAGCGCGTAGCAGGTGGCAGGCTCCCCCTGGTACGCATCAATGGCGCGCAGCAATGCGCCTACCTCCCCCGGTTCCGTGATGGTGGCAAAGTGCTTTGTCTGCCGCGCCGTAAGGGCTTCGGACAGGCCGCTTGCCGCGTCCGCCTGGACGATGCCCACAAGCCGGGCATAGCGCGTCACCTGCCCGCAGATCTGCGCCACACGCCGGGCCGTCTCTATGTGACCATCGGCCTCGATCCGCCGCAGCGCGGCCAGAAAGTCAGGCGCGCCAAGTTCAGCAATGGGCCGGGAACCAAGCACAGGGAACACATGCCCTTCCAGCCGGCGCAAGACCGTTAGCGCATGGCGGGGCGTCCATCCATCCTTCTGCCGGGCGAACCAGTCACGGGCCACATGCTCAAAGGTATTGACCGCGGCGGCGGCTTCGATCTTGGCGGCCCGGGGTTCGGCACTTGGATCAAGCCCACGGGCAAGTTGTTCCTTCACGGCTGCGGCCCGTGCCCGGGCCTCTTTCAGCCCGACGGCAGGATAGACCCCGAGGGAAAGGCGCTTTTCCTTCCCCCCATGCCGGAACTTGAGCCGCCACCACTTGCCGCCGCTGGGGGCAACTTCCAAATACAGCCCGCCGGCGTCCGCCAGCTTGTAGGGCCTCTCTTTGGGCTTCGCCGTGCGAATGGCGGTATCCGTCAACTTTCCGGGCATCGGGGGCAACTCCTTTTGACTACAGGCAGGGGGCAACTTTCCTGCCCCCAAAGTTGCCCCCTTTTTTGTGGACTGTCTAGACACCTTGGGGCACTTCCCGGAACTCTAAAAAAAGAAAAAGTCCGCTCAGCTCAAGGCTTTGCGGACTTCTGCGCACTTCTTGAAATGCTTGGTTGGTGGAGGCGGGGGGAGTCGAACCCCCGTCCGAGAACATTCCACGCGAAGCGTCTACAGGTGTAGGTCAGAGATGGTTCTCGTGCCGCCGGTAGCCCCTGACCGGGCGCGGCAGCACCAGCCCGCCGGTGCAATCCTCGCAATAACCCCCGGCAGGCACCGGGCATCGCCAGCCTGATGATGTGTCGCCAGCCGAACCTATCAGGCATCAATCCGTCTGACGTGACCGCCTATGCGGTCAGGAGCCCTGCTGACTAGGCAGCGCAGGCGTATTCGTAATCGTTGTTGGCAATTACTTTGTTGCCGCTTTTTACGAGGCCAGCGGCGCCTCGACCTGCAACTCCGGCTTCCACATCCCCGTCGAAACCAGTGCGCCCCCATATCGGGAAGTTGTTTGTATCGTTTTTTGCTGCGGATGGCAAGCCGCCCGACCTGTACGCGGCGGGGCCTGCGGCGCGTGCGAGCCTGCGGCTACCGCACGTAAAAATGCGAGAACGGGCCTTTCAGGCACATGTGGAAGCGGGTGAACAGGCTGTTTTGCGCACCTTCCTGATCCAGCTCCGCCTGAGCCTGACAGGCGATGTCCAGCCCGTAGCTGAGCAGCGCCAGCTTGGCCAGCTGCTGGAACTCTTCCTGCAGGGAAGGTATCTCCGCCACGATCTGGCACAGATCGTCCGCGGAGTCGTCCTCGCCCTCGATGATGAGCTGGCCCTCGGCATTAAGGGAAAAATGCAGCTTGCTTTCGATGACCATTTCGCCAAGGTGCTGCCGCAAATGCACGATGAAACGCTCCTGCTGGGCATCCAGCAGGGCCTCAAAGTGATCGACAAGGCCGCGGCCGTGTCGCTCCAGCTGTTCAAGCGTGCGCTCCCCCGCGGCATCCAGGGGCGGCTGCGGCATATCGTCATAGCAGGGTACTGCCGCAGACATGCCACGCTGCACATTGGCCATGCTGGCAAGCTGATTGGAGCTGTGAGGGTTCACGGTGTCCTCCGGACAGAAAAAATTTCCTGACCATACCATTTCCCTCCAGTTTTGCAAAAATAATACCAAATCAACAGTTATGCGCCACGTGTCGCGGCCCGAAAAAAACGCTGCCAAATCAGGCGGCTTGCTCTCCCCCTTCGAACATCACAAAACGCCTCCACAGAGGAACGGGAAAAATCTGCTGCGCGGCATGGCCGGTAGGCAAAATTTTCCCCCTCCGCACCGACTGGAAGAGGACAGGAAGAAAAGACAGCCACGGCATCTTAGAAGGCAAGGGGCGCAAGGTTGACCTTCAGGCGTGTTCTTTGGATGGGGAAGCTCGGTCCCCTGTCGCTTTCCTTGACAAAAGCGCGCTGGGGAAGGGTTGGAGGGCTTGGGGGGGAAGGATCACGAGAACGCCTTTTCTCGCTCCGCTGCGAAAAGGCTGGGCCTCCAGTGCAGGCGGTGACCGAAAGGCGGCCCGTAGGGCCGTGTCCGTTGCGACGAAGGAAGCTACGGGCATCGACAGCAGAGCGCGACCGAAAGGCGGCCGTAGGCCGTGCCTGTTAGGCCGTAAGGCCTTACAGGCATCGACAGCAGAGCGCGACCGAAAGGCGGCCCGCAGGGCCGTGCCCGTTAGGCGACGCAGGAGCCTTACGGGCATCGACAGCAGAGCGAGGTGTTCCCCTTCCCCCAAACAATAATAGATAGCGTCAGCCGACCCTGCTACTCCGCCGTCTGCCCTCCTTTTTCCAGACTAACGGCCACGGCCTCGCCCTGTGCGCCGCCTCCGGCCATGCGGGCCAGTTCGGCATGGCGGGCCTGGGCATCGAGGCGGGTGCAGAGCGTGAAAGTGCTGTTGCCGCGCACCTGTTTGCTGACCTGAAAATGCCGCTGCGCCCGCGCGGCCAGCTGCGGCCAGTGGGTGATGAGCAGCATCTGCCGCTGCCCGGCCAGGCGGGCCAGCTTGTCGGCCAGCTTGTTGAGCGTCATGCCGCCCACCCCGGCGTCCACCTCGTCAAAGATGAAGGTGGCGTTCTCGGCCTTGGGGCGCACGCTGACCAGCGCCAGCAAAAAACGGGAGAGCTCGCCGCCGGAAGCGATCTTGTCCAGCGGCTGCGGGGCCTGCCCCGGATTGGGGGCCCAGAGGATGCGCACCCGGTCGTCCTCGATGCCGGGCCAGACTTCCTGCGGCACGAAGTCCGGCAGCACGCGCACCTGTTCGGAGAAGCCCAGCTCCCGCAATTCCGCTTCCAGACGGCGGGCAAAGTCCTCCGCCGCCTGCCGCCGCTGCGGGCGCAGACGCTCCAGAACATCGCGCAGGGAGGCCGCAAGGCGGCTCTCTTCCTTGTCGAGGGCGGAGATGTCCAGAGCGCAGGCGTCGAGGAAGGAAAGGTTCTCCTCGATCTCCTGCCGCAGTTCCAGTATCTCGTCCATGCTGCGGCGCAGTTTGCGCTTGAGCTGGGCCAGCTCGTAGAGGCGCTCCTCCACACTGTCCATGTCGGGCAGATCGTCCGGCACGGGCGGGCGGCGCAGCACGCCGCTCAGGTGCTGGAGCTGCTGCCGTAGGGCCGTCACGGCCTCGGCGTCGGCCTGAAGATCCTCATTGTTGTGGGCCATCTGATGCAGGAGGCGTTCAAGGCGGCCCAGCATGTCCAGCAGGCCAGGCTCATCCTCCCCATGCAGCAGGCTGAGGGCTTCCTCATACTGTTCCCCGGCCTGCTCGGCGGCACGGGCCTGGGCGCGCACCTCTTCAAGGCGTTCCTCCTCCCCTTCTTCGGGGGCCACCTTGTCTATCTCCTGCTGCTGCATCTCCAGCACGTCGCGCTTGTCGGCCAGCCCGGTCTGCCGCTGCCTGAGCTCCTCGCGCCGGGACGCCACGTCCCGCAGGGAGGCCAGCAGCTCGTCCTTCTCGCGCAACAGGCCCGCATCGGGCATGGCGCTTTCCATGAGGCGGGCCTGGAAAGCCGGTTGCAGGAGTTGCTGCTGCCCGTGCTGGCTGGTATGCACCAGCAGCTCGTCCCGCAGCTGGCGCACGCTCTCCTGCGAACGGAGGCTGTCGTTGACGTAGAGGCGGCTGCGGCCGGTCTCGGCCAGCAGTTCGCGGCGGATGATGCACTCCTCCCCGTGCAGGAGGAAGAGGGCCTCCACCTGCGCGCGTTCCGCGCCGGGGCGCACCATGTCCGCCGCCAGCTTATCGCCCAGCAGGAAGCCCAGCGCCTTGAGGATGAAGCTCTTGCCCGCGCCTGTCTCGCCGGTGAGCACGTTCATGCCCTGCGCGAAATCCAGCTCCATGTCCTCGATGAGCGCCAGATTGCGTATCCTCAAATGTTCCAGCATCGCCCTCCCCCTATAGTATTTTCAGTTTGAAACGCTTCACGTTTCAAACCATACGGCCTGGCGTTTCGCGGAAAAAACGCGGTTTTTCCGCTCACTTTGGGCCGGGCGGCGCTGTGCCGCCGCCTCGCATTTTGCCTTTTTCAAAGGCAAAATGCTCTACTGCTTGAGACGCGGGTCCAGCCAGTCGCGCAGGCTTTCCCCCAGCAGGTTGTAGCCCAAAACGGTGACGAGGATGGCCAGCCCGGGATAGAGCGAGAGCCAGGGCGCGCATTCCAGCACGTTCTTGCCGTCCTGCAGCATATTGCCCCAGGTCGGGGTGGGCGGGCTCATGCCCAGCCCCAGGAAGCTCAGGCTCGATTCCACGAGGATGGCCCCGGCCACGCCCAGCGTGGCGGTGATGAGGATGGGAGCCAGCGCGTTGGGCAGGATATGCCCGAAGAGCATCCGCGCCGTGGAGCAGCCCGCCAGCCGCGCGGCCGCCACGAATTCGCGTTCGCGCAGACTGAGGGTCTCGGCCCGCACGAGGCGCGCGACGCCCATCCAGGAGGTGAGGCCGATGACGATCATGATGTTGGCCAGGCTGGGTTCCAGAAAGGCGATGACCGCCAGGATGAGGAAAAAGGACGGGAAACAGAGCATGACGTCCACGCCGCGCATGATGATCTCGTCCACCCAGCCCCGGAAATAACCGCTGATGAGGCCGAGCACCGTCCCGATGCTCACGGAGATGCCCACGGCCACGAAGCCCACCCAGAGCGAAGCCTGCCCGCCGTACAGCAGGCGGGAGAACACGTCCCGCCCCAGCCTGTCCGTGCCGAGCCAGAACTCGGCGCAGGGCGGCATGAGGACGGCGTGCCCATGCTCCTGCGTGGGATCATAGGGCGCGATGAACGGCGCGAACAGCGCGGCAAGCGTCATGACGAGCACGATGCCGAGCCCCAGCGTGAACATGAGATGCCGCCCCAGACAGCGACGCAACACACGGGGCATCATGCGTTTTTCTCCTGTGCGGAACGGATGCGCGGATCGGCCAGCCCGTAGCAGACGTCGGCCAGCACGTTGCCCGCCAGCGTCAGCACGGCCCCCAGCACCAGATTCCCCATGATCATGGTGTAGTCGCGGGCCATGACCGCGGCATAGAAGAGCTGCCCCAGGCCGGGCAGCGCAAAGATGGATTCGATGATGACGCTGCCGCCGATGAGCCCGGGCACGGAAAGCCCAAGGAGGGTGATGACCGGCAGCAGGGCATTGCGCAGGGCATGCCGCAGGATGACCATACGCCCGGAAAGCCCCCGCGCCTGCGCGGTGAGGATGTAATCCTGCCGCAGCACTTCCAGCATGCAGGCCCGCATGTAGCGGGACATGCCCGCCAGCGAGCCCACGGTATACACCAGGATGGGCAGGGCCAGATGCCGCACGATGTCCACGCATTTTTCCCAGAAGAACATCTGCGGGAAGTCCAGCGAGGTCAGGCCGGAAATGGGCAGCCATTGCAGTTCCAGCCCGAAAAAGAGCATGAGCAGCAGCGCCAGCCAGAAGGACGGCATGGCGAAGCCCAGAAAGACCAGCAGGGTCACGCCCTTGTCCAGCCAGGAATTGCGGCGGCAGGCCGAAAGGATGCCCAGCGGCACGGCGATGCAGAGCGTGAGCAGCAGCGAGACCACGTTCATGCCCACGGTCAGCGGCAGGCGCTCAAGGATCTTGTCCAGCACGGGCCGGGCATCGGCCGACATGGACACGCCGAAATCCAGCCGCACCATGCGGGAGAGCCAGTCGAGATACTGGACATGGAGCGGCTTGTCCAGGCCGTAGAGGGCGTCCAGCTGCCGCCGGGCCGCCTCGCCCGCCAGCGGGTTGAGCGTGGTCTCCATGTCCGTGGGCGAACCGGGCGCCAGATGGATGACCACAAAGCTGATGATGGTGATGCCCCAGAGGACGAGCAGCATCCACAGCAGCTTGCGCCCCAGCCGCAGCAGCAGGAGATGACCGCTCCTTGCGCGGGAGCCCGAAGAATGCGACGCGCTGCCCATGTGGCTATTCCGTACGGGTCATCCACTGCCGCATGTCGTTGACCTCCCGCAACCAGTCCGCGGACAGGCGCAGCCGCAGGAAACGCTGGAACAGACTGTCCAGCAGGCCGGTGCAGACTTCCAGCAGATAGATCTTTTCCAGCAGCAGCGCGTCGGGGTCGTCATCGTCGCCGCTCTTTTCGATCTTGGGCGTCTTCAGGCTGTTGAGGCTGAAGTCCTCGGCCCGCAGGCTGACCTGGAAGGCCAGCTCGTCCTTTTCCAGCCGCACCAGCGCGCGGGAGACCTTCTTGCCCGTACCCAGCCCGAAACGGGCTTCCCGCAGGGGGGAAAGCGCCCCGGAGACCGAGGCCGTCTCCTGCGCCTCGCCCTCGCCGCCCTGCACGACGATGCGCTGTTCCATGCTCACGGCAAAGGGCGCGCCCTCCGCGTCCGTAAAGGCGCCGGGGGCCACGTCGCTCTGGTACCAGAGCCAGGTGAGGAATTCCTTGCCGAGGATGCTGTCCGTGGAGTCGCTGATGGTGCTCATTATCCCTCTCCTCAGGCGTTGACGGCAAATTCCGTGGGTTCCATGCGGTCAAGGCGACTCATGGCCTCCTCGTCCAGCAGCGTCTCGGCCAGGCTGTAGGGCGTGAGCTGCTCCAGGTGCACCTCGAAACTCTGGAGGAAGAACTCCATAAACAGGTCGATCATCCTGTTCTGCGTGGAGGCGAACCAGACCTCGTTCTTTGCCGTGTTCCAGATGACGTTGAATTCGGCGGGCACCGGCAGGAAGCGCTGCCGCAGACGCAGCAGCACCTGCTCCTTCAGCTCCTTCTTGCGCTCACGGGAGATGAAGTTCTTGCCCTGCGCCTGCATGCGTTCCTTCTCCTCACGCAGGGCCAGCGCCAGATGCTTCTTGATCACGCCCGCCGGGATGCGCCGCGTGTCCAGCCGCAGGGAAAAGACGAAATACGCCCCCTTCTGCGGCGGCGCGGTGCGCCATGCGCTGTCCAGCATGTCCTCGAAGCAGACCCAGCCGTGCGCCTGCATCTCCGGCAGCTCGTCGATGTCCTGAAAGGCGTACTGCCGGAGCTTGTCGGGCACGGCGTTCCACTGTTCGTCGGTCAGGCTGTCCAGCACGCGGAAGCGCGTGAAACTGCAACTGGAATTGGCAAAGCCCATATTCTGTCCTCCGCATACGGCGGTTGGTTATCCATCCGGGCCCGGCCTCGTCGCCGGGCGGCGTCGCCCTCCTGTTGTACGCAGGGGAGCGCCTTCTGGCAAGGCGTCAGGCCGGCAGCACCAGGCGGCGCAGGCCGTCCACGGAATCGCACAGATGCTCCGCGCCCGCGGCCGTTAGCTCCTCGCGGCTGCCGTAGCCGTACAGCACGCCCGCGCAGGGCAGGCCCACGACGTGCGCGCCCTCCACGTCATGATGGCGGTCGCCGATCATGAGCGGACGGGCCTCCGGCGGCAGCTCCGCCAGCCCCAGCGCATAGCGCAGCACGTCAGTCTTGTCGTGGCGCTGGCCGTCCAGCTCCGCCCCCGCAAGGACGCTGAAATACGGCAGCAGGCCGAAATGCTCCACGATGATGCGGGCAAACGGCTCCGGCTTGGCCGTGGCCAGATGCACGCGACTGCCCGCTGCCTTCAGATCGGCCAGCAGACCGGCCATGCCGGGGTAGACGCTGTTTTCGAACATGCCCCGCTCCCGATAATATTCCCGGTAGATGCGCAGGGCCGTGCGGGCCTTGTCCGGCTCCTCCGGAAAGTATCGGGCAAAGGACTCCAGCAGCGGCGGCCCGATGAAAAAGTTCAGGCTCTCCCGCGGCGGATGCAGCCCGAAATGCGCCAGCGCCAGCTGCACACCGTTGAGGATGCCGGGCGCGGAATCCGTCAGCGTCCCGTCCAGATCAAAAAAACAGTCCGTAAAGGGTATGGTCATGGTCTCTCACATA
>DGYFI06202__coassemble_815_pt1 | contig 16395 bp, 11 predicted proteins | sample DGYFI06202__metabat2_high_PE_036 | metagenome-assembled genome bin DGYFI06202
GAAGAAATAGTGTACTCCGCAAAAAGTGTCCACATTTCTCCGTCATTTATTCTCGCGGTGTTCAGTCCCCAAAAATACATAGAGCAGATTTAGAGGATGTCCGGCATACGTTGTGCTATACGGTGTCATTATTTCTGTTCAACCGATTGAAGTTATGAATAATTTTTAAAATATAAGGTGAATAATTATCCAACATTTTCCGCGAGTTGAGCACAAAGGTGGCGACATTATCTAAGGAAAATTTATTTAATGATTTCAATCGACTGCACAAAAGTGCCCGCATGACGGATGATTTTTGTATTTCACGCCTGACGCTCAACTAACTAACAGCATAATAACATTGCGGATACCGTCAAAGCGAGTTTTCGCCAAAGAATGCAGGAAAAAGCAAGGTAAAGCAGCCTATGAAATTAGTGTGTAGACTCCGAAGCCCTTCAACCACGCGAATGTCCGCTCCACTATCCAACGATGAGTGGGACTTCACCGGTTGCGGATATGCTCCGCAAATCCTTTAACATAGAGACTTCTTCTCTGGTTCGCGGACAATTTTCAAGGGAAAAATGTTTTGAAACAAGCCCATATTCTCTTTCATAACGCAAAAAAATTGAACTCATTCATGATTGAAGATCACTTTTATAATACGCTGTAGGAAAATCGTAAAAAAACAAGATAAATAAGACCTGTATATAATTCATCATAGTTTTCCTAACGATTTATTACTTTTCTGAATTTGTCAAGCCACGCAAAAAGCGTTCGATTTTCCATCGTCTTTTATATCTGTGAAGTACCCATGCCATCTTGCATGGTTTTTTTTTCATTTTCTCTGACCACCTTTTTCGCAAGAAAAACGCTAAGGAAAAAGGAAGAGCGTCGCCAGTCCCAGAAAGAGAAAGAAGCCCGCGCCGTCCGTAATGGTGGTGAGGAAGATGCTGGAAGCCTGCGCGGGGTCGCGTCCCATAGCCCGGAAGATGAGGGGGATGGAGCCCCCGGCCACGGCGCCGAGCATCATGTCGCAGAGCAGCGCCCCGGCCATGACCAGGCCCACCTGCGGCAGGCTGGTGAATATCCAGGCTCCCACAAAGGCCAGCAGCGCCATGATGACGCCGGTGAAAAGGCCGATCTTGGCCTCGCGCAGCACGGCCAGCCAGGCCTTTTTCTGCTCGAAGCGGTCCGTGGCCAGCTGACGGATCATGACGGCCAGCGCCTGCTGCCCGGTATTGCCCGCCTGATTGGCCACCATAGGCATGAGCACGGCCAGCGCGGCCATCTGGGCGATGGTGCCCTCGAACATGTAGACCACGGAGGCGGACAGGGCCGAATTGACCATGTTGACCACGAGCCAGGGCAGGCGCTTGGCCACGCTCTCCAGCCACGGGGTATCGACGCTCTCCCCGGGGTCGGCGCCCACCATGCCCTGCATGTCGGCGCTGGCCTCCTCGTGCATGATGTCCATGATGTCGTCGTAGGTGACGACGCCCATGATGTGGCCCTCGTGGTCCACCACGGGCATGGCCAGGAAGTTGTAGTGCGACAGCAGACTGGCCACCTCGCCCTTGTCCATGTCGTACGGCACGCTGACCACGCTCTGCCCGTGCACGGCATCGCCCACCACGGTCCCGGGCCGGGCCAGCATGATGTCCCGGAGGGAGAGGACGCCGAGCAGGATGTCCGACGCGTCCACCACATAACCGTAGTAGGGGCTTTCCTTGTCTTCCATCTCGCTGCGGATGTGGGCTATGGCCTCATCCACGGTCATGTGCTCTTCGAGCAGGATCAGCTCGATGTTCATGACCCCGGCGGCGGAGTCCGGGTCAAAGTTGAGCAGGTTGCGCAGCTCTTCGGAATCTTCCTTGTCCAGCTTGCCGAGCAGGACGTCGCGGTGGCCTTCGTCCAGTTCGTCCAGCACGTCGGCGGCGTCGTCCGGCTCCATCTCGGCGATGATCTGGGCCGCCACGTCGGCGTCGAGGTTCTCCAGGACGTCCACGGCCACGCTGCCGTCCAGTTCGGCCAGCGCTTCGGCGGCGTCTTCCGTGGCCATGTGGCGCAGGGCGCAGACCTGCTTTTCCAGCGTCAGGTTTTCCAGATGGTCGGCAAGGTCCGCGGGATGGACGAACTCGGCATCGAGCTCGTCCCCTTCGTCAAGGCAGAAGTCCGGCATGGCAAAGCGGTGCTGCTCATCGGCGGGCGCGCCGCTCTGCTCCTGCTCCGAAGCCAGCGGGGGCGGCACGGCGGAAAAGGACGGCGCGGCCGGAGGGTCCAGGGGAGCCGCCTCCCTGCCGCCGGCATCACGCTGCGGGGGGGTGTCTTCCGTCCGAGGAGGGACATTACGGCTGCCGGCAGCCTGCCAGTTTTCCTGATCGTGCATACCGACACCTCCTTCTGCCCGCAGCTGTTGTGAAAAACGTCCCAATTTCCGCCCCGCCCTTGACGCAGGCGGACAGGAACTTTATCAAGGAAGCACCATCGGTCGCCGCATGCCGTGAACGGCCTGCCGCACCGGCGGAGCGTCCGCCATGACGGGCTGCCGGGCCATGCCGGCCCCGTCGCGCGACCGTCGGGCATGACTTAGCACGCACCTATGACAGGGACAAGCAAATGTTGACGCCTTGGGCTACTTTTTTCTCCGGCCGCGGAGAAGTTTTTTTACGTCGTTCCGTGGAACTTGCACTGGAAGAGGACGGGCCCGACCTGACGGCCGAGGGCCTCTTCTCCCCCACTGATCCCATGCGGGCCGTCATCCGCGCCAAGGAGGACACCCTCGTGGCGGGGCTGCCCATCATGGCGGAAGTCTTTGCCGCCATGCGGGCCGACACGGTCCGCTACACGCTGCTGGCCGAGGAAGGGCAGCGCGTCCCGGCCATGACGGAGGTGGCCGTCATGGAAGGCCCGGCCGTGGTGCTGCTCAAGGCCGAGCGGGTCATCCTCAATTACGTCACGCATCTTTCCGGCATCGCCAACCTGACGGCGCGCTATGTGCGCGAGCTGGAAGGCACGGGCGTCCGCCTGCTGGACACCCGCAAGACCACGCCCTGCCTGCGCTGGCCCGAAAAATACGCCGTACTGGCGGGCGGCGGCTGCAATCACCGCAGGGACCTGACGGAAATGCTCATGCTCAAGGACAACCACATCGATGCCGCCGGTTCCATCGAGCGCGCGGTCCAGAAACTGCGCGCCGCCTATACGCCCTGCCCGCCCATCGAAGTGGAGTGCCGCACCCTCGACCACGTGCGCGAAGCCGTGGCCGCCCGTGCCGACCGCATCATGATGGACAACATGCGCCCCCCGCTGCTGGGCGAGGCGCTGGCCCTCGTGCCCGCACATATCGAGACGGAAGTCAGCGGCGGCGTGACCCTGGAAAACATCGGCGAGCTGGCCCGTTGTTCCCGTCGCGCGCCGGACTTCATCTCCGTAGGCCGCCTGACCCATTCCGCCGTTGCGGCGGATTTCAGCATGACCCTGCAACAGGGCCGGACCTCCGGGTCCGCCCTCCCCTAAGGAAATCCCCATGCACGACACTGCTGCCGCCATCACCGACCTCAAATCCCGGCTCGGTTCCCGAGTCTGCATCATGGGCCACCACTACCAGAATGACGCCGTGGTGCGCCATTGCGACATCACCGGCGACTCGCTGGAACTGGCCCGCCGCGTGCCGGACATCACGGCCGACCACATCGTCTTCTGCGGCGTCTTCTTCATGGGCGAATCCGCGGCACTGCTGGCCAAGACCGGACAGCAGGTGCATCTGCCCGCTCCGGATGCCGACTGCGCCATGTCCCTCATGTCGCCGGCCGAAAGCGCCCGCGCCGTCCTGCGCCAGCTGCACGACGGCGGCCGCCGGGTCATCCCGGTAGCCTACGTCAACACCACGCTGGCCCTCAAGGCCGTGGTGGGCGAATTCGGCGGCACCGTCTGCACTTCCGCCAATGCGCGCACCGTCATGCGCTGGGCCCTGGATCAGGGGCAGGGCGTCCTCTTCCTGCCGGACCGCCACCTGGGCCGCAACGTCGGCAAACAGCTCGGCCTCGGCCCGGACGACTGGCATCTGCTGGAACTGGGCCCCGACGGCCTTTCCCCGGCGGAGAAGGACCCCGCCCACCGTCTCTGGAAGGCTCCGCTCCTGCTCTGGCCGGGTTGCTGCCCCATCCATGACCACCTGACCGTGGAGCAGGTCGCCGCCGCCCGTGCGGCCCATCCCGGCTGCCTGGTCATGGCCCATCCCGAATGCAGCCCTGAGGTCATCGACCTGTGCGACGGCGCAGGCTCGACCTCCTTCCTCATCGGCGAGGCCGCCCGCCTTGCCGCGGAAAAGCCCGGCAGCACGCTCATCGTCGGCACGGAGACCAACCTCGTGGACCGGCTGGGCCAGCGTCATGCCGGAAGCTGTACCGTCCTGCCGCTGGGACCGGCCATCTGCCCCGACATGGGCAAGGTGACCGAGGAGAACCTCCTCACCACGCTGCAGGCCATCGAGGCCGGTACGGCCAAGCCCCTCGTCGTGGACCCGGCCCTCTGCCCGCCGGCCCGCCAGACCCTGACCCGAATGCTGGATATCTGCGCCGCCTCCTGAGGCGACGCGAACAAGGCGTCATCTTCGCGGGGGCGTCGCGCCCCTTCCCTGCCGCCGGAGCAGCCGCGTTCCGCTGCTCCGGCGCAAGTCTCCAACCGCCTGCGGGCATTGAGGCAAGATCATGAGTCACACCCGTTGTCATGTGCCGGTCCTGATCATCGGGTCCGGCGTCGCCGGTTGCACGGCCGCGCTCACGCTGGCCGACGCCGGCCATGAGGTTCTGCTGATCAGCGCCGGGGACAACCTCGGCCAGGGGAATTCCGAACTGGCGCAGGGCGGCATCATCTATCGCGCCGCCACCGATGATACGGAAGCCGAAGCGCGCGCTCTGGAACATGACATCATGGTGGCGGGCCACCGCTACAACTCCCGCTCGGCCGTGCGGCAGCTCTGCCGCCAGGGCCCCGTCTGCGTGGACGAGATGCTGCTCGAACGCGCGCGGGTCCAGTTCGACCGCAACCCCGACGGCAGTTTCAACCTCACGCGGGAAGGCGGCCACGGCGCGCCGCGCATCCTGCACCGGGCCGATTATTCCGGCAAGGCCATCATGGACGGCCTCACGGCGCAGGTGGCGGCCCATCCGCGCATCACGCGCCTTTTCCGGCGGGCCGCCATCGACCTTCTGACCAGCCGCCACCACGACCGCATCACCCAGTACCGCTACAGCATCACCAACCGCTGCCTCGGGGCCTATGTCCTTAACGAGGAGAGCGGCGAGCCGGAGACCATCCTCGCCGACTGGACCGTGCTGGCCACCGGCGGCGTGGGCCAGGTCTTCCTGCACTCCACCAATGCCCCCGGCTGCGTGGGCGCGGGCATCTCCATGTCCGCGCGCGCCGGCGTGGCGCTGGCCAATCTGGAATTCATGCAGTTCCACCCCACGGCCCTGTATGAAGAACGCAGCAACCGCCGTCCCCTCATCACCGAAGCCATGCGCGGCGAAGGGGCGCGCCTGCTGGACGAAAACGGGCAGCCCTTCATGCTGCGGCATGACAAGCGCGGCGACCTGGCCCCGCGCGACATCGTGGCGCAGGCCATGATGGAAGAGATGCTGCACAGCGGTTCCCCCTGCCTCTTCCTCGACGTGAGCGGCGTGAAGCAGGATCTGCCCACCCGCTTCCCCACGGTGTTCAACCAGTGCCTGGAAGTGGGCATCGACATCCGCAAGGAACCCATCCCCGTGGTCCCGGCGGCGCACTATTTCTGCGGCGGCGTTCTGGCCGACGCCTGCGGCCGCACCTCCATGCCCAACCTCTACGCCATCGGCGAATGCGCCTGCACGGGTCTGCATGGCGCCAACCGTCTGGCCAGCACGTCTCTGCTGGAGGGCGTGGTCTGGGGCGTGTCCTGCGGGCGGGACCTGGCCAAGCAGGTGGGCCGCAAGCACGGCGTCATCCCCAAGGGACTCGCCGACGCCATCCCCGACTGGCAGCATGAGGGCGACGAACAGCGCGACGACCCGGCGCTGGTGGCGCAGGACTGGTTCAATATCCGCAGCACCATGTGGAATTATGTGGGGATATCCCGCTCCGAACCGCGGCTGCGCCGCGCCTTTGAAGACATGCGCGACCTCGTGCGGCACATCCATGATTTCTACAAGACCACGCGCATCTCCCGCCGGCTGGTCGACCTGTTCCACGGCTCGCAGACGGCCTATGTCATCACGCAGGCCGCCATGCGCAATCCGCACAGCCTCGGCTGCCATCACCGCATCGACTGATCGACGGAGGGGCGGCCCGGGCCGCCCCTTTCTTTCCTGCCATGAAAAAATTTTTTCTTGCCCTGTTCGTCCTGATGGCACTGCTCTGTCTGGTGGCCTACGGCTTCCTGCACCAGGCGGAACAACGCATGGAGCAGGCCCTGCTGGACGGCCTGCCGCACATCTTTTCCCGCCAGGGCCAGCCGGCGGCCGTCACGGGGGAGGTGGAGGCCTCCCTGCTGGCCGGACGCATCAATTTGCGGGATCTGGACATCCGCCAGCCCGGCGGCGGTCTGCGCCTGCAGGTCAGTGAACTTTCCGTCAAGCTCAATACCGAGCATCTCCATGCCACCCTGCAGGCCCTGGAGGGGGGACAGGGCACTTTCCCCGGTGAAGAGCGCGGACCGCTCGTGCTGGATGACGTCATCCTGAAGGGGGCGCGCCTGCAAACGGCGGAGGGGGCCTGGAGCGCCCAGCGCCAGCACATCACCCATCTGGAGATCTCCCCTTCCCTGCTCTGGGCCCTGGACCGGGGGACCGCCACGCTGGAGACCTTCCGCAAGGGACTGAGCTTTTCCGGCTATACGGCGGACTTCTGCGATTATGACGCGCCGTCCCTGCTTGCCCCCTTGCGCCTGGGCATACGGGAACTGACGGCCGAGGCCCTTTCCGACGGCAAGCTGCTCCGTCTGGAAGGTGAAGACATCACGCTGGTCAGCGCGCCGTATACGGTGGAATGCCATACGCTGCGCCATGCCGCTCTGCCGCTTGCCGACATGCTGGACGCCCCGGACATGCTGGCGAGCCTGACGCGCTGCCTGGTGCCGGCCTCCGTGGCCGCCCGCAACCTGCCCAGCAGCTACCGGGGGGACAACGGCTGGAGCCTTGAGGACGTGCGCTGCCGCCTGGCGGATGCCCCGCTGTTCGCCATAGAGCGTCTTTCCTGGGAAAAGGATGCGGACCTGGACGGCAGGAACTCGCAACGCCGCCTCGAAGGGGGCCGGCTCTATGCCGACACCCTGGCCGGCGCCCTGCGGCTCAAGCTGCCTGAGGGCGCCGTCTGGCACTGGGATATGAGCGCCCAGAGCCAGGTGACCGACGAAGGGACGGTGGAGCGGCTCAACTGGCGGAGCAGCCTGGCGGACGGCAGTTTTTCAGCCGCCATCCTCGCGGAGGGGGCGGGCGTGCGTCAGCTCTCCCTCCACTACGCCGACAAGGGGCTGCTGGCGCTTGTGGCCCTCAATCAGCCCGGGGCCCTGCGCGATCCTCTGGCCCTGCTGGAAGATCGCCTTCCCGTCACCCTGCCGCAGCCGCTGCGCGAGGCGCTGCTGCGCCTCTGGCGGCAGCCCGGGACGCTGGACGTCAGCATGCCGGACGGGACGGTCTGGAACCCCTTTGCCGCCTTGCCGGCGGAGGCGGATCCCCCCTTCATCATCACGGTGGAGCCCGGTCCGGAGACGCTGCGCACACAGATTGACAGCGTGAAGAAAAAACAGAAATAAAGAAAAAGGCGGCCGCCACCGGCCTGCAGCACCATTTCGGGAGAACATCATGAAACGAGCCATCACCTTCCTGCTTGTCCTGCTCCTCGTCGCAGGCGGCTTGTGCTACGCCGTGGACACGGCGATCCGTACCCTGCTGGCGAACGGCGTACAAAAGATCCAGGACCAAAAGGACGCCAGCATCGCTTCATGGGAGTACGATTCCTTCTCCCGCCGCCTCGTCCTGCATGACGTGCGCTATCCCCTCCCCGAAAAGGACGCCACCGTCACGGCCCGGGAAGTCCAGGCCACCGTCAGCCTGCGCGCGGCTCTGCATTCCCTGTCCGCACTGGACTTCCTCCTTTCGCCGCAGAGCTATCTGACCCTGCTGGATGACTGGCAGGGGACGGAGCTCTCCTGTGAACAGACCTCTTCCGAGGGCGACCGTGCCCTCCTGACCATCGGCAGGGTGGAAGGCGACGGACTGGCCATCTCGGGCGAACAGTTCAAAAAAATCCGCAGCGGTTCGCGAGACCTGCAGGAAACGCTGACCCAGCTCGCCGTCCGCTCCCTCCTGCTGGAAAAGACCGAACTGAACTTGATCCCGCAGGATAAACCGGATCTCAAACTGACCCTGGACAAGGGGACGCTGGAGAAATGGGACACGCAGGGGCGTATTGGCAGCATCAGGCTGGAAAAATGCGCGCTGTTGAAGGATGACGAGCCCCCTCTGCAGTTGGGCTCGCTGACGGTCACGGGCCTGATGCCGCGTACGCTGGAGAAGCTTGGCGGCCTGGAGGATGCGGCACAGATATGGGATGCCCTTATCGAGGATATCCCCTTCACCTTGCTTGCCATGACCGATGCGGATCTGCCGTTTTCCCACGAGACGTGCCGCCTTGGCGGGTTTGAGATCGCCCGCGCCGAAAAGGCGCGCAGCCTGAAGCAGATCTCGCTCCGGAAGCTCCAGCTGAACGTGGCGGATGCCGGCGGCGCCCCCCTCGACATGCGCTTTGACGAGTTCAGCGTACAGGATCTGGCCCTTCCCGAAAGCAAGCTGATAGAAAAACTGCGTGCGGTGAATGATCCTTACGTGCTGGAGCTCTTTCTGGCCGGCGTGGCCCGGGAGCCCATCTTCTCCCATGCGCTGATCAAGAGCCTGAACGTCAGTACGAACGGCATCGCCGTGGCGATGGAACTGCTGGACAACACCTGGACCCAGGATCAGGGCACGCAGACCCTGACCAGCACCATGACCAATTTCCTCATCCCCACGACCCTGCTCGCGGCCAGCCCCATCCCGGTCAAGCTTCCCGGCCTGAAGGAGCTTCGGTTCAACGCCTCCGGCACGCAGACCTTCACGGGCGAGGCCTCCCGTCTTGAAGGAAAATTCACGGCGGATTCCCTCTGCGATGTGGAGTACGTCTATGAGATGCGGGGCAAGAGCATCCTTGGCCCCTGGACGGGGCTGCGCCATCTGGATATCCGCCTGACGGACAAGGGCCTCATGCCCATCGTCGCCCTCAACGTCGATCAAGATCCGGCCGTCGCCCAGATGAGCATGGACACCCTGGCCCAGATGCTTGCCGCGAACCTGCCCAACGGCGCGGCGGTCCTGCCCGCCCTCAAGACGTTCATCGCCACGCCCGGCGAACTGAAGATAGGCATCACCGGCGACGACTGGATCCCCGTCCAGCCCGACAATCCCCTGTGGCTGCTGCAACTGGTGACGCGCCTGCAGGTGGAATCCACGCCGGGCAAGAGCCCGCTGGCCGATCTCGTCAAGGCCCAGCTGGAAAAGGCAGGAAACTAGCCGATGCAGACCCTCTGGCTCAACAAGGGCGAGGATCGCCGCCTGCGCGCCGGGCACCTCTGGGTGTTCGGCAACGAGGTGGACAGCAAGAAAAGCCCGCTTTCCGCCTTTGCCCCCGGCGAGGCCGTCACGGTGCGGGATGCCCGCGGCGGCTCCATCGGCAGTGCCTTCGTCAATCCGCATTCGCTCATCTGCGCCCGGCTCTACAGCCGCTCACCGGAGACGGAACTGGACGCCGGCCTGCTGCGGCAACGCCTGCAGGCGGCGCTGGAACTGCGCTCCCGCCTTTTCGACCAGCCCTTTTACCGCCTCTGCCACGGAGAAGGGGATCTGCTGCCCGGCCTGGTCATCGACCGCTTCGGCGATCATCTGACTCTGCAACTGGGCACGGCGGGCATGGAAGTGCGGCGGGAGGCCATCGCCGCCTGTCTGGACGAGCTGCTGCACCCGACCTCCCTGCTCTGGGACAATGATCTGGCGTCGCGCTCGCTGGAAGGCCTTTCCCGCGAGAACGTCCTGGACGGCCCGGTGCCCCGGCGGCTGGAGCTGCCCGAAAACGGCTGCACCTTCACCGCCCCGCTGCTGGACGGGCAGAAGACCGGCTGGTTCTACGATCAGCGCGCCAACCGGCAGGAGGCCGCGCGTTACGCCAATGGCGCGGACGTGCTGGACATCTTCTGCTATGCCGGCGGCTTCGGGACCACGGCGGCCGCACGCGGGGCCCGGTCCGTCACCTTCCTGGACGCTTCGCCGCAGGCCGTGGAGCTGGCAGGCGCCAATGCCGCGCGCAATGCGCCCCATCTGACCGGCGACGGCATCCGCACCCTGTGCGGCGACGCCTTCGATCTGCTGCGCGAACTGCACGACAGCGGGCGGCGTTTTTCCCTCATCTGCCTGGACCCGCCCGCCTTCATCAAGCGGCGCAAGGATGCGGCGCAGGGGCTGGCCGCCTACCGCAAGATCAACGCGCTGGCCCTGCAACTGCTGTCGCCGGGCGGGGTCATCGCCAGCTGTTCCTGCTCGCACCATCTGCCGGCCGACGAGTTGCGGCATTGTCTGAGTCTGGCCGCCGCGCGGCAGAAGACCGCCCTGCGCCTCCTCTTTGCGGGCGGTCAGGGGCCGGATCATCCCGTCCATGCGGCCATGCCGGAAACGGCCTACCTCAAATGCTTCATTGCCCAGCGCGCCGACTGACGCGCCGCGCTGCCCACTAACGCCCGGCGCGCGCCGGGCCCTGAAGGAAACGCCATGCTGAACAAACCTCGTCTCCTCACCCCCGGCCCCACTCCCCTGCCGGAACAGGTCCGCCTTGCGCTGGCTCAGGATATGATCCATCACCGCAAAGCCGCCTTCAAGGACATCATGCTGCGGGTACAGGGCAAGCTGCAAACGCTCTTCGGCACGGAGCAGATCGTGCTCCCGCTCTCCTGTTCCGGCACGGGCGCCATGACGGCCGCCGTGCACAGCCTCTTTGCGCCCGGCGAGAAGGTGCTCGTCGTCAACGGCGGCAAATTCGGCGAACGCTGGCAGCATATCGCCGCCGCGCGCGGGCTGGAATGCGTGCAGCTCGACGTGCCGTGGGGCCATGCCGTGGAGCCCGCGGCCGTGGAAAGGGCGCTGGAGGCCGATCCCCGCATCCGCGGCGTGCTCATGCAGCTTTCCGAAACGTCCACGGGCGTCCTGCATCCCGTGCGCGAGGTGGCGGCCATCACCCGTACGCGCGACGTGCTGCTGGTGGCGGACGGCATCTCCGCCGTGGGCCTCTCCCCCTGTCCCATGGACGCCTGGGGCATCGACTGCCTGCTGACCGGCTCGCAGAAGGGACTCATGCTGCCGCCCGGCCTGGCCCTGCTGGCCCTTTCCGCGCGGGCCTGGCAAAAGGCCGAGGGCAACCCCTCCGGCTGCTTCTATTTCAACCTGCCCAAGGAACGCGACAACGTGGCCAAGGGGCAGACGCTCTTCACCTCGCCGGTCAACCTGATCGTGGGGCTGGACGTCAGCCTGGACATCCTGCTCAAGGACGGACTGGAAGCGCTCTACCGCAAGCAATGGGCCCTGACCATGCTCACCCGCACCGCCCTTGCCGTCATGGGACTGGAGCTCTTCGCCCCGTCCCACTTCGCCTGGGGCATCACCAGCGTCTGCCTGCCGGCGGGCGTCGACGGCGTGGAAGTGTTGCGCCTGGCCCAGGAAAAGTACGGCGTCATCATGGCCGGCGGGCAGGATCAGCTCAAGGGACGCATCGTGCGCATCGGCCATATGGGCTGGGTGGACTGGGCCGACGTGACGGCCGGTCTTTTCGCGCTGGACCGCTGCATCTTCGCCGTGGGCGGCTACAGCGGCGCGCGGGACTACCTGGAACAGGGCCTCGCCGCATACGAAACAGCCCTTGCCCTTCCGCCCGGCACGCCGGTCATACGCCATCACGGCTAGCGGTCGCCGCGCTGCGCCCGCGACAAGGCGAGCGCAACGCCTATCCTTTCGTCACGCATGGCCGGGCAGGCCGTACGGTCCGCCCGGCACAGAGGAATTCAGCATGAGCCAGAACAACGACGCCTCCGCCCGTGATGCTCTGCCGGAAGTCACCTTCTCCACCTTCATCATGTCGCTGGCTTCCGCGGCGCTGGTGCAGCTCGGCGAAGTGCCCAATCCCGAGACCGGCGTCCAGGCCCTTCATCCCCGCCTGGCCCGCCACAGCATCGACATGCTGGAGATGCTGCATCGCAAGACCACGCAGGGCCTGGATGAACAGGAGCGCAAGCTGCTGGAAAGCCTGCTCTACGAGCTGCGCATGAAATACGTCATGAAATGCGGCGCGCCGGGCGATGCGGATCAGGCAAAGGCCTGAGACGCCTTTGCCGGATGGCGCAAGCTGACGGCACGCGTCCCCCAAGTCCCCTCCCTTCCCCAACGCGCTTTTACCGGGGAAAGGATCAGGGACGCGAGGAGAGCCGTCCCAAAGATACATGGAACGTAAACAGTTTTATCCTATCTGTTGAGATTATTTATAAAGTTTGTGTCGACAGGCCCTCGTGCCGAGACGCGCCGCAACGCGTCCCTGCCAACGTAACCCTCATACCAAAGGAGCGACTCCCATGCCTGACATGATTCGCGCCGGTCTTGTGGGCATTACCGGCTATACCGGAATGGAACTTGCCCGCCTGCTGGCGACCCATCCCTGCATGCGGCTGAATATGGCCTGTTCCCGTGCCGAGGCCGGACGCCGCCTCGGTGAGTTCTATCCCTTCCTGGAGCACCTCTCCGGCGCGGAGGTGGTGATCACCGAATACGAGCCGCGCCGCATGGCCCGCGAGTGCAATGTGGTCTTTCTGGCCGTCCCGCATGGCAAAGCCATGGAAATGGCCGCCGATCTCGTGAATGAAGGTACTAAGGTCGTGGACCTGTCCGCCGACTTCCGCCTGCGGGACGTGGATGTGTACGAACAGTGGTATGTGCCGCATACCCGCCGAGAGTTCCTTCCCCAGGCGGTCTACGGCCTGCCGGAACTCTACGCCGCCGAGGCCGCCAAGACCTATCTGGTCGCCAATCCGGGCTGTTACCCCACCTCGGCCATCCTGGGCCTGTATGCCGCCTTCAAGAACGACTTCATCGAGGCCGAGGACATCGTCATCGACGCCAAGTCCGGCACCACCGGCGCGGGCCGGAAAGGCGTCGTGCCCTCCCTGTTCTGCGAAGTGTCGGACACCTTCCGGGCCTACGGCCTCGGCAAGCACCGCCATACGCCGGAGATCGAGCAGGAGGTCTCCCTGCTGGCGGGCAAGCCGGTGACCCTTTCTTTCAACCCGCACCTTGTCCCCATGAACCGCGGCATCCTCTCCACCATCTATACCAAGCTCAAGCAGCCGGGCACCACGCTGGACGAAGTGCACGCCGCCTATGTCCGCACCTGGGCCGGCAGCCGCTGGGTACGCATCCTGCCCAAGGGCAGCCTGCCGGAGACCCGCAACGTCCGCGGCACCATGTTCTGCGACATCGGCCTGGTGGTCGATCCGCGCACCTCGCGGCTCATCATCGTCTCCGCCATCGACAACCTCTGCCGCGGCGCGTCCGGGCAGGCCATCGCCAATGCCAACCTCATGTGCGGCCTGCCGGTGGAGACCGGGCTGCAACTGGCCCCCCTCATGCCGTAGGGCCTGTTAACACTATTCGTTGTTTGTTTAGGGGGAAGGGAAAGCCCTCCGCCGGCGCGAGAGGGTTTTCCCTTCCCCCTACCCCCCATCCCTTCCCCAGCGCGCTTTTATCCGGTGGAACGCGCTTTGCCCGACGCTCGGCGCTTCCCCCCTGCGGCAAGCGTTCGCCAAAAGCAGACGAGACGGGCACAAGGCTCCGTCCACCGCTGAGGGCTCACTCATCCAGTTTTTCCCTGAGGAACAATCATTATGGCGGAACAATCCACCTCCCCACAGCCGGCTTTTGACGATCCGTCCTCCCGCCTGACCTCCGCCCTGCGGGACCCGCACCTCTGCCGCAGCCTGCTGGATCGCCTGCAAGCGGCGCTCGACGGCCGCAGCCTGCGCTTCATGGAAGTCTGCGGCACGCACACCGTCTCCATCTTCCAGAGCGGGTTGCGCTCGCTGCTCCCGGAGCAGGTGCGCCACCTTTCCGGGCCGGGCTGTCCCGTCTGCGTCACGCATGATGCGGAAGTGGCCGCCTTCCTCGATCTCGCCGGACGTGACGGCATCATCCTGGCCACCTTCGGCGACCTGCTGCGCGTGCCGGGCCCCGGCGGCAAAAGCCTCAAACACGCCAAGGCCCAGGGCGCGCGCGTCGAGATCGTCTACTCGCCGCTGGACGCGCTGACGCTGGCCGCCGAACATCCGGGTGACATGGTGGTCTTCCTGGGGATCGGCTTCGAGACCACCGCGCCCACCGTGGCCGCCACCATCCTGACCGCGCAGCAGCGGGGCCTGGACAACTTCAGCGTGCTTTCCCTGCACAAGCTCGTGCCCCCGGCCCTGCGCGCCCTGCTGGACGATCCGCAGCAGCAGGAACAGCCCATCGAGGCCTTCCTGCTGCCGGGCCATGTCTCCACCATCCTCGGGCTGGCCCCGTACGCCTTCCTTGCCGGGGAATACCATGTGCCCGCCGTGGTGGGGGGCTTTGAACCGGCAGACATCCTGCTGGCCCTCTGCCTCATGGCCGAACAACGGCGGGACGGCCGGGCCGAGGTGGTCAACGCCTATGCCCGCGCCGTGGATGATGGCGGCAATCCCCGCGCCCGCGCCCTGCTGGAGCAGTGCTTCCAGCCTGCCGACGCCCTGTGGCGCGGCATCGGCCGCATCCCGCAGAGCGGCCTGGCCCTGCGGGAAACATTTGCCCGCTTTGACGCCATGCGCCGTCTGGACCTGCGCCTGCCCGACGTGCCGCCTCTGCCCGGCTGCCGCTGCGGTCAGGTCCTCAAGGGCCGTCTCACGCCGCCGCAATGCCCGCTCTTCGGCAAGGCCTGCACCCCGGCAACGCCTGTCGGCCCCTGCATGGTCTCCACCGAAGGCAGTTGCGCCGCCTATTTCAAATATGCCCGGAATGAGGACTGTTGACGCTCTTTGCTGTTTGTTTGGGGGGAAGGGGAACCCCTCGCCTCGCGCGGCGGCCCTTCCCCCAAGCCCCCATCCCTTCCCCGGCGCGCTTTTGCGAGGGAAGGATCAGGGACACCAGAGTGCGTACAACGTATTTCCCTTATCTATTGAAATTACTATAAATGGATATGCGTCCCAGCCTTTAACTCTGCCGAGAACGACTTATGGATGACTGCATTCTGCTGGATGCCGGAAGCGGCGGCCGCGCCTCGCAGCGCCTCATCAGCCAGTGCTTCCTGCGCCATTTTGCCAATCCCCTCCTCGAACGCATGGACGATGCCGCCCTGCTGCCCGTCGCTTCCGCCCACGACAGGCCGCTGGCCATGAGCACGGACTCCTATACCGTCACGCCCCTCTTTTTCCCCGGCGGCAGCATCGGCACCCTTGCCGTGCACGGCACCGTCAATGACGTGAGCATGCTGGGCGGCGACGTTCGCTATCTAAGCTGCGCCTTCATCATCGAGGAGGGCCTCCCCCTCGCCACGCTGGACAGGGTGGCCGCCGACATGGCCGCCGCCGCGCAGGAAGCCGGCGTGCAGATCGTCACCGGGGACACCAAGGTGGTGCAGCGCGGAGCCTGCGACCAGATGTTCATCAATACCACGGGCATCGGCCATCTGCTGGTCCAGCCGGAGCCTTCCGGGCACCGGGCCCGGCCGGGCGATGTTGTGCTGGTGAGCGGCGCGGTAGGCGATCACGGCCTGACCATCATGGGCAGCCGGGAAGGGCTTTCCTTCCTGACCGACGTCCGTTCCGACTCCGCCCCGCTCAATGGGCTCGTGCGCGCCATTCTGACCGCCGCGGAAGCCGCGGGCATGTCCGGCGAGATCCACGTCCTGCGCGACCCTACCCGCGGCGGACTGGCCACCACGCTCAACGAGATCGCCGAACAGTCCGGCGTCAGCATCGAACTGGATGAGCAGGCCATACCCGTCCACGAGAGCGTGCGCAACGGCTGTTCCTTCCTCGGTCTTGACCCGCTCTATCTGGCCAATGAAGGCAAATGCCTCTGCATCGTGCCGGAAGCCCTGGCCGGGCCCGTGCTGGAAGCCATGCGCGCCACGCCCTACGGCCGGGAAGCCGCCCGCATAGGCACCGTCGGCGATGAACGCGCCGGACAGGTCGTCCTGCGCACCCTCATCGGCGGGCAGCGCCTGCTCGGCATGCTCGAAGGCGCGCAACTGCCGAGGATCTGTTGGAAAAGCGGGGGAAGAGGGGAGACTTTTGCAAAAGTCTCC
>DGYFI06202__coassemble_826_pt1 | contig 16215 bp, 11 predicted proteins | sample DGYFI06202__metabat2_high_PE_036 | metagenome-assembled genome bin DGYFI06202
CCGTTAGGCGACGCAGGAGCCTTACGGGCATCGACAGCAGAGCGCGACCGAAAGGAGGCCGCAGAGCGGCGGCAGAGAAAAGAAAAAGGAAGAGAGGTGTTCCTCTCTTCCTCACGGATGATCAGGCGGATGGTCGAGCACGGCGTGGGGGATGCACAGGCTTGGGCAAGAAAGGCTGTTCCTTTTAGAGCATTTTTTGTTTGAAACGCATTACATCCCAAACCATGCGGCTTGTCGTTTCGTGAAAAAAACGCAACTTTTCCCCCGGATTGGGGAGGCGGCAGGAGTCCCCTTTACACACTGCGGAGAGCATCTACAGGGTACTGTCAGGACTAAAGATCTCTTTCAGGATGGTAGTCGGAATCTATGAGGATGGCACAATACCCGCGGGTCTCGCACATGTGCTGATAGCGCGCATTCTCCTGGATCAGATAGGGCAGAGTGCACCCATCGTCCGAAAGCCGCTTTTCAACGGCATCAGCATATTTTTTTATGTCGGAAAAATGGTTCAGCAGATAGTTTTTGCTCATCACAAGGCAGTAATAACGGATATCCCTGCGATACCGTTCTTCGAGATCATCCTGCCAGTCAGCGGGGATGTAGCCGCCCTCCACAATGAGATGCTGCCGGTTTTCCACCGCGGTCTTTATCATCTCGCGAACGATGGGCCACAGATATGCCTCAAGTTCCGCATCATCCAGGGGCGTCAGGGCGGTATTGCCGCTGCGTATGAGTCCCATTTTCAGGAGGTCGATGGACAGGCGGGGATAGTGGTGGCGCTCAACGAGCTTTTGCGCCAGCCGGCTCTTGCCCGTATGGGTCGCGCCTGTAATGATGATCACCATCGCGCGTCCTCCCGAGCGCACGATCAGCAGGTGGAAACGCTCCACGCCACGGCTGACGCTCAGCCTTTTTCAGGAAGTGCGTCCCCGTGCCGGGTCAGAGCACCACATTGATGACCGAGCCCGAACCTTCCATGCTGGCCGCTATGGCCAGCCAGTCAGGGCCCAGAAAGAAGGAACTGGAAGAGCGTACGGCCAGCGGGGAACTTGTGGTCACGGGGTCGGTTTCCCGTTCAGGCTCGCCGCTGACCACCAGGATCTGCCCCCCGACCACGCGCTGCCAAACGCCGCTCAACTGCTTGACTGGATCTACGAGCAACATGATTCCCCTCCCTCAACTGCGGGGACGGACAGCCTGCGGACCGGCGGTCGTCAGCGCTGACGGCGGCGCTTGCTCTTGCCGTCGTCCTCCGCCTTGTCCTCTCCGCTTTCTTCCCGGACGCCGGGAGAGGAAGCGGGAGCGACACTGACGATGCTGTCCACCGTATAGTCGGACAGGCTCTTTTCCCCGTTCAGATAGGCGCTCTCCAGCTTCATGATCTCATTGAAGCGGGCCATGCCTGCCTTGGACACCGGCTTGCCGCGGGGGTTGATGGCCTTCACCGGATTGATGAACTTGCCGTTCTGCTTGAGACGGAAATCCAGGTGCGGTCCGGTGGACAGCCCCGTGCTGCCCACAAAGCCGATGACCTGCCCCTGCCGGACGCGCTGACCCTTCTTGAGGCCGCGCGCATAGCCGGAAAGGTGGGCGTACCACGATTCAAGCCCGGCCTCGTGCTTGACGATGATCTGATTGCCGTAGCCGCCGGCCCAGCCGCGTTTGATGACCACGCCGTCCCCCACGGCCTTGACGGGCGTCCCCGTGGGCGCGCCGTAGTCCACGCCAAGGTGCGGACGGCTGTAGCCAAGCACCGGATGCTTGCGGTTGTGGCTGAAGCGCGAGGTTATGCGCGTGAAGGAAAGGGGCGCCTGCAACAGGGTCTTGCGCAGGTTCTCGCCCTTGCGATTGTAATACTGCGGGCGTTCCTTGCCGTCCTTGAAGTAGAAGGCTTCAAAGGTCTTGCCCTGATTGGTGAAGGTCGCGGCGAGGATGCGGCCATAGCCCTTGTACTCGCCGTCCCGGTAGCGCTTCTCCACCAGGACGCTGAAGCTGTCGCCGGGCTGGAGGTCGCGGATGAAGTTGATCTCCGAACCAAAGAGCTCGGCAAGGAGGATGGCGATCTGCGGGCCTTCGCCCATATCGGCCACGGCCTGGAAGAGGTTGTCCTCGATCTCGGCCTTGATGGTCTCCAGCAGGACCACATATTCGATGCGTTCCACCCGGGCGACGGGCTCTTCCATGCCCTCCACCACCAGGCGGCTGTTCCCGTCGATCTCGTATTCAAAGCGCTTGACGCGGCCGGTGGCGTTGTCCGTCACCACCACGTAGGGCTGTCCGGCGCGAAAGGCCCGCAGGGAAAAGACCTGCTTGACGGCATTGGCGTACTCAAAGGAGCCTTCCGTGCTGACGCTCTCAAGCACCGTGCTGAGGGTATCCCCCTTTTCCACGGTGCCGTGCTTCACGGCTTCCCCGGTCGGGGGCGCGGCGTCCGCGAGCGCGTCGGGGGCCTGCAGGGGGGGCTTCGCTTCACCGCCCGCCGCATTTTCGGGCTCGGGCAGATGTTCTCCCCCGGCAGGGGAGGTCCCTTCCTGTTCCGCCTCCGGCACGGCAGGCGTTTTTGAAGAGGCCGTCCCCGCTTCCTGCCGGATCGGTTCAGGCGCCTGTGCGGGCGGGCGCTGCGCCTGCCCGCCGGAAATACCGAGCTGTACCGCGCTGACGATGCCGATGAAGACCAGCAGGACGATCAGGATGAACCAGATACGTTTCATATATTTTTTCCGTTAGCTCTCCGGCTGCAATATATACCCCGCCGCCATATTTCTGTCCAGCATTCCCCGGCCCGTCCGTTTTCGCCGTCCGGGGGCCGCTGTTTCGCCGTCCGGTAAGCCGCATCCCGACCGTGGGAGGGGGCTTTTCCACACTTGTTTCAGCGGGAAAAATCGCGTATGTTCCTCCTTTGCTTCGAGTGGAATCGAGCGGTCGGGAAAGCACCTTGAGCAACAGGCATACACCATCTTCTCCCCCGGACCTGCTGCGCCGCACGGACGAGGCGCTGGAGCGCAGCCTCCCGCATGAACCTCGCCCCTGGCTGCACGGTCTTGGCGTGCTGGAAGCGGACGGAATGGTGGAGATCACGTTCCCCCATGCCCTGTACGAGCGTTTTTTCTCCCCGTACCGGCAGATGTTCGAAACGGCGCTGCGCCAGTGCCTTCCGCCGAGAACGCAGATCCGCTACCGTACGGCCGTCATTCCCCGCCCTCAGGGGAAGCCCGGCGGAAACTCCCCCACAGGTGCGCTCGAAGGCGCGGGGGACAGGCCGGCCCCGCCCGTCCCGCTGCCGGAGCCGGCGGACGGCACGGCGCAGGCTGCCGATGAAGAAGCCCCCCCGCCGCCCGGTCCGCACAAGACGCTGGACGATTTTCTCTGCAACGCCAAGAATGCCTTTCCCCTGGAAGTCATGCGGCGCATTGCCCGCCACGCCCCCGGAGCCGTTTTTCAGCCACTGCTGCTGTATGGCGGGAGCGGTACGGGCAAAAGCCATCTCCTGTCGGCCGTGGGCGCCGCCTACGCCCGGCAGGGCCTGCGGGTCCTGTCGCTGCCGGCGGCGCGCTTCTGCCGTCAGGCGGACGGCTGGGCACGCCTGCCGGAACGCTTCTGGCAGACGGTCGATGTGCTCATGCTGGACGACCTCCAGGAGATCATCGGGCAGGAAGAATGGCAGGGCCACCTCGTTTCCCTGCTGGATCACTGCCCGCCGCGGCGGCAGGCCATCTTTGCCCTGACGGGCACGGCGCAGACGTTCAAGCGCCTGCAGAGCCGCCTGGCCGGAAGGCTGGAAAGCGGGCTGGTGACGGAGCTGCTGGAACCGGATCTGGAGATCCGCCTCCGCTACCTGCAGGAGATCTGCCGCCTGCGCAAGCTGCCCCTCTCCGCCGAGGAGCAGCTTTTTCTGGCCCGGCGCTGCCGGCAGTTCCGGCTGTTGCAGGGCATGCTGCTCAAGGCCGCGGCCTTCGCCGAGATGCGACAGGGCAGCCTGAGCAGGGAAGATATCGAGAACATCGCCCGTACCGGCGGCACGGAACCGGCCATCGGCCACCGGGAGATCGTGGAAGAGATATGCCGCCTCTATGCCCTGCGCCCCGAAGAAGTGCTGGGCAACGGCAGACGGCCGCAGCTCGTGCTGGCCCGGCAGATCGCCATGTACGTCTGTCGCCGCCGTCTGGGCCTCTCCTATCCCGAACTGGGGCGCATGTTCGGAGGACGTGACCATAGTACGGTCGTCCATGCGGTGAAAAAGATTAAACAAATGCTGGAAAGTAACAAAGATGTGCAGAACGTGGTTGCCGCCCTGGAAAAAAGCGCACCATGAGGAACATGCTCCCCGTACCGGGGCCGGGAAACGTGCCTGACGTTCCCGGGAAGAGCCTGCTGGTGTCTGTAAAAAATCAAGGCATACAAGCAGGTTAGATGAGTTGGTAACAAAAAGTGACTGCCTATTATCACGAGGATTTCTTGTATGAAACTTACCGTAAACAAAGAGCGCATCATCGACGGTCTGCTCAAGGCGGCAGCCATCATCCCCGCCAAGGCCGGCGCGGCCTATCTGCGTTCCATCTGGCTCCGGGCGGAAGAAGGCCATCTCTCCATCATGGCCACGGATGCCAACATCGAATTTACCGGCCGTTATGAAGCGGACGTGCAGGAACCGGGTCTGGTCGGCGTGCAGGGGCGTTCCTTTGTGGATCTGGTGCGTCAGCTCCCCAACGGCCCGCTGCGCCTCAGCCTGGATGCCGGCGGCAAGACCCTGCTGCTGGAACAGGGACGCCGCACCTACAAGCTGCCGGTCAACGGGGAAGAGCTCTTCCAGAATTTTTCGGCCTTCCCGCAGGGCAATGCCGTCACCTGGTCCGGCGACTTCCTGCAGGACGTGCTGGACAGGGTCGTCTTCTGCATCAGCGACGACGATTCCATGGACGCCATCGCCTGCCTGTACATGAAGCCCACGGGCAACGGGCGTATCGACGTCTGCGGCCTCAACGGCCATCAGTTCGCGCTGGTCTCCTTCACCCATGACGAGCTGGCCGGACGCCTGCCGCAGGAAGGGGTGCTCATCCAGAAGAAGTACCTGCAGGATCTCAAGAAGTGGCTGGGCGTGGACGAGATAGAGCTGGACATCACGGACAAGCGCCTGTACCTGCGCACGCTGGATGGCGCGGAAAGTCTGAGCCTGCCGCGCGCTGGTCATCAGTATCCTGATTACAACGTCTTCCTGAGCCGTCTGGAAGGGGAGGGCGCGAGCCGCCTTACCCTGACCCGCAAGGACGCCATGGAAGCGCTGGGCCGCATCCTCATCTTCAATACCGAGAGCGACCGCTGCACCTACCTCGATCTTTCGGCGCAGGAAGCCGTGCTGCACGCCCAGGGGCAGGAGATCGGCTCGGCCAGCGAGAGTTTGGAAGTGGGCTATGAAGGGGACATCGAGCGCATCGCCTTCCCCACGCGCAACCTCATGGACGTGCTGGGGCATTTCGTCTCGGCCACGGTGACCATGACCATGACCGGCGCGGAAGGGGCCTGCGGCATCCGCGGCGAGGAAGACCCGGACTACACGGTGATCATCATGCCCATGAAGGTCTCCGAAACCACCTATTACAGCGAGGAAGACGTCTAATGGCTCCCGAAAGTGCCGGCGGCTACAATGCCGCATCCATCACCATTCTCGAGGGGCTCTCGGCCGTGCGCAAGCGCCCGGCCATGTACATCGGTTCCACGGACGTGCGCGGCCTGCACCACCTCGTCTACGAAGTGGTGGACAACTCCATCGACGAGGCGATGGCGGGCTACTGCACCTCCATCACCGTCATCCTCCATGCGGACAATTCCGTCACCGTGCGTGACGACGGCCGCGGCATCCCGGTGGACATCCATCCCAAGGAAGGCGTGCCCGCCGTACAGGTGGTCATGACCAAGCTGCACGCCGGCGGCAAGTTCGACAATACGAGCTACAAGGTCTCCGGCGGTCTGCACGGGGTGGGCGTCTCCTGCGTCAATGCCCTTTCCGAATCGCTCACCGTGACCGTGCGGCGTGACGGCAAGCGCTACCGCCAGCACTATGCGCGCGGCGTGCCGCAGGACGAGCTGACCGTCATCGGCGAAAATGTGGACGGTCACGGCACTACCGTCACCTTCAAGCCGGACGAAGAGATCTTCGAGGTGCTGGAATTCTCCTACGAGACGCTGAAGAAGCGTTTCGAGGAGCTGGCCTACCTCAACCGCGGCCTGACCATCGAGTGCATCGACGAGCGCACGGGCCAGGAACACATCTTCCACGCCGAGGGCGGCATCCGTCAGTTCGTGACCGACCTCAACGAGGGGGAAACGCCCCTGCATCCGGTCATCGACTGCGAAGGGCTCCAGGACAACGTGACCGTGGATTTCGCCATGCAGTACACCACGGCCTACAAGGAGAACATCCACACCTTCGCCAACAATATCCGCACGGCCGAAGGCGGCACGCATCTGGTGGGCTTCCGCACGGCGCTCACCCGCGCCATCAACGGCTATGTGAAGAACCAGCCGGATCTGACCAAGAAGCTCAAGGGCACCGTGCTTTCCGGCGACGACGTGCGCGAAGGCCTTACGGCCATCATCAGCGTCAAGCTGCCGCAGCCGCAGTTCGAGGGCCAGACCAAGACCAAGCTGGGCAACAGCGAAGTGGCCGGCATCGTGGCGGGCGTCGTCTACGACAAGCTCAATGAGTACTTCGAGGAGAACCCCAAGGACATCCGCACCATCGTGGAAAAGGCCATGGACGCCGCGCGGGCGCGTGACGCCGCCCGGCGGGCCAAGGAGCTGGTGCGGCGCAAGGGGGCGCTGTCGGACAACGCCCTGCCGGGCAAGCTGGCCGACTGCCAGAGCAAGGACCCGGCCGAGTCGGAACTCTTCATCGTGGAGGGCGATTCGGCAGGCGGTTCGGCCAAGCAGGGACGCAATCCCCGCAATCAGGCCATTCTGCCCCTGCGCGGCAAGATCCTCAATACCGAGCGCACGCGCTTCGACAAGATGCTGGCCAACAAGGAAGTGAAGAACCTCATCACGGCCATGGGCGCGGGCATCGGCGAAGGGGACACCGACCTCGACAAGCTGCGTTACCACAAGATCATCATCATGACCGACGCCGATGTGGACGGCGCGCACATCCGCACCCTGCTGCTGACCTTCTTTTTCCGGCAGTATCAGGAGATGGTGGAAAAGGGCTACGTCTACATCGCTCAGCCGCCGCTCTACCGCGCGCATAACGCCCGTTTCGAGAAGTTCATCAAGGACGACGCGGAACTCAACGACTTTTTGCTCAATCGCGTGAGCGAAGACGTGACCATCGTCGCCGAGAACGGTACGGAATACACGGGCGCGAAGCTGCTGGAGCTCATGCGGCACATCGAGAAGCTGGACAGCCGCGTGACGGACGCCGAAAGCACGGGCATGGCCCGCGACCTCTTCCTGGCGCTGACGACCTATCCGCGCTTCGTGGACGCGGACCTCATCCAGTCCGGGGACGAGGCGCTGCTCGCCTGGCTCAATGAGCGCGGCTATCTGCTGACCCTTTCCCGCGAGGCCGACGAGGACGGCGAGGAACGCGTCTTTGCGGTCTTCGAGAATACCGGCAGCCACCATACCCGGCGCGGCATGGAGTTCTTCGCGTCCCGTCTCTACCGGCAGACGCGGCAGCTCTTCGACGAACTGCGGGAGCAGTGCGGCGGCTTCAGTTTCAGCCTGCGCCGCAAGGACGGCGAGCAGGCGGCGGACGATGTGTTCAGCCTGCTGCGCATGACGCTGGAAGAAGCCCGGCGCGGCATCAACATCCAGCGCTACAAGGGTCTTGGGGAAATGAATCCCGAACAGCTCTGGGTGACGACCATGAATCCCGAGAACCGCGTGCTCCTCCAGGTCTCCGTGGAGGATGCCAACGAGGCTTCCGACGCCTTCGAGGAACTCATGGGTGATCGTGTGGCCCCGCGGCGCGAATTCATCGAGCGCAATGCTCTGAGCGTGCAGGATCTGGATATCTAGCTGGCGGGGATCCCCCTGCTATCCAAGCAACGAGGCAAACGTGTCCGAGCAACCGAAAATCAGTATTGAGCACGAACTGCGGAAATCCTATCTGGAATATTCGCTGTCGGTCATCATCGGCCGCGCCATCCCCGATGCGCGCGACGGCCTGAAGCCCGTGCACCGGCGCATCCTCTTTGCGCAGTCGGAACTGGCCAACACCTACAACCGGCCGCACAAGAAATCCGCGCGCATCGTGGGTGACGTCATCGGTAAGTACCACCCGCACGGCGACGCCGCCGTCTATTACGCGCTGGTGCGCATGGCGCAGGATTTTTCCATGCGGGATCCGCTGGTGGACGGGCAGGGCAACTTCGGCTCCATCGATGGCGACTCGCCGGCCGCCATGCGTTACACCGAAGTGCGCATGTCCCGCCTGGCCGGGGAGTTCCTTGCCGATCTGGACAAGGAGACCGTGGACTTCCGTCCCAACTACGACAACACCCTGCAGGAACCGTCCGTCCTGCCCACCAAGGTGCCCAATCTGCTGCTCAACGGCTCTTCGGGCATCGCCGTGGGCATGGCCACCAACATCCCGCCGCACAATCTGGGCGAGCTGTGCGACGCCCTGCAGATCCTGCTGGACAATCCGCAGGCCAGCGTGGACGACCTCATGGAGGTGGTCAAGGGGCCGGACTTCCCCACGCGCGGTTTCGTCTATGCGGGCAAGGGCCTGTATGACGCCTACCACACCGGGCGCGGCACGGTGAAGGTGCGCGGCCGCCTGGAAGTGGAAGAGCGGAAGAAGGGCCTGCAGGCCGTGGTCATCCGGGAGATCCCCTTCGGGCTCAACAAGTCCGCCCTGGTGGAAAAGATCGCCGCCCTCATCAATGACCACAAGATAGACGGCATTGCGGACTTGCGGGACGAGTCGGACCGGAAGGGCATCCGCATCGTCATCGACCTCAAGCGCGGCACCATCCCGGACATCGTCATCAACGGCCTGTACAAATATACGCCGCTGGAGACCAGTTTCGGCATCAACATGCTTGCCGTGGTGGACAACCGCCCCGTGCTGCTCAACCTCAAGACCGCGCTGGCCTGCTTTGTGGATCATCGGCGGGAAGTGGTCATCCGCCGCACGCGCTACGATCTGGCCAAGGCGGAAGCGCGGGCCCACATCCTGGAAGGCCTGCGCATCGCCATCGACAACATCGACGAGGTGGTGGCCCTCATCCGGGCGTCCGCCAGCCCCGACGAGGCCCGCACCGGCCTCATGGCCCGTTTCGAGCTGTCGGAAGTGCAGGCCCGCGCCATCCTCGACATGCGCCTGCAGCGCCTGACCGGCCTGCAACGCGAGGAACTGCTGGCCGAATACCGCGACCTGCTCCAGAAGATCCAGTTCTACACCTCGATCCTGGAGAATGCCGAGGTGCTGCGCGGCGAGCTCAAGCGGGAGATCGCGGAGATCCGCGAGACCTTCGCCACCCCGCGCCGTACCGAAGTGGTGACGGACGCTCTGTCCGGTATAGACATCGAGGACCTCATCCCCGATGACGAGGTGGTCATCACCCTGTCCCGTCGCGGCTACATGAAGCGCACCAATCTGGAGAACTACCAGCAGCAGAAGCGCGGCGGCAAGGGCATTGCGGCCCTGCACACGGCGGAAGACGACTACGTGCAGGAGTTCCTCACCACCACCAATCATCAGTATCTCTGCCTCTTCACCAACAAGGGCCGCATGCATCAGCTCAAGGTGCATCAGGTCCCTGAAGGCAGCCGCACGGCCAAGGGCGTGCACATCAACAACCTGCTGCCGCTGGAAGAGGGCGAATGGGTGACCACGGTGCTGGCCCTGCGCGAATTCGCCGAGGACAAGTATTTCCTCTTCGTCACCCGGCGGGGCATGGTCAAGCGCTCTTCGGCCTCGCTCTATGCCCGCTGCCGCAAAAGCGGGCTTATGGCCGTGGGCCTGCGCGAGGACGACGAGCTCGTGGTGGTGCGTCCCATCCGGGACGACACCCACATCGTGTTGGCCACGGCGGACGGCTATTCCATCCGCTTCTCCTGCAAGGACGTGCGGCCTATGGGCCGCGTAGCCACCGGGGTCAAGGGCATCGCCCTGCGGCGGCAGGATGTGGTGGTGGCCGGGGTCATCCTCAAGGAATACGACCAGACCACGGAGATCATGTCCATCTCGGCCAACGGCTTCGGCAAGCGCACGCGGGTGGACCTCTACCGTCTCCAGACGCGCGGCGGCAAGGGCATCATCAACTTCAAGGTGACGGGCAAGACCGGCCCCGTGGTGGGCGCCATGCCCGTGCGGGACAATGACGGCCTCGTGCTGCTGACCTCGGCCAACAAGATCGTGCGCATCGGCGTGGACGACGTGCGCAGCAAGGGCCGGGCCACCATGGGCGTCATGCTGGTTCGTCTGGACGAAGGCGCCCGCGTGGTGGGCTTCGACCGCGTGGATGAAGGCGGCCAGAGCGGCCGCAAGCTGGATGAGGAAGAGCTGGACGATCTGTCCGCCGAGAATGAAGCTCCCGGCGAAGCCGCCGCCGAAACGGCAGTGGAAGGCCCGGACGGCACGCCGCCGGAAACGGATGCCGGGGAGAACGGAGAAGCGTAATGCGCTGGGCTCTCGGCCTGGGACGGACGTTCGGCCGTGGATCGGGACGGCGGGGCGGCAGGCGCGCAGGCGGCCTGCTGCTCTGCTGTCTGCTGCTGTTCAGCCTGCCGGGCTGCGAACGTTCGCCGCTGGGCGACGACCTCAGCGAGGCCAGGAGCGCCGTGGCGGCCCATGAATGGACGCGGGCCGAACGCCTGCTGGAGCGTTTCCTGCGGGAATCCGGGGATGCCGACAAACGCTGGGAGGCCTGGCAGCTCCTGCTGACCGTGGCCAACGCCACCGGCGTCACCACGCGGGTACGGCTGGACTATCTGGACACCATGCTGGAAGAATTCGCGGACAGCGACGCCCGTTGCAAGGACATCCTGTGGCGCATGGGGCAGCTCATGGAGCGCCAGCGCCGCCATGAGCGCGCGGTGGACATCTGGAGCGCCTACCTGGATCTGGAAGGGCTCAGCCCGCAGGACAGCGTGGAGGGCTACCGCCATCTGGCGGCCATGAATTTCCGTCTGCATCGCTATGAAGCGGCGGAAGATGCCCTGCAGCAATGCCTGGCCCTGCCGGTCAACGAGAAGGCCAAGCTGGACTGCATGTACGATCTGGCGGATCAGAGCGCGGCCCGGGAGCGCTGGCAGGAGGCGGCCGACCTGTCCCAGCAGATCCTGGACAGCGAACCCGGCGAACGCCTGCGCGCCCTGACGCTTTTCCTGCTGGGAGATGCGCTTGAACAGCTCGACAAGCCGGACGAGGCGCTGGCGCAGTTCGAGCTCTGCCGGGAGAGTTATCCCAACACCGATGTGGTCGAGAATCGCATTGCGTATTTGAAAAAAAAGATGAAAAATCCCTCCCGCCGTCAGACGAAGGCGGCGGAAAAGAAGTAGGCGCGCCCGGCCGTCCCCGGCCTGCACGGTCCGGCGCGCAAGAGGAAGGGCGGACAGCATGAGGAGTTTGGCATGATTCGTCACGAGTGTGGACTTTTCGGCATCTACGGCCATGAAGACGCGGCACGGCTGACGTATTTCGGCCTGTATGCCCAGCAGCACCGCGGTCAGGAAAGCGCGGGCATTGTGACCTGGGACGGCAGCGCCATGTACGAATACAAGGGGATGGGGCTCGTTCCCGACGTTTTTTCGGAAAGTGCGCTGGGCACGCTGGTGGGGGATACGGCCATAGGGCATGTGCGCTATTCCACCACCGGACGTTCCCACATGCGCAACGCCCAGCCCTTCGTGGCCCATTTCCGCGGGAAGGACATCGCCGTGGCCCACAACGGCAATCTCGTCAATACGGCAGAACTGCGCGAGGAGCTGGAGAGCGACGGCTCCATCTTCAGCACGACCAACGATACGGAAGTGTTCATGCATCTGCTGGCGCGGGCCCTGCGCACCAAGACGCTGGTGGAAGCCGTGCGCGACACCTGTTCGCGCGTGCGCGGCGCGTACTGCCTGCTGGTCATGAGCGGCAATACCCTTGTGGCCGTGCGCGATCCGCACGGTTTCCATCCGCTGGCGCTGGGCCGGCTGGACGGCAGCCCTGTCTTCGCCTCCGAGACCTGCGCCTTCGACCTTATGGAAGCCGACTACGAGCGCAGCATCGCCCCCGGTGAGATGTACATCGTGGACGAGCAGGGCGAACGCAGCGAACAGCTCCACGGCCCGCTGCCGGACAAGCCGCGGCAGTGCATCTTCGAGCTCGTGTACTTCGCCCGGCCGGACTCCTTCGTCTTCGGCGAGCAGGTCTACCAGTGCCGCAAGCAGATGGGCTGGCAGCTGGCCCACGAATCCACGCCGGATGTGGACTTCATCATGCCGTTCCCCGATTCCGGGGTCTATTCGGCCGTGGGCTTCGCCCAGTGCGCCGAGCTCCCCTACGAACATGCCATGATCCGCAACCATTACGTGGGCCGCACCTTCATCCAGCCTACCCAGAGCATGCGCAACTTCGGCGTGCGGGTGAAGATCAATCCCGTGCGTTCCATGATCGAAGGCAAGAAGATCTGCATCGTGGACGACTCCATCGTGCGCGGCACGACCATGCGCACCCGCGTGAAAAAACTGCGCGAACTGGGGGCGAAGGAGGTGCATATCCGCATCAGCTGCCCGCCGGTGAAATTCCCCTGCTATTACGGCATCGACTTTGCCTCGCGCGGCGAGCTCATCGCGGCGTCTCTCGACCTGCCGGAGATCGTGCGCGAGCTGGATGTGGATTCCCTGCACTATCTTTCCATAGACGGGCTGTTGCGTTCGGTCATGCATTCCGACAGCTACTGCCTCGCCTGCTTCAATGGCGACTATCCCGTCCCCTGCCGGGAGGCGGGCAAGCACAGACTCGAACAGCCCTGCGCGGCGGTCAACTCCTGAGGTCATCATGGCAGCTCACGTTACACGCATCAAAGGCTTTGCGGACATGTTTCCGCCGGATTCCGACGCCTTCCTCTTTCTGGAAGAAACGGCGCGGCGCATCTTTTCGCGTTGCGGCTTTGTGGAATTGCGGACGCCTGTCCTGGAATATACCGACCTCTTCCGGCGCTCCATCGGTGAGGAGACCGATGTGGTGCAGAAAGAGATGTTCACCTTCCCGGACAGGAACGACCGCCTCATGACCATGCGGCCCGAAGCGACGGCCGGCGTCATGCGCGCCTATATCGAAGACGCCCGGTATACCCGCGAAAGCGTGAGCCGGCTCTTCACCACCGGCCCCATGTTCCGCTACGAGCGGCCCCAGAAGGGGCGCATGCGGCAGTTCCATCAGCTCAATTGCGAATGTCTCGGCTCGCACAGCCCCTATGCCGACGCGGACATGATCATCATGCTCATGCGCTTTTTGCGTGAGGCCGGGCTCACGGAACTGAGCCTCAAGCTCAATTCCCTGGGCTGCGCCACCTGCCGCCCGCGTTTCAAGGAAGCGCTGGTGGACTACCTGAAGGGCCTTGCCGGAGAGGGCGGCCTGTGCGAAGACTGCACGCGCCGCATGCAGACCAATCCCCTGCGCGTGCTGGACTGCAAACAGGAGGGTTGCCGCCGTCTGACGGACGCCGCGCCGCGTCTGCTGGATTATAACTGCCCGGACTGCCGCGCCCACTTCGACACCGTGGTGCGCCTGCTGGAAGCGGAGCGCATCCCCTATGAGCTGGATCACCGGCTGGTGCGCGGTCTTGATTACTATTGCCGTACGACCTTCGAGGTGGTAAGCGGAAACATCGGTTCGCAGTCCGCCGTGGCGGGCGGCGGCCGCTATGACGGTCTCGTGAAGAGTCTTGGCGGGCCGGACGTGCCGGGCGTGGGCTTTGCCTGCGGCATGGAACGGCTGGCGCTGCTCCTGCCGGAACGTCCCGCGCCGCGTCTGGATTTTTATGCCGTGGGCATGAACGAGGCCGGGCGCGACGTCTGCTTTTCCCTGGCTCAGCGGCTGCGCGAGGCCGGCCTTGCGGGCGAAGTGCACACCGGCGACGGCGGCTTCAAGAGCAGCATGCGTCAGGCCGGCAAATCCGGGGCCCGCTACTGCCTCATCGTGGGTGAGGACGAAGCGGCTTCCGGCACGGTTATGGTGAAAAACATGGACAGCGGCGAACAGCAGGCCGTGCCGCAGTCCGCAGTGGTGGAACATCTGGCCTCGACCCCCGGCGGTATTGAGCATGAGTGAGCAGACCCAATCCCAGGATCTCCAGCAGGAGCACCAGAAATATATCGAGGAAGTGGGCGACTGGACCCGTACGCATTCCTGCGGTCAGCTGACCGAAGCCGACGACGGCGCTGAGGTCTGCCTCATGGGCTGGGCGCAGTACCGCCGCGACCACGGCGGTCTCATCTTCGTGGACCTGCGCGACCGCGAAGGCCTGACCCAGGTGGTGTTCAGCCCCGAGATCGCCCCCAAGGCCCATGAGGATGCCCATATCCTGCGCGCGGAATACGTGCTCGCCATCAAGGGCCGCGTGCGTCCCCGCCCCGAAGGCATGACCAATCCCAATCTGGTCACCGGCGGTATCGAAGTGGTGGTGAAGGAGTGGAAGCTGCTCAATACCTCCAAAACGCCGCCCTTCCCCATCGAAGACCGTACCGACGCCGGCGAGAACCTGCGTCTCACCTGGCGCTATCTGGATCTGCGCCGTCCGCGCATGCAGGCCAATCTGCGCCTGCGGCACCGCGTGGCCCAGGCCATCCGCCGCTATCTGGACGAGGGCGGCTTCATCGAGGTGGAAACCCCCATCCTCACCAAGTCCACTCCCGAAGGCGCGCGGGACTTCCTGGTGCCCAGCCGCCTGAACAACGGCCAGTTCTATGCCCTGCCGCAGTCGCCGCAGCTTTTCAAGCAGCTGCTCATGGTGGGCGGCCTTGACCGCTATTTCCAGATCGTCCGCTGCTTCCGCGACGAAGACCTGCGCGCCGACCGTCAGCCGGAATTCACGCAGGTGGACATCGAAATGAGCTTCGTGGACGAGGAAAAGGTCATGAACATGGCCGAAGGCCTCATGGCCCGCGTCTTCAAGGACGTCATGGGGCAGGATATCCCCCGTCCCTTCCCGCGCATGCCCTATGCCGAGGCCATGAGCCGCTACGGCGTGGACAAGCCGGATACCCGCTTCGGTCTCGAACTGCACGACATCACCGATATCGTGCGCGGCTCCGGCTTCAAGCTCTTTGCCGCGGCCACGCTGGTCAAGGCCATGAAGGTGCCGGGCGGCGAATCCATGACCCGCAAGGAGATCGACGCCTACACCGATTTCGTGAAGATCTACGGCGCGCAGGGCCTGGCCTGGATCAAGATCAAGGCCGACGAATGGCAGTCCCCCATCGCCAAGTTCCTTTCCGAGGAAGAGCGCAAGGGTATTGCGGAAGCCCTCGACCTGAAGGTCGGCGACATCGTCTTCTTCCAGGCCGGGGAACCCAGCATGGTCAACGCCGCTCTCGGGAATCTGCGCGTGCATCTGGGTAACCAGCTCGGTCTGATCCCGGAAAACACCTTCAATTTCCTCTGGGTGACGGACTTCCCCCTCTTCGAATACGACGAAGAGGAAAAGCGCTACGTGGCCTGCCATCACCCCTTCACCTCCCCGGCTCCCGGCCACTTGGAACTCATGGCCACCGATCCGGCCCATACCCGGGCTCGCGCTTATGACATGGTGCTCAACGGCAACGAGGTGGGCGGCGGCTCCATCCGCATCCATTCCGCTGAAGTGCAGCGCCGCATGTTCGCCGCGCTGAGCTTTACGCCGGAACAGGCCGAAGAACAATTCGGCTTCCTCATCAGCGCGCTGGAGCAGGGCGCTCCGCCGCACGGCGGCCTTGCCTTCGGCCTCGACCGTCTGGTCATGCTGCTCGCCGGCGCCCAGAGCATCCGCGACGTCATCGCCTTCCCCAAGACCCAGAAGGCTACCTGCCTCATGACCCAGGCCCCCTCCGAAGTCTCGGCCAAGCAGCTGCGTGAACTCGGCCTCCGCCTGCGCGAAAAGAGCGGCGAGACCGCCCCTGCCGCCGGAAACTAAGTTTATTGAAAATTGGATGAGAGCGGAACGCCCTTCGCTAGCGAAGGGCGTTCCGCTGTTTTTGGAAGTTTTTTTGTGGGGGGAAGGGACCCTTTGTGAACAAAGGGTC
>DGYFI06202__coassemble_842_pt1 | contig 15998 bp, 14 predicted proteins | sample DGYFI06202__metabat2_high_PE_036 | metagenome-assembled genome bin DGYFI06202
AGGGGATGGGGGGCGTGGGGGGAAGGGGGACCCCACTCGCGCGAGGCGGGGGGTCCCCCTTCCCCCCACAATAAACCACGCAAAGCGTCAACAGACGCTAATGGCCGGTAATGGCGTATTTCTTGAGCTTGTATTGCAGGAGGCTCTTGGAGATGCCGAGCAGTTCGGCGGCCTTGACCTGCACGAGGTCCGCCCGCACCAGCGCGCGGCGGATGAGCGCGGTCTCGATCTTTTCCAGCGTGTCCGCCAGATCGAGCTGGACAGGCAGCAGGTCCACGGCGCTTTTGAACTGCGCGTCTTCATCACGGATCTCGGCGGGCAGGTTGTCCACCTCGATGACCGAGCCGGGCACCAGCACGATGCAGCTTTCCACCACGTTTTCCAGCTGACGGATATTGCCGGGCCATTCGTAGCCGGTCAGATAGTTGAGGGCCTCGGTGCTGAAGGTCTTGGGGGGCATGTTGTTGTCCGCCGCCACCTTTTCCACGAAGTGGGCCACCAGCAGGGGGATGTCCTCCCGCCGTTCACGCAGGGGCGGCAAGGGGATCTGCACCACGTTGAGGCGGTAGTACAGATCGTCCCGGAAGGTCCCGGCCTCCACCATGCTTGCCAGATCCTTGTTGGTGGCGGCCACCACGCGGATATCCACCTCCACTTCCTCGCTGCCGCCCACCCGCTCGAAACGCCGCTCCTGCAGCACCCGCAAGAGCTTCACCTGAAGCTCCGGCGTGAGTTCGGCGATCTCGTCCAGGAAGAGCGTGCCGCCGTCGGCCTGCTCGAAGCGGCCGCGCCGCATGGCCACAGCACCGGTAAAGGAGCCTTTTTCGTGCCCGAAGAGCTCGCTCTCCAGCACGCCGGGGTTGAGCGCCATGCAGTTGACGGAAACGAAGGGCTTTTCCTTGCGCGGGCTGGAATAGTGGATGGCGCGGGCCACCAGCTCCTTGCCTGTGCCCGATTCCCCGGTGATGAGCACCGTGGAGCGGCTGGGGGCCGCCCTGTCCACCATAGCCAGCACATCCCGTATGGCCCGGCTGCGCCCCACGATCTTGTGGACGCCGTAGCGGTCTTCCATCGCCTCCTGCAACAGGCGGTACTGCCGGTGCGTCCGGGCCAGTTCCGCGGCGTTGTGCAGGGAGAGCAGCAGCTCGTCATTGGAAAAAGGCTTGGTGATGTAGTCGAAGGCCCCGTATTTCATGACCTCCACGGCGCTTTCGATGGAGCCGAAAGCCGTCATGATCAGCACGGGGATGTAGGGCCAGGTCTTCTTGACCCGTTGCAGCACCTCCCGGCCGGAGACGCGGGGCATCTTCATGTCCGTCACCACCACGTCCACCTCGCTTTCCCCCAGAAAGGCCAGCGCGGTCTCCGGGTCGCTGATGGCGGTCACGGTATAGCCTTCGTCCTCCAGCAGGGTCTGCAGCACCAGCAGATAATTCTTTTCGTCGTCTATGATCAGGATATGCGATTTTTCGCTCATGCGTTCTCCTTGCTCGCCGCAGTGGCCGTTCCCTCGCTGGTGTGCCGCGGCTCGCAGCCATCCGTGAGGCTGGGGGCCGCGGGCAGGGCGACGGTGACCACCGCGCCGCCTTCTTCTCCGTTGGCCAGATGGAGCTGACCGCCGTGACTGGTGATGATGGACTGCACGATGGGCAGCCCCAGACCTGTCCCGTCATCCTTGGTGGTGAAGAAGGGGTCCAGCAGATTGGGCAGGATGGCCTCGTCGATGCCGGGGCCGCTGTCGTGGAACTCCAGGATGATCTCCCCCTGCTCGCGGCGGGCGCTTACCCGCATGACGCCGGGGCCGTTCATGGCCTGCTGGCCGTTGGTCAGGATATTGTAAAAGGCGCGGTAGAGGAGGTCCTTGTCGCCCAGGATGAGCAGCCCTTCAGGGGTGTGCCGCTCCAGCCGAACGCCGCAGCGGTTCCACTCCCCTTCCAGAAAGGCAAGCGCCTGATCCAGCACCAGATTGACGTCCACCAGATCCTGCCGGGGCTGCCGGGGTCGGGCGTAGTCCAGAAAATCGTTGACCGTCTGGGAAAGGCGCACGGATTCGTCATAAATGGCGTCAAGGATACGGCGGGTCCCGGCGTCCGCCTTGTCCGTCCGGCGCTGCAAAAGCTCGGCGCTGGAACGGATGATGCCCAGCGGGTTGCGGATCTCGTGGGCGATGCTGGCGATGACCCGGCCCATGCTGGCCAGCTTTTCATTGCTGTGCAGTTCGTTCTCCAGCTGGCGGTTACGGTTCATGCGTTCGGCGAGCACCCGCTCGGCGCGGTGGATGAGCATGAGCAGCAGGGCAAAGAGGATGACCGACGACAACAGGCACATCACTACGATGATGCCCTGGAAGGCGAGCACCTGCTCGTAGTCGCCGGTGATGTCCTGCGTCAGTTCCAGCGCCCCCATGAGCGGCGGATCGCCGCCGGCCTCCAGCGCCTCTCCCCGCAGGGGGCAGAGCAGGCGCAGGACGAAGGTCCCGCGTTTGAGGGGGATGTTGAACGGAGCCTGCCAGTCCGGGATGGCGGAAATGATCTCCACCTGTGCCGGGCCGCCGCGCAGGACCTCCTCCAGCCCTTCCGGGGCCAGTCCCGTGCGTCCGAGGTCTTCCTTGTTGGTGGAAAAAGCCACCAGACGGGAAAAGTCGTAGATCCGCAGCCGCTCTACCGGCAGGCCATGGATGACGGAACCGACCACCTCGCTGAGGTGCTCGTATTGCGAGGACTGGCGCAGGGCTATGCGCCCGTGGGCAAGGATGGTGGGCAGAGCGAAGCGCCGGAAGATCTGATGGTTGAGGTTGTCCGCCAGCAGGCGGGCGAATTCCTCCTGCTTGGTGAGCAGCGTCTGCCGCGCCGAGTTGGACATGAAGAAGGACAGCCCCAGGCTCGTCAGCAAAATGACCACGAGGGAGAGCCAGGAAAGCGTCCGCGCATAGCTGAGCGGCAGATCCGCCGCCGGTGCGCCGGCCGTCTCGCGGGGCTCCGACCGGGAACGGCCCAGCCATTCACGAAAACTGCGCATGCCGTCTTGCCCCGTCAGGCGCTGAACGGCTGACAGTCGCCGCCCTGCGCCAGAAAGTCCCGCATGGCCGCTGCCTCTTCATCCAGCCCCGGCGCGCCGAGACGGGCGTTGGCCAGCCGCTTGCCCAGCTCCACCGCGGGCTGATCCAGCGGATCAATGCCGTTGAGCCAGCCGGTCAGCAGGGTAGCCCCCTCCAGGAGCCCCATCAGCGCGCCCGCGGCCCTGGGCGTGGCTTCCGCCATATGCACATGCGTCAGCGGCAGCCCGCTGCGGCAAAGGGCCATGCGCGTGCCCAGCGCCTCGGCATCCAGCAGGCAGCCGAAGGGACGCCCCGCCAGCCACCGCCAGCGCTCCGGCATGTCCACCGGAAAATGCAGCCCCTTCCCGTCCGCCTGCCGCACATCGGCTCCCGGCCCGGTGAGGAAAAGACAAGCCTTGTTGCGCGGCCCGTCGAGGAACATCTGATTGATGGAATGCTGGTCCGTCACGCCCACCGCCGGCAGGGGCTGGCTGCCCGTGCCGCCCTTGCCGAGGCTTTCGGCCCAGAGCTGGGCGAACCATGCGCCGAAGGCGGCCCATTGCGGCAGGTAACAGAAAAAGATCAGCTGGTCGTAAGCGCAGCTTTCCAGCTCATGCGCCCAGCCCGCCAGTCGGAAGGCCGGATGCTCCGCCAATTCCCCGTCGCGTGCCGCCCGGATGAGGCTCTCGCCCTGGGCGGCCGCGCCGTCCAGCAGGGCCTGCCAGTCGATGCCCAGGAAGGCCGCGGGAACGAGCCCCACGGCGGACAGGGCGGAGTAGCGCCCTCCCAGATGGTCCGGCACTTCCAGCGACGGGAGGGCATACCGCCCGGCCTCTTCGCGCAAAAAACCCTGCCGGTCATCCGTGATCAGCAGCACATGTTCCCGCCAGGCCTCGCCCAGCGCGGCCCGCAGCCAGTCCCGCACCAGCAGGTATTGCGCCACGGTCTCGATGGTGCCGCCGGATTTGCTCACGCAGACCACGGCGGTCTCGGCGGGCGGGAGACGGTCAAGCCAGCGGGACAGGGTCGCTTCGCATACGTTGTCGGCTATCCAGAGGCTGGGCCCGTCATGGCCGGGTTCATCCTGCTGCGGCGCAAAGGCGCGCTGCAGGGCGCGCGCTCCCAGGGCCGAACCGCCGATGCCCAGCAGGAGCATGTGTCGCCGGGCCTTCAGACGAGGCAGCAGGGGAGGCAGTTCCCGCTCCAGGCGCTGCCGGAACGGCAGATCGAGGAACGGCAGATGCCCCTGCTCCACCTCGGCGGCAAGGCGGGCAGCCAGCCCGGCAGCCTGCGCGCGCGGCCGCAGCAGCACCTCAGCCGTCAGCCGGCCGGCTGCCGCATGAGACCAGTCCAGATAGTGTGTCATATGTGCTTCTCCCTTACTCTTCTCTCCGCCAGCCTTGCGGCATGTGGACACCCTGCCGTGCGGAGGGCCCGGCGGCCGCCGTCAGTCAAATAGGCTCAGCGGTCTGGGGGCAAAAAAACGCTGCCGGACCTCCCGGTACGTCTGCGGCCTGACGCCGAAACGCCAACGCCACAGCGGGCAGGTCTCACGGGCGGCGCACTGGCGCACTTCCCGCCTGCCGCCGGCGCAGGCCAGACATTGCCGCCGGATCTCACGCATGGCGCGCCGGGGCGCTTCCGGGCCGCACCAAAGATCCTGCGTGCCGGGCTGGGCCGCGGCCATGCGCCACTGCCACAACGGGCAGGCCGTATCGGCGCATTCCCGTACGCCCTTGGGCGAGTCTCCCTGACAATCAAGGCAAAATCGTCTGATGGACGCTATACTGCCGCCGCCTGCCATGCTTTCCCCTTGTCCTTCCGTTCCCCTGCGACGGCCTGCGTCATCGCGGCTGGATGCCGCCCGTGCTGCCGGACGCGCCGCCCGCCGCAACGCCGCCGTCTCTCATGCCGCGCCGCGGCAGGCCGTCACCCTTCCGCACGGACGCCCGAAAACGTCCAGCCGTTCGCGGAGGGCTTGCCCGGGCACGCTATCCGGCGGCCCCGCAGCACTTCTTGTACTTCTTGCCGCTGCCACAGGGGCAGGGATCATTGCGCCCGACCTTGGGTTCCACCCGGCGGTAGGCCTTCGGCCGGCGCGCTTCCCCGTCCACATAGTAGAGCCTGCCGTCCTTGCGGGCAAAGAAGCTGCGCTCCCCGATCTGGCGGGTCACGCCTTCCAGCTCATAGTAGGCGTAGAATTCGGCCACATCATACAGTTCGCCATTGGGGCCCGCGGGCACCTGCTCCTGACAGGGGCCCATGTCCAGCCGCAGCCAGTGCACGCCGTGCGTCTGCTCCTCAAGCTTTTCGATGGAGATATCCTCCCGGTAGTCCGGATGGGTCGTTTCTACCACGTAGGCGAAGTTGCCAAGAGCGTAAGCCGCATACCGGGAGCGCACAAGACGTTCGGCCGTATCGGCCTGCTCCGTACCATCCAGAAAGGGACCACAGCAGGCAGCCAGTTCTCGGCCGCTGCCGCAGGGACAAAGTTGGGACATGCCAGTATCCTTTGCTGAAGTAACCACAGAATCTTCCAGTTAGGCCATGTTAGCCCAGAGCGCCTCATCCCGCAAGCCATCTGCCGTCTCTCCCCCGCGAAGGGCCCTTTTGCCGGACTTTACCTTGCGCAGGCCTGGTGCTAGGGTGTTATCTTCTTATTCCACCCCCAACATGCGGCGCGATCACGCTCCGTCGCGCATGCCGCCCGCCCCCGGCTGGGGCCCGACGGCTGACAGAGGTAGTCATGCCTTTTCGCCCCAATCGTCCACGTGACTTTTCCGGCCAGCAGCCCCAGGAAAAACTGCTCAGCCGGGATTTCATCCTCCTGTTCTGCATGTCCATGTGCTGCAACAGCTACCTTGCCGTGTTCTATTGCTTTGAACAATGGCTGGAAGGTCTTGCCGTAAGCCCCAACTGGCGCGGCATCCTGCTTGCCAGTCTGGCTGCCATGGTGCTGCTGTTCCGGCCCGTGGCCAGCGTGGTCTTCCTCAAGCGCAACAAGCTGCCGCCGCTGCTCTGTACCATCATTCTCTCCAGCTGCGTCATGCTGGCCTATCCGCTGGTGCCCAAGGAACATGTGGTCGGCATGGTCTGGGCGCTGCGCATCGTGCAGGGCATCTCCTTGGCCGTCTATTCCTGCTGCGTGGTGGCCGTCATGGTGAGCTGCATCCCCAAGGGCCAGAGCGCCCGCGGCTTTGCCCTCTTTTCCCTGACCACGCTCTTGCCGTATTCCATCATCCCCGCCGTGGGCGAGCGCGTCCTTCCCCTGCTGGGCGGCGAGCCCTACCTCTTTGCCGCCATGGCCATGCTGGGCATCCCCGCGCTCTGCATGCTGCTGCCGCTGGCCCCCAAGCTGCGCGCCTCGGAGATCCCCCCGGCGGAAGCCGAGCAGCTCACCGCCCGCAAGCTCATCCACGCGGCCAGTCACTCGGGGCTCGCCTTCATCTACCTGGGCTGCCTGACCTTCAGCATCATGGTGAGTCTGGCCATCTATTTCATCAAGGGCCTGAGCGTAGAGACCGGAGCGCGCCCCGAATGGTTCTTCCTGACCTACACCATCACCATGATCCTCATCCGTCTGTTCGGAGGGCATCTGCTGGATACGCTGCCCCGCTACCGCGTGGTGCCCATCTGTGCGCTGACCCTTGTCTGCTGCCTGCTGGGCCTTGCCTGGGCCCCGCGCAGCCTGTTCATCCCCTGCGCCTGCTTCTACGGCATCAGCCTGGGCCTGCTCTATCCCCTGCTGGCCGCCACCGTCTACGACCGCTCCACCCCGGAGACCCGCTCCATCAACTCCAACGTCATGATGCTGACCTTTGACGCCAGCGGCATGATCGGCCCCCTGCTGGGCGGGGCCGTGGTCAATGCGGGCTGGGGCTATCGCGGCGTCTTCAGCACCGCCGCGGTGCTTGTCGCCGCCTGCGGCGCCTGCATGGTGCTGGACAGACTGCGTCTTGCCTGGTGGGAGCACAAGGACAAGCGGCGGCTCCTCCGCTCCTGGGAACGCTAGAGACAGAACGAGTCATGCTTTTTGAGGGGGGAGAGATCCCCCCTTTCGTTTTGCCGTCGGTCCCCCCAAGGCCTTGCCCGCGATGCGGAACGCTCTTCTCGCGCCCCTTCCCTCCCCAGCCCGCATCCTGCTCAGGGAAACGAGGAGAGGAACGCCAGCCGGCAGGCAACGGCGGGCTTTTGACGACCTTCCGCCAGCCATATTGCTCACCCCCCTCTCCACAGGCTGCATACAGGGCGCAGGCCGCCGTCAGCCTTTTGGCATCCCTCAAAAAATTTCCATCAACATGTTTATTTTACTGAATTTAATCAACATGGCCCCCATATTGCATATTGCAAGACAACAAGATGGCACGCAGCACGTGCCCGAGGGAGGTGTCCATGTTTTTTCTGCTTGGTGGCAATAATGAAAAAAAGGCCCGCAAGGCTGAACGGAAGCAGCATCGCAAGATGGGCGAGATGACGGATCGGGCGCGTGAGATCTTCATGGCCGGACGCTTCCCCGTGGTGACGACGGACGAAGTGGAAGGACGCCGCATCGCCAAGGTGCTTGGCCTGGTCTGCTGCCGCGGCTTTGACTCCGAAGAAGCCTTTTTCGGCATGGCCTGCCGGGCCATGAACAAGGGCGCACAGGCCATCGTGGGCTACAATGAAAACGTGGCCTTCCATCCTGACGGCAGCAAATATTTTTCCTGCTACGGCACGGCCGTCATGTTCGAATATGACCCCAATGATCGTGATGGTCTGCCGCTCATGCTGCAGCAGCGTTTTCGCTCCCTCCAGGATGAAGGACGTCTGGACGAGGATATCCTCTAGTTTCGCGTCATCCTGACATGCTGTCCGAAATGCCCCCCAGTTTTTCGGACAGCATGCTCCTCAGCCCCCAGAAAAGCAGACGACGGATTTTGTAGACGTCTGGTCTTTTTTGCTTGCCAAAAAATATTTTCTGGGCTAGGTTGATTTCAAGGAGTGATAACGCCGCTCCCGATCTTGATGTGGGCTCCGATTGGCGGAGCTGGGTTTCCCTCCCATTAAACGGCCCAACACATCGGAAAACCCCGCCTTGGCGGGGTTTTTTCCTGTTCCCTTCCTTTCATATCCCGATCCATCTTGTCTGCTGCCGAAGGCCGGATACGACGCTCGCGAACCTGCCCTGTGACATATCCGTCAGGAGCCGGATCTTTCCGTGCGCCCGCGCGTCATCCCAGCGTGCCGGGGTGCAGAAAAACGCCCCACGCCGTACTTCGGCCAAAGCCGGGGTGCCATAACCAGGCAGGATGCCGCCGGGCCGCGACGCCGCAAGCCCGCTTGTCTCAGCAGTTTTTTTCCGGAGAGCAGCCGGTCTCAGGATAGGTGACATGGGCCAGCGCCAGGCCCTGAGGCGGCGCGGTCGGAGATGGCAGCGCCTGCCGGTCGCAGGCTGACAGGATGGCGGGGATGGCCTCGGGCGACAACCTGCCCGTACCGCAGGCCACCAGCAGACCGGCGATATTCCGGACCATCTGCTTGAGGAATCCGTTGGCCGTGATGCGCAGACGCAGGCGCGGCAGATGCGACGGCAGGAACTCCTCGGCAGGGCATTCCACCAGCTCGCCCGCCAGTATCCGCCGCACCGTCCCTTCCAGCGGCGTGCCCGCATTTTGCAGACTGGCAAAGTCATGCTCGCCCAGCAGCAACTGCAGGGCCTCACGCATGGGTGACAGGGAGACAGGGCCGCAGGCCCAGACATAGGGAGCAAGGCGCGGCGGCACGAAGGCCCGATCCTGCCAGAAATCGTAAACGTACGTCTTGTGCAGGGCGTCCAGCCGCGCATGGAAACGCGGATGCGCCTCTTCTGCCGACAGCACACGGATATCCGGCGGCAAAAGACTGTTGAGGGCATGCCGCCACGGCAACCCCGCCCGGCTGTCGGGCACGTCCACATGCGCCACCTGACCGTGTGCATGCACGCCCGCATCCGTGCGGCCGGAGCCGAACAATCTCACCGGACAGGCGCAAAGGCGGCCAAGCGCCTTCTCACCTTCTCCCTGAATGGTGAGCGGGGCCTTGGCCGCCTCCTGAATCTGCCATCCGCTGTACCGACTGCCGTCATAGGCCAGCAGAAGCCGCAGGCGCATCGCTAGGGCGTCCTCATGCGGGTGATGATCTCCGTGAACTTGGCGGTCTTTTCCGGATTGGTATAGGTCAGGATCTCGCCGGACTGCTTGGGAGCCATGCCGGAAAGGATGCGCACGGCCACGCGCTCGTCCATGTTCTCCAGCGCCTTGGCGGCCACGCGGGGCTTCATGTTGGCATACATCTGGATGAGCGAGCGAACTTTCTGATCCTCAAGGGAACGCGCATCGCGGATGAGCTCCTGCATGCGCTTTTCCGCGCCTTCCAGCTCCTTGAGGCGCTGATCCATCTGCTGGCGCAGCACGAGCATATCCTGCTCCTGACGGGCCAGATCCTGCGCCTTTTCGTTGGGATCGTCCGGCAGGGTCATGGGCCGGATGGTGGGCGCGGGCGCACGGGCGATATCCGAGGGGGCTTCCGGCAGGGGCGGCAGATCCGCCGCATTGGGCCGCTGGGCCTGCGCCCGTCCGGAGGCGATGTCTTCGCCACGAGGGATGTTGGGCGGGATGGCCGGAGCTCCCGGCATGACGGTGGCGTTCTGCTGGGCCGCGGGCGCAAAGGTGGTGTTGCCCACACGCTCGGCCACGGACGGCACGGGCATGTCCTGCGCCGCGGCATGGGCCGCCTTGACGCTGCCCAGCCGGGGGATGGGCAGATTGCTCAGGCCCAGCATATCCATGATGCCTTCTTCACGCGGGCGCGCATTCCGGGCCAGCCCGGCTTCCAGCAAGGGCGGTTCGGCCAGTTTGGGCGCACGGACGAAGGGGCTGTCCGCGCTGGGGATGATCCCCCCTTCCGCATCATCCTGCGCCGCCGCCACGGACGTAGCCGTAGCCGCGCTGTCGTCAAGCCCGGAAGAGATGGTGGACGGGCGTGCGGCAGGCCGCGCCTCGGCGGCCAGTCTGGCGGCTTCGGCCCCTTGCGGCTCCTTGCCCTTTTCCGGCGAGCCTTCCGCGGTCTCGGCCGCTTTCTGCTTTGCCGCGGCGAGCGCTTCGGGTACGGCATCTTCCGGATTCGCTTCCGTGTCCGCCTCGCCGGCGGAGGCGGTCATTTCCTGCGCGGCGTCATCTTCGAGCCGGATATCCGCCTGGGCGACATCCCTGACGTCCTCGTGCACCTTGCCCCAGTCCACATCCAGCAGCAGCGCGCCGAAAAGACAGAGCTTGAAGACGCACAGCAGCGCCAGCAGGCGGTACAGCTTAAAAAGTCGGAGCCTTGTAACGGAGTGTGGCGATTTCGTCATTGAAGCGCTGCTCCTTCATGCGCTCATCGTGCATATAATGTTGCTTCTGGCGTTCCTTGAGCTTGTCGAGGATCTTGCGGTCCATAGCCCGCTGCGCCAGTATCCTGCGGGATTCTTCCACCATGTTTTCCGCAGCGCGAAGCTGCACCGCCGTGGCGGCCATATCGGCCTTGAGTCCCTTCACAAAATGTTCCAGCAGCCAGCGTTCCCCGGCGTTGTTCGGGGGGTGGGTGTACAGGCGCTCTTCCTGCTCCAGCAGATCCTTGCGGATGATCTCCAGCCGGGAGCGAAGTTCATTGCGCTGCTGTTCGGCCTTGGCCAGCCTGACCTTGGCCTCTTCTTCCAGTTGCTCGCGGTAATCGAGCACCTTCTGCATGCTGAAATGAAAGGGCATGGGCGCCTTCTTTTTGACGGTATCAAAGCACGTCCATACCTCATGCAAAATACGTGCAAACGCAAAAATCCGCCGCACGCGCCGCCGGCGGCTGCCGGTCAGCGGCCGGCCGTCTGGAAGGGCGCGGCATGGTTGACCGGCCCGCAGCCCTTGCCCGGCGCGTAGCTCGTACGCAAAGCCAGGTTGAGGTATTCCTGCGCATGCTTCACGGCCACGGACAGCGGCTCGCCCTTGCCCAGGCCCGTAGCGATGGCGGCGGAAAGGGTGCAGCCCGTGCCGTGGTTGTTCTCCGTCTCCACCTTGGGCTGCGGGAGCGTTTTGGGGGCTTCACCCTTCACGAGCAGGCAATCCGTCACCACGACGGAGCTTTCCATGTGTCCGCCCTTGATGAGGACGGCGCGGGCCCCCATGTCCAGCAGCTTCTCCCCGACGGCAAAAGCGTCGTCAATGGACCGGATGGTCATGCCGGTCAGAGCCTCGGCCTCGGGGCGGTTGGGCGTCAGGAGGGTGCTTAGAGGGATCATCTCCTCCTTGAGGGCGGCGATGGCGTCTTCCTGCAGCAGCGGGCTGCCGCTCTGGCTGACGGAAACAGGGTCCACCACCAGCGGGAAGGCCACTTTGCGCAGCTCGGCGGCCAGGGCGCGGATGATCCCCGCCGAGAAAAGCATGCCCGTCTTGGCGGCCGCCACGGGGAAGCCCTCCAGCACGGTACGCAGCTGCAATACGGCGAATTCCGGTTCCGGCGCATGGATGCCCCGCACGCCCTGCCCGTTCTGGGCCGTCAGCGCGGTGATGACGCTCATGCCGTAGCCGCCGAGGGCCATGATGGTCTTGAGATCGGCCTGGATGCCGGCCCCGCCGCCGGAATCGGATCCGGCAATGGTAAGGATGTTCGGTGGCTGCAACATGAGAAAGGCTCCTTTGTCTTCGTCGGCGTCGCCTGATCGGAACAGGCCCCGCAATATGCTAAACGGAAAAAGGCGGGCTAACTATAGCCCGCCCCTTGTCGATGCGCAATCCCGCCGCAGGCGGAAACTAAACGCTGTCTATGTCCGGCGCGCCTTCGATGGGCTTGCGCGCCAGCGCAAGGAAGGCCACCAGAGCCACCGCGGCGCAGATGATGCCGATGGTGTCGGCCGTGCCGATGGCCATGCCGAAGCCCATGTTCGGCTCAAAGCAGATGTAGGAGATGCAGACCGAGGTCATGAAGACCGCGGGCACGGTGCAGATCCAGTGCAGACGGTGCTTGCGGTAGAGGTAGGCCGCCGCCGCCCAGAGCACGATGGCCGCCAGCGCCTGGTTGGCGAAGCCGAAGTAGCGCCAGATGATGTTGAAGTCCACATTGGCCAGGATGATGCCGATGATGAAGATGGGCACCGCGATGCTCAGGCGGGCGGTCACGGACCGCTGCTGGAAGTTGAACACTTCCGCGATGGTCAGGCGCGCGGCGCGGAAGGCCGTGTCGCCGGAGGTCACCGGCAGGGCCACCACGCCGAGGATGGCCAGCACGCCGCCGAACGAACCCATGAGAGCAAGGGAGGACTCGGTGACCACGTTGCCGGGGCCGCCGGCCTTCAGGGCCGCATTAAGCAGTTCGGGGCTCTGGTAGAAGGTCATGCCCACCGTGGCCCAGACAAGGCCGATAAGGCCTTCGGCCACCATGCCGCCGTAAAAGACCGCCCGACCCTGCCGCTCGTTGGCAAGACAGCGGGACATGAGGGGCGACTGCGTGGCATGGAAGCCGGAAAGCGCGCCGCAGGCGATGGTGATGAAGACCAGCGGATAGATCGGCAGGCCGTCAGGATTGGGGTTGCGCCATTCCAGCCAGCTGTAGAATTCCTTGCCGGAGACGAACATGCCCACGGTCATGCCCACGGCCATGATAATGAGCACCGCCCCGAAAATGGGGTAGAGACGCCCGATGATCTTGTCGATGGGCAGGATGGTGGCCAGGAAGTAGTACACGAAGATCACCGCGATCCAGAAAGTGAGATTGAGGGATTCCGGCGTCAGCTTGGCCAGCAGGCCGGCCGGGGCCGCCACGAAGACCACCCCCACCAGCAGGAGCAGCACCACGGAAAAGACGCGCATGATGTTCTTGGCGATGTTGCCGAGGTTGTAGCCCACGATGGTGGGCACGTTGGCCCCGCCGTAGCGCAGCGACAGCATGCCGGAAAAATAGTCATGCACGGCGCCGGCAAAAATGGTGCCGATAACGATCCAGATCAGCGCGGACGGCCCGTAGAGCGCCCCCAGGATGGGCCCGAACACCGGCCCCACGCCAGCGATGTTCAACAACTGGATGAGCCAGACTTTCCACATGGGCATTTCCACATAGTCCACGCCGTCGGCCATGGTCTGGGCCGGCGTGGGGCGTTTGGGATCGGCCCCGAAGATTTTGGTGACCAGCGTCCCGTAAACGACGTAGCCGACGATGAGCGCCACCACGGCAAGGATAAAGTACATGAATGTGGGCATACGAGGCCTCCCGGAGCAAAAGTTTGCCGCAACAAGCCGGAAAAACGACGTTTGCAGCTTATCGAGAACGGTTCTCCATTAGCACGGCCCCCCGCATACGTCAAGACGGGCCGTGCCGTAGCCTTCCCTGCTTGCCGGGACGGCTTGAGGAAAATCACTTCACAGCGTACGGGAGCAGTGCTAGGGTGCAGGACGCATGACCGTGCCGTTCTGCCCGGAAGAACAGCCACGGCCATTTCCCGGCCACTTCCCGTTTGTCCGCCGCTTTGGCGGCTCCCTCCCCTGCGGGAAGCCGGTCCGCCGTCTGACGGCGGCTGCGCCTGTCCGGGCATCTGCCGCCCCTCCTACACAAGGATCTATCCCCATGAAAACGGAACGTCGTACGCTCCCCGCGACAGATATCAGCGAACTGCCCAAACCGCGCCCCGGCCGCAGCGGCTTCCGGCTGGGCCTGCTGGCCGTGCTGGCCCTTCTTGTGGTATCGGCCGCCGCCTACTGGCTGACGCGCGATGACGAGACACGGGAGGCCCTGCGCAAGCAGGCCGTCACCGCCATCGACAAGGCCACGGAAGGTACGCCCCTCGCCGGCGTCAGCACCATTTTGACGCCGCCGCCCCCGCCGCCTCCGCCCTCCGTGCTCAACCCGCCCACCGCGCCCGGCACCCTTTCCGGCCCGGTCGTGCAGGGCGCCACAGGCACGCCGGTGGATACCTCCATGATGCCGGGAGCGCCGCAGGACGGCGGTCCGCAGGTCGTCGCCCCCAAGGTGGTGGAGGATACCCGCGTCCGCTTCGGCTTCGTGGACGATCTGGCCGCCTATCTTGTGGAGAGCTACACCCCCGGTGCGCGCGGCGGCAGTCTGACCATCAGCCCGCAGAGCCTCAACAGCCGTTACGGCGTCAACCTGACCGGCCTGGACGGCGGCGCGCAAGGCGGACGGGAAGGCGTGCTGCATTACGCCTTCCATCCCACCATGCTGCACGGTCTCTACAATCTCTACGTGGAGCGCTTCCTTGAAGCGGTCACCCTGGAAAGCCAGCTGCCCCACAAGGGCCGCACCCTGACTCAGGCCCAGGCCCGGCAGATGTACATGGTCTTTGCCGGCCGGCTGGTGACCACGGCCGCAGCCCTCGACGCCATCCTGAAAGTGCCCGATCTGCGCGCCCAGCTCGATCTGCTCCAGGCCAAGGCGGACGCGGTGCGCGATATCGGCGGCCAGATGACCGGCGCCGTCTACGAACTCGACAACCAGCGCCAGCAGGGAGCCACGGAAGCCGAACTCGCCGCCGCCCAGCTGGCGGTGGACAGCCTCGGCACCCGCTACCGCAAGGCCGTGGACGAACAGGCGGCCGTGCGGCGCGACCTCGTCAACAGCGTCCGCACGCACGGCGCGCAGGGCATGGACGAGGACACCGTCCTGTTCATGGCCCGCTGGGTCGACCGTCGCCTGCGGCAGAATCCCGACGCCCAGGCCGCCGTCCAGGCGGGCATCGGCATCCTGCGCGATCTGGGACGGCGCTTTGCTCAGGGCGGCGCCAGCGGCGTTCTGGTGCAGCCCCGTCCGGCGGCTCCCCAGCAGCCTGCCCAGCCCGCACAAGCCCCCGCCGGTGCCGCTCCGGCCGCAGCCGCTCCCCCGCAGGCCGCCCAGGGGGCTCCCGCCCTGCCCGCCGCATCCCAGCTGCCCGCCCGTCAGGCCCGACGCGCTCCCCTCGGTTCCCCGGATTACCGGCCGCCGCAGCCCGCCCCGGCACCGACGCCGCAGACGCCGCCCCTGCCGCCCTCGGAAGAAGCCGTCACCCCACCGCTGCGGGTGCCGCCCGCCGTCTCGTCCCCGGACGGGCAACCGAGGTGATGCCATGCGCCGCCGTCCCTCATCCCTTCTTTTGCTGCTGCCCGCGCTGCTGGCCTGTCTCCTGCTCCTGCCGCAGGCCACATCCGCGGCGGACAGCCCCCAGGCCTGCCTCGAAGCCGTCGCTCAGGCCATCGCCGAAGGCGACATGACCGCCTTCGAGCAGCATGTGGACGTGGACGGCATCCTGACCACCGTTGTGGACAAGCTCTTTGTGGAGGCCCGCCGCCCGGAAAATGCCGGCAAGCTGCCGCCCATGCTCAACATCATGTTCTCAGGCGCAGCCCTGGCCGACGGCGGCGGTCGCGTGCGCAAGATGCTGCGCGGAGAGGCCCGGGCCTTCCTCCGTAACGGCATCGTGTCCGGCGCTTTTGCCGGACGCGCCCCGTCGCAGGATTTTCGCTCCGAAGGCCTCATCGCCCCTCTCTTTGACGATGCCTCTCTGGGCCGCAAGGAGATCCACGGCATAGGTAAGGCCAGCCCTCGCAAAGACGGCGGCTGGAACCTCCCCTTCCGCGTCTTCGATGCGGGCAACGGCAACGACTATCACGTCGTCGGCCGCTTTGCCCGCAAGGATGGCCGCGTGATGCTCACCGGCATAGACAATCTGGACGAACTCTTCACCCGCATCGCCGCCGAGGCCGCCGCGCTGGAAGAATAGCCGGGCGGGTGGCGGTTTTCTGTTTTTTCTTTTTTGCGGGGGAAAGGAGGGAGCTTTTTGCAAAAAGCTCCCTCCTTTCCCCCGCGCCCCCTTTCCTCCCGCAAAAAATCTTGCCGGGCGGATGACAAAGATCTGTTCCTCCGTATCTCTCCCCTGCCCGCCAGTCCCCCGGCAGCATGAAAAAAAAGCGTCTCCCCTCGTCGGGAAACG
>DGYFI06202__coassemble_859_pt1 | contig 15788 bp, 9 predicted proteins | sample DGYFI06202__metabat2_high_PE_036 | metagenome-assembled genome bin DGYFI06202
ATCCTCCGGCATCACGGCATTTCTTTTCATCCTGTGCGTGCTTGTTTTTTACACGCTGTACAAGATCGTCTCCTTCCTAGTCGATCGCCCGTCGTTGCCGACAAAGGATTTTTACACATTCGGGGGGACGACGACGGCACTGCTGCCCGTGGGCGATGACGTGTATATGACCGTCGTGTCCAGAACGCTGGCAGGGGTCCATGCCGCGAGGAGCGGCGACTACACGGATATTTTGAAGATATCCCGAAAGGACTTTCTGGCGAAGCGGAGCGCCTTCGAGCGTGTCGCCCGCGTTGAGGGGCAGATCACGGTGGCCGCTCTTTCGCATGATGGGGCGACCCTGTATTTTTTCCAGCGTCCGCCGTCAGAGCCGGGTGAGGCAAAGAAAGAGCTTTTTTGCGGATTCGACCTGAAAACGGGCGTCATATCCCACATCTCCGAGGAGAGCGCCAGTGTCGGCTTGCGGCTGGTGGATGTGGACGGGAAATATCTTCTGCTGTACTGGAGCACGTATGCCGGGGCAAGTCTTGACGGCGGCAGGACGTGGCATACGCTCCTCCATGCCCCGTGTGTGACCTTTGCGGATGGGGCGCTGTATCTGGTTCGCGACGATGCGCTCCTTGTCCTGCCCGGAGAGGCGATCATGGCGGGGACGTTTCAGGAAGAGAAACTGCGCGACCTTGAGCCGGGCATGAAAATCGACTCCCTTCTCGTGGACAAGGACCACGTCGTCCATCTCTCCGGGAGCAGGGGCAAAACCGGCGCTGCCGCCGACAAGGAGCGGAGAGGTCTTTGCCTCATCTCGCTGGACGGAAGCCCCGCCGTGCCCTTCCCCGCATTGCGCGTCGGCAAGGCGTACAGCCTGTCGGAACTGTACTTTGCCCACGGCAAGGACATCTACTGCCGTATGAGCGGCGCGGACACGCCGTTCGCCAGAGAGACCCGCCTGCTGCAGATCTCGGGAGACGCCATCCGGAGATCAAAGGCCTTTGAAGAGAGCCCCGACCTGCTGGGGACGCTGGGCGACTACCTCATTTTCAATGTCGATGCCGTGTGGCAGCGAAAAAGCTTCCTCTTCGGCATCAAATACACGTAGAGCGTTTTGCCTTTTTAGATCATTTTCAGTTTAAAACGCTTTGCGTTGCAAACCATACGACCTGTCGTTTCGCCGAAAAAAAACGCGGTTTTTCCGCTTGCTTTGGGCTGGGCGGCGCTGTGCCGCCGCCGTGCGCTTTCCCTTTTTCAAAGGGAAAACGCTCTGGCGGCGCGGCTGGCGATCCGTCATCACTTCAGATGCTTTCGTATGTATTGTTCAGCCATTTTTTCGGTAGCATTGATGAATCCATCGGGTTCACCGTGGAAATAGTAGCTGACCTTGTCGCGCATCAGGGTGACCCACCTTTTCGCTTCGTCGGGATCTCCGGCGAGCAGGGCCGCAAAAACGCCTGCTCTGTAGATATAGACGAGTTGATACGCACAATCCTCCACAAGGAACTTCTCCTCCAGATCGCACGAATTTTCTTCCGAGGAATGGGTATAGGGATCGGCGGGATTGAACGTACTGAGCATGGGAGCCAGTTCGGGATGGGCCGTGAAAAGGAAGAGAAGATACGCGGCATGACCGTTTCCCAGCATTTCCCCAAAACCGAACGAGCCGCCGGCGGTAAAACTGAGGATGCCGAAAAGCATGTGGGTGCGCCACAAGAGCTTCAGCCCGTCGGGGTTGGCTCTTCCCCATTCGGCGAACGTCAGCATGTCCGCCAGGGCAAGCCGTCCCTTGCCCATCAGGGTATGGATACGATCCCAGTCCGGCAGCAGGCCGCTTTCCATAGCCAGCCGAACGAATACATGGTTGTCGGAACAGGCCAGAGCGAAGCGAAGCTCCGCGGGGAGGCTTGCATATCGCTCCACCAGCGTGACATGCAGTTCGCTCATCACCAGAGGCCCAAGAGCTTTCCACAACCACCTCGTCTGCCTGCGGTCCACAGTGCGTGCCCCGGTCTGGAGCTCCCTGAGCCTGTCGAAAAATTTTTCCAGCACTTCCTCGCAGGACAAGGGAGGGTCATTGGGCCCCAGCTCCTCCAGTTCCGCCCGTAGTCGCTGCCGGAGTTCCTCGGACTGCGCCATCTCGATGGCGTTCGCCAGCCGCTGGATATTCCATTCTTTGTTGGCCCAGTCAGGATCGAACGGCTCCATTTTTTCGCAGTTTTCATAAAACATGAACGAACAGGGGTACATGCGGTGTTCAAAGTAATCCAGGTTCCGCATGAATTCGGGACTCTCCCCGCCCTTGTCCGCGCGTACATAAAGGGCATCGCCATCACTGTAGGAGACGAGTTTGATGATGTACACAGGGTCGCCATGCGCGATGGGCTCGCCGCTCAATAGGCATTTCGTCCCCTTTTTTCTGGGATACGGGCCCTGCTTCACCGTGGCAAACACTTTTGAACAAATATCATTTATTAAATAATACATGCGTGCCCTCCTGTATGGACGATGATGACGGTTGGTCGTTGCGGGCTGGTTCCTTTGACGATGGTGCCGGCTTCCCGCTTTGACCGCGTATGTACTGAACAAAGCGCGCTGGGGAAGGGATGGGGGGCTTTGGGGGAAGGGAAACCCCTCCCGCGCTGGCGGGCTTCCCCTTCCCCCAAACAAACGCCCTCTTACGTCGTGACGGTGCCGGTATCGAGCCAGTAGCCTTCGTCCAGTTGCAGGGTCTGCAGGCGCACTTCCAGATCCCGCACATTGACGCTGTCGCCGCGGGCGTTGGTGACGCTGTCGATGGTGAATTCCCCTTCAGTGCGGCGGTCGCGGTCCTCGGGGCGCGGGTCGTCGTCCCACTGGCCTTCCACGGAGAGGCGCAGCTCCACGGTGTAGGGCAGCTTGCCCGCGGCGGCGGCGCGTGCGGCCTCGGTGGCGAAGGTCAGCAGGTGGTAGCGGGTGGTGGGCCAGCGTTCCACGGCAAGCTGACGGTAGCCGATGGTGAGGGGGCCGTTGAAGGAGACCGCGTGGCTGAGTTCCGTCTCCTGCTTGCTGTTCACGTCCACGGTGAACCAGACCTTGGGCGTGGAGAGCTTGCTGTTGATGTCCAGCTCGCCGATGTAGCGGGCGGTGGAGGTGAGGCGGAGCGCGCCCGAGTCGAAGGAGAAGCCTTCCAGATGCCCTTCGGCCAGCGCGCAGAGGATGGCCCCGACGACCACGGTGGTCTTGGGATCGGTGATGCGGCCGAGCACGTCGGCAAAGGGATACCAGTTGCCCACGTGGTACTGCCGCATGGGCAGGATGCGGTCCGGCGGCACGGGCAGCTTGGAAAGGGCCTGCGCCACCACGCCGCTCCAGGCGCTGGGGCGGCCGGTGAGCAGGAGCACGTCGCAGTCGTAAAGGTGCACCAGCTCGCAGAGGGCGGAGAGGGTGGGGCCGAGCGTGTCGCGGATGGTCTTGTCCACGGCGGCGGGGTTGATAGTGATGGGCACGTCCAGCATGTTGAAATCCTCGATCTGCGGGGCGTGCCGCCGCACCATGCGGGCGACGGCCTCAAGGATGGCCGCCTGCGGGCAGGGCGCGCGGCGGGCGGGCACGAAGCCTTCCGCCGTCTCTTTGCCTTCGTCCGCGGCTGTGGGGCTGTGGAAAAAGTCCCGCAGGGTGCAGGTCCGCACGCTGTTGCCTTCTTCCGTGGATTCGCAGGTGGCCAGCAGGCCCAGGGCCACGGGCACGGCGATCTGCCGTACAAGGCGCATGCGGGTGTTGCGGTCCTCCTGCGAGATGCCGATGGCGTCGCGGCCGAAGAGCTGGGCCAGCAGGGCCGCCGGTTCGCTGAGCCCGCGCGCGATCAGCGCGTCCTTGACCGCCGGGATGACGTGATTGGCCACCACTTCGCGCAGCACCTCGTCCCCGGCCACGTTGAAGCCGTCACGGAAGGCGGTATGGGGGACGATGCGGGCGGTCTCGCCTTCACTGCTGGCCAGTTCGTAGGTGGTGATGGAGAGGTCCGTGGTGCCGCCGCCGATGTCGATGGAGGCCACGCGCACGCAGGGGCGGCCGTTGCAGACGGCGCGGGGCCTGCCCAGCAGGCGGAAGAGGTGATGGGCGTCCCCGTGCTGCTTCACGGCCAGCTCGTTGTAGAGGTAGACGAGCTGCGAGCAGCTGGCCTCGTCCCAGTCGCAGCGCACTTGCGGGCTGCGGCGGTAGTCGTTGGTGGCGGGGGCGTTCTTGAGGTTGCCGGGCACGAACCATTTCGACCAGCCGAGGCCCTCCCAGATGACGCGCACGGCCCAGAGCACCCAGCGCCGGAAGATGCGCTTCTCGGCGACGGGCATGGCGGTGGGCACGGTGAAGATGAGCCGCCGCAGGCGGCGCGGCACATTGGGCAGCTCGCGCCGGGAACGGATGGCCGGGGAGTTGATGGTGATGAGGGCCTGGGTGATGATCTCGCCCATCATGAACATCATGAGGGAGGAGCGGGTGAACAGGGATTCGAAGATGGGTTCCGGCTGCTGCTTCTTGAGGGCCGCGCTGCGCTTGAAGAGCGGATCGTCGAAGCAGGCCAGCGGGGTCCCCTGCGGGTTGAGCTGACGGGCGAAGAGGCCGCGGCTGACCATAGGTTCGCTCTTGCCGCCGGTATTGAAGCGCCAGGTCTGCTGCCAGGGGCGTTCGTCCCAGAGATAGCGCTTGGGACTGGACATGCCGGTGCTGCCTTCGGCGCAGACGGCCTGCGTGGCCAGACGGGCCGCCTCCGGGCCGATGCGTACGGCGGAGGGCCAGGCAAAGGCGGGCGTCTGCCGTCCAGAGCGGCGGCTCAGGGCGTCATTGCCGAAAAGGGCGTCCACGAACTCCACGCGGGTCTCGAAGGGTTCGGCATAGACGTTCTGGGGCTGGTCGAGATCGCGCAGCTCCAGCAGGTAGCTGTCGTTGAGGTTGGTGGGGCGCTGGGGCAGGGTCTCCACCAGTATGCCCGTGGTGCGGGAATTGCCGATGTCGAGGATGAAGTCCACATCCACCGGCGTGTCGCGGTCGGGATTGATGACCTGCACGGCCAGATCGTCCAGCGCCAGGCGCACCACTTCCAGCCAGGTCAGATAGCTTGCCAGGTGTTCCAGCACATAGGGGGAGTCCTCGCGCCATGAGCCGTGCCCCCGGTACTTGCTCTGGCGGTAGTCGCTGTAAATGGCGGACAGCCATTCGTCTATCCAGGCCTCATTGAGGAACCAGGAATTGTCCCGCACGTGGTGCGCCAGCAAAAAATGGCCGTGCGCGGCCACATCCTGCGGCGAAAGGGCAAAGTAGCGTTCCCCCTCGGCGGGGCGTTCCTCCACCTGCGTGTCGAAGGCGATGACCACGCGCACCTGATCGGGCTGGCCGCTGTCGCGGGTGACGTACGCACGCGACCAGTTGGACGGCCCGTATTCGAAGCGGCGGCAGCCGTCGGGCCAGAGCTGGTCGAGCGTGCGCAGGAAGGGGACGGGCAGCCAGCGGCCCTCCCAGATGTCCAGGCAGCGTTCGGCGTTGATGTCGTAATCCGGCTCGCAGGGCTGGGCGGTGAGCTGGTCGATGAAGCCGCCGTCGCTTTCCGCAAGGCAGCGCAGGTAATGCCGGTAGCGGCCCGCCCCGTCATCGGCGGGTCTCTTTTCCTCCCGGAAGTGGCGGCGCAGCTTCCTGAGCGCCTCCACGGGCGCGCTCAGATCCAGGAATTGCGGGCAGCCGCCGGGAATGATGCTGACCGGGGAGAGATAGCGCGGCAAAGTCTCCATGTGCATATCCTTTACTGTTTTCTGAATCGGGCCGTCCAGCGGGTATTGCCGCTGTCGTGTTCCCGACCCTTGCAGAGGGTGGAACGGCCGGAGCCGGTGCAGTCGATGCTGTGAGGGACGAAACGGGTACCGTCGGGGCATTCGGCGTAGGGGGACTCCATGTGCAGGCGGTTGCCCTGGAAGCGGGCCCGACCCGGCCCCACGCAGCTTTCCCGGCCTTCCACGTGTTCGTAGCGCTTGCCGTTGCCGTTCTTGTCGAAACAGTATTCCACGATGACCGGCTTGTTGGTGGGCACGGCGGTCAGGCCGGTCTCGCTGGCCCAGCAGCCTTCCAGAAAGCTCAGATCCTTTTGCCGTGCGGCGTCCTTGGGGATCTCCATGCTGTCGCCCTTGCGCGGCGCGGGCTTGGCTTGCGGCTTTGGAGGTTCGGGCTTCGGCTTCGGTTTCGGTTTGGGCGCGGGCTCCGGTTCAGGCGTGGGTTCCGGCGGCGTTTCGCCAAAGAAGGGTTCCACGCTGGCCGGGTCCGGCCTGGGGGCCGGAGGGGTGCAAAGGGCCGCGCGTTCCCGCAGCTGCCGGTAGAGGGCCTCAAGTTCGGCATCCAGCAGCGCGCCGCGCTGCTTTTCCCGTTCCAGCGTCTTCGCATCCGGCTGCGGCACGCAGGAGGCGGGCAGGGGGGAGGGGAGCAGGCCGAGAGCGGCCAGCGCCAGCCAGAGCAGCAGCAAAAGAAGCAGCAGGGGCGGCAACCACCAGAGACAGCCCCGTCCGCTCGCGCCGCCCGATCCGGCGGGAACGGCTGCCGCAGGCACAGCCGCGGGGACGACCGGCATCTGGCCGGGGCGGGAAAGATCTTGCGCCTGCGCCCCCGCCCGGCCGGGAGCGAAGCCCCAGTTGATGAGCACGGGCTCGCCGTCCACGCTCCAGAGGTCGTCCTCCCCTGCGTGCTGCACCACAAGGGGCAGCATCTCCACGGCGATGCCGGCAGCGTCGGAGCCGCCGCCGTGCTGTCCGCCGAGCCCGGCGATGGCCGCGGCGTAGCGGAAAGCCTTTTCCCGCAGGGCCTGCGCCTCATCCGGCGGCAGGGCGCCGACGGGCAGCGGCGTGCCGCTGCGCAGGGCGTACCAGTCGATGTGCCGTTGCCCGGCATCATGCTGGGGCTCGGCCAGCAGGGCGGCGCAGCGAGCCCCCAGCGCCCGGCTGATGATGCTGTTCAGCTGCGGGTAGCAGTCGGTGACGAAGATGCCGCGCACCGCCAGCGCCTGCATGTCGCCGCGCCGGCTGCGCGCAAGATAGGTCTGCGCAAGGGCCATGACTCAGACTCCTGCCGGAGCGGTACGGCTCTCCTTTGGCGCGGCGGGCGCTGCCGGGGGGCGGGCATCCGTGCTCGTGCCCTTCGCATCCGTTTTCGCGTCCGCCTTCCGGTCGTCGCCGGACGGCTGGGGCGCGGCTTCGGCGGGTCTGGCTTCAAGATAGGGGATCTTCCACTGCTGGAGCAGCCGGGCCACCGCGCTGCTGACCACGGCGATGCTGGACTGGCGGTAGGATTCGCCGTCCAGCTTGATGAAGGTGTTGATGCCCACGACCTGTCCGGCCTGGTTGACCAGCGGGCCGCCGCTGTTGCCCTGCGACACCGTGGCCGAATGCACGATGATGGCGGGATCCCGCTCCTGCACCACATTGACCGAACCGTCGGAATAGACCACTTCCGGCACGGACGCGGCATTGCCTTCCAGCAGGGCCTTGAACTTGGGATCGTCGCCGGTGACCGCGCCGGGGAAGCCCCAGGCGCTCACTCGTTCGGTGCGCTGCACGCTGAAGCAGAAGGACAGCGGGGTGATGGCCGCGGGCGCTTCCAGCTCCAGCACGGCGACATCATGGCCGCCCTCTTCGATGCGGTGCAGGATGCGGGCCGCCAGCACCTTGCCGGTGGCCTTGTTGGTGACGAGGGCCTGTCCGGCGTCGCCCACCACATGTCCGTTGGTGACGATATGTCGTTGGGAGATGAAGAAGCCGGAGCCCATGGAAAGCCCGCGAGACTGCTGCGCGAGCACGAGCACGGTGGCCTGCTCCAGCAGGTGGGGCATGGTGTCCGCCTTGGCGGCGGGCGTCACTTCCTGCCGGGGAGGCTGGGAGGGGGGCAGGGGCGTCTGCGGGCCGTCCGCGCCGGAGCCATGCGGCTCCGCCGGATCGTTGGGCAGCATGAGCGGCATGCCGGGGATGCCCGCGGGGGGCGGCGGCAGGGTGGGCAGCTTCTCCTTGACGGTGCAGGGATCTTGCGCAAGCAGATCCCGCAGCATCTTCAGGTAGGCGTCGAGCGCCTCGTTACGCTCCCGCACGGCGGCCAGTTCGGCCTGCTGCCGGGCCTCCTGCTCGCTGGCGGCCTGCCATTGGCGGTAGATATGCCAGCCAAGCAGCGCCAGCAGCAGGACGAGGAAAAGAAGGCTCCAGAAAAGCGGGCGGCGATAGAAGGGCAGGGGAGGCGTCACGGCGGTCCCCGCCGTCTGCTGACCGTCGCCGGCATCGTTTGCCTGCGGGGGCGTGGCGGCATCCTGCGAGACGGGAGCGCCTTCGGGCTTCTCGCCGTCGGGGGGAGTGGTCTGGCTCATCTGTTTCTCCTGCTGCACGGCAGCATGGACGCAAGAGCTGATCCGGCAGGCCCCGCAAGGAAGCGCTGCCGGATCGTCGCGCATCACTTTCGTTTGAATCGGGCATCCCAGGTGGTGCCGTGGCCTTCTTTCAGCTCCTTGCCGCGGCAGTGGGTGCGATTGTCCGAACCGGTGCATTCCACCTGCTGCGGCACAAAGCGGCTGCCGCGCGGGCAGGCGGCGTAATCGGCCTCAAAATACAGCTTGCCGTTACGGAAACGCGCCTGCGCCGGGCCGCTGCACACCCGCCCGCCCTTTTCGCGGGCAAAGCGCCGTCCGCGGCCGTTCTTGTCGAAGCAGTATTCCGCCACCAACGGCAGGTTGGAGGGGTGGGAATACAGGCCCGTCTCGCTGACCCAGCAGCCTTCCAGGAAGCTGAGATCCTGCTTCTTGGCCGCATCGTCGGGGATGGTCATGTCATCGCCCTTGCGCGGTTTGGGCTTGGGCTCCGGTTTGGGCTCAGGCTTGGGTTTGGGTTCCGGTTTGGGCTCAGGCTTGGGCTCTTCCTTCGGCGTCTCGCCGAGGAAGGGCTCTACCACTTCCGGCTCGGGCAGGGGCTCTTCCGGTTTGACGGCAGGCGGCGGGCTCACCGGCGGACGGCATTGATCCGCCCGTTCGCGCAGCTTGCGCAGCAGTTCCTGCAATTCGTCCTCCAGCGGGGCCGTGCGGGCTTTTTCCTTGTCCAGCTCCGTCGTGTCCGGAGCGGGCACGCAGCCGCCGGGCAGCGGCGAAGGCAGCAGGCCCAGGGCGGCCAGCAGGAGCCAGAGCAGGAGCAGCAGGAGCAGCAACGGCAGCAGCCACCAGAGACAGCCGCGTCCGTTGCCCGCGGGTGGGGCGGGAGGCGTCGCCGCTGCGACAACCGCCGGAGCGGCGACCGGGGCTGTGCCCAGCCGGGTGAGGTCCTGCGCTTCCGCGCCGGGGCCGCCCGGCGCGAAGCCCCAGTTGATGAGCACCGGCTGTCCGCCCACCGACCAAAGGTCATCCTCCGAGGCGTGCAGGGGAACGAGGGCCAGCAGCGCGCCGGAAAGGCCGTGCTCATGCCCGCTCGTCTCGCGCAGCCGTTGGGCGGTCTCGCTGATGTCCCGGGCAAGTCCGGCGGCACGCGCCCGCAGGGCCTGCGCTTCATGTTCCGGCAGATCGGCGCAGCGCACGGGCGTGCCGGGCAGGCCGGCGTACCAGTCGATGCCCCGCGTGGCGGCGTCATGCTGGGGTTCGGCCAGCAGGGCCGCATGGGCGGGACCAAGGTGGTGCAGGATGAGGCCGCGCAGCTGGGCATGGCAGTCCGTGGCGAAAATGCCCTGTACGGCCAGCGCGCGCATCTCTCCGCGGCGGGATGTGGCAATGAGGTTGTTCATGGGCAAGCCTGCGGCAAGGGAGAAGGGCGCTCCTCCCGTCGGGAAGGAGCGCCCGGCGGCGTCTTAGAGCGTGGCGCTGTTGTAGCCGTTTTCGTAGGCCACGAGACGGCTTTCCAGTTCGGCCTGCGTGCGGACGAGATTGTCGCGGGACTCCTTCCACGCGGAGGCCTGCTGGCGCACCGGCGTGGACTGGCGGCGCTTGGGCTGGGCGTTGGTGTAGTCCTCGGCAAGGGCCTGCTGATATTCGGCATCGCGTTCAGCCATGGTCGACGCCGTGGACTTGAGGATGAAGGCCGTTTCTTCCAGGCCCGAACGGATCTCCTTGTAGCGGTCGTCCAGTTCGGTGCGGGTGATGCCGCCGGCCTTGTACTGGGCGATGGCGGCCTTGAATTCCTTGTCGTAGCACTTCATGGCCACGGTGGCGGCGGCGGTGGCCCTGTCCATGCTCTGGGCTTCCTTGCCGAGCTGCTGGGCATAGGCCTGGAGATACTGGGCGTCGCGCTTCTGGGCCTGCGACTTGCCGTAGGCATGGCCGCCCACCGCGCCCACGGCGCCGCCCGCCACGGCCCCGGCCAGCGCGCCTTCCACCTTGCCGGTGCTCAGGCCGCCGATGAGCGCGCCGAGCAGCGCGCCTCCGGCAGCCCCGGCGGCGGTGCTGGTGCCGACGCTGTTCTCATCCTTGCGCAGTTCCGCGACCGGCGTGTAGCACTGAGGATAGTAATTGACCGTGGTCTTCTGTTCGCCGTACTGGCTTTTGCAGCCCGTGAGCGTCATGGTGGACAGAAGAAGGGCACACAGACACAGGGTGAACAGACGATGCGGCATACTCCCTCCCGATGGTTGCCTTGCAACGGTTTCCCGCGGATTTTCCCGCCCTTGCAGCATACACCTTCGGCCAGCGCTAGGCAAGACGGGCCGCCCGCCGCGCAGGCGGGGCGGAGCGGGGTTGAAGGAAAGCGCAGGGAGGCGGCGGCCATGCGTTGCGCTTCCCTCCCTTATACGCTATGAAATTTCTTCCGGCGGCGTGCCGGAGGGTACGCCCTTTTTCGTCATTTTGCGCACTTTCTGGAGGTTGTGCACATGAAACGCGTGATGAGTCTTTTTCTGGCCTGCGGCCTTCTGCTCTCGGTCTCGCTTGCCTTTGCCGGCCCCAAGCATCTGACGCTTGCCACCGGGGGCACGTCCGGCGTGTATTTCCCCCTGGGCGGGGCCATCGCTCAGGTCATCAGCAGCAACAGTGACGGCAAGTTCTCCGTCACCGCGCAGGCCACCGGCGCTTCCGGCGAAAACATGCGTCTCGTGCAGGCCCATGAAGTGGACTTCGCCCTGGTGCAGAATGACGTGGCCGACGCGGCCTTCAAGGGCACCGAGCCCTTCCGCCCCGACAACAAGATGACCGACGTGGTGGCCATCGGCCGCCTTTATCCTGAATACCTGCATGTGGTCGCCAGCAAGGACAGCAACGTCAAGACGCTGGAAGACTTCAAGGACAAGAAGGTCTCCGTGGGCGCCCGCGGCAGCGGCAATGAAGTGAACTGCCGCCAGATCTTCAAGTATTTCGGGCTGGACTACAAGAACATCGAGCCCATCTTCCTGCCCTATGGCGAGACCGCCGACCAGTTCAAGGACCGTCAGCTCGACGGCTTCGTGTTCACCATCGGCACGCCCAACCCCGCCATCCAGGACATCACCACCGCGCAGGAAGTCTTCTTCGTGCCGCTGGAAGGCAAGAAGGTGGACGAGCTCGTGAGCACCTTCCCCTTCCTCGTGAAGGACGCCATCCCCGCCGGCACCTACAAGGGGCAGGACAAGCCCGTGCCCACCCTGTCCGTGCAGTGCATCCTGGTGGTGAACAAGAACATGTCCGAAGAGGACGTGTACGCCATGACCAAGGCGCTCTATGACAACCTCGGCGACGTGTCCAAGGCCCACAACAAGGGCTCGGAGATCAGCGTGGAGCGTGCCGCCGAAGGCATCACCATCCCCTTCCATCCCGGCGCGGCCAAGTACTTTGCCGAGAAGGGCGTGAAGCTGCCCCAGTAGGCGGGACGGGAGACTGACCCATGTTGCGCGGACGGAACGGTTTTCTGCTTGCGGCACTGGCGCTGTGCATCCTGACCGCCGCGTCCCTTTGCGCGGCCGCGGAGACGGAGGGGAGCCCCTCCGTCCTGCGGCTGCGCGTGACGGATGCCGCCGGGAGGACGCGCATCCTGCTGCCGTTCGGCAACGGCAGCGTTTTCGGCATCCGCTATATCCATTCCGTGGCGCGGACGCCGGTGACGGACTGGTTCGCCGTCAGCGACGGCTGCCTGTATCTGGAAAAGACCGAGTATCAGGATTTCGGGGCGGGCCTGCCGCATATGCCGGAAGGCGGGCAGCGCATGTCCACGGGCAACGGGAAGGTGGTCATCAGCGGCTTCCACCGGGCCCTGCCGCGCTTCGACCTGCGCGTGGGGCGCATCGCCCGGCATACCCTGCTGCTGCCCGCCGCGGGCGGCGGCTGGCATGAGCTGCCGCTGGACAGGGTGGCCCCGCCGGGGTCGGCCCTGACCTTTCATATTGAAGGCGAGCCCCAAGCCTGATACATTACCCCGCCGCGTGCGGGGTTTTGGCTTGCCGCGGAACGTTTTTTCGAGTGAGGTAAGGTGAACAGATGAGTCATGAAGAACGGATGAGGATCATTGACAAGGAGGGGTCCGGCGGCTTTGCCCTGGAAAAGGAGAGCCATGAGGATGTGGACCATGTGGCCGTGGCGCGCAGTCAGGAGACCATGGACGTTTCCGAGATCGTGGCCAAATACGACAAGGAATCGGTCTACCGCACCTTCAAGGGCTGGATGGACATCCTCATTCGTCTGCTCTGCATCGCCTTTTCGGCCTTCCATCTCTATACGGCGGCCATGGGGGCCTTCCCGCCGCAGATCCAGCGCGCCGTCCATCTGGGCTTCGTGCTGACGCTGGTCTATCTGCTTTATCCGGCCCGGGCCGACAAGATCAACAAGCTCGCCTGGTACGACGTCATCCTTGCCATCGCCGGGGCGACCGTCTGCGGCTACATCGTCTGGAATTACGACGTGATCGTCCTGGATGCCGGGCCGGCCACGGACATGGACTTCTATTTCGGCTGCGCGGCCATCATCCTGGTGCTGGAGGCGACGCGGCGCATCGTGGGCCTGCCCATCACCCTGGTGGCCGTGGTCTTCCTGCTTTACGCCAAGTTCGGCAATCTCATCCCCGGCATGCTGGGGCATCGCGGCTTCAGCGTGCAGCGCATCGTCTCCCAGATGTACCTGACCACGGAAGGCCTGTTCGGCACGCCGCTGGGCGTGTCCGCCTCCTTCGTCTTCCTCTTCATCCTGTTCGGGGCCTTCCTGCACAGCACGGGCCTGGGCAAGTTCTTCATCGACCTTGCGCTGGCCGCCGCCGGGCGCTACGTGGGCGGCCCGGCCAAGGTGGCCGTGCTGGCCAGCGGCTTTTTCGGCACCATCTCCGGTTCCTCGGTGGCCAATACCGTGTCCACCGGCACCTTCACCATCCCGCTCATGAAGAGCGTGGGCTATCGCGGCTCCTTCGCGGGCGCGGTGGAAGCCGCCTCATCCACCGGCGGCCAGATCATGCCGCCCATCATGGGGGCGGCGGCCTTCATCATGGCCCAGTTCCTCGGCATCGGCTACGTGGAGATCGCCAAGGCGGCCCTCATCCCGGCCTTGCTCTACTATCTGGCCGTGGGCCTCATGGTGCACATGGAGGCCAAGCGCATGGGCCTCAAGGGCATCCCCAAGGAACGCCTGCCCAAGGTCTGGATCGTGCTGCGGCAGGGCGGCTATCTGCTGATCCCCATCTTCGTGCTCATCTATCTGCTGGTCGAGGGCTATACGCCGCTCAAGTCCGCCTACTACTGCATCCTGGCCACGGTCATCATCTCCTGGCTGGCCAATAACTGGAAGGCCGCGGGCGGGGCCCGCTACGCCGGACAGAGCGTGGGCACCGCCCTGGTGGAGACCAACGCCATGACCGTGCGCGACGTGCTGACGGCCATGGAGAACGGCGGCCGCCTCGCCCTGGGCGTGGCCGCGGCCTGCGCCTGCACCGGCTTCGTCATCGGCGTGGTGACCCTGACCGGTCTGGGCCTCAAGCTCGCGCAGGCCATCCTCGTGGTGTCCGGCGACAGCTTCGCCCTGACCCTCGTGCTGACCATGCTGGCCTCCATCGTGCTGGGCATGGGCCTGCCCACCACGGCCAAGTACATCGTGCTGGCCACCATCGCGGCCCCGGCCATCATGCACTTCGGCGTGCCCGCGCTGGCGGCGCACCTCTTCATCATGTACTTCGGCATCCTCGCCGACCTGACGCCGCCCGTGGCGCTGGCCGCCTACGCAGCGGCGGGCATCGCCCGCGCAGAGCCCAACGCCACAGGCTTCATGGCCGTCAAGCTGGCGCTGGCGGGCTTCCTCATCCCGTATATCTTCTGCTACAATCCCGGCCTGCTCATGATCGACGCCACGGGCGTGCAGGTGGCGGGCTATGTGGCCACCGCCGTGCTGGGCATCGTGTCCCTTTCCTTTGCCAGCGTGGGCTTCTGGCTGCGCAATCTCTTCATCTGGGAGCGTCTGCTGCTGCTGGCCGGGGCCATCACCCTCATCACGCCCGGTCTCATCACCGACGCCATCGGCATCGGGCTCATGGTGGTGGTCTACCTCCTCCAGAAGGTGCGCCCCAACGGCCCGGCATCCGCCACGGCGGAAGAGCGGACCGGTACGGCATAACGATCAAGGGGGCTTCGGCCCCCTTTTTTCGTGTCCAGCGCCGTTTGACGCCCCGCGCAGTCATTGCAAGATGCCGCCGGAGCGACTATGCTGAACCGACCCGCCGTCCGCGTGCCGCCCCCCACCGGGGCCTGCCGGACAGGGCGGCGGCCATATCTCAGCATCCGACAGACGGGAGAACTCATGAGCGCACTGACTCCGCGGGAAATCGTGGCGGAACTGGACAAATACGTGGTGGGACAGGAACAGGCCAAGCGCATGGTGGCCGTGGCCGTACGCAATCGCTGGCGGCGGCAGCACCTGCCCGCCGAACTGCGGGACGAGATCGCCCCCAAGAACATCATCATGATGGGCCCCACCGGCGTGGGCAAGACCGAGATCGCCCGCCGCCTTGCCAAGTTGAGCGGCGCGCCCTTCATCAAGGTGGAAGCCACGAAGTTCACGGAAGTGGGCTATGTGGGCCGGGATGTGGAGTCTATGGTGCGCGACCTCATGGAGATCGGCATCAACCTCGTCCGTGAGGAGGAGAACGCCCGCGTGCGCCTGTCGGCCGAAGCCGCGGCCGAGTCCCGGCTCATGGATCTGCTCCTGCCCAATTCTTTCGGCGTGGAGGATCGCCAGTCCACGCGCGAGAAGCTGCTCCAGCAGTTCCGCCTCGGCTTCATGGACGACCGGGAAGTGGAGATGGACGTGGTGGAGCAGGGCGGCGCGGGCATCGACATCTTCGCCATCCCCGGCATGGAGCAGATGGGCAGCCAGGTGCGGGACATGTTCGGTAAGGCCTTCCCCCCCAAGCACCGCCGCCGCAAGATGAAGGTGCGCGAGGCCTTCAACGTCCTCGTGCAGGAAGAGTCCGGCAAGCTGGTGGATCAGGAAGCGCTGGCCGACCGCGCCCGCGAGCGCGTGGAACAGATGGGTATCATCTTCATCGACGAGATCGACAAGATCGCCAGCACCAGCGCCAACCGCACGTCGGACATCTCCCGCGAAGGCGTGCAGCGCGACCTGCTGCCCATCGTGGAAGGCAGCTCCGTCAATACCAAGTACGGCATGGTGCGGACGGACCATATCCTCTTCATCGCCGCCGGGGCCTTCCACTTCAGCAAACCCTCGGACATGATCCCCGAACTCCAGGGGCGTTTCCCCCTGCGTGTGGAACTCCAGCCGCTGGGCAAGGAGGAATTCCTCCGCATCCTCAAGGAACCGGACAACGCCCTCACCCGGCAGTATGAGGCCCTGCTCGGCACCGAACAGGTCAAGCTGAGTTTCTCCGACG
>DGYFI06202__coassemble_864_pt1 | contig 15740 bp, 14 predicted proteins | sample DGYFI06202__metabat2_high_PE_036 | metagenome-assembled genome bin DGYFI06202
CTGGGCTGCCCACATTCCATTTTGATAATTTTAGAAACTAAAAAGGCACGCGAAAATAAACTAAGAATATGATTCACGTTGTGCCCATACATGGGATCTTCTGGATTGCCTCCAAATGTGACTGCCAAGGGAATTCGAGTAATATTTTTACCCGATCGCGTATAAGCAGCAACAGACACTTCATCAAACTGAGAAATCGCCTTCTCGGAAATATCCCGTATTAACTTGATGTTGCCCGATCTGTCGCGCACTCGCCAATATCCATTCGGCTCCCTGAGCATATCCCCTCCTTTGCCAATGCCCTGCCCAATCTCGGTTTGTCGTGTTTCTTGACAGGTTCTTTTGGCCAAGCCGCACAATTTTTGGACGAGGCTCTCGCCTTTTCCTGAACCTGACCTGAGTTCCTCTGCCTCTTGCTGCGCCTTCGGATGCTGCACGAATGATACAGGCAGCAAAATTTTTCCACCAGACACGGGCACAAAAATTTTCTTGGCAGGTCCGGCTTTACCTCCCCCAACATCCCGGCTACATTTCCTTACGACAAAAACGAAGTGGGGACAAAGTGGGGACAACTTCCGCCGGAGACGAAAAAAGGACTCACGGCATTACCCGTAAGTCCTTGTTTTCTCTGGAGCCAGCTAAGAGACTTGAACTCTTGGCCTGCTGATTACGAATCAGCTGCTCTACCAACTGAGCTAAGCTGGCGCGAAGGGAATAATGCGTTAAATCCGGCAGCGTGTCAAGAAAAAATGTACATCTTTCTGCGCCGCCCGTCCTTTTCCCTGCTCCGCCGGGCAGACGGCATCAGATCAGCCCCAGACCGTGCAAGAGCACCAGCAGGATGAGCAGCGGCGTGGCGGTGCGGCAGAGGAAGCGCACGGCACGGGGCGCGCGGCCGTCCCCCAGTCGCGCGAGCACTTGCCCTCCGGCGGCCGAATAGCCCACGAACAGGCAGGTGGCTATGCCGCACACGGGCATGAGGAGCATGGAGGACAACGCGTCGTAGAGGTCGAAAAAGGACATGCCGCAGACCTTGACGTCCTTCCAGATGCCGAGCGAGAGCGTGGCCGGCACGCCCAGCAGCATGAGTCCGGCCAGCACGGCGGGCACCGCCTTGGCGCGCGAACAGCTCAGCCGCTCCGCCAGACAGGAGACAGGCACTTCCAGCAGGGACAGGATGGCCCCCGTGGCGGCGATGCCGGACAGGATAAAGAAGACGGTGGCAAGCAGATGGCCGCCGGGCAGGGAGGCGAAAACGGCGGGGACTGTCATGAACAGCAGCGCGGGCCCCTGGGTGACTTCGAAATCGAAGCTGAACACGGCCGGGAAGATGGCTATGCCGGCCAGCAGAGAGACCAACAAGTCGCAGACCATGACCCGCAGGGCCGTAGCCGGGATATTCACTTCTTCCTTGAAATAGCTGCCGTAGATGAGCATGCAGCCCATGCCCACGGACATCTTGAAAAAGGCCAGTCCCATAGCCGTCAGGATGACCTCGCCGGATATGCGGTCCCACTGCGGCATGAAGAGGAAGCGCAGGCCCTCCCCTGCTCCCGGCAGGGTCAGGCTGCGCAGGCAGATGCCGAGCAGCAGCAGAAAAAGCAGCGGCATGAGCACGCGCGTCACCTTCTCGATGCCTTTCGAGGCCCCGCGCATGATGATGGCCCCGGTCAGGATGAGGACGCCCCATTGCCAGCCCAGCGAGGCCAGCGGATCGCCGGTCAGCAGACTGAAGGTCTGCCCGGCCGCTTCGGGGTCGGTCGTGGCCGTGCCGCCCAGCGCGGACTTGAAGATGTAGGCGAAGACCCAGCCCGCCACATCCGAGTAAAAACCCAGGATCACGATGCAGCTCACGATGGCCCCCATACCGATGAGCCACCAGGAAGAGCGCGGCGCGATGACGCGGAAGACATCCACCACATTGCGGCGTCCGGCCCGACCGATGGCCAGCTCGGCGATCATGAGCGGCAGGCCGATGCAGAGCGTGGCCAGGATATAGACGAGCAGGAAGGATGCTCCGCCGTTCTGGCCCACGAGGGCCGGGAATTTCCAGATGTTGCCCAGCCCCACGGCCGAGCCGAGGGTAGCGGCCAGCACTCCGAGGCGGGAGGAAAAGTGATCTCGCGCGGCTGCCATACGGTCTCCTTAGAGTATGTTGGGTTTGAAACGCTTCGCGCCTCAAACCATACGGCCTGTCGCTTCACGGAAAAAACGCGATCCTTCCGCCAGGTCTGGGCCGGGCGGCGCTGTGTGCCGCCGCCTCGCGTTTTGCCTGTTGCCAATGGCAAAACGCTCTATATCCGAGGGGAGGAGGGTTCGGACGGAGACGCTCCGGGCGCGGACGCGTCGCCTTCCACAGGGGTATCCTCAGCCGCGGCGTCCTCCGCGGCAGAGGCGGCGGGCGTGGCCGCCTCTGCGGAGGAGAACTCCTCCATGAAGATCTGCCACAGGGTCACGAACAGCACCGCCAGCACCGGCCCGGTGATGAAGCCGTCCAGCCCGAAGAGCGCAAAGCCGCCCAGCGTCGAAAGCAGCACCATGAAGTCCGGCAGCTTGGTGTCGCGTCCGACCAGGATGGGCCGCAGGGCGTTGTCCGCCAGGCCGATGACGCAGACCCCGTAGACCATGAGCACCACGCCGGACACAGGCTCGCCCGTCAACAGCAGGTAGATCGCCGCCGGCAGCCAGACGACCGCCGCCCCCACCACGGGGATAAGGGACAGCAACGTCATGATGACGCCCCAGAGCACGGGAGCGCGCAGCCCCAGCACGGCAAAGATGAGCCCGCCCAGGGCCCCCTGCGCCACGGCCACCAGCAGCGAACCACGCACCGTGGCCCGCAGCATGAGCGCGAAACGGGCGAAGAGCAGTTCCTCACGATGATCGCCGAAGGGCAAGGCCCGGATGAGCAACTGGCGGATGCATTCGCCGTCCCGCAGGAGGAAAAAGGCCAGATAGAGCACGATGGCGAGATCGATGAACCAATTGACGGTGCCGCCCCCGATGGCCATGGTCTGCCGGGCCAGATAGCCGCTCACGGTCACGGCGGCGGACGAGAAAGCCGCCTTGATCTTCTCCGGTCCGTAGCCGAACTTTTCCAGCCACTCGATGACCGCGGGCAACGCCTGCCGCAACTTGTCCACCATGACGCCTATCTCATCCGCGTTGCCGGACAGCCGCGTGTAGAGCTGCGCCAGTTCCGTCAGGCAGGTATACAGCAGATAGCCCGCGGGCAGGATGATGAAGGCCAGACTGACCAGCACCGTGCAGAGCGAAGCGGCATTGGCCCCCAGCCCGCGCCGTTGCAGCCACTGCCGCAGCGGCATGAACAACAGACCGATGACGACGCTCCAGAAGATGTCGTCGAAAAACGGCCGTAGCATCCAGAGAAAGGCCAGCGTGGCCAGCAGCAGCAGACCGAGGAAGGCATTGTTCTCCAGACGGGAAGGCGGTGTCGTCATGTGTGCTCCTTGCAGGGCAGCCTTATGGCTGCGGGGGAAAAACCGTTCAGCGCCGGTCATCCCGACCGGGCGGCGCTGCGCCGCCGCCTCGCGTCCTGCCTTTCCCCTGGGCAAAGTGCCGTAAAAAGGGCACGACGGACCGTCATGCCCTTTCAGCACGCTGCGGGGCCTGTGCGGCAGAGACGCTTTCCGCTCCCTGCGCACGCGGACAGCGGGCGCGCACGCCGTTCAAACTGCGTGCGCCCAAGAGGGATCAGGCCCGCTCGATGACGAACGGGATGCAATGCAGCTCGCGGCTTTTTTCCTGAGTGGAGCCGAGCTTCCAGGGGCTGCCGGCAGCCCAGCCCAGCTTTTCGGCGATGGCCCGGGCCACCCCGGCCACATTCAGCACGGGATGCCGCTGGAACACCTGCGGGAGCCCGTACGTAAGATTGCACACCAGGCACTTGCCCGGCCGCTGATGCAGTTCAAAGGCCAGTTCCGCCCTGTCGTCGCTGACGTTGCGGCACACCAGCCGGATGTCGTACGCCCCTTCCTCCGCGCCGCCGAACAGCGCGTCAAAAAAAGCGTCCGTCCGCTCCGCGGGAAAGACCGAGTCCAGAAAAGCCTGATCAAGAACCATGTTTCCTCCACTGCAGTTGTGCGTGATGGCGGCGCGCAGCCCGGCGGCCCGATGTCCTCGCATCCGGCAGCCATACCCTCCCCGCTGCCGCGCGGTACCGGCAGGCCGCAGGCCCGCCGCTCATTCGTATGCGGCCGCGCCCGAGGGCGCACCATACCGCAGCCAGTCCAGCAGCGCACCGTCAAGGCGGCAATCCCGCCGCGGCAGCCTGTCCGGACGGAAGGCCGCCGTCATGCCGGCGGCGGTCGCCTCCCGGCGGTCAGGATTGGCTCCGGCCAGCCAGGCCAGCAGACCGACGATGCGTTCCGGCGGCACGCCTTCCGCACGCAGGCTGCGCAGGGCAAGGCTGTTGTGCCGCTTGGCGAGCCGCTCCCCTTCCGCATCACACAGCAGGGGAACGTGCGCATACGTCGGAATCTCATAGCCCAAAAGCCGTAAAAGGGCAATCTGACGGGGGGTGGAGGGCAGGATATCGCGCCCTCGCACCACCTGATTGATGCCCATGCGGCCATCATCCACCGCTACGGCGAGCTGATAGGCGATGACCCCGTCCGAGCGCTGGACGGCAAAGTCCCCGCCGCAGTCCTCCAGGGTGAAGCACTGTTGCCCCTGCACCGCATCGGTGAAGGCGACAGGCTCCGACGGCCCGTGGAAACGCAGACTGGCGCGCCGTCCGGCCTGCCGCAGCGCCATCCGCTGCGCTTCGCTGAGCCGGCGGCAGGTGCCGGGGTAGGGAGCCCCCATGTCGTCCACATGCGGCGCACCGGCCAGGGCGCGCAGCTCCTTGCGGGTGCAGAAACAGGGATAGAGGCAGCCCAGCCTTTCGAGGCGTTGCAGGGCCTGGGCATAGATGGCGGCGCAGCGGCTTTGTACATAGGGGCCGCAGTTTCCCCGCTCCGGCAGCGGCCCGCCGCTCCCGTCGGAAGGGAGGCCGGGGCCTTCGTCCCAGTCCATGCCCAACCAGCGCAGGTCTTCCATGATGGCGAGCGCGAACTCGTCACGTGAGCGCTGGGGATCGATGTCCTCCAGCCGAAGGATGATGCGCCCCCCCGCCTGCCGGGCGGCCCACCAGGCCAGGAGGAAGGCCCAGGCATTGCCCAGGTGCAGATAGCCTGTCGGGCTGGGCGCAAGGCGTCCCCGAATCTCGCAGGGGGCGTGTGCGGTCTCGGTCATCGTATTTTCCTGCCGCAAGGATCGGTCCGCCGCCATAAGCAAAGCGGGGAGCATCCTCCGTCGAGGCGATGCTCCCCCGCTTGTGCGGCACGGTCTTCCCTTCCCGCAAGGCGGCCCACCTTCCCTCAGGCTGGGCCGGGCTCGCGGTCCGTGTCGGAAAGCTGGATCTTACTTTTTGTTCCAGGGCATCTTGGCCAGCAGCTTGGCCATGCCGCAGACGCCGGTCAGCCCCGCGTAGATCAGCCCCGCACCCACGAAGGCGCTCAGCCAGACGAAGATGGGGAAGACGCAGGAGGCCAGCAGACCGAACAGCACCAGCGCGCCGGCGCCGATCTGGATCTGGCGGTTCATGGGCAGCGGGCACTTTTCGTGCCGTTCCACGGGCAGTCCGGCCTTTTCCCAGGCGCTCACGCCGCCAAGGACGATCCAGGCGGGACCGGCGGCCACCCGTTCCAGCACGTCGGCATTGTCCCGCGTGCGCGAACCGGAGTTGCATATGAACACGATGGGCTTCTGGGCGGTGGCGGGCTCCAGCTTCAGGAAGGGCAGCGCCGAAAGGGGCGCGGCTTCAGCGCCGGGCACGGAAACGACGGCCAGTTCATCGGCTTCGCGCACATCGACCAGGCGGATCTCTCCGGCTTGCAGGCGCTTGTAAACTTCGACAGGGCTAAGAGACGGCAGCATGTGACCTCACTTTGGTTGGGGGAACGACGATCTGACACCAGTTCATTATTTCTTCTTGGAAGAACTCTTGCGGGACGAACCAGACGTCCCCTTGTCCTTCTTCTTTTGCTGCTGAGACGACGCGCGGGCCTTTGCCTTGCTCTTGCCGCTCTGACGCGAGGATGCGGCAGCCTTTGTCTTGCTCTTGCCGCTCTTGCGTGAAGCAGAGGCCTTGTCCTTGCTCTTGCTTTTGCCGCTCTTGCGGGAAGCGGACGCCTTGTCCCGGCTTTTCCGGCGCTGTTCGGACGGCTTGCGCACCTGATCCTTCTTCTTGCGCTGGGACGAGACCTGCGACGACTGCTTGCCCTTCTTGCGGCTTTCGCTCGCGGCCTCCTTGCGCGCCTTGCGGGAACGCTCCATGTCGCGCACGGCGCGCTCCTCGGTATACTGCGCCATGCGGCTTTCCGCCTGCGCCACCAGATCCTGCCCGTCGGCGCTCATGCTGACCCGCCGCGCCCCAAGGAAGGTATTGTTGAAGTAGGGGTCATCCAGCGAGCTGATCTTGACGGAGCTCCGCCGCCGCGGGCTGTGCACGAATTTGCCGTCCCCGACATAGATGCCCGTGTGGTAGCCCCGCCGCGGATGCCGAAAGGCCACGATGTCGCCCGCTCGCATGTCTTCCACGCGCGTGATGCGCTGCCCGATGGAGGACTGTTCCCGTGCCGTGCGGGGCAGCTTGACCCCGACGCTCTGATACGCCCACTGCACGAGGCCCGAACAGTCGAAACCGCCCGGATTGCGCCCGCCGGGCACATAGGGCGTGCCGATGGCCGAGCGGGCCGTCTTCACCACGGACTGGCCGGAGGCCCGGTCCCGCGCATCTTCCTGCCGGTTCAGGACGTCTTCCACATTGGCCCGGTAGCGGATCAACAGATCCTTGTCCTGCTGCTTGCGCGCCGTGCAGCCGAGGAGCACGGCAGAGATCAGAAAAAGGGTCAGCAGATTGCGTACTTGGCGCATTCGTTCTCCAGACAAGGGTAAACCCGCTTGCGCGGGTTGAAAAAACGGGCAGAACCCGTACTATCCACAGAGATATCAGGCCTTCATGTCCAGAATGACGCCCAGCATGTCATCCGCTGTGCGTACGACCTGGGCATTGGCCTCATAGGTGTGCGGCATGGCCACAAGATCGACCATTTCCCGCTCCAGGCTGGTGCCGCTGGGGAAAAGGCTTTCCAGCGGCGTGCCGTCGCTGGCGCCCATGTCGCGGGCGCGCTGGCGCAGCTCGTCATAGGAGACGCGCGTGCCTTCCTGTCCGGCCAGGCCGTCACCCTGGAAGACGGCATCCAGCCGCGTGCCGTTGTTGCCGGCGATATCCGAATATTCCGCACGCTGCGGATTGAAGCCCGCCGTGTTCACGTTGGCGATATTGTGCGTCACCGTCTGCATGCCGGCGCCGAACGCGGAAAGGGCCGACGAACCGATGCTCATACTGCTTGAAATGCTCATAGTATCACTCCCCTTTCCCGGTTTTTAGCACAGACTGTCACAAAAGGCAAAAGGCTTTTTACCGGGGCGGCGGAAGGAGACGCGCTCAGTCCCGGCCGGACGGGTCCAGGTGGCGCTCGATGCAGGCAAAGGCGTTGTGGCTGTGGATGGATTCCATACTTTCCACCTCCACCCGGAACCACGATATCTGCCCGTGCTCCAGCAGGCGCTGCGCCACATTGCGCACCACGTCCTCCACGAAAGTCGGCTGGGCGAAGGCGTGTTCGGTCACGTACTTCTCATCCTCCCGCTTGAGGAGGGTGTAGACGGCCGACGAGCCCGACGCTTCGGCCATTTCGATGAAGTCCTCGATCCAGCTGAAGTGCGTCATGCGCACGGACAGCCTGATCATGGTGCGCTGGCTGTGCGCCCCTTCCCGGCTGATGGCCTTGGAGCAGGGGCAGACCGTCATGACCGGCACGTTGACGTCCAGCGAGAACGACTGTCCCTCGTCGGTCAGCTCGCCGGTCAGGCGGCATTCGTAGGCCACGAGGCTCTCGCTGCCGGAGGCCGGGGCCGCCTTGCGCATGAAATAGGGGAAACAGAAATGCACATAGGCCCGCCGCGCCTCGAGACGCTCCTTGATGGCGGCGAGCAGACGCCGCACGGACTGATAGCTGATGGCGTCGTTCCACTCTTCCAGCGCCGCCACGAAGCGGCTCATGTGCGTTCCCTTGAAGGCGGCGGGCAGATCCACGCCCATATCCACGCGGGCCACGGTCTGGCGGCTGCCCTCGGCCTTGTCCCGCACCAGCAGGGGCATGGTGATGCCCCGCACCCCAACCGTATCTATCGGCAGCGCCACCTGCGGCGCATGACGTTGCACATCTTCCATATCAGGCAAGATCCTGTCCTGTCGTTGTTCCGCTGAAAGTGCCGTGCTTCACGCCCTTGCAGGAGACAAGACGGTCGGCGAGCGCGCGCACCCGGCCCGCGTCCCCTTTCAGCACCAGCACTTCCAGACAATTGTGATGATCAAGATGCACATGCAGGGTCGTGATGATGATGTCGTGATCATCATGCTGCATGCGCGTCAGCTTGCGGGCCAGATCGTTCTTGTGGTGATCGTAGACCAGCGTCAGCGTGCCGGCCGCCTCGGCCTCGGCGCGCTGCCATTCTTCCTCGACCAGCGCCTTGCGGATAAGATCGCGGATGGCCTCCGAACGATTGCCGTATCCCTTGCGGCGGCACAGATCGTCAAAGGGCTCCAGGAGCTCCTCATCCAGTGAGACGCCGAAGCGCGTCAGCTTGCCCATGTGCCTCTTCCTCTCCTGCTGTCTTCCTCAGCACGCCGCCTGACGCCGGCTGATCTCCCAGACGTGCACCGTGACCGGCACAGGCTGGGCATAAAGAGGCTCCACCTCCGCGCTGAAGACCCGCCGGCCCTGCCAGCCGCCGCCGTGCAGCGCCTGCAGGAAGGCGTCGTACACGCTGCGGCCGGGCTCGGCCACCCAGGCCACGCCGTCAGGGGAGAGCGCATGCTCCAGAAAGCGCATGACCGGCGCCACGAAGCGTTTCTCGTACATGATGTCCCCGCCCCAGATCCGCTCGATGCCGCCGGGCCTCAGGGCGGGCTGCCGCCAGTCCATGACGGCCCAGAGCGGGCCGGGCCGCATCCCGTTGTGCGCGGCATTGCGCGCGGCAAAACGGATGGCGTCCATCTCGTAATCCAGCCCCAGCACGTTCGCCCCCAGCCAGGCCCCCACCAGGGCGGTCAGCCCCAGGCCGCAGCCCAGATCGAGACAGCGCCGCCCGACCAGTTCCTCGCGCCGCAGCTCCAGCCAGCGGGCCAGCACCAGACTGGACGGCCAGAGCTCCGTCCAGTAAGGCAGGCGTTCATCCTCGAAGTTCCGGGGATCTTCCGTCATGGCCTCCCAGAGCTCCTCCAGATTGGCGGACCGCAGCAGTTCCCAGCGGCGTCCGCACGCCGTCACCTGGATACGGGCGCGGTCTTCGAGCGGTTCCGCGGCCTGAGGGGCGCCGCCGGGACCGGAAGGGGAGGCGAAAATGTGTTCCATCTCCTCACCATAGCCTATTGCCCCCCCGCTGTACAGACGTGCCCCCCGCCCTCCCCTTCCGGAAAAAACAGGCGGGGCGCGCTCTTGTGAGGAAGGCCGCCTTCTGCTAGGCTGTCGCCACTTCTTTTCCGAGGTTTTTTTCGAGGGATCTATGGGACAGGATATTTTTGACGTCATCGTCGTGCTGGTGCTGGTCTTTTTTACCCTGCGCGGCTTCTGGAACGGTTTCGTGGGCGAGGTGGCCGGGCTGGTCTCCCTGGTGGGCGGTTTCTGGGCCGCGCATAACTTCCACCCCCTCCTGTCCGAGCATCTGACCTTCATCAGCGAACCGGCCTGGCGGCAGCTTGCCGCCTATGTGCTGATCTTCGTCGCCACGCTCATCCTGGTGGCCGTGCTGGCCCGCATCCTCCAGAAAGTCCTGTCCTTCAGCTTCGTCACCTGGGTGGACAGGCTGGCCGGCGGCATCCTGGGGCTGGCCAAGGGGCTGCTGCTCTGTTCCGTCGTGCTGCTCATACTCCAGAAGCTCATGGGCAACATGGCCTTTCTCCAGAATTCGCGCGCCCTGCCCTATTTCACCAGTCTCATCGAGCAGATCCGGGCCTGGCTGCCGCCGGACGTGCTGAGCTGGTTCAACATCTGACAGGAAGCATGCGGGGACTGAGCGCACGGACGCTTTCCGTCCCGCCCGGCCCCACGGGCACATCACGCCCTGACGCGCCGGGGCCCGCCGCCGTCCGCACGGTCTGCGGGCAGGGCATGCCGCATCAATAAAGGATCGAGATATGGAAAAAAGCGCACTGGAACGATTGCAGGAGGTCCTTGACCGCCTGACGGCCGAAGAGGGCGGCTGCCCGTGGGACAAGGAACAGACGCCCCGCACCCTTGCCGAGTACATCATCGAAGAGAGCCACGAGCTCGTCAGCGCCATCCGTTCCGGCACGGACGCCGACGTCTGCGAGGAACTGGGCGACGTGGCCTTTTTGCTGCTCTTCGTGGCCCGGCTCTATGAAAAGCAGGGGAAATTCTCGCTGGACGACGCCCTGGCGCACAATTGCGCCAAGATGATCCGCCGCCACCCGCATGTCTTCGGCGACGCGCATTTCGACACGCGGGACGAACAGCTCAAGACCTGGGAACAGATCAAACGGACCGAGCACGCCGACGCCGAGGGCCGCCCCAAGGGGCTCTTCGACAGCCTGCCCTCCAGTCTGCCGCCCCTGACCAAGGCCTACCGCATCCACTCCAAGGCCGCCCGCGTGGGCTTCACCTGGCAGCAGGACGAGGAGGTGGAGCAGCAGGTGGAAGCCGAATGGCTGGAATGGCTGGACGTTTCGGCCGGCGACGACACCGACGCCCAGCGGCATGAACTGGGCGACCTGCTCTTCAGCATCGCCGAACTGGGACGGCGCAAGGGCATCAAGGCCAGCGAGGCGCTGGACGACGCCAATACCCGCTTCCTCCGGCGCTTCGCGCGCATGGAAGAGCTCGCGCGCGCCCAGGACCGGGACTTTGCCGCCCTCTCGCTGGACGAGAAGGACGAACTGTGGACACAGGCCAAGGCGGAAGAAACAGCCGGGAAGGCCTGAGCATGCGCACGCTTCCGTTGTCTGGATGCCGGGCCGCGCGGGGCCTCATGCTGCTGCTCCCCCTGCTCGTGGCGGCGCTGCTCATGGCGGCCTGCACGGCAGGCAGGACGCCGGGCAGGGGCACAGGGGCCGCCGTACGCCCGGAGGCCCGCCTGCCGCGCGCCGATCCGGGCTATGTGCAGTGGCTGGAACGCCAGTCCATGCTGGGGGCCGCGCCGCTGCTGGCGGGGCAGGTATCGGGGACGGAACGCATCTGGAGCAACAGCGCCCTGAGCAAGAACCGCTCCCTGCTGCTGACCGCCGCGTCCAACTGGCTGGAAGTCGATCCCTACACCGTCGGCGCATCCGACGGCGTCCTTGCCGCGCTGGGCGGCAGTCTGCCCCCGCTGCTGGGCCAGCTGGGCATCGGCGGCCTGTACGTGTCGCCCACGGGAGAACGGGGCGACATCTGGCAGGAAGCGCCGCGCGTCGGCACGGCCGACAACGTGACCGCGCTCCACTTCGACAAGGCCGTCGGCACCGATGAGGATCTGACCCGCCTGCAGGGACGCCTTGAAGCCGCGCACATCCAGCTCGGCGGCGAACTGCCGCCCGCGGCCACGGGCCTCGGCCCGGACTTCATCCTGCAAGCCCGCCACGCGCCCCGCTTTGACGGCCTCTACGCCATGATCAGCGTCCCGCGCGATCTCTGGGCCAGCCTGCCGTCCGTCCCCGGCGAATGGGATTGTCTGGCCCTGCGGCCGGAAGCGGTGAGCGCTCTCCAGGCCCGGGGCCTGCTGCCGCCCACCCTGCTGCGGCAAAAACTGGCCTGGGCCGAGCCCGGCGGCTGGGCCGCCACGGGCGAGGTGCGCGGCACGGACGGGCAGATCCGCCGCTGGGTCTACCGTTTTGCGGACGATCCCCAGCGCCCCGTCCTGCTCTGGCAGGACCCGTCTGGTCAGGCTCGCCGCATTTTTTCCGCGGCCATCATCCGCCATACGGGCCTGCAGGGGCAGGCGCTGGCCGGGCTGCGGCTGGAAGCCCTGTTCGGTCTTGACGTGCCGCCTCCGGCAGGCGAAGGCAGCGCCGCCTCTCTGTCGGACCGGCTGACGCCGGGCTACGGCGCGCTGGTCGCCGCCGCGCGGGAAGTGCACCGCTATGGCGGCTGGGCCGTGCAGGCCGATGCCCTGCCCCCCTCGCTGCTCGCGCCCGTCCTGCGCATGGGCGTGGATTTCTCGCGGGACAGCCTCACCGCGCCCGCCGCGGAATACGCCCTGCTCAGCGGCGATGCCGCGCCCCTGGCCCGCCTGTTGCGGCAGGCGCTGGAAAGCGACCTGGATCAGACCCGCCTTGCCCGCGGACTGCACGGCTGGCAGGGGGTGGACTGGCGTCTGCTGCGTGATCTGCCCGATGGGGAACGCCTCGTCAGCGAGGCCCGCCGCCTGAGCGGCCTGGACGGCGAGGACTTCCGCCTCTGGACGACGCCGACCTCTCTGGCGGCCCGCGCGCTCGGTCTGGACGCCGAAGCGGCCCTGCGCCCGGAAAATGCCGAGAAGCTGCGCCGGGCCTCCCTGGCCCTGCTCTCCTGCCGGGCCGGCCTGCCGGGGCCGCTCTTCATCAGCCTGCAGGAGCTGACCGGCGCGCTCGATGTGCCGCGCAGCGTCTCGCGCGACATCCTGCCCAGCCGCGGCCTGGTCCCCCTGCCCGACGCCTCCGCCCGGAGCGGGGCCGTGCCTTCCGCTCCGCTGGCTTTCGGCCCCCTGCGGGAACAGATGGCCGCGCAGGACAGTTTCCTCATGCTGGCGGCCCGTCTGCTGCTGGCCCGTCAGGCGGCCGGCCTCGCGCAGGGGAAACTCGTGTCCGTCCAGCAGGCGGGCGGCTGCCTCGCGCTCTGCTCCTCCCTGCCGGAGGGCGGCTACTGGCTGACCGTCATCAATCTTTCCGGCCGGGAGCGGGAATTTTCCGTACAGCTCCCCGCCGCCGGCGATATGCTCGATATCTTCAGCGGCCAGAGCCTCAGCGCCGGCCGCCGGCTCTCCCTGAACCTTGCGGCGTACCAGTCGCGCCATCTGGTCATGGATGCCCACGCCGCCACTTCCGCCCCATAGGAGTCGCCCATGAGTCAATATTATCCCGGCCAGCAATCGGACAACGACATCCGTTGTGATACGGGTATCCCGACCCGGCCCGCGCCCGAAAAGCCCCTTGCCGCCGATGCGCCCGGCGCGGCAGCTTCCGACGCCGCGTCCGATGAACGGCCTCCGGCTGCCGGCGACGCCGTTTCGCCGGACGAGACGGCGTCCGCCGCAACACCGGCCCCCGACGCTCCTGACGCCCCCGAGGCGGGACATGCCGCACCGCAGGAGGAGGCCGCGCCCTCCCCGGACGCCCCTGCTCCTGACGCCTCCGCTTCTGAATCGGAGGCGGCTGCCGCCGCCCTCCCTCCCCGCCCGGTCACGGCCGCGACGCGGGGCACGACGGCCCATATCGACCCTGTCCCCGATGATGAGGACATCCCTGTCCTGGAAGTCGCGCCGCCCACTGGGCGCAGCCGTCCCGCCGGACGGGCGCAGCAGCTCTTCCAGCGGCTGGCCGTGGCGGGGCCGCTCGCGCTCCTCGTGCTGCTGGCCGTGCAGATCTGGCCCATCTTCCTGACCGGCGGGCGCTTCTGTCCGGCGGAATGGCCTTCCGTGCTGGCGGCGCTCACCAGCCTGTCCGACGGTCAGTGGCTTTGCCCCAGCGGACCGCAGGGGGCCCAGCTGCCGCTGCTCTTCTGGCTCATGAGCGGCCTGCATCAATTGCTCCTGCCGGCCGGGCTGTCTGATCTGCTCCTCTTCCCCGTCACATCGGCGCTTTGCGGCGCGCTGGCCCTGCTGGCCACCTGGCTGCTGAGCCGGGCCACGGGCAATGACCGGGAATCCGCCCTTGCCGCCGGACTCATGCTGCTGTGCAGTCTGCTCTTCCCCTTCTTCGCCCATTTCATGGGCCCGCCGCCGCTGGCGACGGCGCTGACGCTGCTCTCTCTGGCCTGTCTTTGCCGCGGCTGGCAGAGCGCGTCCACATCGCTGCTGCTGCCGCTCGGTTTCGTGCTGGCCGGACTGGCGGGCCTGACGGGCGGTCTGGCCTACATGGCCCTGCCGCCCCTCACCAGTCTCGTCTGGCTGCTCTGGCGGCTGCGCCTCGGCCGGGCCCAGCGTCTGGACGCCGTCATCGGCTTCCTCCTCATGCTGCTGGTCATCGCCGTCTGGTTGCTGGCGCTCATCATCCTTGTGGAAGCCGACACCTATCTGCAATCCGTGGTCCGGCAGTTCTGGCACTGGCCCTTCCCGCTTTCCGGCAAGTGGTGGCTGCCCCTGGCGGCGGGCGTGCTGGGCATGGGCCCGTGGCTTGCCCTCATCCCCTTCGTCTCCTGGACGCGCGTGCTGCGTCAGGCCCCGCATGCGCTGGCCGCGAGCCGGCATGAGAACTGCGGCGCGTCCTTCCTCTGGATAGCGCTGATCCTCTCGGCCGTCCTGAGCCTGCTGGCTCCCGGTCTCAGCGGTTCCGGGCCGCTGCTCTGCCTGCTGGCCATCCTGCTGGGCCGCGCCCTGCTGCGCCTCTCGGACCTGGGGAGCCGCATCTTCTATCTCGTGGTCGCCCTGCTCTTCCTGCACGCGGGCATGGCCCTCACGGCCTGCGGCTTCGGCGTGACTCTGGACTGGCTCGTCAACTTCACTTCGCTGAAGCTGACGCCGGAGCAGCAGCAGGTCGTCCTCAAGCTGAGCGGCCTGCCCGTGCTGGGCATCCTCGGCATCCTCTGCGCCGTTACCGTCACCCGCCTGGTTCGCCGCTCCTGGCCCGGCGGCGCGCTGCTGGTCTGCACCCTGCTGGCCTGCCTGCTCGCCCAGCCGGCGCATCTTCTGTTGTCGCCGCAGCTCGGCGCGCAGGCCTCGATGCCTCTGCCCAGCGCTGAAGAGCTGCGGGCCTTCCTGACCCAGCGGAACGAAAAGCCGCTGCCGCCGTGGTACCCGGCCCCCATCGACCTGAAGGCCCTGCCGCCCGCCGGGGAAGCGCCCGCCGCTCCCGACGGCGCGGACACGGCGGACAGTCCGGCAGCGCCCGCAGAACCGGCTCCGACCGCCGGACAGGCAGACGATGCGGCAGCCGGACAGGCCACCGATGCGCCCGCCGCATCCGGCGATACGCACAAGGCGGACGGTGCGGAAGGCTCGGCGACGCCCGCCGAACCCGCCCCGGCGGACGAACCGGCGAACGCAGCGGCAAGCGAGCCGTCCGCCGAAGCTCCGGCAGCGACGGAAACGCCGGATGCTGCGACCGCCGGACGGCCGGAGGCCGGTAACGCCGGGCAGCCTCTCCTCAGGGGAGACGGCCTTGCTCCGGCGGAAGGCGCGCCCACGCCCGGCAAGCAAACTCTCCCCGCCCCGGCCCCCGACGCTCGGGCGGCGGAAGAACCGGATGCGCCGGCGATCCGGGAGGAAGCCGCGCCCGCTGACGCGGAACCGGAAGCCACGACACTCTGATCCCTGCGCGGGGAGCCGCTCTTAGGGTCTGGTAACACAAATTTTACTAATTATTTCTGTAGATAAGTCATCCATACAAACTCCGCTTGTTCTCATGGGCGGGGTGCCTCGTCCTCCGTATCCTCCCCTGATAAAAGCGCGCTGGGGAAGGGATGGGGGGCTTGGGGGGA
>DGYFI06202__coassemble_877_pt1 | contig 15596 bp, 10 predicted proteins | sample DGYFI06202__metabat2_high_PE_036 | metagenome-assembled genome bin DGYFI06202
TGATACTCCCCTATAAAAATGGCTATTTATCAACTGTTTGTTGTGACATAGCCTTTGCAAAAAAGGCCCCTTCCTTCCCCCTGCTCAAAACCGTCTACGCCTCGTCCTCCGGCTCGATGCGCGGAGCGGGCACTTCCCGTTCGCCGGGGAGGGGGGCTTCCAGCTCGGCCTTGTCGCCGACGTAGGGATTGAAGTAGCCGAAGCGCAGCCAAGGGCAAGCGCGGCGCAGGCGCTTCATGAAGGCGGCAAGGCCCATGCTGGGGCTGTCGGTCAGGCCGTCCATGAGGCGCAGATACCATTCCGGGTCGATATTGAGATTGCGCCACTGGATCATGCTCACGCCGCAGCGGGTCACCAGTTCGGTCAGGGCGGCGAGTTCTTCCTCGCAGTCGGTGATGCCGGGGAAATAGAGCAGATTGAGTGATACCCAGAGACCGTGGCGGCGTGCGGTCTCGATGGAGGCGCGCACGTCGTCGAAGGAGTAGCCATGCGGCCGGTAGTAGCGTTCATAGAGGGCGGGGCGGGCGCTGTTGAGGCTGACGCGGATGCTGCTCAGGCCGGCCAGGGCCAGACGTTCCACGGCATCGGTGCGCGAGGCGTTGGTGTTGCAGTTCACGGTCCCGCGGCCGCCCTGCTCCCGGAAGAGGCGCACGCTTTCTTCCAGCAGGTCGGGATTCATGAGGGGGTCCCCCTCGCAGCCCTGCCCGAAGGAATAGACGGGGCATTCGGTCTCCCGGCTCTCGTGGAAGCGCATGACCTCCACCACTTCTTCCGCGGTGGGGATGAAGGCCAGGCGGCACTGCGGGGTCACGGCCACGGGCGAGTCCTTTTCCTGCTCGGAGATGCAGCCCACGCAACGGGCGTTGCAGGCGCGGGACGTGGGGAGCGGAGCTTCAAAGCGGCCGAGGGCGAAGTTGCGGGCGGCCGGGCAGTCATAGCGCATGACGCAGTTTTGCAGGATGTGCTGGACAAGGCGGTTTTTGGGGAAGCGTCGGGAGATGTCCCGCACGTTGCGCTCGATGCGCCCGCGGGCCACGCAACGGAACTGCTGGCGTCTGTCCTCGTCCACCCGTTTTGCGCAGATGTAAAAGCGTCCGTTGGCGAAGCCCACGGCCCCGTAGGCAAAGAGCGGCAGCAGGGGCGCGTCCTCGCGGGCCACATAGGCCGGATGGGCGGACAGCGTATGCGCGGGCGCGGCAAAGGCGGCCACGGCCAGATCGTCACAGGGCACGATCTCGCCGGATTCGGGGTCGAGGCCTACAGCCGTGCGGCCCGGCAGGAGGAAGAGCTCGCTCTCCTCCGGCAGGGGCATGAGTTCGTCGGGGCGGGGCAACCCCCATTGCGCGCCCCGGCGGCAGACCATAAGCAGGTCGGGGTCGTCATAAATGTTGCCCTGGGCATCGGCCATCACCATCTTCGGCTGAATATGCATAAAACATCCTTGCCCCGTGGGGGCTGAAAGTATATACCTAGTGGAGCGACGCGCCCGCCGCCCTTTCCGCAGACGGCACGGGCGCGTAATCCTGCGCACAGAGGCCGCCATGCTTTCCCTGATGATCTTTATTTTTCTCTGCTTCCTCGGCATGCTGGGCATGCTGTTCTTCATGCTCCGCAATCAGGAAAAAATGTGCCAGACCCTGCGTGAGGAACACGCGCAGACCCGTCTGCTGCTGCGCGCCCTGGAATCCCGCCTGGAGAACACCATGCGCGGCACAGTCCCGCCCGTGGGGCTGGACAGCCCGCAGGAAGCGGAAAACATCCCCCAGCATGATCCTCTGCTCCATCTGAGCTTTGACGAGCCCGCCGCCCCGCCGAGCAAGCCCGCTGCGGACCCGGCGCTGGATCTGCACATGGACGACCCGCTGCCCGCCCGCAACTAGACTTTTTTCCATTTGAAACGCTTGGCGTTTCCGTCCATACGGTCTGTCGTTTCGCAGAAAACGCGGCTTTTCCGTTGGTTTTGGCCGGATAGTGCGGTGCCGCCCCCTGCCCGCCATGCGGGAGGCTCCAGCCGCGGCAAGCGCTTTCTCCCGCGCGTTGCCTGACGGCAGCCGTTCCTCTGCCTCATCCGTTCCCGCCAGCGTCGCGGGAGGCCATCACACGTCGCTTTGTCCGGTATACCCCGTGCGGGCCTCCGCCAGATAGGCGGCCCGCAGGGCCCGCACCGCCGGATCGGGGGACGAGGCCAGATCCTCCGCCCAGAGCAGGCAGGGCAGGCGCAGCACCTGCTGACGGATGACGGCCGCACGACGGCGGCGACTCTCCACGAGGGCGCGCCGTTCCTCCGCCGAAAAGGCCCGCAGCCGTTCGCTGAAGGCCCGCGCCCTGTGGATGGCCCTGTGGCGCGCGTCCACGGCGGCCAGTCCGGCGCGGCGCAGCTCGGCCATGTGCTCCGGCGCGGCCAGCAGCTCCCGCAGACGCGCCGCCGCGTCGTCCGCATCATGCGGCGTGTAGCAGACGAGCTCCTCATCCTCGACGAAAAGATCCGTGAGGCCGTGCCCTATGCGCGGGGTCAGCAGGCAGCTGCCGCAGCCCAGAGCCTCGAAGACGCGGAAGTTGAGATCCCCGTGCTCGCACTGATTGAGCACCACCTGCGCCTGCGGGTACAGACGGCGATATGCGCCGCGGGTGACGTGCAGGCCGGGCACGGTTTCGCCCAGGGCCCGCAGGAAGGCGGCGCGCAACGGCGTATTGTCCGACACGGTGCCCACGAAGAGCGCATCCCAGCAGCGTTCCGCCGACTCGTCCGGCCGGTCTTCGGCCCAGGCGAAGGCAGGCGACCACCAGATACGTTCCGGCGGCAGGAAATCCCCGGCAAATTGCGGCAGATGATCCCGCAGCGAGACGAGGCAGGCATCAAAGGCCTGGGCGTACCACGGCTGCCAGCCGTGGATATGGGAATCCACGCTGTAAAAGACCGTGAAGCAGGGAAAGTCCTCCACGCCCAGCACGAAGGGGGGACGGCTCTTGTCCGCCACCACCACCACATCCGGCACAAAGCCCGCCTGACGCACCACATCCTGCCAGCCGAGCACGCGCGGCTCCTCGAAGTTGCAGAAAGCCACCTCGTCCCAGCCGGCCTCCCGCAGGCTTTGCCAGAAAAACGGACTGCCTATCCAGAATAATCGACGCATACTCCCCCGGCGCACCTTGTCCGCCGCTCCCGCGGCATACGTTGCCAACGTGCGGAAAACATGAAATACTTGCGCACCGTAGCGCCGGACGCCCGGCAGCGTCAAGCCAAGTCCCGGAATCCTTCATGCCCAGCCGTCGATTGCGCCTTGTGGCCCGCGTCATGCTGGCCGTTCTCCTCCTTGTCTTCGTGTGCCTGGCAGGGGGCGTCTACCTGCTGCACCGCAATTCCGAGGCGCTCACCGCTCACGTGCTGGAGGCCTTCACCGCCGCCACCGGTTTCACGGCCGAAGCGGCTTCGGTGGACATCGTCCTCCTGCCCGTCCCCACGGTCTTCATCGGTGATGTCCACATCCGCAGTGAAGATCTCCACGTCTCCGTAGCCTATGCCTCCCTGCGTCCCAGCTTCTGGAAACTGCTGCGCGGCGACGTGTGGCCCGCCCACGTCCAGCTGCTGCGTCCCGTGCTGACCGGCAAGCTGCCATTGGCGAGCCTGACGCGTCCGCCCGACGCGGCCGGCGGGACCGACGGGGGACCGGGCTTTGCCCTGCCCCCGCTGCCGGGAAGCCTGCGGCTGGAAGTGCAGCAGGGACAGATAGACGTCACGGCCGCGGACGGCAGCCGCCTTGTGCTGGACAATCTGGGCCTCGATCTGGACGCCGGGCCGCATGACCGTCTTGATGGAGAGGCGCACTGGTCGCTGCTGCGCGTGGGCAGCGGGCACGACATCCTGCTCACCTCGCGCCACGTCTGGCTGGAAGGCGGCGGACGACTTTCCTCCCCGCTGGCGGAGACTTCCCGCCTGCATCTGAAGGGGCGGCTGCAGTACGGCGACTGGCTGCGCGAGCTGCGCGCCGATCTGCAGTGGAAGGGCGGCGGCGGGCTCTGGGCCGTCGAGGGCCGTCTGGACGGCGCTCTGACCCAGAGCGGACAGCCCATCCCCTTCTCTCTGGACGGTTCGGTCCGCCTGGCGGAAGCGGGCGGCACCCGCGCCGAACTGACCGGCCTGAACTTTACGCTGGATGCGGACAGCGGACGGCTGGACGGCGTGCTGCACCTGCCGGGCAGCGAGCGGCCGCGCCTGAGCGGGCACCTGAGCATGCACCGGCTGAGTCTGACCCAATGGCTCGGCTTTGCCCGAGATCTGGTGCCCGGCCTCCAGCTCGCCCTGGACAACATCACCGGCGTCGCCGCCGATTTTGAGCTGGACGGCGAAGGCCTGCGCGTGCCGGCCATCAGCGCCGGCTGTTCCGGCAGCCGCTTCAGCGGCACGGGCGGCGTCCCGCGCTGGGACAAGCCTGTGGTCACGCTGGAACTCGCGGCCCAACAGGTCGATCTTGGCCTGGCCATCCCCGAAGCCGTGGGGCAGCGTCCCCGGCAGCCGGCTTTTCCCTACGCGCCCCTGACCAGCTTTGACCCGCGCCCGGAATGCTGGGATCAGCTCGCGCAGCGGGAACGCCCCGCCGCGGATGACGCTCCGGACGCTCCCTCCGCCACCGATGACCTCGGCTACGACATCCGGCTTTCCGCCCGGCAGCTGCGCTACGGCCCTCTGCGCCTGCAGGACGCCCACGTGAACATCAGCCCGGGGAAACCGGCCTCCACGGGGCTGGGCCGCGCCCGGCTCGACGTGCGCGCCGCCCTGTATGACGGTACGCTAACGGCCCAGGCCACCATCGGCGGCGGCCCGGAAAAAACGGAATTCGACATCGCCGCCGGGCTCAAAAGCATCAAGGCGGCGGCCCTTGGCGAACATCTGCCCGCCCTGCCCTTGCGCGGGGGGCGGCTCCAGGCCGAGGCCACGCTGCGCAGCGTGGGCGGCAGCATCCCCGCCTTTCTGGCCAATCTTTCCGGCAAGGCCGCCGTGCGGGCCGACAGCGGCAGCCTGCCCGAGGCGGAACTGGATTACGACCGCCTCGCCCTGAGCCTGGATCTGCGTCAGGGACGCTGGAAGCAGGGGCGCGTCGGGCTCAACGGCGCCTGGGATCTCTCGCTGGAAGGCAAGAAGCTGCTGGGCACCAGCCGTCTGGACGGCACGCTCTGGCTCGGCGGCGACAGCCGTGTGGCGCTGGAAGACTGTGACGCCCGCGTCCACCTCACGGCGGACAGGGAATTCTCTCATCTGCCGCAAGGCCTCGACCTGAACGTGCTCGGACGGCTGAGCGCCCGCGTGCGTCCGCCGCAACTCGCCTTGCAGCATGCGGACATCAACGCTCTGGGCGCGCACTATGCCGGCAGCCTGACCTTGTCCGGCAGCGGCACTCCGGGGCTTTCCGGCAGCGGCAGACTGCGCTGCGACGACCTGCCGCGCACGCTCTCCCTCATCCGCGAATCCGCCCCGAAGCTGCCGCAGGACCTGCGCGCCCTGCACCTGCAGGGAGACTGGGAATACGCCGCCCGCCGTTTTGCCCTGAAGAACTTCTCCACCCGCCTGCTGGATACCGATATCCGGGGAGAGACCAGCATCAGTTTCCAGAAGGAGCCCCACATCCGCCTGGCCCTGTCCACGCCGCTGCTGGATATCGATGCCCTGCGCCGTCGCCTCAATCCTGAAGAAGCCGCCGCCGACGCCCGCCGCGAGGAAGAAGTCCGCGCCGCCAAGGCCGCCGGACGCGCCATCCCGCCGCCCCCCCGCCCGGCTTCCGGCAAGCCCTGGGATCTGCGCTTCCTGCAGACCTTTTCCCTTGAAGGGTCATTGCACGCCGCCCGCGTCCTGAGCTGGAAGCTCACGCTCACGGACGCCCGCCTGCCCTTCAAGCTGAACGGCGGACGGCTGGACTACGACTTGCAAGCCAAGCTGTACGGCGCCGTCCTGCGCAATACCGGGCACGCCCAGTTCGACCGCGGCCTGCGGATGGAAAACCACCTGTCGGTCAACGCCTTTGACCTTGCCCCAGCCAGCGCCGCACGCGGCGGCGAGGCGCGCGTCAGCGGCAAGGCCTCGGTGGAAGTCAGCGCCACGGCCGCGCTCAACGCCTCGGGCCAGATGCCCGCCGCCATCAATGGTTCCTGGAAGCTGCTCGTCCGCGACGGCATGCACCAGCCGCTGGACAAACAGGGGCGGGACAAGGGCAAGCCCACCCGCTTCTCCCTGCTCAGCGCCTCCGGCAATCTGCGTCAGGGCGTCGCCCGCAGCGGCGACCTCAGCCTGCGCAGCGCGGACATGAACGTCATGGGCGGCGGCTGGATCAATCTGGTCGATGAGACGCTGGACTGCTCCCTGCGCGTGGATACCCCCACCATGAACAACATCCCCGTACGCGTCTACGGCAGCCTGCACGACGTCAAGACGAGCATCAGCGCGGGCACGGTGCTGCTGTATGCCCTCAGCGGCATAGCGCAAGGCATCACCGGCCTGGTGGGCGGTCTGCTGGATGGCGCGCTGGGCCTGTTCCGTTAGGGACTGTGCGCTTACCGCGCAGCTTATTTTTTTGGGGGATCCCTCTCGCGCTGCAGTCGCCGCCATCCACCATCCTGCCGGCCCCGCCAATACATCCATTTCTTTTCTCAGCGTAAGCATGCAACATCTTTGAACGCTTCCGGCGTTTACTCCCGCGTATTTTTGCCTCTGGCGCACGGTCGCCGTTTTTCTTCTGCGAACGGCCCCATCCCGCTGCCCTTTCGCGGAGCTACCGGAACGCTGACATGAACGCCCTTATCGCATCCAACGCCGACAGACCACATGCTTCCACCACTTTAACCTGCTGTAATACGGCACCTATCCTCTTTGTTCTTTATTTAACAATCAGCCGACGAGCTTCCAGCGCTTCCGCCCGCCCGACTTCCCTAACACCTCATTAACCATTTGTTATTTGTTATTTTTTAATAAAAAATTACCCATGAGATATCCGAAGGGTAGACAAAATCCTCTTGTCTTTTGACGGCAAACTTCCTTGACAATAAATTCACAAAAGCGTAGGCGAAAACTATTATGTACTGAAACAGGCAGGAAAAACATGCCTCCCGACGCAGTGTTCCCCAGACGGTACAATCCAGCTTTTCGCCACTCGGGCCTTTCGGCCACATCGACGCAATCCTCCCTGTGGAAAGGAGCAAGAAGAGCTCTCTTTTCTTCCCGCCCTTTTTTGCACAACGATATCTCCCCGCCTTCATAGATCCTTTCCCTGTTCCAGCCCTGCAGCTGCCATAAACCCGCCGCGACTTTTTGAGAGTTGCCTCATGGCCAGGCCATTGCCAAAGGCTCCATGCAAAAGATGGAAAAAGCGCCTGCAAGGGAACGACACGCGTCCAAAAAAGACAACGATCCCACAGAGGACAGGAACGGCACAGGCAACCGCCTGTTTACGCCAGAAGAATGGGAGAGAATCATGCGCTGTAGTGAAAAAGTTTTGTATGTCAACGGCAATATCGTCACCATGGATGCCGAAGACCGGCATGCCGAGGCCGTACTGACCTGCGGCGACCGCATCGAGGCTGTCGGCACGGCCGCCGAGCTGCGTCCTCTGGCCGGTCCCGCCCATCGGGAAGTGGATCTGCAGGGCAAGACGCTCTACCCCGGCTTCATCGACACCCACAGCCATATCGAGATGTACGCGGCCTGGGTCGCCTATGCCTACTGCGGCGGGACGGAGACCATGCAGGAGGCGCTGGACATCCTGCAGCACCACGCCGGCGCCCACCCCGAGCAACCTGTGATCATGGGCTACGGCTATGACGATACGGCCACGCGCGACGGCCGTGGGCCGACCGTGGCGGAGCTGGACGCGCTTTTCGGCGACCGGCCGACCGTGCTGGTGCACATCTCCATCCATGCGGCCTACGTCAATACCGCCATGTTCCGCCTCATGGGCGTCGACCCGGACAAGCCGAACGACAATGTGGAAGTGGTCTGCGTCGACGGACGCCCCACGGGCCTGGTGACGGAGAACATGGCCCTGCGCGCCCTTGCGCAGCTGCCGCCCGTGGCGGCCGCCGACCTGAAACAGGGCCTGCTGACGGCCATGCAGAAGTATAACGAGCAGGGCTTCACCTCCACCATCGGCGGCGGGCTCGGCCTGGGTGGCATCGACAATGCCATGACGCTCCAGGTGCTCGGCGAGCTGGAGCGCGAAGGGAAGATGACGGTCCGCTGCCATCTGCCGTTCTTCACGACAGGTTACCGGGCAGCCAAGGCCGCCGGCCTGCTGGAAAGCCCCGGCAGCCCCTACGTGCGGCTCCACGGCATAAAGATCGTGACCGACGGCTCCATCCAGGCCTTCACGGCGGCCATGATGGGCGGCTATCCCACCCGGCCCGACGTGCGGCCCGAATGCATCGTCAGCCAGGAAGACATGGACGCCTTCGTCTATGAGGCCCATGCCGCCGGACAACAGGTGGTCGCCCACGGCAACGGGGACGGCGCCATCGAGCGGGTCATCCTCGCCGTGGAAAAAGCGCAGAAGCGCTGCCCCCGCTCCAACCCGCATCACCTGCTCATCCACTGCCAGACGGCGTCCGACAGCCAGCTTGAGCGCATGAAGGCCGTGGGGCTTGAGCCTTCCTTCTTCGTGCTCCATGTCTGGAACTGGGGCGACCGTCACAAGGCCATTTTCCTGGGCCCGGAACGCACGGCCCGCATCGACCCCTGCGGCAGCGCGGTGCGGCTGGGCATGCCCTTCTCCCTGCATGCCGACACGCCGGTCCTACCGCAGATGACCATGCAGTCCATACATACGGCGGTCAACCGCATCAGCCGCAACGGCGAACTGCTGGGTCCGGATCAGCGCGTCAGCCCGCTGGAAGCCATGCGCGCCTATACCACCTACGCCGCCGCCATGACCCTTGACGAAGCCAACCGCGGCAGCATCGAGCCCGGCAAGCTTGCCGACTTCACGCTGCTTGACCGGGATCCGCGCAGCGTTGCGCCGGAAACCATCAAGGATACGGCCATCCTGTCCGTGGTCTCCGGGGGACGCGCCGTCTGGGGCACGCTCAAGGCCTAGCTCGCATATGCCGGCGGCCCGGAGCCATGCCTCCGGTCGCCGGGGAGGATACAAGATGGATCGTCAACGGCTTCTGGATACGCTTGCCGCCTTTGCCCGCTGCAATGACACGCCGGGCGACGGCGTTACCCGGTTCTCCTGGTCCCCCGCCGACGCACAGGCCCGCAGCCTGCTGCGGGAGCTGGGCGAGCAGGCCGGATTGTCCATCCACACCGACGGCATCGGCAATGTGCGTCTGCGCCTGCGGGGCCGTCAGCCGGGCCCGGCGGTGCTGGTGGGCTCGCATCTCGACTCCGTGCGGCACGGCGGCAGCCTGGACGGCATCTATGGCGTCTGTGCCGGTCTGGAAGCGCTGCGGACATTCGCCGACGAAGGTTTCCAGCCTGCCTGCGACGTGGAGCTCATCGCCTTTGCCGAAGAAGAAGGTTCCAACTTCGGCAGCACCTGCCTGGGCAGCAAGGCCGTCACCGGCGTCGTCGATGTGGAAGGCCTGCGGCAGATGCACGACGACAGTGGTTCGGCCTATGAGCGCCTGCGCGCCTTCGGCCTGCGGCCGGACGATCTGCCCGGCCAGCAGATAGACGCCGCCTATGCCCGCGCCTATCTGGAAGTCCATATCGAGCAGAATGCACGTCTGGAACAGCAGGGGGTCGCGCTCGGCATCGTCCGCGCCATCTGCGGCATGCGCGTGCACCGCATCCGTTTTTCCGGCGTCTCCGATCACGCGGCCAGCCCCATGCAGGGACGCCGCGACGCCATGGCGGGCTTTGCCGCCTTTGCCGGCGGCATGGAGCAGCTCTGGCGCGACGGCATCCTGCCCGAAGATTTTTCCTGCACCATCGGCAGCGTGCACTGCGCGCCCGATGTGCCCATCGTCATCCCCGAACATGTGACCTTTACCGTGGACATCCGCCATGTGGACGTGCCGACGCTGGAAGCCGGCTGGGAACGCATCGCGGAACTGGCACGACGTACGGCGCACGAACGGGGACTCGACATCCAGATCGAACGGCTTTCCGCCAGCGGCGGCGCGCACATGGCGGACGGCATCATGGCCCTGTTCCGCAAGGCGGCGGCCGCTCGCGGCATCTCCTGCATGGACATGGTCAGCGGGCCCGCCCATGACGCCGCCTGCCTGGCCGCCGTCGTGCCGTCCGGCCTGCTGTTCGTGCCGAGCATCGGCGGTCTGAGCCATTGCCCGCAAGAGTCTACCCGCCCTGAAGACCTGGCGCAGGGCGCACTCATTCTGGAAGACGCTCTCCGGGAACTGCTTTCCGAAGAGCGGTAAGAGGCTGCGATACGGGGCCGGCCGGCCTCATCGCGAGGTGTTTCATGTCTCAACATCTGGGAGGATGTTATGGGGTGGTATCTAGCCTATTTCATCGTGTACTTTGCCGCCATGTTCAGCATCGGGTTCTACTACTTCCTCAAGGTGAAGAACGCTGACGACTATCTGATCGGCGGCTGGAACATGGGCTTCTGGCCCATCGTGGGGACCGTCATCAGCACCTGGTGCGGCGCGTCGGTCTTCATCGGTTCGGTGGGCCTCGGCTTCACCGTGGGGGCGTCCGGGTATATCCGCTTCTCCCTTGCATCGGTCATCTTTACCCTGATCCTTCTGCTGGTCTTCGGCAAGGCCCTGCGCCGGCAGCGCCTGTACACGCTGGCGGACCTTTTTGGATCGCGCTTCGGGCCGACCGTCGGGATCATCCCGTCCCTGCTGTCCGCCCTGGTCTATGCCATTCCGACAACAGCCATGCAGTATCTGGCCATGGCCACCATCTGGACTGCCTGTTTCGGTATGGAATGGAGCACGGCGCTCATCCTTTCCTTCGTGCTGGTCTTCGCCTTCACGGTCCTGGGCGGTCTGCCGGGCACCATCATCACGGACGCTCTGCAGGCCATCCTGATCATCGTGGGCATCATCATCCTGGCCGTGGCCACCGTCCACTACGCCGGCGGCTGGGACAGCATGATCGCCAACACTCCGCCGGAATACCTGTCGCCTGCCGGCCCGTACGGCTTCACGGAAGTGCTGTTCTTCTTCATGTCCGTCGGCCCCTTCTACCTGGTCTGGCAGTCCTCGTGGCAGCGCATCTTTGCCGCCAAGTCGGAATCCGTCTCCCTGCGCGCCAATACGCTGGGCGTGGTGGTCTGCGCGTTCATCTTCGTCTGCCCGGCCCTGATCGGCATCGCCTGCCGCCAGTTCCTGCCGCTGGACATGAATCCTGACCTCATCTTCTCCAAGGTGACGTATGACATGCTGCCGCCCTATATCGGCGGCCTGATCTACTGCGCCCTGCTGGCGGCCCTGGTGACCGGCGCCGACTCCTTCATCCTGCAGGGTTCCTCCAACCTGACCCACGACTTCTACCGCCAGCTCATCAACCCGAAGGCGACCAACAAGCAGCTCATGCTCTGCTCCCGCCTGACCGTGCTCTTCATCGCGCTGGCCTCGCTGATCGTGGCCTTCAACTTCACCGGCATCATCGCCATCTACCAGTGGGCCCTGCGTCTGACGGCCACCACCATCGTGCTGCCCTTCCTGGCGACCATGCTCTGGCGCGGCGTCACCAAGACCGGCGCGTCCGCCGGCATGCTGCTGGGCCTGGTGTCCACCCTGGTCTGGCCGTATCTGGGCATCACGTTTGACCAGACGTTCTTTGGCTTCATCTTCTGCGCCATCGGCCTCTTTGGCGGCAGCCTGCTGACCAGGCACGCCCCCGAAGAGAACGTTGCCGCGGTCCTGTGGGAAGACCTGCCCACGGCGACGGAACGTCAGTAGAGGGGATATGTCGGTATGGCCTTTCTTCCAAACTCAGGCTATACCGACGGGAACAAGACAAAGGTAAATGACTGCGCTGCACCGGCGTCTGCCAGGGACATCGGTGCAGCGCAGGCGACGACCGTCCAAAGGGGGCGACCGCACACGATGAGGTCGTTGGACGGAGCGCCGCTGCCGGCAGGACGTCACGCCTGCCCGGCATCGTGCAAAGCGTGACGGAAGGCAAAATGGGAAGGGGGCGCATGCTCCCGTGTTGAAACAGGCAAGGCGAGTGTATCGACGTGTTTCGCCGCCGGCGGCTGCGCCGGGGAGGACGTCGTGACGCGGTCTCAACCTGGCCGTGCCACACTTCAGGAGAGGGTCATCATGAAAAAAAGGCTTACTGTTCTTGCGCTGGCTGCTGCGATGCTGCTGGGCTGGTCCGCCGGCGCTTCCGCCGTCGATTTCAAGGTCAAAGGCACCTGGCAGTTCGGCTACGGGGTGAACAACCGCTATCTTTCCATGAAAAATTCCCAGGGTGGGAAGAACAGCAACGACAACTTCAACGGTCGCCAGCGTATCCGCCAGCAGATCGACTTCGTCGCTTCGGAAAGCCTGTCCGGTTCGTTCTGGTTTGAAATCGGCCATGCCAACTACGGTCAGAGCAGCGCCGGCATGGCGCTCGGCGGCGACGGCACGACGGTGAAGGTGCGTAACGTCTATCTTGACTGGGTCGTGCCCAACACCGATCTGCGCTTCCGCATGGGCCTGCAGAACACCTGGCTGCCCAGCGCCGCCGGCGGCGGCATGGTCATGGACAACGCCGACGTGGCCGCCGTCACCGCCAACTACACGTTCAACGAGAACGTGGGCCTCACCGCCATGTGGATGCGTCCCAGCAACGACAACTTCACCGGCTGGAACAACAACGGCCAGACCAACTATCAGGCCAACTACCTCGACAACATCGACCTCTTCTTCCTCTCCCTGCCGCTGCAGTTCGACGGCGTGAAGATCACGCCGTGGGCCATGTACGGCATGCAGGGCAAAAACTCCTGGCGCAATGACGCCAACGCTGACGGCGTCACCTCCTGGTGGAAGGACATCAACGCCTTCTATCCTCTGGGGACCGATCCCTTCGGCCACAGCAATTCCGCCTTTGCCCGCGAGCACACCGGCAAGACCTACGGCGGCATGTTCTGGGCCGGTCTGCCCATCAAGATCACGGCTCTCGACCCCTGGAACATCGAAGTGGACATGAACTACGGCTGGGTGGAGGCCATGGGCCGCTACGGCATCAGCAAACGCGGCGTGGCCAATGCCGAACGCGCGTCCACCGAGCGTCAGGGCTTCATCCTCAAGGCTCTTGTGGAATACAAGCTTGACTGGGGTACTCCCGGCATCTTCGGCTGGTACGGTTCCGGCGACGACGGCAATATGAAGAACGGTTCCGAGCGCATGCCCACCATGTCGCCCTTCGGCGTGTTCACGAGCATGCTCGGCGACGCTGCCTTCTATGACGGCACGGCCGGGACGTGGGATATGGCCCTCTCCTACGCCGGTACCTGGGGCATCGGTTTCCACCTCAAGGACATGAGCTTCCTGGAAGACCTGACCCACACCTTCCGTGTGGCCTACCGCGGCGGCACCAACAGCCCCTCCATGGTCAAATACGCGACCACGCCGCTTGACTGGACCAACCCCCAGAGCAACATCGACGGCCCGTACCTGACCACCAACGACGGACTGCTGGAATTCAACCTCCTCAACAAGTACAAGATCTACGAAAACCTGACGGCCGGACTGGAACTCGGCTATATCGTCAACATGATGGACCGCGGCACCTGGAACCGCAGCTGGACGCGCGCTTCCGGCGTGCCCTTCAGCAAACAGGATGCCTGGAAAGCCAACGTGGCTCTGGTCTACAGCTTCTAAGCGCGACAAGGCGCATCGTCCGCCGGCATGACGGCGGATAGCTGTTCGGGCGGGTCAGCGCGTATGCGCGGCCCGCCCTTTTTGCTGTTCAGCTTGCGTTTGGGGAAACGGTTCGCCTTCTCCCAAGCGTTTGTGCCAGGCAGCGGCCCCGGCATAGGGCGATTTTCCTTTGAACACGGTGAAACGCGAGGCACAAACAGCGCCGTCCGCCAAAAGCGAGTGGAAAAACCGCACGCTTTCCCCGAAACGACAGGCGTATGGTGTGGAACGCAAGGCGTATCGCACTGAAAATGCACCGGCGAGGGACGTTGACAGGCCGTGCCGCACGCGGTACTCCGGGAAGCACCCTACATCAATCGAGCGCACGTCGCGCCGCAAGGAGGATATGATGAACATTCTTATTTTCGGCCCCAACGGCAGCGGCAAGGGCACGCAGGGCGACCTCGTGAAGCAGAAATACCATCTTGCCCACATCGAATCCGGCGCCATCTTCCGTGAGCATATCGGCGGCGGCACCGAGCTGGGCAAAAAAGCCAAGGCCTATATCGACCGCGGCGACCTCGTACCGGACGAGATCACCATCCCCATGGTGCTGGAGACCCTCAAGACCCGCGGCAAGGACGGCTGGCTGCTGGACGGCTTCCCCCGCAACATGGTGCAGGCTGAAAAACTCTGGGAAGCCCTGCAGCAGGAGGGCCTGAAGCTGGATTACGTCATCGAGATCCAGCTCGCCCGAGAGACGGCCAAGAACCGCATCATGGGCCGCCGCCTCTGCAAGAACAACAACAATCACCCCAACAATATCTTCATTGCCGCCATCAAGCCCAATGGAGACGTTTGCCGCGTCTGTGGCGGCGAGCTGACCGTCCGCAGCGACGACCAGGACGAGGCCGCCATCAACAAGCGCCATGACATCTACTACAATGACGTGGACGGCACGCTGGCTGCGGCCCACTACTTCAAGAAACTGGCCGGTCAGGGCCTGACGACCTACATCGAACTGGACGGCTCCGGCAGCATCGACGCCATCAAGGAGACCCTGCTCGCCCGCCTGAAGTAGGTTCCCCCTTCCCCCTTTCTGTCATGTGGCGGGCCTCTGCGGAGGTCCGCCACATGTATTTTGCGCGCGTTTCCCCGCCGGGCTCGTCCAGGGCATTTTTCGTGTGGAAGGCTTTGCGTTCCACACCATACGGTCTGGCGCTTCACGGAAAAAACGCGGTTTTCCCGTTCACCTTGGGCCGGGCGGCGCTGTGCCGTCACCTCGCGTTTCCCCTTTTGCAAAAGCCAAACGCTCCAGGGCCTGCCAGCACAAATTTTACGAAACAATTTCCATAGACAAGACAAAGAAGCCGTATACGCTCCGCTTGCTTCGGGGGTGGGGAGCCTCGTGTCCCCGACTCTTCTCACGGTAAATGCGCGCTGAGGAAGGGATAGGGAGCTTGGGGGGGAAGAATGACGAGAGCGCCTTTTCTTGCTTCGCGGCGAAAAGGCTGGGCCCTCCCGCACCGCTCTCCTTCCCTACCCGTTCCGGCCAGAGCTGCCTTGCCCGCTCCAAACAAAAACCCCGGCGCGAACGCTCAGGTCCGCGCCGGGGAGGGCATAAGGAGTTTTGTGGGGCTTCCCGCTCCTGTTGGCTAGCGGGCCCCTTGCCGCCGCCGCGCATATTGCCTTTTTCAAAGGCAAAAAGCTCTAGGGTCAGGACTCATTATCAGGCAATATATCCTGACGGAGATATTTTTATAACCTGAGGTCTTTCGTTTTCAATTATTTTTACCCAAGTAGCGGGTTTTGGGGAAGATGGGGGAGTTTGAGGGGGAAGAAAC
>DGYFI06202__coassemble_887_pt1 | contig 15532 bp, 13 predicted proteins | sample DGYFI06202__metabat2_high_PE_036 | metagenome-assembled genome bin DGYFI06202
GACCGAATATCCTGCCTCCGGCATGGATAAAAAATGTTCAGGAACATATTCCCAACTCCACTATCGTGGAGTGCAATGTTCTCTATGACAGCCCGCGTCAGACAACGGAAGGTCACAGGCAAGTGCTCAAAACCAACGGATGGACGTTTTCCGATGTGGATATCATGGATGCCGACGGAGATGCTCCACTGCCGATTCCCGGCGGACAACAGCTTTCTGAAATCCGCGTCGGCAAACATCTGCTGAACTATGATTCCATGATCGTTCTGACACATTTCAAGGGGCATGGTCTGGCTGGTTTTGGAGGCTCGTTAAAAAATATCGCTATTGGCTGCTCTTCTCCGCAGGGGGGTAAGCTTCAAATTCATCATCCGCGCACAGAAAAGGGATGGGAATTAGGCCCCGCCATGCTGCAACGCATGGTTGAAGGCGGGTGCGGCATCACCAGTCATTTTGGAAAACGCATTGTCTACCTCAACGTACTGCGCAACATGTCGGTGGACTGCGACTGTGCGGGGGCCAGAGCAGCAGCGCCCACAGCGCCGGATCTGGGCATTCTCGCCTCGACGGACATCCTGGCCATTGACCAGGCGTCCATCGACATGGTTTTTCGCTTGCCCGCGGCACAAAATCAGGATTTGATAGAGCGTATCACCAGCCGCGCAGGTCTGTGTCAGCTTGAGTACATGAGATTGCTCGGTATGGGAAACAGCGACTACGAACTGATTGCGCTCTGATTTCCAGGCATATTCAGAATCAAATGTTAAAAACGGGCAGCGGGAGCGAATATGGCAAAATCGACACTCCAAGACGGAATACATGAGGCGCTGAAGGTCGGCTTGCTGAAATGGCTCCCTGTCCCATCGCGCCTGAAAACCGCCATCGAAGGATTAAATCTAAGCCGGTACGATGAAGAAGTCTCGGCAACTCGCTGTTTCTATGAGCCTATGGTGGCTCTGGTCGTGCAGGGGTTCAAACGCTCCAGAATAGGAGAACATGAAGCCAATTACGGCGAAATGCACTGTGTAACGGTGGGCATCGATATGCCCGGAGTTTTCCACATCATGAACGCTTCTCCGAATAATCCATTTCTTTCGCTTTCCGTAAAACTTGACAGGCGCATCATCGCCCGGCTGATGGCGGAAGATCCAACCCTCGTTACCGCTGGAGAAGGGAACTGGAATCCCGTCGTGGTGGACAAGGCGGGCAAAGAACTCTTACAGGCTTTTCTCCGACTGGTCGAACTTCTGGATACGCCGTCGCGAATCCCTGTTCTGGCCCCCATGATCTTGCGGGAGATACACTACTACCTGCTTTGTGGCAGTCAGGGTGGATGCCTGCGATTATTTAGTTCCGTCGGCACTCAGGCCAACCAGATAGCCGAAGCCATTTCCTGGTTGCGGGAACATTATGCGGACTCCCTGAACATGGAGGATCTGGCCCGGCGTGTGAACATGGCATCCTCCACCTTTAACCGCCATTTCAAACAGCTGACGAGCCTGAGCCCACTCCAGTTCCAGAAACGTCTGCGCCTGTATGAAGCTGAACGTCTGATGCTGCTGGAAGGTCAGGATGCGGGCACAGCGGCGCTTAAGGTCGGCTATGAAAGCGCCTCCCAGTTCAACAGGGAATATAAACGCCAGTTTGGCGCGCCTCCCCGCAGGGACATAGTCCAGAAACGCTCTTGACGCCGCAGGGTCCAGACCGCCCCCTCTACTTTTCAGGCGGAAAGCTCTCTCCATAGTAAGAGCTTTCCGCCTTCTCTTTACCCGTTTCATCTCTCTGGGGCATTTTTACGGCCTGTCGTTTCGCAGAAAAAACGCAATTTTTCCGCTACATTCGGGCCGGGCGGCACTGTGTCGCCGCCTCGCGTTTTACCTTTTTCAAATGTGAACGTTCTATCGGTCGGATCAGGCAAACAATAGCGCGGATCGGGTATGGCCCCCCTCTTGGAGTCCCTAAGATGTCACCAGACAGCAGGGAAATTCCGTGACAAGGAGGGGTTCGTGTTGTTGAGATCGTTGATCGCCTTTCTTGGTCTTTGTTTTACCGTAACAACAGGATTATCAGATATGGTCTACGCTCAAAATGCATCGTCTGAGCAGGTTCTGGATGCCAGACAGCAAAGCATCATCCCCATTGCGGCATTCACGGCGAAGGGAGATGTGGAAAATTTGAAGGCAGCTCTTGCCCAAGGGCTGCAAAACGGCATGACCGTCAGCGAGATACGGGAAGTGCTGGTACAGATGTATGCGTATGCCGGCTTTCCGCGCAGCCTGACGGGGCTGGACACCTTCATCGCCCTGCTTGATGAGCGGAAAGCTCAGGGCATCCATGATGAAATCGGCAAAGACGCCACGCCCTTGCCCGATACGGCAAATATTCGCGAACTTGGCACGGCGAATCAGACCGCCGTCATCGGCAGACCAGCCAGCGGGCGGATCTATGAATTTGCTCCCATCATCGACACTTTTCTGAAGGAACATCTCTTCGGCGATATTTTCAGTCGTGATGTCCTCAGCTTCCAGGAACGGGAGCTTGCCACGGTTTCCGCACTGGCCAGCCTCCCTGCCGAAACGCAGTTGCGTTCCCATTTGAAGTGCTGCCTGGTTGTCGGCTGGAACGAAGCCCAGATGAAAATGTTTGTCTCCGTACTTGAAACGAACGTCGGTAAGGCGGAAGCGGAATTGGCTGAAAGGAGCCTGGCGGCCGTACTGCAAAACAGGGCGCGGTCTAAATAATACGGAAAAAGCGTTCTATTACGGGAGACTGACATGAAAAACACGCTTTTGATGACGCTGGCGATGGCATCTTCTCTGGCGTTCACTGATGTCGCGAATGCGGCTGAAAACAATCCGTTCGGTCTGGTCTACAAGGGGGCTGTCGTGGAAAACGTCAACGGCAAGGTGAACATCCATCCGGTCACCTATACGTTGAACGGACTGAAGATTGCGGCCAACGTCTATACGCCCGCCGGATACGAGGCGGAGAAAAAATATCCCGCCGTGGTGGTGGCGCACCCCAACGGCGGAGTCAAGGAACAGGTAGCCGGGCTTTATGCCCAGCGTCTGGCGGAAAAAGGGTATATCACCATCACGGCGGACGCTTCCTATCAGGGGGCCAGCGAGGGCACGCCCCGGAATGTGGACAAGCCCTTTTACCGCACTGAGGACATCCACGGCATGGCTGACTACATCAGCGCCTACCCCGGCGTGGACGCCGATCGCATCGGCGCTCTGGGCATCTGTGGCGGGGGTGGCTATACGCTGAACGCCGCCAAATCCGATAAGCGCTTCCGGGCTGTGGCGACCCTGAGCATGTTCAATTCCGGCCTGGTACGGCGCAACGGTTATATGGACACGCAGCTTGATTCCATCCAGACCCGCCTGAAGGAAGCGTCGGACGCCCGCATCAAAGAGCTTGCCGGAGAAATAAGCTATTCCGGCAACGTCGATCTTGACGCGCTGACGGACGAGAGCATCAGCAAGATCCCCACCGACCTCTACCGTGAAGGCATGGTCTACTACGGAAAGACGCACCGTCACCCCAACTCCACATTCCGCTATACGACCAGCAGTCTCATGGATTTGATGCGCTGGGACGCCACCGACAACATCGATCTGATCAATGTCCCCCTGCTGCTGATGGCCGGAGAAAAGGCTGACTCGCTGTACATGTCCCAGGAAGCCTTCGAGAAAGCGACGGGAACCACCGACAAGGAGCTGTTCCTCATTCCCGGAGCCACGCATATCCAAACCTACTTTGTGCCGGAATATGTGGATCAGGCTGTCGGCAAGCTCACGGAATTCTACGGCAAGCATCTGAAATAGCCCGTCAGCGAAAAAGCGGCTCACGGAGGAAGTTGAAGTTCTTTCTCTGGCACCGGACCTTTCACGGAGAATACCATGAAACGCCTTTCCCTTTTCGTCCTTTCCCTGCTGTTTGCCTGGGGTATAACCATACTCCAGGTTCATGCGGAAACTCAGGGGCAGATCGTGATTCCGGGAAGCTCCCGCTCCACATCCGCAGCTCCCAAGCAAAATTTTACAGGCAATGTCCGCGTTGCTCCGGCTTTTGATACTCAGCCCCCGCAACGCATCTATGGCGCATATGTCACCTTTGAGCCGGGCGCGCGTACCTACTGGCATATGCACCCACTGGGGCAGACGCTTATCGTCACGTCTGGCGTCGGCCTCACGCAGCAATGGGGCGGGCCGATACAGGTCATCCGGCAAGGAGACGTAGTGCTGTGCCCTCCGAACATCAAACACTGGCACGGCGCAGCTCCTGATACTTCTATGACGCATCTCGCCATTGGCAAACGACTGGACAGCCACAGCGTATCGTGGATGGAAGAGGTTAGTGACAGCCAATATACCCCACAGTAAATCTTAATTTATGGCAGGAATCCTGAGCATATCAGACGGAACACTTCATTTGCACACGATATTCGGAGGCGGCAAAGATGAAAAACATTCGATTGAACGACGGTAACGCCATTCCCGCTGTGGGTTTTGGGGTGTTCATGATCCCCAATGACGGTTCCACCTATAACGCCGTGCGGGAAGCTCTGCGCGCGGGATATCGCCATATAGACACGGCTGCCGCCTACTTCAATGAAGCCGAAGTGGGCAGCGCCATCCGGGACAGCGGCATTTCTCGGAAAGATATTTTCGTGACCAGCAAGCTCTGGCTCCAGGACTACGGCCATGAAGCGGCCAGAGCCGGCATAGAGGCTTCGCTCCGCAAGCTGCATATGGACTATGTCGACCTTTATCTGCTTCACCAGCCCTACGGCGACGTGCCGGGCGCGTGGAAGGCGCTGGAAGAGGCGCAGAAGGAAGGAAAGCTAAAGTCCATCGGCGTCAGCAACATGACTCCGGACCTGTGGAAAAAATTTGTTCCGCATTTCTCCATCTTGCCCGCCGTCAATCAAGTGGAGTGCAATCCCTTTTTTCAGCAGCGGGAACTGAGGAAACTGCTTGCCGCGGACGGCGTGGTGCTGGAAGCCTGGTTCCCCTTGGGGCACGGAGACAAAAGTTTGCTTGAGCATCCGCGTATCAGCGCACTGGCACAGAAATACCACAAAAATGCCGGACAGATCATTTTGCGCTTCGAGGTTCAGGACGGCCTCGTCGTTCTGCCCAAATCAACCAATCCTGTCAGGATCGCCGGGAATATCGAAATATTCGACTTTTCCCTGACAGAAGAAGAGATGCAGGAACTGCGGGAGCTGGACACCGGCAGGGGAACTCACGATCCGGAAGCTCCTGGTCTGGGCGACATGCTGCTGAAAAAATACAGGATACATGACTGACAAAACTCCGGGGCGGCCAGCCGCCATAAAAATCCCATCTGCAACGACAGCACAGCTCTTCATATTCAGTTTAGTGAGGCAGCATGAAATCTCATCATGATCTCGGCAATCTGCCGTCAGCGCGCATTTCCAGACGCGATGCCATCAGATTGATCCCCTTTGGCCTTTCGTTCTGCATGCTCACGACGACGCTGGCGGCTGCTTCCGCTCCTGCTGCTGGCATAGCGGAGAAAAAGCCTCTTGTCGTCTATTTTTCCATGCCGGAAACGGACGATCCCGACGCCATGACCCGTGAAGAAGACAACAGTACCGTGGTCATCGACGGAAAGGTTCTGGGGAATACGCAGTATGTGGCTCAGCTGATACAGGAACTGACCGGAGCCGACATATTCCGTATCCTGCCGCAGAAAGCATATCCGAAAGATCATCGCACCCTGGTCGATCTTGCCGAAAAAGAACAGGAGCAGAAGGCCCGCCCGGCCATTGCGGGAAAAATCGAAAATCTTGCCGCCTATGAAACCATCTTTCTGGGCTATCCCAACTGGTGGGGCGACATGCCGATGATCCTGTACACCTTTCTTGAACAGAACGATCTGTCCGGCAAAACCATCATTCCTTTCTGTACTCACGGCGGCAGCGGCTTTTCCCGCACCATCCGGACCATACAGGCCAAACAACCCGGCGCGTTCGTGATGCGCGACGGTTATGCTCTTTCCCGGGACCACATGGAACGCGCGCCATCCGGCGTGGCGGCATGGCTGAAAGAAATCGATCTGAAAAAATAAGGAGAAGACCATGAGTAAGCACATCCTCATCCTGGCGGGCAGCCCGCGCAAAAACGGCAATTCCGCCGCGCTGTGCCGTGCTTTTGCGCGCGGCGCGGAGGAAAGCGGCCATCAGGTGGAAACGCTTTTCCTGCGGGACAAGAAAATCGGCTATTGTCTGGCCTGTTACCACTGTAAAAAAAGCGGGGGCGTCTGCGCCATCAAGGACGATATGGCCGACATTCTTGAGAAAATGAATGCCGCCGATGTGATCGTCATGGCCAGCCCTGTCTATTTTTACTCCATCGACGCACAGATGAAGGCGCTCATCGACCGTACCGTGGCGCAATGGCTGACTATCAAGAACAAGGAATTTTACTACATCATGACCGCCGCGGAAGAAAGCGCCACCGTGATGGACTGCAGCCTGGAATGTTTCCGCGGGCTGGCAAAATGTCTCAAGGGGTCCGTTGAACGCGGCGTCATTTACGGAAAAGGCGTATATGAACCAGGAGAGATCGAATCCAAACCCGCTATGCAGGAAGCTTATGACATGGGCCGCAGGGCATAGTGGAGAGCGCGGACATGAAACAACGTCTGTTGGGAAACGGCCTGTCTGTCTCGGAAATCGGGCTTGGCTGCATGGGCATGGATCATGCGTATGGCAAACCCGCTCCACGGGACGCAATGGTACGACTTCTCCGTCATGCTCTGGATCTTGGGTGCAACTTTTTTGATACCGCTGTCGTGTATGGCGAAGCCAATGAGGAATTGCTCGGCAAAGCGTTCTCTTCCATTCGTGATCAGGTCGTGCTGGCGACCAAATTCGGCATTGTCGGCCAGAAGGTTGTGAACGGTAAGCCCGTCAATCTGTTGGACAGCAAGCCCGCGTCCATTCGCCGGCAGGTGGAAGGGTCCCTTCTCCGGCTCAAAACCGACCACATCGATCTCTTTTATCAACACCGTGTGGATCCTGATGTGGAACCGGAAATCGTTGCGGAAACCATGAGCGCCTTGATCCGGGAAGGCAAGATTCTGGGCTGGGGGCTTTCCAACGCGCCCGTTGCCTACATGAAGCGCGCTCATGCCGTCTGCCCTCTGGCCGCTGTGGAAAATCAGTATTCCATGCTGTGGCGCGAACCGGAAAAAGGGCTGTTTGACCTGTGCGCGGCCATGAACATCGCCTTTGTCGCCTACAGTCCGCTGGGCAACGGTTTTCTGAGCGGGCGTTTCACTCGTGACGCCGTATACGGAGAAGGCGACTTTCGCGGTTTCATGGGGCGATTCAGGCCGGAGGTCATGGAGCATAATCAGGCATTGCTGAGCATCATCCGAAATATGGCTGAAAACAAGCAGGCTACGCCCGCCCAGATTGTCCTCGCCTGGGAACTGGCGCAGCGGCCTTTCATCATCCCTATTCCCGGCACGACCAGCCCGCAGCGTCTGGAAGAAAATCTGGGGGCGGCGCTCATTGAGCTTTCCCTGGAGGAGCTGGCGGCCATAAACGACACACTGGCTCAAATTGACGTGGATGAAACATACTTCTGAAAAGCTCTCCTCAGGGAACAGCATGAAGAAGTTGCTTTGCCTCCTCGTTCTGACGGTCGGGACAGCGACCTTTTCCGTCCCGGTCGCATCTGTCACAAAAGGTCATACGGAGGGCGATATGGATGCTCCTGTCTGGCTCACGGAATCGGATACCATTGCCGACATGGTGAATCATCCCGCTTTTGCCGGTTTCGGTGTGCATCTGCTACCGAGGCCGCAGGACGCGCAAAGCGATCTGCCCCTGCGTGAAGTCGGACGGCTCATGCCCTGGCACAGCCATATACGGCCCGACATGGTGACGGCCGCGCTGAACCGCATGCTAGGCGACGCCATGACCGGCAAGCCCGTGTTTTACCCTTTTCATACGGAGCGTGAAAAACGAGAGCAAACCGGCCTGTTCTTTTTCAGAGGCAGGCCGGGCGCCCCCTTTGCCCTGATTTTTCCGGGCGGGGGCTTTGCCTATGTCGGTTCCCTGCACGAAGGCTTTCCGCTGGCGGATGCGCTGAGCCGCAAGGGCTACAACGCCTTTGTCCTGCACTACCGCACCGGCGGCCCGACGGCGGCTTATGAAGACATGGCCGCCGCGCTTTCCTGGATTTTTCGCCATGCGGAAGAAATGGAGGTGTCTAGCCAGAGTTATTCGGTGTGGGGCGGCTCGGCGGGCGGACGCATGGCGGCCGATCTGGGCTCCTATGGCGCGACGGCCTTTGGCGGAGACCGTGTTCCGCGCCCGGCGACCATCATCATGGCCTACACCGGGCACGATCGGTATACGGTAAACGATCCCCCGACCTTTGCCGTGATCAGTCAGGATGACCCCATAGCCTCCCCCTCCGTGATGGCGCGCCGGATCGCCGCGTTGGACGTGGCAGGCGTAGATACTGAGTTTCATCTGTACCGCAACGCCGGCCACGGTTTCGGCATCGGCACAGGAACCGATGCGGAGGGGTGGGTGGATCTCGCCGTCCGCTTCTGGGAAAGACATCTGAAAAGCAATACCCCATGAATTGGGGGAAGAACATGCTGCTGGCCTTCAATTTGAGCATTTTCCGTTTGAAAAGCTTCCCGTTTAAAAGCACACGGCCTGTCGTTTCGAAAAAAAGCGTGCTTTTCCGACAGGTTGGACAGGACGGAGCTGTGCCGCCGCCTCACGTTTTGCCCCCCTCCTACGCGCTACGCCTTGCTGACGCAAAAAGTCGCCCGACCGTGTGAAAGGCGCACCACGCGCGAGATACGGCGCGGACAACGGCAGCGATAACATAGTTCTACCACGCCTACAAAATAGACGTACAGCGTCAGAGCATACCCTTACCGCACCTGGCTTGCCGCCAAGTAGGCATTTCCTGTATCGTGCCGGGGACGTGGCGGTACGAAAAGACGGCGTACCGCTCCATCCGGCTAGAGCATTTTGCCTTTAAAAAAGGCAAAATGCGAGGCGGCAGCACAGCGCCGCCCGGCCCAAAGTGAGCGGAAAAACCGCGTTTTTTCCGCGAAACGCCAGGCCGTATGGTTTGAAACGCACAGCGTTTCAAACTGAAAATGCTCTAGAGCGAGGGAACTGCTGATGAGGACAGGGGAGAAGCTGCGCTACATGGGCACGGCCTTTGCCGTGAGCTTTCTGTTTCCGCTGCCGCTGCTGCCGTACCTCCTCATGGACAATGACCTGATGATCGGTCTTGCCCGTCTGGCCTTTTCGCTCCTCACGGTGCCGGGCGTGCTGGCGTTGTGCGTCATCCTGCCTCTTGTCTGCGGCTGGCTGCTGGCGGCGCGGGCGCATTTCCCGCCCACCTTCGCCGCCAAATTCCTGCCCCTGCTGCTGCCGCCCTGCATCTACCTCTTTTTGCTGGGCCGCCACCTGCGCGTCCTCCCCACCACCTTTGCGGATCTTGCGGACGGCGTGCGCTTTCTGCTGCTGCCGCAGTACGCTCTCTTTTTTCTTGCCTTCCTTGTCAGGAACCGCAAACGAGAGACGACACGGGATCGCCGCAGGGGCCTTGCCTGCCTGCTGCTGACGGCGGCCGTCTGCTGCGCCGTCGTGGGCGTCGATCTGTATGCCGTGCTGCGCGTCACCTTTTTTGACGATGCGCAACGCATGCGGCCGTACAGCCTCGACGATCTCACGGGCATCGTCCTCCCGGCCGCGCCGCCCTCTCTGCGCCTTGAGCAAAACCAGCCCCGGCTGGACGGCACCCTGGCCGCCCTGCCGCTCTACGCCGCCGCATCCTGGGCCGTGGACGGCGAGCATCTCAGCTCCGCCGAACGGCGGGAACGCCGTATGCCGCCCCTGGTGGCGTGCAACGGCCTGCACGGCTGGGAACGGCTGACCGCCGGAGAGATAGCTTTCTTTTTCGGGCCGCCGTCACAGCGGCAGCTTGACGAACTGCGCGCACGGGGACTGACGCCCGACGTGCGGCCTGTGGCCCACGAGGCCCTCGTCTTTTTCGTCCGGGAGGATGATCCCGTTACCGGTCTGAGCAGCGAGCAGCTCCGGCGTATCTATACCGGAGAGGCAGACAACTGGAAGGAGGTGGGCGGTCGGGATCAGCGTATTTTCCCCTTCCAGCATGAAGAAGGGGACGAGAACCAGCGTGCGCTGGAACAGCTCGTCCTGCGTGGCGAGGAGGCCACCCCGCCCCTGTGGGAAGAAAGCCGGCTCGATCCCTGCGACAGCGGCCCCGTCCGCCGTGTGGCCGCCTACCGCAACAGGCCGGGCGCGCTGGGCTTCGGCCTGCGGAGCTATCTGGACAAGTGGTTCCCGGACGGCGATGTCCGCCCGCTGGCCGTGGACGGCGTGCCGCCCACGGACGCCACCCTGCGCGACGGCAGCTATCCGCTCGCCCTGCCGCTCTGCATGATCTCCTGCCGCCCGCTCGATGCGGAAAGCCGCGCCTTCTGGGACTGGCTGCTCGGTCCCGAAGGCCGTGACCTCATCCGCCGGGCGGGCTATCTGCCGTGGGACGAGGAGTATGGCGGCGGAAGCGACGACACAAGAGAAGGCAAGGACACGGAGGACGCCCGATGATGACGCGGAAATATCTTTGCTACCTGACGACGGCTACCGTCGTGAGTTTCCTGCCCCTGCCGCTGATCCTGGGCAGCCTCTTTCCGCTGATGAAAGTCCTCCCTCCCGCGTTTTTCCGGCTGGCAGCCGTCATCATCATTCTGGCCATGCCGTCAGCCTGCGGCTGGTTGCTGGCGGCGCGAGCGCATTTCCCGCCCACCTTCGCCGCCAAATTCCTGCCCCTGCTGCTGCCGCCGCTGCTGGCGCTCGGCACGGCGCTTTGCTGTCTGCTGTTTTTTCCCACCGACATCCCGCTTGCCATGTATGCGCTGGGGGGAGTGGGCTTCCTGCCGCTGTATGCCCTGTTCCTTCTGGCCTTCTGCCTCAGGAACCGCACACGCGAACCCGCGCGGGAACGCCGCAAAGGGATGCTGCGCCTCTTCCTGCCGCTTGCCGTCCTGTGCGTGGCCACCGGCCTCGCCTGGCAGAGCGTGCGGGACAGGACCCTTTCCGGTGACGATGCCGTCCCCCTGCTGGACTGGGAATTCGCGGAAAGGTTCTCTCCTCACCATGCGGACAACGCCCTGGCGCTGCCTGCCACGCCGCCCTCCCTGCGCCTTGTCGGGGATCTGCCCCGGCTGGACGGCACGCTGGCCGCCCTGCCCCTGTATGCCGCCGCCTTCCAGGCCCTGACCTGCCTTGACGAGGACGGCCGTCCCCTTGGCGATGAGGCTCGCTTTGAAGCGGAGATAGCGGTCGGCTGGCAGCGAGGCGATATGAGCGGGCTGGAAGGGCTGGCCGACGGGGATACGGACATTTTTTTCGGTCCGCCGCCGTCACAGCGACAACTTGACGAACTGCGCGCACGGGGACTGACGCCCGATGTGCGGCCGCTGGCCCACGAGGCCCTCGTCTTTTTTGTTCACAAGGACAATCCCGTAAGAAACCTGAGCAGGGAGCAGCTCCAGCGCATCTACACCGGGGAGATCACCAACTGGGAAGACTTGGGCGGCCGGGACGAGCGCATCCTCCCCTTCCAGCATAAAAAAAACAATGAGAATCAGTACCTGCTGGCGCGTTTCCTCCTGCGCGGGGAAACGCCCCTGCCCGCCCTGCGGGAAGAACTCAGGAGCTGCGACTTTTTGTCCGTCAACGTCGTGTCCCGCTACTACAAGCGGAACAACGCGCTGGGCTTCGGCCTGCGCTGGTATCTGGGCCAGTGGTTCCCGGACGGCGATGTCCGCCCGCTGGCCGTGGACGGCGTGCCGCCCACGGACGCCACCCTGCGCGACGGCAGCTATCCGCTCGCCCTGCCGCTCTGCATGATCTCCTGCCGCCCGCTCGATGCGGAAAGCCGCGCCTTCCGGGACTGGCTGCTCGGCCCAGAAGGCCGCGACCTCATCCACCGGGCGGGCTATCTGCCGTGGGACGACAAAAGCGGCGAACAGACCGAAAACAGCGGCGAAAGCAGCAGCGACACAGAAAACCACGGAAACAAGGAGGACGCCCGATGATGACGCGGGAATATCGTCGCTATGCGCTTAAGGCCGTGGCCCTGGGCTTTTGCGTCTTCATCCTGAGCGCGGGCGGCATGTTGATCCTCCCCAGCCTTTGTCTCTTCACTTTGCGCTTTCATCCCGACAACTTTTTTGTCGCCTTGCCGGCGATCTGCTGCGGCTACATAGGCGGCCCCTGCTGCCTTCTCCTCGCCGTCACGAAGCTGGGCTCCCGGCTGGCCGCAAAAGCGCCCCTGTCGTGCTCCGTATCCGCCGGACTGCTTCCCCTGCTGCCGGCCATCTCCGCCCTTGCCTTCCTGCCTGCCGGGCTGGGCATGTACCCGAACCCCTATGTGCTCCTCTTTAATGAACTGGATATGCTGCAATATCTGCGTATCACCACCGGTCTGCTGTACGCGCTGTTCCTGCTTGCCTTCTCTCTCAGCCACCGCGCACGGAAAGGGACGGAAATGCACGGAGAGGGAGAGCGGCCCGCCGCCGCGAGCGGCACAGAGACGATGGCGCGGGCCTACCGCCGCTATCTGGTCGCAGCCGCTGCCGTGAGCGTTATCTTCCTGCCGATCTGCGCGTTGTTGAGCGTGGTCTTTATGAAAGGCAATCTGGATGATCTCGACACCCTTCTGTGGAGCAGCTTCCATGGGGCGATCATCGGTTTCTGCTCCGGCATCCCGGCGGTATGCGGCTGCTGGCTGGCTGCCCGCGCACAGGCCGTAGCCGCTTTCTCCCCCGGCTTCATGCCACTCCTGCTGCCGTCGCTGCTCTTCTTTTGCCTCTCGCTTCCGTGCGCGCTTTTTTTCTCCAGCATTTTACTGCGCTATCCCGAAGGGGTGATACTGGCTTTTCTGCTGACCTACGGCATGTTTCTCCTGGTTTTTCGTGCCAGGGGCCATGCAGGTAGCCCAAAAAAGGAGAACGCCCGATGATGACGCGGGAATATCTGCGCTATGCGCTCATGGCCGCGGCCCTGGGCTTCGGGGTCCTCATCATGATCGTGGGCGGCATGCTGATCCTCCCCTGCCTTTTTATCTCCCCTTTCCGCTTTCTTCCCGACAACTTTTTCATCACCTTGCTGGCGATCTGCTGCGGCTTCATAGGCGGCCCCTACTGTCTCTTCCTCGCCGTTACGAAGCTGGGTTCCTGGCTGGCCGCCAAAACGCCCCTGTCGTGCTCCGTATCCGCCGGACTGCTCCCCCTGCTGATCGCGACCCCCGCCCTTGCCTTCCTGCCTGCCGGGCTGGGCGTGCTGCCGAGCCGTTTGCCCTTCACGTTTAAGGATCTGGACATGCTGGATTTCCTGCTGTTATCAGCATGCCTGCTGGCCGGCCTGCTGTACGCGCTGTTCCTGCTTGCCTTCTGTCTCTGCCACCGCGCACGGAAATGGACGGAAATGCACGGAGAGGGAGAGCGGTCCGCCGCCGCGAGCGACACAGGGACGATGGCGCGGGCCTATCGCCGCTATCTGGTCGCAGCCGTTGTCGTAAGCATCCTCTTCCTGCCGCTCTCCACGTTGCTGGGCATAGGCTTGTGGGACAGCTTCTCCATGCTGAGCATCGTTTTCTGGTCCTGCACCCCGGCGGCGTGCGGCTACTGGCTGGCAGCCCGCGCACAGCCCGTAGCCGCCTTCTTTCCCGGCTTCAAGCCGCTCCTGCTGCCGTCGCTGATTTTCCTTTTCCTCTCGCTTCCGGGCGGTTTTTTCTTCTCCAGCCTCCTCGTGCGCGATGCCGCTCAGTGGATGCTGGTTTTCCTGCTGACCTACGTCCTGTTCCTGTCGTTTTTTGCGGATAAACGAATAGCGTACAAACGAAGAAAGGAGAACGCCCGATGATGACGCGGGAATATCTGCGCTATGCGCTCATGACTGCGGCCCTGGGCTTCTGGCTCCTCTGCGTGAGCATAGGCGGCGTCTGGGGCGGCCTGGAAGTGGGGGTGAGCTGCCTTTGCAATCTTTTCGCCGTGTCGATCTGGTCTCCCCTGGCGTACTTGCTGGTGTTCGGCCTGCCCATCCTCTTCACCAGCATCTCCTTCGTGGCGTCCCTGGGTCGCAGGCTGGCCGCCGAAGCGCCCCGGGGATGCTCCGTATCCGCCTTGCTCCTCCCCCCGCTGTTGCCGCTCCTCATGCTTGCTTTCATCCCCCCGGCCACGGAGAAGCTCCGCTCCCTGCTCCAACTCCCGTGGGCAAGGCCCTTCGATTTGTTGCTGCTGCTTGCCATCGCCCTGCTGTATGCGGGGTTCCTGCTTGCCTTCTGCTTCCACAGTCACGCACGGAAACGGGCGGAAGGGCACGACGGAGAAGAGCGGCCCGCCGGCGACGGGACGAGAACAGCGTGGTATCAGACCGCGGCCGTTACCGTGAGCGTGTTTATCCTGCCGCTCTGCACCCTCCTGAACCTGTTCATCCTGGACGAAGCGTTTTTCGTCCTGAAAGGCGGCTCTCTCCTCGTCCAGGATAACGGCATCCCCCTCGAGCTTGCGTCTGAACTTCGCTGCCCGCCCGGTGAGTATTCTCTCCTCGCGGCAGTCGTCTGTTTCAGCCTCACCGCACCGATGGCCTGCGGCGCCTGGCTGGCGGCCCACGCACGGACGGAGTCCACGTTCAACGCCAGATATCTGCCGCTCCTCCTGCCGTTGCCGCTGTTTCTCGTCTTCGTGTTCGTATGCGTCCGCTTCCGCTTCGGGCCCGTCCACCTCTACGGCCTGCTGACGGCGTCCTTTCTGCTGACCTACGGCCTGTTCCTGCTTGCCTTCCGCCTCGGGATCCGCGCCTGTCCCCCCGTGCGGAGCCGCCGCGTGGTGGTGATCAGCCAGTTGCTTGTCTTCGTCCTGTGCTGTGCGGCCGTTGCCGTCGACCTGCATACCATGTTGCGGGATACCGTCAGCGGCAAGGACGATGCCCTCGACAAAAGGGTATTGTTGCAGTTCTGGGAGAGATTTTCCCCCGAACGTGCGGGCAACACGCTGGCGCTGCCCGCCGCGCCGCCCTCGCTGCGCCTTGGCGAAAACCTGCCCACGCTGAGCGGCGTGAAGTCCTCCAGGCCCCTGTACGCCGCCGCCTTCCAGGCCGTGGCCTGCCTTGACGAGGACGGACGCCTCCTCTCCGAGGAGATCCTGTCCCGGCGCGTGGAACAGGCCCATCTCTCCTCCTGGATAGACAGGCCGGATTCCGTGGACATCTTTTTCGGCCCGCCGCCGTCGCAGCGGCAGCTTGACGCCCTGCGCGCCCGCGGTCTCACGCCCGATGTGCAGCCCGTGGCCCGCGAGGCCCTCGTCTTCTTCGTCCACAAGGACAATCCCGTAAGAAGCCTGAGCAGCGAACAGCTCCGGCGCATCTACACCGGGGAGATCACCAACTGGAAGGAAGTCGGCGGCCGGGACGAGCGCATCCTCC
>DGYFI06202__coassemble_917_pt1 | contig 14998 bp, 9 predicted proteins | sample DGYFI06202__metabat2_high_PE_036 | metagenome-assembled genome bin DGYFI06202
TTAGTTCCATTATGGAAGATATAAAACAACATTTATGAATAAATATTGGCGCTGGGCAGGATGGGAAAGGGGACGGCCCCGGGGCACGTCTTCTGCGGACAAGGCCATGCGGACAAGGCAAAACGGCCGGCATCCGTACGGGATGCCGGCCGTGGGATGCGCGCCGGATACAGGAAGGAGTCCGGGCGGCAGCGCCGTGGGTCATGCTGATGGCGCAGGCGGCGGCTGTTGCTGCGTCCCGGCCGGGCAAGGCCCACCTGCCATGCGGCTTAAAGGCAGGAAGGGGATATCGCCGGCGGCGGGAGTTCGCTGTGCGTGCCCGGGGGCTCGCTTCCTGGTCCACTGCGCGTTTTAGGGCAGTTTGCCTTTGAAAAAGGCAAAATGCCCGGCGGCGGTACTGCGCCGCTCGGCCCAAAGTGAGCGGAAAAAGCGCTTTTTTTCCACGAAACGCCAGGCCGTATGGTTTGAAACGCAAAGCGTTTCAAACTGAAAAGGCTTTAGATTGTCGGCTTGCCGCAGGCCTTGAGATAGGCGTTGACGGCATCACGTCCGCCGACAAAGCTCATCATTTCAGGCCAGACCTTTTCCATGGCCGCCTTCTTCCACTGATCCTCATCTTCCAGCTTGGAGATGACGACACCGTCCTTGATCAACTGTTCCTTGGCAGCGCCGGCTTCCTTGATCTGGTATTCCAGCACGGCCTTTTGTGCCACCTTGCCGCCCTCGATGACCAGCTTTTGCAGTTCCGGGTCCATCCTCTGGAAGACCCGCTCACTGATGATCATGGGCTGGAGCTGGTAGGTGTAGTGCACTTCGGAAAGGTACTTCTGGTTGGCTTCCTGGAACTTGTTGGCCCGGAAGCCGATGTAGCCGTAGCACTGCCCGTCCACGACGCCCTGCTGCAGGGCGGTGAAGGTCTCCGCCCAGGAGATGGGGGTGGGGCTGCCGCCAAAGGCCTTGTAGGCGGCGATGAGCACCGCGCTCTGCGGCACACGGAACTTCAGGCCCTGCATGTCGGACATTTTCGTGATGGGCCGCTTGGAGTTGGAGATGTACCGGAAGTCGGTATACGTCCAGGTCAGGATGCGGAAACCGGCCTTGATGGCGTAGCTGTTGAGCAGCTCGGCCGGGGCGCCGTTGGTGCCCTTCACCACCTCGTCGAGATTATCGAAGAGGTAGGGGAGGGTAAGGATGCCCAGGCGACTTTCAAACGGCACCAGATTGGCGATGCCGGCGATGGCGATGGGCAGGGAGCCCTTTTGCACATTGCGCAGGCATTCCGTTTCATCGCCGAGCGAAGCGCTGTAGAAGCACTCCACCTTGACCTTTCCGTTGGTCTTCTCCTCGATGAACTTTTTGAAGGTGTTGCCCACGACGCCCATTTCCGAGTTTTCGGGGTCGCCGGCGCCGATACGCAGGGTGAGAGCCTGGGCTGCGCTGCCCCATATGAGGAAGGCAGCGAGCAGCAGTGGGATAAGCTTGAAATTCTTCATCATTTTCCTCACTGGTTGAAGGGATGAAAAGGGAAAGACCCGGGCCGAACAGTAAGCGCACCTCCTTTTGTTATATATTTCACATTTTATGATTAAAATATTTTTATCTGGATTTGATATATTTTACACGTCTAATTTTGGGGTTTTTCCGTGTTTTTTGTATGTTTTTGGGAAAATTTTGTCAATAGTTGGCATTAAGATATTTTTTTATAAAATAATGATGTTTTAAAAATTATTTTTTATATATTTTCTGTGATGTGGATAGTGTGTTTAAGATACTATATTTACAGATGTTTTTTGTGTGTGTTTTGTGTGGAAGAGGGGATGATGGCAAGAGGGGCGGCAGCGTACGGCAGCAGGCAGGTCGAAAGGGCGCTGCCCCCTGTGGGGGCTGGGCCGGCGCAGCATGGAAAAGCCGCTGCCTGGGGCTGTGGGCTCGTCGTGGAGGCGATGCAGGGACGGAAGGGTTTTGCCGTTGAAAAAGGCGGAACGCGGGGCGGGAAAGGGAATAAAAAAAGCCGGCAAAAGCCGGCGTGGGGGAAAGGAGGCTGAGAGCCCCTGCCTTGCGGCAGGGCGGCGGATCAGGATTTTTTCTTGCCGAACAGGCCTTCCTTGGAGCGGAAGGTCTGGTAGCGCAGATTATACTTGCGCATGCGTAGACCCATGATGCGCTCGGTAAGGCCGAGGGCCTGCGCCGCCTTGCCCATGTGGCCGCCGCTGGCGGCGAGCGCTTCCACGATGCAGGAGCGTTCCAGCTCCGCGACCCGCTGCGGCAGGGTGGCGGCATGGGCCGGCAGCACGCAGCAGTGTTGCGGTGAATCTTCCTGCGTGGCGCGGTATTCGCCATGCAGAGAGAGAGGCAGGTGCTGCGGGAGGATGATGTCTTCCCGTTCCATGAGCAGGACGGCACGTTCCATGACGTTTTCCAGCTCACGCACATTGCCCGGCCAGTCATAGCGTTGCAGCATGTCCATCACCGCCAGGGAGAGGCGCGCCTCTTCGCGTCCATTGGCGCGGGCAAAGCGCAGGGCAAAACGGCTGGCCAGCGGCAGGATGTCGTCCTTGCGCTCGCGCAGGGCAGGCAGGCGGATGGGAAAAACATTGAGCCGGTAGAAGAGGTCACGGCGGAAGGTGCCCGCTTCGACCATGCTTTCCAGATCCCTGTTGGTGGCGGCGATGATGCGCACGTCCACATGCACGGTCTGCGAGCCCCCAAGCCGCTCGAAGCAGCGTTCCTGCAGGACGCGCAGCAGCTTGGCCTGTACCGGCAGGCTCAGTTCCCCCACTTCATCCAGGAAGAGGGTGCCGCCGTCGGCAAGCTCGAAGCGTCCCTTGCGCAGGGAGTTCGCGCCGGTGAACGCGCCGCGTTCGTGGCCGAACATCTCGCTTTCGATGAGGTTTTCCGGCAAGGCGGCGCAGTTGAGCGAGATGAAGGGCCCGGAAGCCCGCGGGCTTGCGGAGTGGATGGCACGGGCCGCCACCTCCTTGCCGCTGCCGGATTCGCCCTGCAAAAAGACGGTCGTCCCCGCATGGGCGACATGCTCCATCTGCGCCAGCACATGCCGCATGACGGGAGAGCTGGTGTGGAACATGTCCGCCAGCGTCGAGGCGCTCTTGGCGATCTCGTCCATGAAGCGCTGCCCTTCAAAGGCCGCATGGCCGAGCAGGGTGGCGATGATATGCAGAAGGTCCATCTCCTCAAGCAGGGTGGGGGTATCCGCCAGCTGCCTGTCCACGGACAGCGCGCCCACGGACTGGCCGGCGATGCGGATGGGGACGCAAAGGAAGGAGATGGCTTCGTGTTCCAGATCTCGCGAACCCGTCCGGTTCAGGAAGAGCGGCTCTCCGGAGACGTCCGCAACGCACATGGCCTGCCCGGTCTGGATGACCCGGCCGGTCACGCCTTCGCCGCGGGCATAACGGCCGCGCAGGCGCTCCGCCTCTTTGAGGCCGCAGGAGGCCTCTATGCGGATTTCCCCCGTTGCCGGGGAGATGAGGGTTACGCTGCCGCGCAGCACGGGCAAGGTCTGGCGGATCCGCTCGAGCACTGTTTCCAGCGCGTCGTGCACATTGCCGGGAGCACGCATGATCTCGGCAACATCACGCAACAGATGCAGTTTTGCCGCGTCGCTGACAGGAGAGACCGAAGGGGAAGAATGCGTCATCTGGTGAACCGGGGGTTGAAGGTGGACAGGGAGGCATCGGCGGCATCAGGCAGGATGGCGCACTTGATGCAACCGTCCTTCCGCCGGGAAAAAACGTCATAGGCCACAAGGATGTCCCGCAGGGGGAACGTGTGCGTGATGAGCGGGCGCGTATCGAGGCGGCCTTCCTCGATGAGCCGGATCAGACGGGCGCTGTGGACGGCGTCCACGCCGCCGGTCTTGAAAATGAGGTTTTTGCCGTACATCCGGGGCAGCGGCAGGGTCTGTTCCGTTTCATACAAGGCCACCAGCGCCACGCTGGCATTGGGGCGGGCGGCCTGCCAGGCCAGAGTGAAGGTGGCCGACGAGCCCGCGCACTCGATGACCGCGTCCGCGCCGCGGCCTCGCGTCAGGTCGCGCACCTGCCCGGCCACAGCCTGCGTGTCCACGCCGTCCGGCACGAGGATGACGTCGTCGGCAGCGCCCATGCGCTGCGCCAGCGCCAGCCGGTCGTCGAGCTTGTCCACGGCGATGATGCGCGCCGGGCCAAAAAGGCGGGCGCAAAGCATGGCGCAAATGCCGACCGGCCCCGCCCCCAGGACAAGCACCGTATCGCCGGGGCGGATGGCGGCCAGTTCCGCCCCGAAGTAGCCGCTGGCCAGCACGTCGCCCACCAGCAGCGCCGCCATGTCGTCCACGCTGTCCGGCAGCGGGTCGAGGCCATTATCCGCGAAGGGGACGCGCACGTATTCCGTCTGGCAGCCGTCGATGCGACAGCCCAGCTCCCAGCCGCCCCGTTCGCAATTGTTGACGAAGCCCTGACGGCAAAAAAAGCACTGCCCGCAAAAGGTCTCCACATTGACGGCGACACGCTGCCCAGGACGGACGCGGCGGACTTCCCTGCCGGTCTCCACCACCTCGCCCACGAATTCATGGCCCAGCACGACGCCGGGACGGGCGCGCGGAACGGCGCCGTTGCGGATGTGCAGATCGCTGGTGCAGATGCTGGAAAGGCGGACGCGCACCAGTGCATCCGTCGGTTCCCGCAGTTCGGGCAAGGGACGCGATTCCAGGCGGAGATCGCCGATATCCTTGTATATGAGTGCCTGCATGGTGGCCGTCATGCTGCCTCTCCTTTTTCGAGTCGCCCTTTCCGGCTAATAACATCGAAAAGAGCGTTCAGACCTCATAAGGCAGAAAGGGGAGACTGGCAAGCGAGAAAATGGCGCATGGCGGGGAAAAAGGGCGGAAAGCCGCGCCAGCAGGCTGACGGCGCGGAAAAAATAAAAAAGGGACGCTCCGAAGAGCGTCCCTCGATCGCGCTGGGGCAGAGATCCTAACCGCGGTGATTGGCTTCGTCCACCACCACGCGCAGGACGCTTTCGTTGATGTTGTGCGCCATATGGACGCCTGCCAGGTTGCCGTCCACCCAGATGATGCGGGCGGGCGTTTCGTGCAGGATGCGGGCAAAAGGCCCGTCGGCGCTGTCCATCTTGACTTCGTCCTGTTCGCGCAGGCTCGGGGCCGTGTCGAAGCGCAGGCGGAAGCCGGAGATGCTGGCGTCGAGGATGGTGGCAAAGAAGGGCACGCCCGCCATGTTGGACACGCGCACGGTGTGCACTTCCGTGATCTCAAAGCGCTCGTCGCCGCGGCGTTCGCTGCGCATGGCGTCGATCATGTGCCGCAGATCGTCGGAGAGCTTGCGCAGTTCCTGAGCATGGCTGGAAGATTCATGCATGTTCTGCGTGGAGATCTTGGCCTGTTCGGAGAAGTTCTCCATCTTGCGCAGCACGTCTTCGCTGGCATGGGCCTGGTCGGTCGTGACCTGGGCCACGGCGGCGATATCGTTGACCGCCTCGCCGATGACGGTCTGGATGTTGCTCAGGCGTTCGCCGGAATTGTCGGCCAGCTCGGTCGCCTGACGGGTGAGGGTGACGCATTCCTTGGTGGCCTTGGAGCTTTCACGGACGCTATTCTGGATGCCCATGATGGAGCCCGCCACCTCGTCCGTGGCGTGCATGGTCTTTTCGGCCAGCTTGCGCACTTCGTCGGCCACCACGGCAAAGCCCTTGCCGGCTTCCCCGGCGCGGGCGGCCTCGATGGCGGCATTGAGCGCCAGCAGGTTGGTCTGGTCGGCCACGTCCTTGATGAGTTCAAGCACGTTGCCGATGTCCTTGGCCTGGGTGTCGAGGGAGGCCATGCTCTCGGCGACCTTGGTGGTTTGCTCGTCCACGCGGGTGATGCAGGCGATGGTGCGGCGCACCACTTCGTAGCCTTCCTGAGCTTCCTTCTGGGCCGTCTGGGACTTTTCCATGCTGAAGCTGGTCTTGAGCGCCGCTTCGCGCATGGACTCGGCCATGACGTGCATGCTTTCGGCAGCCGAGACGGCTTCCTGTTCCTGCTCCGTGGCGACCCTGCCGGTGTTCTCCAGCTGCTGGAAGAGCTGCTGGAAAGCTTCGGTCTGGGTGGTGGAGATCTCCTGCGCATGACTGGCGGACATGTAGATCCGGTCATTGAGCTGGGCGATGCGGTTACGCTGCTCGTACATTTCCGTCAGGTCGTTGTGCAGGGTGAACACGCCCACGAGGGTCCCGTCAAGGTTGAGCAGCGGAGAGAGGTCCATGACGATGTGCTTGGTCTGCTGGCGCATGTTGGTGAAGGTGCGCGCGTAGCCGAGCACGGGCTTGCCGGTGTGCAGCACGTCGTCACAAATGGTCTTGCGGGATTCGTCGTTGTAGAAGAACTGGCTGACGCTGAGGCCGAGATAGTCTTCCGGATGGCCGTCACGTCCCCAGAGGTCGAGCATGAGCTGGTTGATGAAGGTGATCTTGCCGGCGGTATCGCAGATGGCAAGGGGGGAGGTCATGCCGCGCATGAGTCCTTCGCTGACGCCCAGCTTTTCCTTGATGATGGCGGACGTGGTGTCGAAGGCCTTGGCAAGGCGGCCGATCTCGTCGCCGCGGTCGATGGCCGAAGGCTCGAAGATGCCGCGGGCGGCCTTGTCGGCGACGGTGGTGATGCGGGTGAGCGGCTTGCAGATGTTGCGCACCAGCAGCACGGAAATGGTGATGGCGAAGATGATGTAGATGACGGCGGCGATGAAGGCAAGGCTCAGGGCATTGCTGACGCTGGCGGCCAGATGCTGCAGCAGCCCATCCTTGGAGTCCGTCAACAGATTACGGGACTGGGAAAGGAGCTTCTGCACGTCCGCGAGGAGGGGCAGGGTGTTGCTCTGCAGGAAGGCGCGGGCCTCGTCATGCCGGCCGGCGTCCATATGTTCCTTGATGGTGTGGGCCGTGGCATGAAGCTTGGTATGCACGTCCTCCACCTTGGCGAAGATGGCGCGCATGCCCGGCACTTCCTGCTCCAGCTCCTGGCGCTGCGGACCGTAGAACCACTTCCCGAAGTCGCACTGACGGCCGTCAGTGGGCACGCTCAGGGGGGTCTTGCCCTGCTGCAGCACGAAATTCTGCACGTTCATCGCCCACTGCAGGTGGGCCACTTCCGCTGCCAGGAGGGCGCCGTCCTTGGAAGGCTGGCTGAGGATCTCGGCATCCTTGTTGACGATGTCGAGGTAGAACAGCATGGCTCCCATCGTGATGAGGAAGAACAGGATAAATGCACAGAATGTGGCGTACAGCTTTTTGCCGACGGAAATGTCAACCCAACGCATGGAATCCTCCAGTTCACAACAATGACAGCCAGGGGTGCTGTCGCACAATGCCTAGCGCAGGCACGATTGATAACTAAACGCTTTATCGCCCGCTGGCGCGCATCCTTTATGCCTGCGGGGGATTTTTTATGGCCTTGCCGTCCGCATGATACCGCGTGCGGGGCGGATAGGCAACGTATGCGGCCGTGGCCGGCCATTTTTTCCGGCGGATGCGATTTTTCTTGCCTTGTCCCGTGTGAGCCCGTAGATTCGGTGCAAAGCAAGATGTGCATCCCGTCCGAAACGATGAGGAGAAGGGATATGTTGCGGTTGTTCTGGCGATGTGGCGTGCTTGTGGGGCTCCTGTGCCTGCTGTGCCTGTGCGGGGCAAGCCGGGCGGAGAACCTGCGTAAGGACGCTCCTTCCGCCCCTCTGCATTACTTCCTGCCGGAGAACCTGCGCAAGGATTACGCCGCCCAGCGTGTGGTGCGGGTCGGCTGGTTCGATCAGCACGCCGTCTTCAAGGAGGACGGCGGCAAGGTCTGCGGCTATGCGCCGGCCCTGCTGGAGGCCATCTCCCGTTACACGGGCTGGCGGTTCGAATGGATACCCATCCCCTTCGAAGAGCTGGCGGACAAGCTCAACAACGGCGATATCGACATCTCCTGCGGCATCTCCTACACGCCTGAGCGCGCGCAGCAGATGACGTTCTCCAAGTTGCAGGCCGGTTTTGAGATCACAACGCTGCACGTGCCGCAGCAGAGCAATGTCCATTTCATGGATTTCAAGGACTTTGACGGCATGCGGCTGGGCTTCTACAGCGGGGCGTACGATCAGGACATCTTCCGCCGGATGGGCCGGCAGTTCGGTTTCGATTTCACCATCGTGGAGTTTGACGAAAGCCTGCCCATGCTCCGTGCCGTGCAGGACGGCAGCGTGGACGGCTATGTGGACGGCTGCCTTTCCGGCGAGCAGACCAAGGTGGCCGGCACCTTTGCCATCGAGCCCTTCTACTTCGTTTCCCGCAAGGGGGACGCCGTGTTCATGCCCCGCATCGACGAGGCCATCCGGCAGATGCAGATCACGAGCCCCCGCTTTTTTTCCGCCCTGTTCGACAGTTTCCTCAATGTGGGCAGCAACGTCGCCATAACGCTTTCCCGCGGGGAAGAGGAATGGCTGGCCGGCAAGCCCGTGCTCCGCATGGCCTACAGCCGGGAGCAGGAACGCGAGGATCCCCGCCGTGGCCCCTTCCTCCAGCGGCTCTCGCTGGAGCTGGCCCGCCGGGCGGGCATCCGGCTGGAGATGATCCCGGCGGACAATTATGAAGAAAGCCTTGCCATGCTCCGCAGGGGAGAGGCCGACCTCGTCAGCAACGTGCCGCCGTCGGCTGATTTTGCGCGGCGCTTCGGTATTTTTGTGGGGCAGCCCTTTTACAATGCGCCCATTTCCCTTGCCGTCGCCCAAAATGCCCGGCCCGGGACCGGTCTGCGCATCGCCACCACGCCGGAATTCCTGAGCGTGCAGGAATCCTATCTGCAGACTTATCCTTCCGACCGTTTCGTGCTCTATTCCACGCTTGAGCAGTGTTGCGAGGCCGTCAGCAAAGGAGAGGCGGATGCCCATCTGACCGCCTATCCCGGCCAGACCTCGCCGGCCGGACTGCCGCGGCGGCATACCTTCGCCATCACGCAGGCTTTCTATCCCATGGCCTACGGCTTCGGGCCGCATGTCTCGCCCTACGCCATCTCCATCTTCGACAAGAACATCCTGGCCCTATCCGGCGGGCAGGTGGAGATGCTGGTCATGGATCATGTGCCGCAGACCATGCAGGAGATGCTGATCAACGCCGTGCACCGGAACATCCTCTGGATCATAGCGGTGTGCATCCTGCTGGGGGCCCTCCTGTTCTGGAGCAGGGGCAAGGCCAACCGCAAACACCTGCATGACCTGGAAAAGGTCGCTTATACCGATTCCGTCACCGGCGGCATCAACCGGGCCCGCTTCCTGCTGGAAAGCGACGAGCAGCTGCTGGACGGAGCGGACGGTTATGTGGTGGTGAGCATCAATATCCGCAAGCTCGTGCAGATCAATCGTTCCTGCGGCTACGGCAGCGGGGACTGGACCATCCGCCGCTGCTACGCGGAGTTGCAGAACCTGACGTCCGGGCGGGAACTGGTGGCCCATGTGGGCGGCGGCCGCTTCCTCTGCCTCTGGCATTGCGAGGAGGACCGCGCCGTCAAGGCCCGCCTGAACACCTTTTTCCATGCCGGCGCGGCGCTTGGCGGGGAGCTTGGGCATGCGCTGGTGCTGAGCTGCGGCATAGCTCGCATCCAGAATTTCGAGGGCAGGGTCGCGCCCTTCGTGGTCGCCGCCGAGACCGCCCAGACCAGCATCGGGGACAATACCTACAAGTCTTCCTACGCCTTCTACGATACGGAGATGGACGCCATCGTCCTGCGCATGGCCGCTCTGGAGAACCGTATGCAGTCGGCGCTCGGCGCGGGGGAATTCGTGGTGCATGTCCAGCCGCAGATCCAGCTTGCCTCCGGCAACGTGAGCGGCGGGGAGGCCCTCGTGCGCTGGATGCCGCCGGACGGCAGCAAGATCTATCCCGACGAGTTCATCCCTCTGTTTGAAAAGAACGGCTTCATCCGGGAGCTGGACATCTACGTGCTCGACCGGGTCTGCCGCTGGTTGCGGCAGCGGCTGGACGAGGGGCGGAGAGTGGTGCCCATCGGCGTGAACCAGTCCCGCGCGCTCTTCTTGACGGACACCTACTGCGAGCAGTTCATCAGCGTGCTGGAGCGGCACAATATCCCGCATGACCTCGTGGAAGTGGAAGTGACCGAATCTCTGGCGGACTTCAATGAGGAGCTCGTGGTGTCCAACCTGCAACGGCTCAAGGCATGGGGCATCAAGGTGGCGCTGGATGATTTCGGCAAGGGCTATTCGTCGCTGGCGGCCCTGCAGCTCTTCCCTGTCGATGTGCTCAAGCTGGACAAGGAGTTCCTCTCCGACAAATCCAGTCCGGCCATGCTGGAATCGCTGGTGCACCTCGGCGGCAAGCTGGGCCTCAAGGTGCTTTGCGAAGGGATCGAGACGCTGGAGCAGCTCCGTTTCCTGGCCGGCATAGGCTGTACCTACGGGCAGGGATACTACATCGCCCGGCCCATGCCCTTTGCCGACTTTGAGGCCTTCCTCGCTCAGCGGGCCAGCCTGTAGAACGTTTTGCCCTTGAAAAAGGGAAAAACGCGCGGCGGCAGCGCACGTTCCCGGCTCAAAGCGAGCGGAAAAAGCGCGCTTGCGGTGGCGTGCCGTCGGGCGGCGATCCTTTGCCGCGCCCCTTCAGGAAGGCCTTCCTTCTCCTCGTCCTTCCGCTCTCTGACGTTCACAATGGCGGCGCTGCCCGCCTCTCCGCCTTGCGCGGACGCGGATCAGCCTATGCGCTGTTCGTGCGAGTCCCGTTCCCGCCGTTCCTCGGCTTTGCTGAGAAGGATGTCAGGCGTATGCCCATCCAGCGGGAACTGCGCGATGCCCAGGGCAAGGTGGCAGCGCAACATCTGTTGGCCGACGCGCTGCGGCTCGGCCAGCTGGAGGTTCAGGCTCTTGAGCAGGGGGCCGGTGGTCTCCCGCTCCATCAGCAGGCTGAAGACGGCATTGCCTGTGCGGTAGAGTCGTGCGGAGCGCGGCAGCTGCGAGCGTATCCGCTGGGCGACGGCCTGCAGCAGGCGGTCGCCGACGTCATAGCCGAATTCCTCGCACAGGGGGGTGAAGTTGGTCAGTCCCACGTTGATGAGGCAGAACTTTTCCCGCTTCGTGGTCCATTCATTCACGTCCTGCCGCAGGCTCTCCCTGTTCAGGCAATGGGTGAGCGGGTCGTGGCAGTCCATGTCCGCCAGAGCGGCAAGCTGCGGGATATGCTTGAACAGCCAGAAGACCAGGGCGCTGAGCAGGATGCACACCAGTACGGCCAGACTGTAGAGGCAGAGCGAATACCACGGCGGGGTCCAGCCGTGGCGCGGTTCGATAGCCAGAGACCACTGCCCGTTGGGCAGGATGCTGCTGATCTCCAGCGGATCGACGAGCGAGTCATAGGGGCAGCCTGCGATACGGATAGGCGCGCCATGTTCCCCGTCGCGCCGGAACAGGGCAAAGCGGAGATGGGACTTGTTGTTGAAGGCAGGCTTGAGGTTGGCCAGGAGGTCGTCCATCTCCACGACGGCAGTGGCAAAGCCCCAAAACGTGTCGCCGCGCGCCCCGCGGTACACCGGCAGGCGGCAGAGCAGAGCCGTGCCGCCCTGGCGCAGGGGGTAGGGCCCGTAAATGCCCGGCAGGCCGGAATCACGGCTCTGTATGGCGTCCGCTTTCTGGTTGGGATCGCTGAAAAGATCCAGCGGCGTCACGTCCGGCTGCGGGGGATAGCTGTAGACCACGCGGCCGTCCGGCGCAAGCTGCAGGCAGCGTATCTCCCGCAGCACCATGATGCCGCGGGCCCCGTCCTCGAAGTCCGTCACCCCGCCGTCCGGCTTGACGCAGCGTTCCGCCAGCAGGCGCGTGGTGTTGAAGATGTTTTCCATCTGTCGCGTCAGGTAGCCGAGTTGGGACTGGGCGATCCCGTAGCAATGCTGGCGTTCACGCTGTTCCAGATGACGCAGAGCGGTATGGCAGCAGGCCAGACCGATGCCGAGCAGCAGCAGGAAGATCCCCGCAAGCAGCATTTTTTTCTTGATGGACATGTCCCCTCCGGGCCCGTGGAACTTTTCCCGTTCAGGGTACGACCGGCAGGAAAGAAGGTCAATCCATGAGCATCCTCGGATTGGAACGCTTGGCCTTCCAACCATACGGTCTGTCGTTGGGCGGAAAGAATGCGGTTTTTCCGCTTGTTTTGCGCGAGGTGGCCGTGCCGGATGCCGTCAGCTGCGGCGGTGTCCCTGCCGCCGGGCCCAGAGGGCGCTGCACAAAAAGCAGGCGCAGGCGACGAGGATGATGGTCGCGCCGCTGGCGGTGCCGAGCCAGCTTTGCGCGGAGAGCAGGAGCCCCGCGACGCCGCTGAACAGGGCCACGGCCTGCGCCCACCAGAACATGCCGCCCGCGGTGCGGGCAAGATGACGGGCTGTGGCGGCGGGCACGATGAGCAGGGCCGTCACCAGCAGGACGCCCACGGCCCGCACGGCCATCATGACCACAAGGGACAGCAGGGCCGCAAAGGCGTACTGCCAGAGGGCGACCCGTACGCCCTGGGCCCCGGCCATGACGGGATTGAGGGCGATCAGCAGCAGACGGTTGGAACCAGCAAGGACAAAAAGGAGCATGGCCAGCGCCAGCACGGCCAGAAAGCCCAGTTCGGCGGGGTTGACGGTCAGGATGTCGCCGTAGAGGAACTGGGTCATGTTGCGGGCCATGCCCGGCGTCCGGCTGACGACGGCCAGGCCGAAGGCCACCACGGCCGAAAAGACGATGCCGATGGACGTGTCCGCCGAGAGCAGGCTGCCGCGGCGCACGGCCATGATGCACAACCCCACCAGCACGCCGAAAGCCGGCATGGTGAAGAGCGGATCGAGTGAGAACAGCAGACCGAGCGCCACCCCCGCAAAGGCGGAATGGCCGATGGCGTCGGAAAAGAAGGCCATGCGGAAGGTGATGACGCTGACCCCCAGGGCCGCCGTCATGGGCGCCAGCAGCAGGATGGCCAGCAGGGCCTGCTGCATGAAACCGGCGTGCAGGCAGTCCAGCGGCAGCTGGCCGAGCGCACGCGCCAGGGGCAGCATATCGGGAAGCAGGGCGGAAAGATGTTCCAGCATGGCTACCTCGCGGGAGAGGAGGGCGGCGCTGCGTCAGCCGTCGGACAGGTGAGCGCGTCCGCGCTGTGGCAGTGGGCCCCGCACTGGGCGCAGGTCTCGTCCGGCTCTTCGCATTGTTCGGGATACAGATGGATGGGCACGCCGAACAGGGCCCGCAGGGTCGGTGCGGTCAGCGCCGCATGCGGCGCGCCCGCCCGCATCAGGCTTCCGTTCAGGCACAGCACCAGATCGGCATAATGGGCCGTGAGCGACAGATTGTGGCTGACCATGATCTGCGTGAAGCCCTGCTCCTGCCGGGCCGCCGTCAGCACCTTCCAGAACAGGCGTTCGCCGCTGGCGTCCACCCCGGCCGCCGGTTCATCCAGCAAAAGCAGGCGGGGCCGCCGGGCCAGCGCCGAGGCCAGCAGCACGCGCCGCTGCTCGCCGCCCGACAGATCGCCCATGCGGCGTTGCAGCAGATGTGCCGCCTGCACCATCTCCAGATGGCGGAGCGCCTGCTCCCGCACGGAAGCGGCTACGCCCAGCCAGAGCGGGCGGCGCTGGCCGCCCAGCGCCATGAATTCCAGGACGGTCAGCGGCAGGCCCGCGTCAAGCTGCACGTGCTGCGGCACATAGGCCATGCGCGGCGGCCGTCCGGACGCGGGAAAGGTGACCCGCCCCTCACAGGCGAGCTCTCCGGCGATGCAGAGCAGCAGGGTGCTCTTGCCCGCGCCATTGGGGCCAATGACGACCGTGCTGCTGCCGCTGGGGATATCCGCATCGATGCCCTGCAGGATGGTCAGTTCGTTACGGCGCACCGTCAGGCCGCGCAGGCGCACGGCCACATCAGAGGGAATGGGCAAGGCGTTCCTCAAGCAGGCTGACGTTGTTTTGCATGACGCGCAGATAGTGATCGGCTGGGACGTCTTCAGGCCCGGAGGCCAGAGAGTCCAGGCTCAGCAGGGGGATGTCCGCCTCCTGCGCCAGCATCTGCATGGTCCTATCCGTAAACTGCTGTTCGCCCAGCAGAAGATCGGGGCGCTTCTGGCGGGCGTCCTCCAGGAGCTGCATCAGATGGCCCGCCGTCGGCGCGTCGGATGAGGCTTCCTGCACGATGCCCAGGACCTCGAAACCGGCGTCCGCCGCCAGATAGGCCAGCGCGTCGTGCTGTAGGAGGACGCGCAGAGGACGGCCCTCCCGCTGCGCAAGCCGTTGCAGGCGTTGCTGGATGTCGTGCATGCCCGCGGCAAAGCGGGCGGCGTTCTCCTGATAGCGGGCGGCGTGAGCCGGGTCCCTCCGGGCAAGCTCCCCGGCGATGCTCTCGACCATGCGCGCGGCCAGGCGCGGCCCGGCAAAAATATGAGGATTGCTCTCGCAGGCGGCATGGTCATGCCCGTGGTGCGTCTTTCCGCAGGCTGCCGCGGGCAGCGTCCCCTCATAGGCCTCCAGCGCCTTGCCCAACCCGGCCCCGCAGTCCAGCACGTCCGCGCCGCGCCGGGCAAGAGCGTCATGGAAAGGGGCCTCCAGGCCCAGGCCGTTGATGATGACGAGATCGGCTTTTTCAAGCCGCAAAAGATCGGCAGGCGTCGGCGCGTAATCATGCGGGCAGCCGGTGGCCGCCGCTACCAGCAGCTGCACCTCGGTGTCCGGCACGCCGTCCGTCACGGCCCGCGTGAGCAGCCACACCGGGTAGGTGCTGGCCAGCACGTTGCGGACAGGCGCAGCTTGCCCGGCATCCGCTCGCTGCGGGCAGGCAAAAGAAAAGACGGTCAGAAAGACCGCAAGAAAAAGAGAAGGGAATTTCATGACAGGCAGGCAGGTTGATGTTGATGTTCTTTTTCTTTAGGTATGCCCCCCCGGCCTGTCAAGTGAGGGAGCGTGGGGGCCTTGCGGTATGGCGTCTGTGGGGGGAAGGGGAGGCCCCCGCCT